>Ga0194133_10001940_pt1 | contig 33740 bp, 25 predicted proteins | sample TA2KigOf40mmetaG_FD_155448 | JGI IMG/M metagenome (GOLD analysis project Ga0194133, IMG submission 155448) | Freshwater microbial communities from Lake Tanganyika, Tanzania - TA2015055 Kigoma Offshore 40m | ecosystem: Environmental > Aquatic > Freshwater > Lake | place: Tanzania: Lake...
GGGTTCCGCTCGGCGTAGCGGCCGTCGTAGACCCAGAACTGGAGGTGGTCCGAGTTGGAGCAGGCGAAGCGCCGGCCGAAGTCATCGAAGCTCATCCCGTACTGCGCGCCGCCGGGCGTGAAGCCGAAGGCGTGGGTGCGGGGGTCGAACCAGAAGTTACGGCCGCCCAGTTCCTCCGCGGGGAGTTCGGGGCGCCGCAGCGAGCGGATCAGGCCGCGGTTGCCGGTGCCGCCCTGGACGTGGATGCGGTTGTCGGGACCCCAGGTGAAGCTGTTGAACATCGCCTGCACGTTGAGGCGGGCCAGACCCGTGCCGAAGCCGGTGAAGACCTTCTCGCGCACCTCCGCCCGGCCATCGCCGTCGCGGTCCTCGAAGCGCCAGATGTCCGGCGTGGCGCCCACGTACAGGCCCCCGCGGGCCCAGATCAGGCCGTTGGGCCACGGGAGGTTGTCCGCGAACACCCGGCTGGTCTCGAAGAACCCATCGCCGTCACGGTCCTCGAGCACCGAGATGCGGCCGAGGTGCGGGTTGCGGTCCCGTTCCTCGGAATAATCGATCATCTCGCAGACGAACATCCGGCCGTTCTCGTCGAACGTCACCGCGACCGGGTCGCGCACCTGCGGCTCGTTCGCGACCAGTTCGAGGCGGAAGCCCGGCTTTACCTTCCAGGTGGCGATGGCGTCCGCCGGCGCGACCGCCGGGTAGCGCGGGAGGTCCTTCGCCGGGTCGACCTCGGTGGCTCCCTTGGTGGCGCCGTAGGCCTGGGCGTAGGTGTTGCGGTGGGCGAGCGACTCGGCGGCGGGGGCGGCGGCGAAGGCCGGCGGCGCGAGGAGCAGGACCGGGAGGGCGAGGCGGGCGGGGATCATGCGCGCGGGCACCTTCCGGCGACCCGCGGGCCCGGTCAATCCACGAACGCCGTCTCGTTGGCCAGGAGCAGCACCTGCGCGAGCTGCGCCAGCCGGCTCAGCGGGGGTCGCCCCGGCTTGCCCTCCGCCGCGACCGTGGGCTCCGGCGGGGCCGGGGCCTCCGCGGCGAGGAAATGCTCCGCCCACTCCCGCTCCGCGGGGTCCGGGGCGCGCTGGTGCACGCAGCGGAACAACGCCTCGAGCCGCGCGGACCCCGGCGCCGCGGCCGTCTCGACCCGGCCAGCCAAGGCGCGCGCCATCTCCAGCGCGAACGGGCTGTTGAGGAGGAACAGGGCCTGCTGCGGGACCGTGGTCGCGAAGCGCTGGGCCGCGGAGGCGTCGGGATTGGGAAAATCGAAGGCGCGAAACACGCCCGGAAGGTTCTGGCGGTCGATGAACCCGTAGACCGTCCGGCGGGTCGGGAAGGGCTCGCGCCACAAGTCCTCCGCGAGTCCGCCCACCCGCGTGTCCAACCGGCCGGAGACCGCGAGTAAGGTGTCGCGCAGGCCCTCGAAATCGAGGCGGCGGCGGGGAAAGCGCGTCAGCCGCCGGTTCTCGGGATCGGCCGCGAGGGTGGCCGCCGGCGCCTCCCCCGCGCGGCGGTAGGCCGCGGAGAGCAAAATGCGGCGCTGGAGCCGCTTCACCGACCAGCCCCCGGCGATGAAGTCCGCCGCCAGCCAGTCGAGCAGGTCCCGCAGCTCCGGCTCCGCGGTCCGCACGCCGAAGTCGCTCGGGGTCCGCACCAACCCCTCCCCGAAGTGCCAGGCCCAGACGCGGTTGACGAACACGCGGGCGGTCAGCGGGTTGTCCGCCCGCGCCACCGCGCGCGCCAGTTCAAGGCGGCCGCTGCCCGCCGCGACGGGGGCGGCGTCCGCGCCGGCGACGAGGGCGGGCACGCCGCGCGGCACGACGGGGCCCCGGGTGGCGGGATTTCCCCGGAGAAGCACGGCGGAATCGCGTGGCTGCGCGCGGTCGGCCAGCGCCATCGCCCGCAGCGGGGCGCCGGGTTCGGTCCACTCGAGCGCCGCCAGCTCGCGGCGGATCGCGGCTGTGCGGGTGTCGAGCTGGCGCCGGATCAGGGCGGCCGCCGCGGGGAACGGGAGCGTGCCGGGAAAGGCGTCCGCCGCGGCCAGCGCGCGCGGGCCGGAAGGCGGGGCGGAGTCCGCGGGGGCCGGCGCGGGACCGGCGGCGGCGAACACGCGGTTGTAGGCCGCGGCGACGTCGGCGGGGGAACCCAGCGGCCGCGCCACCCCGGCGAGCTCGGCGACCACCGTGGGATCGAGACCGGGCGGGCGGGTGTCGGACCAGCCGCAGACGAGATCGGCGGCCGCGGCCGCGAAGCCCTCCGCCGGCAGCGCGACCAGCGCGAACCACGGGGCGAGGACCGGATGCGCGGCCGCCTCCGGGGTGGCGAGGAACTCGCGCCAGCGCCGCAGGAACTCCGGGTTGAGCTTCCGTTCCCCGGCGAAGAGTTCCGGCTTCGCGTCGGGCGGGAGCCGGGCGGAATCGTGGACGCCGAGGAGGTAATCCCCCGTCCGCGCGCGGATCCCCGCGAGGAACTTGTCCACTTCCTCGCGCTCGCGGGCCCGCACCCGCTCCTCGGTCGCGGCGCGCTGGGCGAGGTAGGCGCGGTGCTCCGCGGTGTCCGTCACCGGCGCGAGCAGGGGTTTCTCGGCCGGCTCCTCCGAGGAGGCGAAGATCCCGTGCAGCGCGTAGTAGTCCCGCATCGTGACCGGCTCGGACTTGTGGTCGTGGCAGCGGGCGCAGGCGACGGTCAGCCCGAGGAGGCCGCGGGTGACGACGTCAATCCGGTCATCGATGATGTCGTTCTGGTTGTTGAGGAACCTCCGGCCGAGGGTGAGGAAGCCGAGGGCGGCGAGGGGGCTCCGGTCCTCGCCGAAAGGAAGCAGGTCACCCGCGAGCTGCTCGGTGACAAAGCGGTCGTAGGGCAGGTCGGCGTTGAATGCCCGGATCACGTAGTCGCGGTAGGTATGGGAGAAAGCGAAGCGGCGCTCGGCCTCGCCCACGAGGTAGCCCTGGGTGTCGGCGTAACGGGCCACGTCGAGCCAGTGGCGGCCCCAGCGCTCGCCGTAGGCCGGGGAGGCGAGGAACCGTTCCACCGCGCGCGCGTAGGCGCCGGGGTCGGCGGCGTGCTCGCGGACGAACGCGTCGGTCTCCTCCGGGGTCGGGGGCAGGCCGGTGAGCGCGTAGCTCACGCGCCGGAGCAGCGTCCGGGCGTCTGCTACCGGCGCGGTCGCGGCGGCGGGGGCGCCCGGGGTGGCCCGCAGGAAGGCCTCGATCGGATCGGCGGCGGCGCCGGGGACCGGGGGCAACGCGGGGGCGCGCGGCGGTTGGAACGCCCAATGCGTGCGCGCGAGCTCGGCGGAGGTCGGCGCGGCGGCGCCCTCCCGCGGGTCGGGCGCCCCGCGGCGGATCCACGCCTCGAGGTCGGCGACCTGCGCCGGGGTGAGCGGCGGTCCCGCGTCGGCCGGGGGCATCTGCAGGTCCGGGTTACCCGGGCGGACGACGGCGAGCAGCAGGCCCTTTTCGGGATCGCCCGGCACGAGCGCGGGCCCGGAATCCCCACCGCGCCGCAGGGCCTCCCGGGTGTCCAGTTGGAGACCTCCCTTGGCCTTGCCCTCCCGGGCGCTGTGGCAGCGGTAACAGTGCTCGGCCAGCACCGGCCGGATGCGGGACTCGAAGAAGGCCTCCTCCTCGGGGCTCAGGCCGGCGGCGGCCGCGGCCGGGGCCAGGGCGAGCCACAGCAGGGCGGCGCCACGCGGGTTCACGCGATCAGCTCCCGCACGACCTGGCCGTGGACGTCGGTCAGGCGGTAATCGCGGCCGGCGTGGCGGTAGGTGAGCCGCTCGTGGTCGAAGCCCAGCAGCGCGAGGAGGGTGGCGTGGAGGTCGTGCACGTGCACCGGCTTCTCGACCGCGCGGAAGCCGAACTCATCGGTGGCGCCGTGGACCATCCCCCCGCGGACGCCGCCGCCGGCGAGCCACATCGTGAAGCCGTGGTGGTTGTGGTCGCGGCCGTTGACCTTGCCCGCATTGGCGCCGGCCGTGGGCAGCTCCACCACCGGGGTGCGGCCGAATTCGCCGCCCCAGATCACCAGCGTCTCGTCCAGCATCCCGCGCTCGCGCAGGTCGCGCAGGAGGGCGCCGATCGCCTGGTCGCTCTCGCGGGCGAGGCGGCGGTGGTTCACCTCGAGGTCATCGTGGTTGTCCCACGGCTGGCCCCGCCCGTGCCAAGCCTGGACGAAACGCACGCCGCGCTCGAGCAGGCGGCGGGCGATGAGGAGTTGCCGGCCGTGGGTGGTGTCGCCGTAGCGTTCCCGCATCGCGGCGGGTTCGCGGGCGAGGTCGAAGGCGTCGGTGGCCTCGAGCTGCATCCGCGAGGCCAGCTCGAAGGACTGGATGCGGGCCTCGAGCCGCGGATCGGCGGCGCGCGCGGCCGCGTGGCGGGCGTTGAGGCGGGCGAGGAGGTCGAGCTGGGAACGCTGGTCGGCGGGGCCGGTGAGCGGGCTGCGGATGTGCTCGATCAGCCGTTCCACCTCCCGGTGGCGCGTGTCGACGTACGTGCCCTGGAAGATGCCGGGCAAAAAGGCGCTCTGCCAGTTCTGGGACTCCTGGATCGGGTACCCGCCGGGGCAGAGCGCGACGAAGCCGGGCAGATTCTGGTTCTCGGAGCCGAGGCCGTAGGTGACCCAGGAGCCGAGGCTCGGCCGCGGCAGGCGCGCGTCGCCGCAGTTCATCAGCATCAGTGAGGGCTCGTGGTTGGGCACGTCGGCCCGCATCGAGCGGATCACGGCGAGCTCATCCGCGCAGGCGGCGACGTGCGGAAAGAGCTCGCTGACCTCGAGGCCGCTGCGGCCGTGGCGGGCGAAGCGGAACGGCGAGGCGAAAGCGGCGCCGGTGCGGCGCTCGGTCTTGAGCTCGAGGGGGAGCGGTTTCCCGTGCCAGCGCGCGAGGTCGGGTTTGGGGTCGAAGGTGTCGACCTGCGAGGGGCCGCCGTTGGCGAAGATGTGGATCACCCGGCGGGCGCGGGCCGGGAAGTGCGGCGGGCGCGGCGCGAGCGGGCGCAGCGGATCGAAGGCGGTCGCCGCTGCGGCCGGGGTGCCGGCCAGCGCCGCCAGGCCGAGCGCGCCGAAGCCCAGCCCGCAGCGGGCGAGGAAGTCGCGGCGCGGCAGGGGCGGGGCGGCGGGGACCAAGGCGGGGCGCATCGGGGTGCCCGAGCCAAGCGCGGACGCGGGCGGCGGGGAAGCCTCATTTTCAGGCGTGCACGCCGGGCCCCGCGCGGCCATCACGCCCGGATGCGCCCCACCCTCCCCGCCCGGCTCCGCCGCGCTTTCCTCGTTCTGCTCCTGCCCGCGCTGGCCCGCGCCGCCGCCCCGGCGCCGGACGCCGACGGCTTCACGCCGCTCTTCAACGGCCGCGACCTCAGCGGCTGGGTGAACGGCAACTGCGCCCCCGAGACCTGGAGCGTGCGCGACGGGCTGATCCACTGCACCGGGCTGCCGATCGGCGGCCTGCGCACCGAGCGCCAGTACGAGAACTTCATCCTCGAGCTCGAGTGGCGCCACCTGCGCCGCAGCGGCAACTCCGGGGTCTTCGTGTGGGGCTCGCCCATCAACGCGCCCGGCGTCCCCTTCCTGCGCGGGATCGAGGTCCAGGCGCTCGACCACGGCTACGCCGAGGACTTCCAGCGAAAGAACGGCAAGGCGTCGGACTGGTTCACCGTCCACGGCGATGTGTTCGCCATCCACGGGGCCACGATGCGCTACATCGGCCGCACCAACGGCAAGCGCAGCTTCCCGATCGAAGACCGCAGCCGCCCCTCGCCGGAGTGGAACCATTACCGGATCGAGGCCCGGAACGGCTCGCTCCGCCTGCACGTGAACGGCCGCGAGGTCAGCGGCGGCGACGACGCGAACTACCGCAAGGGCTACCTCGCGCTCGAGTCGGAGGGTTCGCCGGTCGAGTTCCGCAACCTGCGGATCAAGGAGCTGCCCTCCTCGGGCGCGGGTCCCGAGGTGACGGCGCCGGTGGACCCGGGCTGGCGCGCCCTGTTCAACGCGCTCGACCTCCGCGGCTGGCGCACCACCGCGGCGACGGAGGCCGCGTGGACCGTCGGGAACGGCCGGATCACGGCGCGCGCCGGCGCGGGCCCGGAGGCGGCCCTGGTGACCAGCACGGAACTGGGCGCGGCGGAGTTCATCGTCGATTACCAGCCGCCCCGCGCGGGCCCCGCGGAGGCCGTGGTGCTGGTGCGGGGGCATCCCGTGCGCCTGACGGGCGCGGAACCGGGGAAGTTCAGCCGCTTCACCGTGACCGTCGCGGCCGGCAAGGTCCGCGTGGCGCGCGAGGGCGGCGCCGCGACCGAGGCGGCGCTGCCCGCCGGGTTGCCGGCGAAGGGGCCGTTCGCCCTCGTGCCGGCCACGGCCGGCGGCGTCTTCACCAACCTGCACGCCCGCGACCTCTGAGCCGGGACGGGCGCGGGGGCGGCGGCCGCGCTCAGCCCCCGAGCTTGAAGCTGGAGCTGACCTGGAAGACCGCGCTCACGATGGCGAAGGCGATGAAGCCGACGAAGACGAACACCGCCATCAGGACGCCGCTGGCGATCACCTTGGTGAAGACGTTCAGTTGCCCGGAAATGCGCTTCTGGTAGGCCGCGGCGATCTGTTTGAGGCTGGGCACCACGTTGCCCGTGTTCTCGCCCACCGCGAGACGGTCGAGCACCAGCGCGGGGAAGCAGCCGGTGCGGCCGAGCGCGGCGGACAGCGCCTCGCCCTCGAGCACGCGCGCGATCGCCGCCTGGAAGGCGGAGCGGTGCACCGTGTTGCCGATCTGCTTCTCCGTCATCCGCAGCGCCTCCGCCGCGGTGATGCCGTTCTCGAGCAGGACCGAGAGCGTCTGGGCGAAGGCGAGCACCGTCTGCGCGACCACGAACGGACCCGTCAGCGGGAGCCGCAGTAGCCAAGCGTCCGTCGCCGCCCGGCCGGCCGCGGTGCGGCGCCAGCCGAGGAAGGAGCTGAAGCCCGCCAGCGCCGCCACGACGAGGCCGATGCCCCACGGGCTGAGCAGGAATTCGGAGAGCCCGATCAGGAGCGAGGTCGAGGCGGGCATCTTGCCGCCGAGCGAGGTGAGGAGCGTCTTCAGCCGCGGCAGCAGGAAGACGAGGAAGAACACGATCACCCCGCCCGCCACCACCACCATGAACGCCGGGTAGGCCAGCGCGGCGAGCAGCTGCCGCCGCAGTTCGCGCTGCTCGGTCAGGTGCGCAATCAGCCGCGCGAGGGTGTCGTTGAGCGAACCCGTCGCCTCGCCCGCCTGGATCAGGTTGGTCACCGAAGGCTCGAAGACCTCGGGGCTCGCCGCCATCGCCCGCGACAGGGGCGCGCCCTCGCTGATGCGCTCCCAGAGCTGGCCCGCAAGCCGGCGGAGCCGCGGCTCCTGGATGCGGACCGAGAGCAGCCGCACGGCTTCGCCGGCGGACAGACCGCTGTGGACTAGGTCGTGGAGCGCCTCGAGGAAGGGCAGGCACTCGCGCCGGGTGAGCGTCCGCGCGGTCCGGGTCTCGGCCGGGCGGCGAGCGACGGCCTGGCCGGCACCCAGCTCCTCCACCGTCCGCGCCTGCACGCCCCGGGCGGCCAGCACCCGCAGGGCGTCGCGGCGCGAGGGGGCCTCGAGCTCCGCCGTGACCGGCTGGCCCGCGCGATCGCGTCCGCTGTAGGCGAAACGGGGCATTACTTCTCCACCACAGTGATGACCCGCAGTACCTCGTCGAACGTGGTGTGGCCGCGAAGCACCTTCTCCCAGCCGCTCTGCCCGAGCGTGCGCATCCCGTGGCGGCGGGCGCACTCGGCCAGCGTGCGCGTGCTTTCGCGTTTCAGCACCAGCTGGTGCATCTCCTCGTTGAGGCGGAAGATCTCGAAGATGCCGATGCGCCCGCGGTAACCCGTGCCCCGGCAGCGGTCGCAGCCCACCGGCGCCGCCAGCTCGGTCACGTCCGCCGCCTCCTGCGGATCGCAGCCGAGGATCGCCAGACTCTCGTCCAGCTTCACCCGCGAGATGGGCGCGGGGCGGGAGCACTCGGGGCAGAGCCGCCGCACCAGCCGCTGCGCGATCACCAGCTCGATCGCGGACGCCACCAGGAAGGGCTCGATGCCCATATCCACGAGACGGGTGATCGCGCCGGGCGCGTCATTGGTGTGCAGGGTCGAGAACACCAGGTGACCCGTCAGCGAGGCGCGGATCGCGATCTCGGCCGTGTCCTTGTCCCGGATCTCACCCACCATGATCACATCCGGGTCCTGCCGCAGCACGTGGCGCAGGGCGTCGGCGAAGGTCAGCCCGATCTCGGGGCGCACCTGCATCTGGTTCACCCCGGGCACCTCGTACTCGATCGGGTCCTCGATGGTGATGATGCGGAGGTCGGTGGAGTTGATCTTCCGCAGGAAGGCGTTGAGCGAGGTGCTCTTGCCGGAGCCGGTCGGGCCGGTGACCAGGATGATGCCGTGCGGGGTGTCGAGGACCTCGCCGATCGCCGCCTGCTCCGCCGCGCTCATCCCGAGCCGGTCCATCGTGTAAGCCTCTTTCTTTTGGTTGAGGAGGCGCAGGGAGATTGATTCCGCGTAGATCGTGGGGACGGTCGAAACGCGGATGTCGAGCGTCACGCCGCCGGCGCGAAAGTTGATGCGGCCGTCCTGGGGCAGGCGCTTCTCAGAGATGTTCATCCGCGCCATAATCTTGAGGCGGGAGATGATCGCGTCCTGGAACCGTAGCAGGTTCTCCGGGACCGGCACCGGCACCAGCAGCCCGTCGACCCGGTAGCGGATGCGCAGCTGCGCCTCCTGGGGTTCAAAGTGGATGTCCGTGGCCTGGTCCGCCACCGCCTGGGAGATGACATCGGTGACAAAGCGGACCACCGCCGCCTCCTCGTCGACCACCTCCTCCGCGGCGGCCTGGGCCGCGGGCGCGATGTAGTCCTCTTGCCCGTCCTCGAGCGAGCCGGCGCCGACGCCGAAGTTCTCGATGATGAGCTGGTGCACGCGTTCGGGGACCGCGAGGTGCCACCGCAGGGGCCGGGCGGTGAAGGTGCGGATCCACGCGGCCATATCCGCGTCCGGCAGCCACGCCGCGGCGAGGTGGAGCGGGCGCTCGAGATCCGGCACCGGCATAGGGGGCGTGCTGCCGGGGCGCGCCAGCTGCAGGGGGATAATCTGGTACTCGTGGACGAGGCGGGCCGGGAGCAGCCCGCGCGCCTCGGCATCGGCCTCGAGGTTGCTCGCGATGTCCAGGCCGCAGGCGGCGGCGAGGGCGGTCAGCACCTCGTTCTCGGGCCGGGCGAGCGCGGCGGCCAGCGCCGCCAGCCGTTGCCCGCGCGGGGCCTCGGCGAGGGCCTGGCGCTGCTCGTCCGTGAGTTTCTCGGCGAGCGCGGCGGGCAGGAGCCCCGCGGCGGGGGCCTGAAGGTCCGCGACGGCGCTCATTTCCCGAGGAGGCGGTCGATCGTCGAGCGAGGCGGGGCCACGTAGGAGGGATCCAACTCCTTCTTGACCTCGTCGCGGGAGGGCCAGCTATCAATCCGGCGGTAGGCGTCGGCGTTGTCGATCGCGGGCGTGTTGGTGAGAACCACCGGGCGGACGAAAAACACGAGGTCGGAGACCGTCTGGCCGCGGGAGCGCGCGCCGAGCAGGTCGCCCAAAATCGGGATGGGGCCGAAGCGGCTGGAACTGCGGAGGGAGGCGTTCTTGCGGAAGCCGCTGATGACGATGATGTCGCCGGACTTGGCGGAGACGTAGTTGGTCGATTCGCGCCGGCCGATCACGTACTGCTTGTTCTGGTCGACCAGCACCTCTCCGATCACGTCCTCGACGGTCTGCACCAAGTCCAGCTGCACCGCCCCGTCGACGCCGATAAAGGGTGTGACCGTGAGCGTGGTGCCGATCTGCTGCTGGGTGACGGTGGAGCTGGAGGCGAGGCCAGTGCTGACGCCGGCAGCAGACTGAATCGTGCCGGTGACGACGGGGCGGGTCTCGCCGTTGAAGAACTTGGCCTGCTTGCCGTGGCTGGTGACGACCACGGGCTGGGTAGTGATGGCGTTGTTGCGCGAGCGCGGCGTGGTGTTGAGCGCGATCTCGGCCGCGAGGTCGCGGGAGCCGGAAACCGCGGCGCTGCGCGAGATGGCGCCGCCGGAGATGGCCATCCCGACCGTGCTGCCGGTGAAACCGACCAGCTTATCGCCCTCGATCTTAAGCCCGAGCGCACTGATGCCGCTGGTGTGCTGGTCGTCAAGGGTCACCTCGGCGATGACCACCTCGATGCGCACCTGGGGCAGCACGATGTCGAGCTTGTCGATCAGGGCGCGGACGAGGCGGATGTCGTCCGAGGTGCCGAAAACGACCACGGCGTTGCTCCGGTCGTCGTTCACGACGGTCATGAGCGAGCTGAACTCGTTGTTGCCGTCGCCCTGGGAATTGGAGGCGGAGACGATCGTGGGGGCCGGCACCGCGGCCGGGGCGGGCGGGCTAGGATTCGCGGCGGGCGCGGCCGGGCGCGGGCCGGCGGCCCCCTGCCGCTGGAGCGCGGTGTTCGTCCCCGAGATGATACGGCTCAGCACGTTAACCACGTCCGTGGCCTTGGCGTGCTTGAGGTAGATGACCTCGTTGCGGGTGTTCGGGTCGGCCCGGCGATCGAGGCGCTCGATCAGGTCGTCGAAGAAGGCGTGCTGGCGCGGGTCGGTGACGAGGATGACCTGGTTGGTGCGATCGTCGGCGCTGTAGGAGGTGGCGGTGCCGATCTGCTGCTGGAGCGTGCCGGTGAGAATGCCGCGGAGCTTGTTCACCAGGTCGCTGGCCTTGGCATCCTTCAGCTGGTAAAACTTCGGCTTCATCCCGGCGGTGTTCGGCCGGTCGATATGCTGGAGCACCGTCTCGACCCGCTGCAGGTTGCTGATGCTGTCGGTGATGAGCAGGGCGTTGGCGGAGGCGAGGATGACCGGGCCGCCGTAGAGGGCGTTGAGGAGGCCGGTGATCATCGGGGCCACCTCCTGCGCGCGGGCGAACTCCAGCGTGAACATCTTGGAGGCGGCCTTGCCCGTGGCCGGACGCACGAAGGCGGAGCCGGTGATCAGCTCCGGCGCCTCCTGGCGCACCGCCTGGATGTTCACCACCTTCAGGAACTTGTCCCCGAGCGGGGAGAGGCCGATGCCGTTCACCGCGAGCGCCGTCTCGATCGCGATGATCGCCTCGGCCTTGGTGACCGCCTGCTTGATCCGGAGGTTGTAGGTTGCCGCGGTGAGTTGCTGGGGGCGGATCACAATCCGGCCGGTGAGCTGCTCGTAGACGTTGAGGACCGTGTCCAAGTCCGCGTCCGGCAGCATGATCTGGTTCACGGTATCCTCCTCCGCCCGAGCTGGAGCAGGGGTCGCCGCGGGGGCTTGGGCGTGGAGGTTCCCCGCGGCGAGGCCGGCGAGGGCGAGGCAGGAGGCTCGAAGAAGACGAAGGCGCATGCGGAGGGAGGCAGAGGCCGCGCGACGCGGCTACGGTGCCACGGTGGCAGCAAAGCGGGGCGGATGTAAACGGTCTTGTCTGGCGGAAACCACGCCCGCCCCCGGGTACGACCCCCCATTTTCGCGCAACCGCACCGTGGACATCGCGTCTTCCGGTTGTTTCAAACTCCCCCGATGCGCCCCGGATTCCTCGCTTTCTGCCTCCTCGTGGTCGTGACCTCCCTGCGCGGCCAGGCTCCCCTGCCCCCCGTCATCTCCGGCCAGCCGGAGAGCGCCAGCGTCTATCCCGACGACATCGTCATCCTGCGGGTCACGGCCGAGGGCGCGAATCTCTCCTTCCAGTGGCGGCGCGAGGGGGCAGACCTCCCCGGTGAGAACGCCCCGGTCCTGATGTTCGCGGCCTCGCTCGCGATCCCGCGGGCCCGGTACGAGGTGGTCGTGACCAATCCGGGCGGGAGCGTCACCAGCCTGCCGGCGTGGGTCTTCGTTTCCCAGCGCCCGCAGACCATCACCCTCGACCTGCCCGCGCTGGTGGTCGCGGCCGGCAGCGGCGTGCGCCTGACCGCCACCGCCTCGTCGGGATTGCCGGTGACGGTGACGCTGGTTTCCGGGGCCGCATCCCTCGCGGGCAACCTGCTCACGAGCCAGGGCGGGGACGTCGTGGTGCGGGCGACGCAGGCGGGCAACGCCACTTACGCCGCCGCGGATCCCGTGGAGCGCACGATCCGGTTTCTGGTCGGCAGCCTCGCCCCCTACCTCACCGTGCGCTTGACCGACCAGTCGCCGCTGGCGGGCGCCGACCTCACCCTGCGTGCCTCCGCCGTGGGCACGCCCCTGCCCGCCTTCCAATGGAGCCGCGACGGCGTCGCGATCCCCGGCGCCACGCGCACCGAGCTCTCCCTGGCAGCGCTCACCCTCGCCGACACGGGCCGCTACGCGGTGACGGTGACCAACCTCGCGGGCAGTGACACCAGTGCGGCGCAGGTGACGGTCCGGGCGGCCCCGGTGTTCACCCGCCCGCCCGTGGCGCAGACCGTGGCGGCCGGGGATGAGGCCACGCTCTCCGTGGAGGTGTCCGGCTATCCCGTGCCGGCGCTGCAGTGGCGGCGCAACGGCACGGCCCTGCCCGGGCAGACCGGCGCCACCCTTCGCCTGACGCCCGCGACCGTGGCCGCGGCCGGCGCTTACGATGTGATCGCCGCCAACGCCCTCGGCACCGCCACCAGCGCGGCCGCCGCCCTGACGGTGACCGTGCGTGACTTCACGGGCACCTATGCCGGCCGGCTGTCCGGGGGCACGGAGGGCTTGCTGCTGGTGCGCGCTGACGGCACCGCCGCGCTGCTCGCGCCCCTCGCCTCGGGCGGGGCCGCGGTGGCGCTCCTCAACGCCACCGTGGACCTCCGCGGCAACGTGCGCGGCTCCGGTTCCACCAGCGAGTCGACCCCGCGCGCCTTTGTCGCCACCGGGACGCTCGACGAGCTCTCGGGCACGGCCCAGTTGAGCCTCGCCGCCCTTAACGAGACCTTCACCGGGACGAGGATCCGCACCGAAGCCCCCGTGGCCGCGGCGGGGCTGTACCGTCTGGCCCTCGTCGGGAGCGCCGGCGGCCGGGGACACGCGCTTGTCGCCCCCGATGGGCAGGTCCTGGTCGTCACGTCCGGCGGCGCGGCCGCGGACGGCGCGGCGGGGCGTTTGGATGCGACCGGCCGCCTGCGGGCGACCTCCACCGGCGGGGCCGCGCTGGATCTGGGCTTCGCGGCGGGTGCGGTCCGGGGCTCGGTCCGCACCGCTACGGGCACCACGGGCACCCTGGCCGGGGCGATCGAGGCGCTCCTCGGCCAGGAGCAGTTGGTGAACCTGTCCGTCCGCGGGGTCACCCTGCCGGGCGCGCCGCTGATCGTCGGGTTCGCGACGGGCGGGGCGGCGGCGAAGTCCGTGCTGCTGCGCGCGGTCGGCCCGGGCATCGGCCGGCCGCCCTTCAACGTCGCGGGGGCGCTGCCGGACCCGAACCTGCAGCTGTTCCGCGTGAACACCGCCTTGGCGCAGAACAACGACTGGGGCCAGCCGCCCGCCGGGGCCGCCGCCGGTTCACCAACGCCTCCACGCGCACCACCGTCGCCCCCGAGGCCGCGCTGATCGCGGGCTTCGTCATCAGCGGCACCGCCCCGCAGCGCGTGCTCATCCGCGCGGTCGGCCCGACCTTGGGCAACGCCCCGTTCAACGTCCCCGGGGTCCTCGCCAACCCCCAGCTCAACCTCTTCCGCGGCTCCACGCTGGTCCGGACCAACGACGACTGGTTCCGCGACCCGGAGGCCAACCTGATCCGCGAGGCGGCCGCCGCCGTGCGCGCCTTCGCGCTCGGGGCGCAGAGCCTCGACGCCGCCCTGCTGGTCTACCTGGAGCCGGGCGCCTACACCGCGGTGGTCAGCGGCCCCCCCAACGCCGGGCCGAACGCCCAGACCGGCAACGCGCTGGTCGAGATCTACGAGGTCGCTCCCTGACGCGACCGCGGGACCGGCGGCGGGACGCCTGCCGCTACCGGCGGCCTGATCCGGGGCGGCCTTAAAGCGAGGGGCGGGGATGGCCCACCGCCAAGGCGTGCGGCCAGCTTGGCAACCCGCGCGCAGCGGTCCGCGGAGCGCTCGGGCATAAAGGGGGCCGGCGCCAGCCGCGCCCCGCCCCCGGCGGTTCCCCCGCCTCCCGCCCGCCATGAAAATCCGTCCTTTCCTCTCCCGGAGCGCCCTCGTGTTCGGCGGCACCGCCACGTGGGGCCTCCTGCTCGTCTCCTGCGTGATGGTGAACCGCACGGTGCTGATGTCCCCCAAGCGTCCCCGGCGCGACCTTCGTTGGGACCAAGGACTGCGCGCAGTGCCACGAGGACATCACCCGCGCCTTCGGCTCCGCCACCCACGCCAAGCTGATGACCCCCGGCGACACCCGCAAGGAGATGGGTTGCGAGGCCTGCCACGGGCCCGGGAGCGTCCACTCCAAGGCGGGGGGCGGCATCGACAACGTTCTCAACCCCGCCCGGAAACCCGACACCTGTTACCAGTGCCACACGGACAAGCGCGGCGAATTCGCGCTGCCCCCGAAAGCGGGCCGGGGCGCAGGTGGGTGCGTCGCGGCCGGCACCCTTTTTCCCGGGCGTCCCGGCACGCCCCTTGACTCCCCTCGGGCGCGGCCCAGCCTGCGCCAGATGCCCGCCGCCCTGACCGCCCCCCAGCGCCGGCGCCTGGTCGCCGCCGCCCGCCGGGCCGCCGCCGCCGCGTACGCCCCGTACTCCCATTTCCCCGTGGGGGCCGCCGTGCTGATGACGGACGGCCGCGTGTTCACCGGCTGCAACGTGGAGAACGCCTCGTTCGGCCTCACCAACTGCGCGGAACGCACGGCCGTCTTCAGCGCGGTGGCCGCCGGCAGCCGCCGGTTGCGGGCGGTGGCGGTCTTCACCCCGACGCCCACACCCACCCTGCCCTGCGGCGCCTGCCGGCAGGTGCTGCACGAGTTCGGCCCGGGGACGACGGTGCTCAGCGTTTGCGCCGGCGAGGGCCGCGTCGAGACCACGCTCGCCGCCCTGCTGCCGCACGCCTTCGGTCCGGCGGATCTTTAACCGTTGCCCGCTAGGAAGTCGCGCACGTGCGCCACCACGGCGTCACGCGGGACCTCCACCTCGCTGCGCTGGCCGAGGTCGCGGACCTTGACCACCCCGCGCGCCAGCTCGTCGCCGCCGAGGATCAGCGCCAGCCGGGCCCCGGACTCCGCGGCGGCCTTGAACTGCTTGCCGAAGGCGAGGTCGCGCAACGGGTACTCGACGCGGAAACCCGCCGCCCGCAGCGCGTGGATTTCCCGGAACGCCGCCAGGCGTTCCGCCGCGCCGCCAATCACGCAGTACACGTCCGGCGCGCTCACGAGAGGCGGCAGCAGGCCCCGTTGCTCGAGGAGCAGCGAGAACGTCATATCCCCGATCGCGAACCCGACCGCCGGCAGGTCCGGACCGCCGAGCTTCTTCACCAGATCGTCATAACGGCCCCCGCCCGCCAAGGCGCGCAGGTCGCCGCGGCGGTCAAAGGCCTCGAACACGAATCCCGTGTAGTAAGCCAAGCCCCGCACCACGCCGAGGTCGACCGTCACGAAGCTCCCCAGACCCATCGCATCGAGCGCCGAGAGCACCTGCCGCCACTCGGCCAGCCGGGCCGCCAGCTTATCGCCCCCGAGCGGCGCCAGCATCGCCTCCAGCGCGGGCAGGGACTTGACCCCAAGGAACGCGAGGATGCGGGCCTTAAGGTCCTCCGGCAGCGGGCCAAAAGCATCGGTGTAGGCCGAAAAGGCGGCGTCGCCGTTCTTCTCATACCGGTCGACCACCGTCAGGACCGTCCGCGCGCGGGGCTCATCCAAGCCTAGGGCCTCCAGGAAATAGAACCAGAGGTTGCGGTCGCTCAGCCGGATGTAGAAGTCGTCGGCGGTGAGCCCGAAGGCCGCGAGGCACTGCACCAGCAGCGCGATCAGCTCGATTTCCGCCTCCGGACCCGACTCGCCGAAGATGTCGGCGTTGAACTGGTGGAAACAGCGCCCCCGCCCCTTCTGCATCCGCTCGTAACGGTAAAACTCCCCGATGCTGAACCACTTGATCGGCCGCCGCAGGGTGTTCGCCCGGGCCCCGACCAGCCGGCACACCGTCGGCGTCATCTCCGGCCGCAGCGCGACCTCGCGGCCGCCCTTGTCCGTGAAACTGAAGAGTTGCGCCTCGATCTCGGACCCCGACTTGGCGCGGTAAAGGTCGAGCGGCTCGAGCACGGGCGCATCGTACTCCGCGAACCCGAAGACCCCGGCCGTCTGCCGCCAGCGGCGGAAGAGGTGGCTGCGGAGGGCAAGATCCTCCGGGTAGAATTCCCGGAAGCCGGGCAGGGTCTGGAACGAGGCCATCAGGCCTCACCTCAAGGCGCGCACGGCGGCAGGGCGAACCAAAAAACCGCGGCGGACGCCGGCCGGATCAGGCCTCGTCCTTCTCTTCGGCCGGGCTGAAGGGCTGGATCTTCGCGAGATCGATCTTCTTGAGCTGCTGCTTCAGCACCTTGCCCGACTTGAACTTCACCACGGCCCGCTGCGGGATGATGACTTCCGCCTCCGGCTTGTTCGGGTTGCGGCCGACGCGCTGCTTGCGCACCTGCACCTCCAGAACACCAAAGTTGCGCAATTCCACATTCCGTCCGTCCGCCAGCGCGGCTTGGATAATGTCCAGTGTCTGCTGCACCGTGTCCACGATCTGCTTCTGCGGGAAGCCCTTCTTCTTGTAGATCTCCAGCACGATCTCACGTTTGGTCAGGTTCGCCATGGGGTGTGTCCTTGTTGTTCGGAACGTTTCGACTCCGCCTAAAGTATTTGCCGGTCAGGGATTACGTCAACTCTTATGAACGACTTGCCTTCCGGTCAGTTTTCGACGCCTGTCACGCCGTGTCTTCGCCGGACCCCCAGGCCGTCCAATCGATGTTCGGGCGCATCGCCCGCGGCTATGATGTGGCCAACGTGATCTTGTCCGGCGGGCTCGACCGTTGGTGGCGCCGCCGGCTCGTCGCCACCGTCGGCCGCCAGGCCCCCGGCACCGTGCTGGACGTCGCCACGGGCAGCGGCGACGTCGCCTTCGCCCTGGCACGCGCCCTCGGACCCTCCGTCCCCGTGCTGGGGCTCGACTTTTGCCCCCCGATGCTGGCGCAGGCCGAAGCGAAACAACGCGCCGCGCCGGCCGGACGTTACGATCACGTCAGGTTCGCCCCCGGCGACGGCCTGAATCTGCCCCTGGCCAGCGCGTCCCAGGACGCGGCCACCATCTCCTTCGGGCTCCGAAACCTGGCGGACCGGGCCCGCGGCCTGAGTGAACTGCGGCGAGTCCTCCGGCCGGGCGGCCGGTTGTACATTCTCGAGTTCTCCCAGCCCTACGTTTGGTTCCGGCCGATTTACTACCTCTACCTCAGGTATTTGCTGCCGCGCGTGGCGGGTTGGGTGACCGGGGACCGCGCCGCCTACGATTACCTGAACGCGTCGATCGGCGCCTTTCCCGATCACGAGGCGCTCGGCCGGGAGATCCGCGCCGCCGGCTTCCAGTCCGTCTCTGCCCGTCGCCTGACGCTGGGCATCGTGGCCCTGCACGCGGCCCGCGCCTGAGCGCCCCGCCCGTATGAAATACGTGCCCGCTCGACCGCCGCTGACGGGGGAAACCCTCGATTCCCTCTCCGCCCGGTTGCGCGAGCGCGGCGAACCCGCGTTCCGGGCCCGCCAGATCCTCGATTGGCTGTACAAAAAGCGCGTCCGCTCCTGGGAGGAGATGACCAACCTGCCCCAGCCGCTCCGCCTCTGGCTGGCGGAAACCTTCGAGCTGCTGCCCGCCCGGCTCGTGCTCAACCGTCAATCGGAGGACGTTACCGACAAGTTGCTGTTGGAGTTGGGGGATCACTCCCTGATTGAAACCGTCATCATCCGCGCCCCGCAGGAGGGCGTCGGGCTCGAGCACTCCCGGAAAACCATCTGCATCTCCACCCAGGTCGGCTGCGCGATGGCGTGCGCGTTTTGCGCCAGCGGCCTCGCGGGGCTCAGGCGCGACCTGCTCGCCGGCGAGATTGTCGCGCAACTCCTCCAAGTCTGCCACCGGGAGGACGCCCGCACCCCCCGCGCCCACGCGGAACTCGCCTCCTTCGACAACATCGTGGTGATGGGAATGGGGGAGCCACTCGCCAACTACGAAGCCACCTTGCAGGCGCTCCGGATCGTGAATGCCGACTGGGGCCTCGGCTTCGGCGCGCGGCGGATCACCCTCTCCACCAGCGGCTTGGTCCCCAAAATCCTGCGCTTGGCGGAGGAGGACCTCGGCTTCCGGCTCGCGATTTCGCTCCACGGGGCCACGGACGAGGTCCGCGAGCGGATTATGCCGGTGAACAAGGCCTACCCGCTCGCCGAGCTGATCCCGGCCATCCGCACCTTCAGCGCCCGGCACGGCCGGATGGTCACCCTCGAATTCATCCTGATCGAGGAGGTGAACGACAGCCTGGAGCAGGCAGGCAAACTGCGGGACATCGCCCTCGACCTCCACGCGCACGTCAACCTGATCCCCTACAACACCGTCGCCGGCCTCGACTGGCGCCGGCCCAGCCTGACCCGGCAGGAACGGTTCGCGGACGTGCTCCGCGCCGCCCGGGTCTCGGTCACCCTGCGGCGGGAGAAGGGCCACGACATCGACGCGGCCTGCGGCCAGTTGCGGCTCCGGACGGAGCGGGAAGGCCTCCCGGCGCCCCCGGCGTCGAGCCCGGCTTGACCCGAATTCCCGGTTTCCGGACTTGCCCTTTTTTCTTGCACGGACCGAGCTCCTGAATTTCTCGCGTCTTTCCCGGCCGGCGGCCGTCCTACCCGGACTGCCCGGCCTCCCACCCTTTTCCTCCTCCACCCCACCCCTGTATGATTGAAGTCAAAGGCTTGGTTAAAACCTACGGACCGAAGCGCGCCGTCGACGGCGTCTCCTTCTCGGTGAAGCGGGGCGACATCCTCGGCTTTCTCGGCCCCAACGGGGCGGGCAAGTCCACCACGATGAAGATGATCACCGGATTCCTCCGGCCCAACGCGGGCTCGGCGACCGTGGACGGGATCGACGTGACGCGCGACCCGGTGGCCGTGAAGGGCAAGCTGGGATACTTGCCGGAAAGCGCGCCGGCCTATCCGGAAATGACGGTGGAGGAATTCCTCGGGTTCATCGCCGAGATCCGCGGTTACCGGACGCCGGAGGCGCGCGCGGCGCAGGTCGACCGGGCGGTGCAGCTAACGCACCTGACCCCGGTGCGGAAGCAGACGATCGAGACCCTTTCGAAGGGCTTCAAGCAGCGCGTCGGCTTCGCGCAGGCGCTGCTCCACGACCCGGCCGTGCTGGTGCTCGACGAGCCGACCGACGGCCTCGATCCGAACCAGAAGAACGAGGTCCGCGCCCTGATCAAGGGGATGGCGGAAGCCAAGGCGGTGATCCTCTCCACGCACATCCTCGAGGAGGTGGAAGCCATCTGCAACCGCGTGATCATCATCTCGCAGGGCAAGGTGGTCGCCGACGAGACCCCGGCGCAGATGCGGGCCCGCAAGCCCGGCGCGCGCCTCGACGAAATCTTCCGCGAACTCACCCGCGGCGACCTCTGAACGCCCCCCCAACCCTTTCGCCCCCGCCATGCGTCACATCGTTCCGATCTTCAAACGCGAGTTCCTGGGCTACTTCCGGTCGCCGGTCGCCTACGTGTTCCTGATCGCCTTCCTGTTCATCTCGGTCTCCCTCGCCTTCTCCCGCTACGGCGGCTTCTTCCGCGCGGGCGTCGCCGGGATGGATAGCTACTTCACATTCTTCCCCTGGCTGTTCCTCTTCCTCGTGCCCGCGGTGGGGATGCGGCTCTGGTCGGAGGAGAAGCGCTCGGGCACGGTCGAACTGCTCTTCACCCTTCCGATCACCACGCTGGAGGCCGTGCTGGGCAAGTTTCTCGCCGGCTGGGCATTCCTCACCCTCGCGGTCTTGGCCAGCTTCCCGATGGCCCTCACCGTGGGCTACCTCGGGGATCCGGACTGGGGCGTGATCCTCACCACCTACCTCGGGGCGGTGCTGATGGCCGGCGGTTACCTCGGGGTCTGCACCCTCGCCTCGGCGCTGACCAAGAACCAGGTCATCAGCTTCGTCATCAGCCTCGCCGCGTGCGCCGGCCTGCTGTTCCTCGGCTTCAGCAGCTTCACCGACACGCTCGAGGGCCTGCTGCCGATGGCGCTCGCGGACGCCCTGTCGAACTTCAGCTTCATCACCCATTTCGACGCGTTCACCAAGGGGATCATCGATCCGAAGGACGTGGTCTTCTTCCTCTCCCTGATGGGCTTCACGCTCTTCCTCAACGTGGTCGTCCTCGAACGCTGAACCGTCCCCACCTGCCGCCCATGAAAGCTGGAAGCAAAACCCTCGCCATCGGCCTGCTACTCGTCGGGCTGGTCCTGATCAATTTCCTCGCCTCCTCGGTGCCCGTGCGCCTCGACGCAACGGCGGAGTCGATCTACTCCCTCTCCGAGGGCACCCGGCGCATGCTGGGACGCATCGAGGAGCAGGTCACGGTCGACCTTTACTTCACGAAGGACGCCGCCGGCCTGCCGATCGCCTACAAGAACTACGCCGCGCGCGTCCAGGAGACCCTCCGCCAGTACGTCCGCGCCTCCCGGGGCAAGGTCACGCTCAACGTGATCAATCCGCGGCCCGACACGCCCGAGGAGGAGAAGGCCACCGCCGCCGGCCTGACCCCGCAAGTCGCCCAGCAGGGCGGGGAACAGTTCTTCTTCGGCCTCGTGGTCACGCAGGTCGACCAGCAGAAGAACATTCCCGCCTTCACCCCCCAGCGGGAGCCGTTCCTCGAGTATGACCTGTCCAAGCTGATCTACTCCGTGCAGCAGCTGGACAAGCGGAAGCTCGGTCTGATCACGAGCCTGCCGCTCCAGGGCACCAGCCCGCAGGAAATGCAGATGATGATGATGATGCGCCGGCAGCCGCAACCCGCGCAGATGGTCATCACGGAGCTGGAGCAGTCCTTCCAGGTGGTGACCGTGGAGGCCTCCGCGACGGAGCTGCCGGCCGGCCTCGACGTGCTGCTCATCGCCCACCCCCAGGGCGTCTCGCCGCGCCTGCAGTACGCGATCGACCAGTTCCTCCTCGGCGGGAAGCCGGTGATCGTGGCCGTCGATCCCTCGTCCCAGCACTTCAAGCGGCAGAGCAACCCGCAGCAGATGATGATGGGTGGCGGGGTCCAGAACGTCTCCAGCGACCTCTCCGTCCTCCTCGGCGCGTACGAGGTGGCCTATGACTCCCAAAAGGTCATCGGTGACCTCGAGAACGCGACCCAGGTCCAGACCGGCGGCGGCGGCATCGCGCGCTTCCCGGTGTGGATCAGCCTGGCCGGGCGCGCCCCGTTCAACTCCAAGTCGCAGGCCACCGCGCAGCTCAACTCGGTGATGTTCATCGAGCCCGGCAGCGTGGCCCACAAGGCCGGCGGCTCGCTCACCTTCACCCCGCTGATCGAGACCTCCGCCCAGACCGGCGATATGCCGAGCATGATGCTCCAGTTCGCCCAGCCCGACGACGTCGCCAAGCAGCTGACGCCCAGCGGCCGCAAGACCGTCGCCGCGCTGGTGACGGGCAAATTCAAGAGCGCCTTCCCCGACGGCGCGCCCAAGGACGAAAAGCCGGCGGACGCCCCGGGCGCCCCCACCCCGCCCGCCCCCCCTCCCGCCGGCGAGGGGCTGAAGGAGTCGAAGACCACGTCCACCCTGTTCGTCATCGCGGACACGGACTGGCTTTTCGACGACTACAGCGTCCGCAAGTTCAACTTCTTCGGGCAGACCGCCGCCCAGCCCCTCAACGACAACCTCGCCCTCGCGGCGAACACCGTGGAGTTGCTCGGCGGTTCCCCGGACCTGATCTCCATCCGCGGCAAGGGTTCATCGATCCGCCCCTTCACCGTGGTGCGGAAGATGGAGGCCGCCGCGCAGCAGCAGTACCAGTCGAAGCTCACCGAGCTCGATGGCCGGCTGCAGCAGGTGCAGACGAAGTTGACCGAGCTCCAGGGCAAGAAGGGCGAGGGCAACCGCCTCGTCGCCACGCCCGATATGGCCAAGGCCATCGAGGACTTCCAGAAACAGCAGGCGAAGATCCGCGGGGAACGCCGGGAGATCCGGCGGGCCCTGCGCGAGGACATCGACCGCCTCGAGAACCGCCTGCTCGTGCTGAACCTGCTCGGGACGCCCCTCCTCATCGGCGGCTTCGGGATCTGGTTCTACCGTAACCGGAAGAAGTAAGCCGCCGCCCAAACGCACCCACCGCGATGAAACTCAAGTCCCTCGTCGTTGCCGTCCTCGTCCTCGCCGCGCTCTCCGGCGGCGCCTACCTCCTGAACCGCCCCGCCCCGCCCCCGGCGGCGGACGCCCGTCTCCAGCAGCCCCTCGTCGCCGCGAACCTGATCGAGCAGGCGGCCCGCGTGCGCCTTTCCGACGCCGGCAAGACCGTCGAGCTGGCCCGGCAGGCGGATGGCACCTGGAAGGTGCCGAGTTACCACGATATGGCCGCCGACTTCAGCAAGCTCTCCGGCTTCGTCGGCAACCTCACCGAGGCCAAGCTGCAGCGCCTCGTGACCTCGAACCCCGAGCGGATCGCCCGCCTCGAGTTCAAGGACACGAAGATCGAACTGCTCGGCGCGGACGGCAAAGCCACCTTTTCCGCCACGCTGGGGAAAAATCCCGACACCGGCGGCGGCCGCTTCGTCCGCTTCGGCGACGAGAACAAGGCCTACCTCGCCAGCCTGAACGCCTGGATCGACGGCGAAGCGCGCAACTGGGCCAACCCGGAGCTGATCAGCCTCAAGCTGGACGACCTCGCGCGCGTGGAGATCCCGTTCGCCGAGGGCGGCCCCCTCGTCGTCTCGCGGGCCAAGAAGGAGGATGCCTGGACCGCCGACCGCACGCCGGAAGGCCAGCGCGTGAAGGCCGACAAGATCGGCTCGCTCCTCAGCACGCTCGCCACCGTGCGCTTCACCGAGTCGACGGCGACCGATGACGCCAACGCGACGGCGGCGAAGGCCAACCAGCGCACCTTCAAGGTCACGACGTTCGACAACAAGACCGTGACCCTCGCCCTCGGCCGAAAGCCCGAGGAGAAGAAGCTCAAGGCGCCCACCCCGGGCGCGGACGGCAAGAGCGGCCCGGCCGCCCTCGGCAGCGTGGCCGATCTGGCGAAGAAGGATGACGCGAAGGCCGGGGAACCCAGGAAGGACGACAAACCCTTGGCGCCGGAATTCGAGACCATCCCCGCCGGACCGGTGTTCGCGCACATCGCGCACAGCGAGGGCAGCCAGCCGATCAACGCCCTGATGCAGAAGCGCGCGTTTCAGATCGCCGAATACTCCTTCACCAGCCTGCCCCAGAAGCCGGAGGAAATGTTCGAGCCGATCCCGCCACCCGCCCCGGCACCGGTGGCCGCCCCGCCGGCCGAGGCCCCGAAAAAACCGTGAACCCCGCGGCCCGGCCAATCGCCGGGCCGCTTCGTTTTCCACCCTTCCCACCGACCGCCCGCGCCCGTCGCCGGGCCGGACAAAACCCGGTTCGGGGCCCCGGGGCGGTAAAACTACCCGCCAGCCCGTCCTTTACACGCATCAACGATTCCGTATGCGTTGATGCATCAGCTTTATGAACCCCGATCGACCGATTGCCGAACTTTTCGCCCGCGGCCGTCCCCTGCGCTCGCTGGAGTTCTTCCCGCCGAAGGACGACGCCGGAGTCGCAGCCCTGCGCGGCACGGCGGAAGCGTTGCGTCGGATGGGTCCGGACTTCGTTTCGGTCACTTACGGCGCGGGCGGCACCACTAGGGATCGGACGGCGCAGGTGAGCGCGCTGCTCAAGGGTGAGTTCGGGTTCACGGTGATGCCGCATCTGACCTGCGTCGGGCACACCCGGGGCGAATTGGAGACGCTGGCCGATCAGATCCACGCGCAAGGGTTCCGCAATATTATGACCCTGCGGGGTGATCCGCCGAAGGGCGCCACCTCCTTTCCGGTGCTGCCCGACGGCTTCCGGCACGCCGCGGAGCTGGTCGCCCTCCTGAAACGCCGCCAGCCGGACTTCTGCCTGGGCGTGGCTGGCTACCCCGAGAAACACCCGGAGGCGCCCTCCCTCGAGGCCGACCTCACGCACCTCAAGCGCAAGGTGGACGCCGGCGCGGACTTCATCACCACGCAGCTGTTCTTCGACAACGCGGTCTACTACCGCTTCGTGGAGCGCTGCCGCGCCGAGGGCATCACCGTGCCCATCGTGCCCGGGATTATGCCGGTGCTTTCCCTGAAGCAAATTCAGCGCTTCACGCAGCTCTGCGGTTCCACGCTGCCGAAGCCATTGACGGCGCGCCTAGAGGTTGCGGCGGACAATCCGGACGTCGTGGAAATGGTCGGGATCGACTGGGCGCTGCATCAAATCCGCGGGCTGCTCGCCAACGGCGCGCCCGGCTACCACCTCTACATCCTCAATCGCGCGCGCGGCGCCCTCGCCCTCTCCGCCGGCCTCGCCGCCTGAGCGGGGACTTTCCGCCCGGAGGCGGACCGGGGCGGGTCAGTCATCCCCCGGCCATCACTGGCCGGAATCCGGCCTCCGTCAGGACCTGGGCCACCATTTCCCGGTGATCACCTTGGATCTCGATCCGCCCCTCCTTGACCGTACCCCCGGTGCCGCACGCGGTCCGGATCCGCTTCGCCAACTGCTCCTTTTCGGGCAACCCGATGCCGACGAAGCCGTCCGCCACCGTCACCGTCTTGCCCGCCCGTCCGCCGGTCTCGCGGCGGACGTCGACGCGCCCGCGGTTCCGGGCCGGCGCGGCCTCGATTTTGGGCGCGGCCGGCGGCGGCGGAGTCCCGAGGGGGAGTCCGCTGGCGCTCAGCTTCGCGAACGGATTTTGCGCGAGCCCGCTCCCGCCGTCCGTGGGGACGTTGTCGCGGTTCACCGTTCTTCCCTCCCCGCGCGCCCGCCGCAACGTCCAACCGGGATATCCCCGGCGCCCCCTAAAAAGAGCAGGGCCTTGGCGTAGCTCCGCTGCTCCAAGAAGTGCACGAGTTGCGGGTGCAGCCCCGCCCGGTTAGCCTCCAGCACCGACTCGACCGCGTCCATCGCGGCGTTGATACCGGGGCCATCCCCATCCTTAATCGCTGTCATCAATCGATTTAGGTGATCCTTCAGCGGGTCGAGCATGGGCGGGGAAGAGGAGAATGCTTATCCGCCTGCTACGGATGTTAAGCGCGATTGCAATCCCCCTGGAAGTCCGGCCGCCGCTTGAGCCACCGCCCGGGTCGTGGTTGGATCGCCGCCCTTTTTTCCCGTTGGGTCCCGGGCGTGCTCGCTCCGGCCTGCCGTGGAATCTCCCTCTCCCTCGCATGCAACGCCCTTCCCTGCCGCTCAACGCCAACGCCGCGCTGATCGAGTCGCTCTACGCCACCTGGCTGTCGGAGCCGGATCAGGTCGACCCGACCTGGCGGGCGTTTTTCCAGGGGTTCAGCCTCGGGGCCAACGGCCTGCCCTCCGCCAACGCGCTCGCTACCCTCGCCGCCACCGGGGAACCCGCCCGCGCCAACGCCCCGATCCTCGACAGCCTGAAGCAGTCCCGCGTCCACCAGCTGATCAACGCCTACCGCACGCTGGGGCACCGGGAAGTGCACCTGGATCCGCTGGCCGACCCGCCGCCCACCTACCCCGAGCTGGCGCTCGCGCGCTTCGACCTCGGCGAGGCGGACCTCGATGCCAGTTTCGACCTCGGGACTTATCTCGGCGGCGGGCAGATGAAGCTCCGGGACATCCTGCAGAACCTGCGGGCCACCTACTGCGGGCGGATCGGGGTCGAGTACACCCACCTCCAGGACGTCGAGGCCCGGCAGTGGCTGGAGACCCGGATGGAACAGACGCGCAACCAGCCGGACTTCGCGCCCGCGGAACGCATCCGCATCCTCCGCCGCGTCCACAAGGCGGAGCTCTTCGAGCGCTTCCTGCACACGAAGTACGTCGGCCAGAAACGCTTCTCGCTGGAGGGCGGCGAGACGATGGTCGCGGCCGTCGACGCGCTCTTCGAGGCCTGCCCGCGCCTCGGCGTCGAGGAGGTCGTAATGGGGATGGCCCACCGCGGCCGGCTGAACATCCTGACCAGCGTGATGCGGAAGAGCTTCGACGTGCTCTTCGAGCAGTTCTCCGAGAACTACATCCCGGAGACCGTGGGCGGCGACGGCGACGTGAAGTACCACCTCGGTTACGAGGCGGTGCTCGAGACCGCCTCCGGCGGCAAACTGGAGGTGCGCCTCGCGGCCAACCCCTCCCACCTCGAGATCGTCAACCCGGTGGTCGAGGGCAAGACCCGCGCCCGCCAGCGGATGCGCGGCGCCACCGAGGAGCGCTGGCGCGTGCTCGCCCTGCTGATCCACGGCGACGCGGCCTTCGCCGGCCAGGGTATCGTGGCTGAGACGCTCAACTTCTCCCAGCTGCCCGGCTACCGCACCGGCGGCACCGTGCACCTGGTGATCAACAACCAGATCGGCTTCACCACCGAGCCGCGGGACTCCCGCTCCACCCTCTACTGCACGGACGTCGCGAAGATGATCGAGGCGCCGATCTTCCACGTGAACGGGGATGACCCCGAGGCGGTCTGCCACGCCGCCCGGCTCGCGCTCGAGTTCCGGGTGAAGTTCCAGCGCGACGCCGTCATCGATATGGTGTGCTACCGGAAGCACGGGCACAACGAGACCGACGAGCCCGCCTTCACGCAGCCCCTCCTCTACCGGCGCATCGCCAGCCACCCCCCGATCTCCACCGTGCTCACGCGGCAGCTCGCCGCGGCGGGCGTCGTCACCGAGGCCCAGTCCGAGGCGATCCGCACGGAGTATTCCGAGGCGCTCGAGAAGCACCTGGAGAAGGCCAAGGCCAGCGAGACCGCAAAGTCCGCCCGCCGCGCCGCCGCCGCCGAGGCCCGGCGTTTCGTCGGCTCGACCGCCGTCTTCCAGCCGGACTTCCATTTCACCCCGGTGCCCACGGGCGCGGCGCCCGAACTCCTCGCGCGCGCCGCGACCGGGCTGACCACGCTGCCGGAGAGATTCCGCCCCAACCCCAAGATCCGTCGCTTCCTCGACGCGCGCGCGGCCGCCTTCCGCGACCGTGGCCCGATCGACTGGGGCTTCGCCGAGGCGCTCGCCTTCGGCACGCTCGTGCTCGAGGGCATTCCCGTCCGCCTCAGCGGGCAGGACTGCGAGCGCGGCACCTTTAGCCACCGGCACGCCGTGCTCCATGACATGGAGACGAACGCAACCCACACGCCGCTCCATCAGCTCGCGCCCGATCAGGCGCGGTTCTGCGTCTACAACAGCCTTCTCTCTGAGGCGGCCGTGCTCGCCTTCGACTACGGCTATTCCCTCGATTTCCCCGCGCTGCTGTGCATCTGGGAGGCCCAGTTCGGCGACTTCGCCAACGGCGCCCAGGTCGTGATCGACCAGTTCCTCGCCGCGGGCGAATCGAAGTGGCACCGCACCAGCGGCATCGTGCTCCTGCTCCCGCACGGCTACGAGGGCCAGGGCCCCGAACACTCCTCCGCCCGCCTCGAGCGCTTCCTCCAGCTCTGCGCCGAGGACAACATCCAGGTCGCGAACATCACCAGCCCCGCCAACTTCTTCCACGCCCTGCGCCGCCAGGTGAAGCGCGACGTGAAGAAACCCCTCATCGTGATGTCGCCGAAGTCCCTCCTCCGCCACCCGGCCGCCGCCTCCCGGCTCGAGGAGTTGTCCACCGGGGCCTTTCAGGAAATCCTCGACGACCCGCTCCACCCCGGAGCGCCCGCTGGGGTCAAGCGCCTCATTCTGTGCTCGGGCAAGGTCTACTACGACCTCGCCGAGCACCGGAACAAGCACGGCCACGGCGACACCGCGCTGGTGCGTCTGGAGCAGCTGTACCCGCTCCACCGGCAAAAGCTCGAGGCCATCGCCCGCAAGTACGGCTCCGCCCGGCTGGTCTGGGCCCAGGAGGAATCCGAGAATATGGGCGCGTGGACCTGGATCGCGCCCCGACTGGAGGCGATCTTCGGCCGCAAGCCGCTCTACGCCGGCCGCGACGCCTCCGCCTCCCCCGCCGTCGGCACCCTCGCGCTGCACCGCCTCGAGCTCGCCGCCTTCCTCAAGCAGGCCTTCACGATCTGAGCCCCCTCCCCCGATGACCACCGTACCCGTCAAGATCCCGCCCATGGGCGAGTCCATCACCTCCGGCGTTCTCGCCAAGTGGCACGTCGCGGAGGGCGCCACCGTGCGCCGGGACCAGCCGCTGTTCGAACTGGAGACCGACAAGATCACCTCGGAGGCCACGGCCGAGGCGGCCGGAGTGATTCGCCTCGCGGTCAAGGCCGGCGATGAGGTCCGCATCGGCCAAGTCGTCGCCACGATCGAGGTCGGCGCCACCGCCGCCGCCCCCGCTCCCGCCCCGGCCGCCGCCACGCCCGCCGCCCCGGCGCCCGCGCCGGTCTCGCCGGCCGTCCGGCGCGTGGCCGCGGAAACCGGCCTCGACCCCGCGAAGGTCAGCGGCACCGGCAAGGCTGGCCGCGTCACCAAGGGCGACCTGCTCGCCGCCGCGGCCGCCTCGCCCGCGGCCCCCACGCCGGCTGCACCCGTGACGTCCGCCACCGCGCCCGCCGCCCCGGCCGCCCGCCAGACGCGCCGCAAGCTCTCCCCGCTGCGCGCCCGGCTCGCGCAGCGCCTCGTCGCCGCCCAGCACCAGGCCGCGATGCTGACCACGTTCAACGAGGTCGATATGTCCGCCGTGATGGCGCTGCGCGCGCGTTACCAGGACGAGTTCGTCAAGCGCCATGGCCTCAAGCTCGGGTTCATGTCCTTCTTCACCAAGGCCGTCGTCCACGCCCTGCGCGAGGTGCCGGCGGTGAACGCCCAGCTCGACGGCGAGACGCTGGTGGAGAACCACTACTACGACGTCGGCGTCGCGGTCTCCACCGACCGCGGGCTGATGGTGCCGGTGATCCGCGGCTGCGACCAGCTCGGCCTCGCGGAGGTGGAGAAAGGGATCGCCGACGCGGCCAAGCGCGCGCGCGAGGGCCGCATTACCCTCGCGGACCTCGAGGGCGGCGTGTTCACGATCACCAACGGCGGCGTCTTCGGCTCGATGCTCTCGACGCCCATCATCAACCCGCCGCAAAGCGCCATCCTCGGGCTCCACGCCATCAACGAGCGGCCCGTCGCGGTCAACGGGCAGGTCGTCATCCGCCCGATGATGTACCTCGCGCTGAGCTACGACCACCGCCTGATCGACGGACGCGAGGCGGTGACCTTCCTGGTCAAGGTGAAGCAGGCGATCGAAGATCCCGCCCGCGTCCTGATCGGCCTCTGATCTGCCCCCCGCGATGACCCGCTTCGACCTGATCGTGATCGGCGCCGGCCCCGGCGGCTACGTCTGCGCGTTCCGCGCGGCCCAGCTCGGCCTCAAGGTCGTGCTGGTGGAGAAACGCCCCGCCCTCGGCGGGACATGCCTCAACGTCGGCTGCATCCCGTCCAAGGCGCTCCTGCATTCCAGCGAGCACTTCGCGTGGGCCCGGCACGACGCCGCGGCCCACGGCATCCGCCTCGGCGGGGTGAGCCTCGACCTGCCCGCCCTGCTGCGGCGCAAGGACGAGATCGTCTCCCGCCTCGTTGGCGGCGTCGCCCAGCTGGCCAAGGCCCGGGGCGTCACGGTGATCACGGGCCACGCCGCCTTCACCGGTCCCAAAACCCTCTCGGTCACCGGCGCGGACGGCGCCACGCAGGCGCTCGAGGCCGCACACGTAGTGATCGCGACGGGCTCCGCGCCCGTGGAGCTGCCCTTCCTGCGCTTCGACGGCCGGACGGTCATCTCCAGCGACCACGCGATCGCCCTGCCCGAGGTGCCCGGCAAGCTGGTCGTGGTGGGCGGCGGGGCGATCGGCCTCGAGCTCGGCTCGGTCTGGGCCCGGCTGGGCAGCGAGGTCACGGTGGTGGAATCGCTTCCGCGGATCGCCGCCTCGTTCGACGAGGACGTCGGGCGCGCATTTACCCGGATGTTGCAGAAGCAAGGCCTGCGCATCGAGGCTGGCGCCAAGGTCACCGGCCTGCGCGCCGGCTCCCCCGCGGTGCTCACCGCCGAACGCGGCGGTGAGAAGCTGGAATTCCCCGCAGACCGGGTGCTGGTCGCTGTGGGCCGGCGACCCTACACCGACGGGCTGGGCCTCGAGCGCGCGGGCGTCGAGCTCGACGAGCGGCGGCGCATCCGGGTGGACCACCACCTGCGCACCAGCGCCCCGGGCGTCTGGGCGATCGGTGATGTCGTGGCCGGGCCGATGCTCGCGCACAAGGCCGAGGAGGACGGCGTGGCCGTGGCGGAGTGGATCGCCGGACGCGCCGGCCACGTGAACTGGGACCTCGTGCCCGCCATCATCTACACGCATCCGGAGGTTGCCTCGGTGGGGCTCAGCGAGGAGGCCGCCCAAGCCGCCAGCCGCGCGGTGCGCATCGGCCGCTTCAACTTCGCCGCAAACGGCCGCGCCCTCACCGCCGGTGCCGCCGAGGGCTTCGTGAAGCTCATCGCCGACGCCACCACCGACCGCCTGCTGGGCGCCCAGATCCTCGGCCCCAACGCCGGCGAACTGATCAGCGAGGTCGTCACCCACCTCGAGTACGGCGGCAGCGCCGAGGATCTCGCCCGCACCATCCACGCCCATCCGACGCTGAGCGAGGCGGTTAAGGAGGCCGCGCTTGCCCTGGACAAGCGCGCCCTGCACGCCGTCTGAGGCGGGCCGCCGGTCCGACGGCCGAGGCTCAACCCTTGGCCGCCGTCAGAGTCTTCCGGGGCAGGCGCATGACGCGCACGAACCGCGCGCGGAATAGCTCGTCCAGGGTTTCCCGTACCGCGGGAGGCAGGCGCGCGACTAGGTCGTCGAGTTCGGGCGCGGGGCCGACTGGCTGCGTTTCCGCGGTCTCGGGTTCCGCGGCCGGCGTCGGCGTGGCCGACACCGCCTCCCCGCGCTCGCGGGCCTCGGCGAGGAATTGCGCCTCCGCCGACTCATCCGGCCAGGCGGCATCAGGCTCGCCGGGCGGCGCGGCCTCGACGGGAACAGGAGGCTCCGCGGCAAGCAGTCCCATCGCGGGCGACGGCGGAACGCCGGGCGGGAGTGACGCGGCGGCGGGCGTTTCCGGCGAGGCGACGGGCAGTGGCGACTGATGCGCACGCGCCGCGGACGCGGAGGCCAGGCGGGCCTCCAGCCGGTCAATCAGGCCTTTTTTTTTTCGTCGGCCGCCGGGGCCTCCTCGGCCAGGGCGGTCAGCTCCTTGAGCAGGCTGTCGATCGCGCGGGCGCGGCTCGCCTCGACCGCGCGGAGGAGCGTGACCTCGAAATTGATCTTCTCGGCCAGCCCGAGCTTCACCCCACCCTCCCCCTCGCGCAGCGCGTCGAGGAGCCGGGTCAACTGCTCGGTCGTCAGGGCGATGCCGCCGAGCGCGTCGCTGCGACCGCCGCGCGCGATCGCGTCCAGTAGCGCCGCCCGGAACACGGCCTGCAGGTCGGTGAGCAGGCGCACCAGGTCGCGGCCCGCGGCGTCGCAGGCATCAACCAGGGCGACGAGGCGCCGCTGGTCCCCGGCGGCCACGGCCCCGGCGAGCTCGGCGACCTGCGCGGCGGAGACGAGGCCGTAGACCTCGAGCACGTCGGGCTCGGTCACCGTGGTCCCGCAGAACGAGATCATCTGGTCCAGGATCGACTGCGCGTCGCGCATCCCGCCGTCGGCGAGCCGGGCGATGCACGCCAGCGCGGCGGGATCGGCCTGGATGCCCTCGGCGGCGGAGATCAGCTGGAGCCGGGTGACGATGAGCTCCTCGGGGATCGGCTTGAGGTCGAAGCGCTGGCAGCGCGAGACGATCGTCGGGAGGACCTTCTGCGGGTCGGTGGTCGCGAAGATGAACTTCACGTGGGCCGGCGGCTCCTCGAGGGTCTTCAGCAGCGCGTTGAACGCGGCCGCCGAGAGCATATGGACCTCGTCGATGATGTAGACCTTGAACCGGCCTTGGGCGGGCGCATAGCGGACGGTCTCCCGGAGGTCGCGGACCTGGTCGACGCCGTTGTTGGAGGCGCCGTCGATCTCGATCACATCGAGGTGGGAACCCTCGGCGATGGCGATGCAGGCGGGATCGGCCGGGTCGAAGTCGGCGTTGGGGCCGCCGGTGCAGTTAAGAGCCTTGGCGAAGATGCGGGCGGTGGAGGTCTTGCCGGTGCCGCGGGGTCCCACGAACAGGTAGGCGTGGGCGATCCGCTGGCGGGCGATCGCGTTCCGGAGCGTGCGCACCACGTGGTCCTGGCCGACGACGTCGGCGAACGTGCGGGGGCGCCACTTGCGGGCGATGACCTGGTAGGCGGAGGACAAGCGCGGGGAGGTTGAGCGGGGCGGGCGGGACGGCGCGAGTCGAAATCGTCGCGCGCGGCCCCGGACGCCGGCCGCGGGCAAAAAAAGTGGCCAGGCACTCCACGGCACTGGGAGAACGTCGTCACCGTTGCTACCTTCCGGTCCTGGCGGAGTTCACGCGCCTGCCCATGCATGGCACCTGGCCGAGGCGGACGATGAGCCGGGGGCGGGGCGGCGCAACCCCCAATTTGGCGCGGCGTCAGAGCACCTGCAGTTTGCGGCGGTAAAAGGCCACAACCTCGTCGGGATCGTCGGTGAAGAGGATGTAGTCGGTCATCCATGCGGGCGCGCGGCCCTGCTTGATCATCACGCGCAGCTGGCGGCGCAGATCCTCCCAGAACTCGGCGTTGAAGAAGACGTAGGGTACCCGCGGGCGGATCCCCAGCTTGAGATTGCAGAGCTCGATTCCGACCTCCTCGAGGGTGCCCACGCCGCCGACGTTGAAGACGCAGAAATCTGCCGCCTCGAACCACTTCTGCCGGAAGTGACGCGAGTCCTCTTGAAACGTGTTGAAGAAGTCCACGCCGAGCTCCGGGGGCTGGGCCTCCAGCTGCAGGAAGCACGCGCCGGTGAGCGCGCCCTTGGCCCGCGCCTGCTCGGTGGCGAGGCGCATCACCCCGCCACCCCCGCCCGTAAGCACGCCGAGGTTGTGGCCGATGAAGCCCGTGACCTTGTCCACGAGCGCGGAGATGCGGCCGGCGTCGTCCGGGTCGAGGTTCACCGCCGAGCCGTAGAAGGCGAGGATGGTAGACTCGTTGAACCGGCGGGCGACCTCCTCGCGCACGAAGAAGCCGCGCTCCCGCTTGTAGGTGTGGACGTAGAGGTCGCGTGTGGTCTCGTCATACCAGTACGCGTCGATGCCTAGGGATCGAAGCGTATCGAGTCGCCCATGGGCGTGGCTGGAGAAGAAGTACCCGTGGGTGCGCGAGGCCTGGCGGAAGACGATGCGCCGCAGGCCGAGTTCGGGCAGGCGGGCGAAAAGCTCCACCTGCTCCATCAGGCCCGGGAAGTATTCCGTGACCAGCGTGTCGGCGCCGGGCTCGGCCGCGTCGAGGGCCTGGATCATCGTGCGGTGGCCGAGGGAGCCGCGCTTCGATTCCAGGAGCCGGCGGACGTCCGCGCCGGCGCGCACCAGGAGGGCGCGGTTGTCGACCGCCCCGGACTGGCCGCGCACGGACAGCCGGGTGCGGGGCCGCGCCTCGTCGGCGACGCAGGCGGGGCAGTCGTCCATCGCCTTGAACAGGCCGGCGGCGGTCGCGAGCAGGCGGGTGCGCTTGCGGGCGAGGGTCCGCACCTCCGGGTCCTCG
>Ga0194133_10001941_pt1 | contig 33739 bp, 29 predicted proteins | sample TA2KigOf40mmetaG_FD_155448 | JGI IMG/M metagenome (GOLD analysis project Ga0194133, IMG submission 155448) | Freshwater microbial communities from Lake Tanganyika, Tanzania - TA2015055 Kigoma Offshore 40m | ecosystem: Environmental > Aquatic > Freshwater > Lake | place: Tanzania: Lake...
CGCCCCCGACCGCTCCCCGCCGAGGCGGGCGGCGAGGTCGGCCGTCGCGAGGAACCCGAGCCAGTCGCCGATCGCGGAGCACACCATGCCGAGCCAGAGCCGGAAGAACCGCCGCGACCCGAAGATACGCTCGACGAAGCCGACCGACGCCTCCTCGGCCGGTGACACCCCCGGGTGGTAGGCGTCCAGTTGGCCGTCGGCGGTCACGGGGCCACGTTAGGGGATGGCCTCCGCGCAGCCCGACCGGGTTCCCGACCCGGCCGACCCGCTCAGGAGGTCGGTCGCTTCCTCGCCGCGGGCTTCTTCGTCGCCGGCTTCTTCGCCGCTGGCTTCTTGGCCGCCGGCTTCTTCGCCGCCGGCTTCTTCGCCTTCGTTCCACCACCGGCGGCGATCCGGGCGCGCCGCTCGTCGAGCAGTTCGACGGCACGTTCCACCGTCAGCTCCTCGAGACGATCCCCCGTCCGCAGCGACGCGTTCGTCTCGCCGTCGGTGACGTAGGCGCCGAAGCGGCCTTCCTTCACGACCAACGGCCGACCCGACACCGGGTCCGGACCGAGCTCGGCGAGCGGTGGCTTCGCCACACCGCGGCGCCGTTCCTTCGGCCGGGCGAGGATCTCGAGGGCTTCCTCGAGGCCGATCGTCAGGAGTTGCCGCTCGGTCTCGAGGCTGCGGTTCTCGGTGCCCTTGCTGAGGAACGGTCCGAACCGCCCGTTCGCGGCGACGACCGCCTCGCCGTCGGGCGCGATCCCGACCGTTCGGGGCAGGCGGAGCAGGTCGAGGGCGTCCTCGAGCGTGACGGTCGCGATGTCCATGTCCTTGAACAGCGACGCCCGCGCCGGCTTCGCCACCTTCTTCGAACCCCGACCCGCCGACGGGGGCGGGTCGTCCCCGAGCTGAACGTACGGACCGAACCTGCCGTTCCGCACGGCAACGGTCAACCCACTCTCGGGATCGACGCCGAGGTCACGGTTGTCGCCCGGAGCAGAGATCAACTCGAGCGCACGCTCGACCGTGAGCTCATCGGGTGGCAGGTCGTCGGGGATCGTCGCCCGGTCCTCGCCCCGTTCGACGTAGGGGCCGTACTTCCCGAAGCGGGCCACGACCGGCACACCGTCCGCGTCGGCACCGAGGGGGACCGTCGACACCGCCCGGGGATCGATCTCGTCGAGGTGCTCCGTGATGGCGGTGCGCAGGCCCGGGGCATCGTCGGCACCGAGGTAGAAGCGTCGGAGCCACGGCACCATGGCCGTCTCCCCGCTCGCGATCCCGTCGAGGTCGTCCTCCATCCGGGCGGTGAACTCGTAGTCGACGAGGTCGGCGAAGTGGCGTTCGAGCATCTGCACGACCGCGAAGGCCATGAGCGTGGGGACGAGCGCTGTCCCCTTGCGCCACACGTACCCGCGATCCTGGATCGTCGACATGATCGACGCGTACGTCGACGGTCGACCGATGCCGAGCTCCTCGAGCCGCTTCACGAGCGACGCCTCGGTGTACCGGGACGGCGGCTGGGTCTCGTGCCCCCGTGGAAGGAGTTCCACGACGTCGGCCCGATCCCCTTGGGCCAACGACGGGAGCTGGCGATCCTCGTCGTCGCCGTCGTCCGCGTCGTCGACCGTCTCGACGTACACACGGCGGAACCCGGCATGCGTGATCACCGTGCCCGACGTCGAGAACCCGACCTTCCGGCCCGATGCGGTCGTCGCACCGAGCCGGGCGGTGACCGTCTCGCCGACGGCGTCGTTCATCTGCGACGCGATCGTCCGCTGCCAGATCAGCTCGTACAGCCGGGCCGGGAGCGACCGTTCGCCGAACTCTCGCCGAACCTCGTCGGGGCTGCGGAAGGTCTCGCCTGCGGGACGGATCGCCTCGTGCGCCTCCTGCGCGTTCTTCACCTTCTTGGCGTAGGTGCGCGGCGCATCGGGCAGGAACTCCCAGCCGTAGCGCCGCCCGATCTCCCCGCGGGCCGCAGCAATCGCCGTCTCCGACAGGCTGGTGCTGTCGGTCCGCATGTAGGTGATGAAGCCCTTGTCGTACAGCTCCTGCGCGGCGCGCATCGCCTGTCCCGACGTCAGGCCGAGCTTCCGGCCCGCCTCCTGCTGCAGCGTGGAGGTCATGAAGGGTGCAGCGGGTGAACGCCGGTAGGGGCGGGCCTCCACGTCGGTGACCTCGACCTCCCGTCCGCCGAGCCCCTCCACGATGCTGCGCACGGTCGCCTCGTCGAGCACGACGACGTCGGCACGGGCGGCGGCGCCGTCGGCGGTGAAGTCCTTGCCCGTCGCGACCCGTCGGTCGTCGACGGCGACGAGGCGAGCGCCGAACTCGCGGCCCTGCGCGCCGCCGGTGCGGAACGTGGCGTCGACGTCCCAGTAGGCGGCGGTCACGAACGCCATCCGCTCACGTTCGCGGTCGACGACGATCCGGACCGCGACGGACTGCACCCGACCGGCGGAACGGGCCGGCGACATCTTCCGCCAGACGACCTCGGACATCTTGAAGCCGTAGATCCGGTCGAGGATCCGTCGGGCCTCCTGGGCGTCGACGAGCTGCCGGTCGATCTCCCTCGGGTGGTCGATGGCGTGCTGGATCGCCTGCGGGGTGATCTCGTGGAACACCATGCGGCGAACCGGGATCCGGGCCGGCGGTGCGAGCGCCTCGAGCAGGTGCCAGGAGATCGCCTCACCCTCGCGGTCCTCGTCGGTCGCGAGATAGAGCTCCTCCGCGTCACGGAGCAGCTTCTTGAGGTCGGCGACCTGGCCCTTCCGATCGGCCGGGATGATGTAGTGCGGCCGGAAATCGTTGTCGACATCGACGCCGAGCACGTCCCAGCGCTTCTTGTCGCCCTCGACCTGGCTGCCGCGCTCGGGCAGGTCACGGATGTGGCCGACGGACGGCCTGACGGTGTAGTCCTCGCCGAGGAACCCGGCGATGGTCCGGGCCTTGGCGGGAGATTCGACGATGACGAGGCGGGTGCCCATTGCCGATGAGGGTACGGGCAGACTGCGCGGGACTGTCAAGCGGTCATGTCGGAATGCGGAACGCGAAGGCGAGACGGACGAGGGTTCCGCCCGGCGTCCCGACGAAGACGACCTCGTCGGCGAGCGACCGCATCAACGGGATCCCGAGCCCCCCGTCGGGGAGGTCGGAGACGTCGAGCCGCCTGCCGTCGGGGGCGACCATCCCGCCGCCCCGGTCGGTGACCTCGACGACGAGGACCCCCTCGGTGACCGCGCACCGCACGACGACCGGCGCGTCCGATCCGGTGCGCTGGTGGGCGGTGATGGCGTTCGTCACCGCCTCGGAGACGGCGAGACGGACGTCGTCGATGCGGCCCGGGTCGAAGCCGGGGGCCGTGGCGGCGATCGAGGCGACGAACGCACGCGCCGTTGCGGAGTGGGTCACCTCGGGCGGGAGTCGAACTTCTGCCGCGCGAGCGTCGAGGAGCAGGATCACTGGTCCGCCTCCGTCTCGGTCACCACGTCGACGATCCGGTCGATGCCCACGAGGAACAGCACGTCACGCACCGTGCCGGGTCGGACACGGAATCGGACGTCCGCCGCTCGGGCCCGTGCCCGCCGCACGACGCCGACGAGGACGCCGATGCCGGACGAATCGACGAAGTCGACCCCGCGCAGGTCGACCTCGACGGTTCCGTCGCCGCCCGCGGCGAACACTGCGAGCACCTGCGCCCGCGCCGCCGGCGCCGTCGCGAGGTCGAGATCACCGTGGAACCGGATCCGGGTGGACACGACATCGTCACCGCTCAGAGGTTTCTGACGTTGCACTGCGGTCTGTCCTCTCACACGACGACGACATGCGCGCTGCACGAAACGTACCCCCAGTTGGGAGACCTTCAGAGGATGTCGCCACGTGACCAACTCGAGAGAAGGGGGAGAGACGATGCTCGGTAGCGAATCCGAAGCACTCCACCCGCAGCCGGATCGCGCAGGTAGGGTCGATCGATGGACGTCGGGCGCGGCGAGGACGCACTGACCACGAGCCTGCGCACCGTCCACGTGGTGGCAAGCGGGGTCGGCATCATCGTCGGCGCCGGGATCTACGTCCTGCTCGGCCCGGCGGCGCAGGAGGCCGGCGGACTCGTGTGGTTGGCGTTCGCCGTCTCGGCGGCGATCTGCTCGCTGACGGCGCTGAGCTACGCGGAGCTCGCCGGCATGTTCCCCCGGGCCGGCGGCGAGTACGAGTACGCGAGCCATGTCTTCGGACGGCGGTCGACCTTCGTGGTGGGCTGGACGATGACCATGGGACTCGTCGTCGCGGGCGCCACCGTCGCCCTCGGTTTCGCCGAGTACGCGCGGTACTTCTGGGACGTCGAGCGCCGAATACCGGCAACCATCGTCATCATCGGCTCGGCCGCGGTCGCCGTGACCGGGGCCACCCGGTGGTCGAGGGTCGTCGTCGCGCTGAGCTCGATCAAGGTCGGCGGCCTGCTCTTCGTCACGGTCCTCGGGTTCGGTGCCACGGCTCGCGGCTCGGCGCTCGAGTCCCCGCCGGGATCGACCATGGAGGTCGCCGGCGGCGTCCTCGCCGCCGCAGCGCTCGTCTTCTTCGCGTTCATCGGTTTCGACGAGGTCGCAACCCTCTCCGAGGAGACGGCGGATCCCACCCGGACCACCCCGCGCGCGCTCCTGTGGTCGCTCGGGATCTCGGCGCTGCTCTACGTCGTGGTCGCCGTCGCCGCGGTGCGGACACTCGGCGTGGAAGCCCTGGCGAACTCCCCGCGGCCACTCACCGACATCGCGGCCACGGCGCTCGGCGACGGCGCCGGCACCACGATGGCCGTGCTCGCCCTCGTGACCACTGCGAACACCGTCATCCTCGTGCTCACGGCGGCATCGCGGATGGTGTTCGCTATGGGTCGCCGCGGCGACCTCCCGTCGCGCTGGGCACGCATCTCCGACAACGGTTCTCCGTCCACGGCGGTCGTCGCAGCGGCCGCGCTCATGGGAGCATTTGCGCTCGTCGGTGAGCTCAAGCTCATCGCGAGCGCGACCGACGTGATGATCTTCGCCGTGTTCCTCAGCGTGAACGTGATGGTCATCCGACTGCGGCGCACCGCCCCGGACCTGCCGAGGGCCTTCCGGTCGCCGTGGACGGTCGCGGCCTAGCCGGTCCTTCCCTTCGCGGGACTCGCGACGACGGTCGGGATGGCGTTGCTGCTCGAACGCACCGCGGCGCTCGTCGGGGGCGCCCTGATCGCCGGGGGGATCGTCGTCGCCGTGGTCCGGAAACCGGGCTCGGCGGAACGGCGTGGCGCCGGATCCGATGCGGAGCGCCCGTCGCCGCTCCGACCGCATGACGAGTGACGCGGTGAGCGTCCAGTCCGAACGGAGCAGGCGCAGCACGGGGACGCGCACCGGCACGCGCATGCGACCGACCACCCGGACGTCCGAGCCGTCCTCGACGGCGACGAGGTCGATCCGCTGATCATCACCGGCCGCGGTCACCGCCGCCGGTCCGTCGAGCGCTGCCCGGCGGGCCTCCTGCCGAACCCGGTGGACGAGCTGGACCTGTGCGACGACGATCACCCCGGCCTGCGCGACGAGAAGGACCATCACGAGCAGGACCGGCAGGAGCAGCGCGAACTCCACGGTCGCCTGTCCGCCGTCACGATGCCGTCGGCACATCGTCCACCACCATGTCGAAGACGCTGTCGAAGAGCTCACCGACCCGTCCGGTCGTCGTCGCCCAGGTGATGACGAGCACGGCGATCGCCGCAGCGGCGAGCAGGACCAGCGCGTACTCGACGGTCGCCTGACCGGAGTCGGTGGGAACGGGACGCGGACGACGGTGCAGGGGCATGGGATCTCCTTCGGTGGCAGGCCGCCGACGATGCCGACGGACGAGATGACGCACGGCGCCCTTACCCGGGGAGGGTGAGGCCGTCGAGGCTCGTGACGACGAGGGGGACGACGGCGACGAGGACGAATGCCGGCAGCACACCCCCGACGAGGGGAAGGAGGAGGCGCACGGGGATGCGTCGCGCCCGTTGCTCGAGGTCGCGGCGTCTCGCCGCGCGGAGCTCGGCGCCGAGCTGTTCGACCGGGCCGAGAACGGGCGCTCCTCCGGCGGCGTCGTGCAGCACGCCGAACAGCCTCCGGATGGGACGGGGGGCACCGGGCGCACCGGCGCGCAGCGCCTCGGTGATCGCCCACCCGGCAGCGGCGCGGTCCGCGACCTCGCGCAGCGCCCTCTCGGCCGGCCCGGAACACCACGGGAGCACCTCGCCGATCGCCACACGCACGGTGCTCCCTCCGGCGAATGCGAGCCCGAGGAGCTCGACGACCTCGAGCGTCGAGGCGAGCTCCCCCTCGACATCCGGACGGCGGACGAACCGCCCGACCCACCCACGGTCGCCCATCAGCCCGCCACCCCGGCCACGATGCGACGCATGGCGAGCACGGCCGCCGCATCGAGCACTGCTGCGGCGCCGAGGCACGACCAGCCGAGCGGTGTGGTGAAGAGCAGGGTGCGGACGTCCGGATCCCCGGCGACGAGGACCGCGGACACGAGCAGCGGTGCGACCATGAGCACCCGGGCCGAGGCCCTCGCCTGCGTCGCCTCGACGGTCGCCGCGGCGACGGCCTCGACCCGCATCCGCACGACGGCGGCGAGGCGCTCGACCGCCTCGGCGGACACGCCGCCGGATCGGATCTGGAGCGTGCACGCGGCGACGACGAACCGCAGGGTGGACGACTCGGCCCCCGACGAGGCCGCCCACTGTCGAAGGGCCTCGTCCGCCGGATCACCTCGCTGAAGCGACGCCGCCACGGCGCGCACCATCGTGGTCGCGTCGTCGCCGAGACCGTCCACGGACTCCCCGAACGCCGTAGGGAAGGATGCACCGGAGCGCAGCGACCGGGCGACCCCGTCGAGCAGGTCGATGAGCACCACCTCGTCATCGGCCCGTCGCGTGCTCATCGCAACGCCGTTGCGTCGACCACGTCGGCGACGCGGCGCCGACCGTCGCCGTCGCGGACGAGTTGGACCACGAGGCCGACTGCGCCGACGACCTGCTCACGAGCGAACGCCGGCACGGTCGAGGGCTCCCCGAGGACGGCCATCGCCTCGAGGCGGCGGAGCACGTCGCGCGGCGAGTTGGCATGACACGTCGACATCGACCCGCGGTGCCCCGAGTTCATCGCCTGCGCCATGTCGAGCACCTCCCCGCCCCGCACCTCGCCGACGACGATGCGGTCGGGTCGCATGCGAAGCGCGTTCCGGACGAGCGTGCGGACGGGCACGTCCCCGACACCGTCGGCGTTCGGCCGCCTCGTCTCGAGCCGAACGACGTGGGGGTGGTCGAGACGGAGCTCGGCGACGTCCTCGACCGTCACGATCCGCTCGTCGTGCGGGATCGCCCGGGCGAGAGCGTTCAGGAACGTGGTCTTGCCGGTCGCCGTCCCGCCGGCGACGACGACGTTCGCCCTCTGCTGCACGGCGACCTCGAGCCGTCGCGCGGTCGCCGCATCGGTGAAGTCGACCACCCGAGCGGCAGGGAGGGTGAACCGCCGGATCGTGATGCAGGGCCCGTCGGGCGCCACCGGAGGAAGCACGACGTTGGCGCGCGAGCCGTCGGGTAGGCGGACGTCGGCGAGCGGGCTCGCCCGGTCGACCCGGACACCCGCCGGCCCCACGACCCGCTCCACGAGCCGTTGCAGTTCGGTCGGCGCGAGCCGCAGCGCGAGCCGCTCGAGCCGCCCTGCCCGTTCGATCCAGACCTCCGGTCCGTTGACCATGAGCTCCGACACCGTCGGGTCGGCGAGGAGCGGGTCGAGGGGCCCGAAGCCCACGAGTGGGACCCGCCGTTGGTCAGGCGACATCGGCGAGGGGGGTGGCGAGCGCCCGGGGTGGGCGGCTGAGCAGGAGTCCCGCGTCGACCACCCGTGCGACCGCCGGGTCGACGGGGACGACGGCCACCACCGGCGCACCGAGCACCCCTTCGACGTCGCGAACGCCGAGCGCCCGCCCGGCCTCGGTGACGAGGACCACGCCGTCGGGCTGCCACGGCGCGGCCACGGCCCGACGCAACGCGAGGATGCAGGGGCGCACGACGAGCAAGGACCGGGCCGCCGCGCCCAGCGCTGCCGCGGCGACTCCGTCACCGGGGACCGGTCTGCCGCAGTCGACGACGACAGCACGGTCGTCGGCGGCGAGGTGCCCGACGAAGCGCGCCGCCCGGTCGCCGCTCGGCAAGGGCCCCTCGCCCCGAGGCAGGAGCGCGAGGCCGTCCGCGACGGTGACCTCCACCGATCGGGCCGGTTCCGAGCACCCGAGGATGCAGGGCTGATCGCCCTCGAGATCGACGAGCAGCGCCCCACCCCGAGCACGTCGGGCCATGGCGAGCGCCGCTGCGACCACCGACACCCCGCTGCCACCCTTGACCGACCAACAGACCGTGAGCACGGCCACCTCCCGACACCGACGCCGGCCACCGCTGGAGGATGGAACACGACGAACACGGAAAATACTGGGAAGGGATGGAAAGTATCGTCGAGCTCCTCGGGTCCGTCAAGCGTCGGGCCGCTAGCCTCCGGGACGGAGGTGTCCGGGTACCTGGTGGGCTCCCCCGCCTTCAAAGCGGGTGGGACGGGCGATCCCCGTCCGGCGGGTTCGATTCCCGTCCACCTCCGCCACAGTGCGTCGGCCGGAGTTCGGGCCGCCCGCTCCGCTGTCCGGTAGAACGTGCCCCGACGTGTCGTGCGTCGACGACGAGGGGGACGGATGGGCCTGCAGAAGGTGTTGGTGGCGAACCGCGGCGAGATCGCCATCCGGATCGCCCGTGCGGCGACCGATCTCGGCATCGCGACCGTCGTCGTGCACCCCGACGACGATCGGGCGTCGCTGCACACCCGGGCAGGCGACGAATGCCGCCGACTCGCGGGCCGCGGCGCGGCCGCCTATCTCGACATCGCCCAACTCGTCGCCGTCGCCGTCGATGCGGGCTGCGACGCCGTGCATCCCGGCTACGGCTTCCTCGCAGAGAACGCGGCGTTCGCCACGGCGTGCGAGGCCGCCGGGCTCCGGTTCGTGGGACCGACGCCGGCGATGCTCGAACTGTTCGGCGACAAGGTCGCCGCACGAGACCTCGCCGACCGGTGCGGCGTGCCGACGCTCGGGGGCACCTCGGGGCCGACCGACCTCGCCACGGCGACGGCGTTCCTCGAAGCGCTCGGCCCGAACGGTGCCGTCATGGTGAAGGCGCTCGCCGGAGGCGGAGGCCGCGGCATGCGGCCCGTCACCGCCGTCGCCGACCTCGCCGAGGCCATGGAACGCTGCCGTTCCGAAGCACAGGCGGCGTTCGGGAACGGTGCCGTCTACGTCGAACGGTTCGTCCCCCGCGCCCGACACGTCGAGGTCCAGCTCGTCGGTGACGGCACCGGGGCCGTCGCCCACCTGTGGGACCGCGAGTGCAGCCTGCAGCGGCAACGGCAGAAGGTCGTGGAGATCGCTCCGGTGACCGAGTTGTCCGACGGCGTCCGCGCACGGATCCTCGACGCGGCGACGCGCCTCGCCGCCGCTGTCGACTACCGGAGCCTCGGCACCGCCGAGTTCCTCGTCGACGCGCCCGCCGACGGTGACGACGTCGACGTCGCGTTCATCGAGCTGAACGCCCGCGTCCAGGTCGAGCACACCGTGACCGAGGAGGTCACCGGCGTCGACCTCGTCGCCACCCAACTCCGCCTCGCCGGAGGCGAGACGCTCGCCTCGCTCGGCCTCGACCAGGCATCGGTCCCTGCCCCGCGCGGGGTCGCCGTGCAGGTTCGGGTGAACCTCGAGACCATGCAGGCCGACGGCACGGCCCGACCGTCCGGCGGCGTGCTGACCCAATTCGACCCGCCATCCGGTCCGGGGGTGCGCACCGACACCTACGGCTACGCCGGGTACGCGACGAGTCCGAGCTACGACTCGCTCGTCGCGAAGGTGATCGCGCACGCTCCGGACCGCACGGCGGCGCTGCGGCGGGTCGGGCGGGCCCTCGACGAGTTCCGCATCGAGGGGGTGCAGACGAACATCGGGTTCCTGCGCGTCCTGCTCGAGGCCCCCGAGGTCGTCGGCGGCGATGTCCACACCCGCACCGTCGACGAGGCCGTTCCCGCGCTGCTCGCCGCCGCTGCCGCGGGCACGCCCCGCCACTTCGCCACCGAGGCCGCTGCGCCATCCGGGCTCGCCGGCACGCGGGTGGCGAGCGACGACCCGCTCGCGGTCCTCGCCCTCGGCAAGTCCGGGACGCCGTCGGCACCGGCAGCGCCGGCCGCCCCTCCGGCCGCAGCCGCCGCCGTCGGCCCCGACGGCACCGTCGCCGTCGCTGCCCCGCTGCAGGGAACGATCGTGAGCGTCGGCGTCGAGGTCGGCCAGGAGGTCGCTGCGGGCCAGCAGGTGCTCGTGATGGAGTCCATGAAGATGGAGCACGTCATCGCGGCGGAGGTGAGCGGCGTCGTGCGCATGATCGCCGTCGCGTCGGGTGACGCCGTCTACGAGGGGCACGGCCTGCTGTTCATCGAGGAGGGCGACGTGTCGGTGTCCGCCGATCTCGACGCCGACGCCGTCGACCTCGACCACATCCGGCCCGATCTCGCCGAGGTGATCGCCCGCCACGCGCACGGGCTCGACGAGAACCGTCCCGATGCGGTCGCCCGCCGTCGCCGCACCGGCATGCGGACCGCACGCGAGAACGTCGCCGACCTCGTCGATGACGGGTCCTGGATCGAGTACGGGGCGCTCACCGTTGCCGCCCAGCGGTCACGGCGAACGGTCGAGGACCTCATGGAGAACACGCCGGCGGACGGCATGCTCGCCGGGGTCGGTTCGGTGAACGGCGACCAGTTCGGCGAGGACGGCTCGCAGGCGGTCGTGATGTCCTACGACTACACGGTCCTCGCCGGTACCCAGGGGTTCTTCAACCACTACAAGAAGGACCGGATGATGGAGCTCGCCCGCGACTGGCGGCTCCCGGTCGTGTTCTTCGCGGAAGGCGGCGGCGGGCGCCCCGGTGACGTCGACGTGATCTCGGGCGGCGGCCTCGACGTGACCACGTTCCACACCTGGGGTCAGCTCTCGGGCACCGTGCCGCTGGTGGGCATCACGACCGGCCGATGCTTCGCCGGCAACGCCGTGATCCTCGGCTGCTGCGACGTCGTCATCGCCACCGAAGGGTCGAACATCGGCATGGGCGGCCCGGCGATGATCGAGGGCGGTGGGCTCGGCGTCTACCGGCCGGAGGAGGTCGGTCCGCTCTCGGTGCAGGTCCCCAACGGGGTCGTCGACATCGTCGTGCGCGACGAGGCGCACGCCGTCGAGGTCGCCAAGCAGTACCTCTCCTACTTCCAGGGCCGCACGGCGGACTGGGAGGAGCACGACCAACGGGAACTGCGGCACATCGTGCCGGAGAACCGCCTCCGCATCTACGACGTCCGCAAGGTCATCGACACGATGTTCGACGTGGGGTCGGTGCTCGAGATCCGACGCGGCTTCGGGCACGGCATGGTCACCGCGTTCGCACGGATCGAAGGTCGGCCCGTCGGGGTCATCGCCAACGACCCGTCGCACCTCGGCGGCGCGATCGACAGCGACGCCGCCGACAAGGCCACCCGGTTCATCCAGCTCTGCGACGCGTTCGACCTGCCGATCGTCTCGTTGTGCGACACCCCCGGCAACATGGTCGGCCCCGAGTACGAGAAGCTCGCGCTCGTCCGCCACTGCTGCCGCATGTTCGTGACCGCTGCGTCGGTCACCGTGCCGTTCTTCACGATCGTGCTGCGCAAGTCCTACGGCCTCGGCGCCCAGGGCATGGCCGCAGGCAGCATGAAGACCCCGTTCTGGGCCGTGTCGTGGCCGACGGGCGAGTTCGGCGGAATGGGGCTCGAGGGTGCCGTCAAGCTCGGGTTCCGCAAGGAGCTCGAAGCGGTCGAGGAGCCGGCGGAACGCCGGGCGCTCTACGACAAGCTCGTCGCGAAGATGTACGAGAACGGCAAGGCGGTCAACACGGCGATGATCTTCGAGATCGACGCCGTCGTCGATCCGGCCGAGTCCCGCCACTGGATCCTGTCCGGGCTCCGCTCCGCTCCCGTCCCCCACTGGCGGGCACGCGAGACACCGAAGCGGCCCTGCGTCGACACCTGGTGACCTCCGGCGGGTTCACCGAACCGAAACAATCGGGAAACTGCGTCGAAAACGCCACCGGCCACAATCATTGCTGCGGGTAGCCCCGGCATCGGCCGGCCCCGTGGTCCCCGGAAGGAGCGAACCGTGCCGAAACTCATCACCGCCATCGTGAAGCCGTTCAAGCTGGACGATGTCAAGGCTGCGCTGCAGCAGGCCGGCGTGACCGGCATGACGGTCACGGAGGTCCAGGGCTTCGGCCGCCAGGGCGGACACACCGAGGTGTACCGCGGCGCCGAGTACCAGGTCGACTTCCAGCCCAAGGTCCGCATCGAGATCGTGTGCGCCGCCTCGGAGGTCGACAGCGTGATCGAGGCGGTCAGCGGCGCCGCCCGCACCGGCAAGATCGGCGACGGCAAGGTCTGGGTCACCGAGGTCGAGCGCGTCGTGCGGATCCGCACCGGCGAGATGGGCGACGACGCCGTCTGATCGTTCCGATCGACGGATTCTGAAGGTCCTGCGGCGTGGGTGATCCGCCGCAGGACCTTCGCGTTCACATTCCCGAAACAAATCGGAAACCGACGGGTAACGGCATGTCGGCAGACTGCCTGCCAGCGTCCGGGGTAGCCCCGGCGCCAGGAGGTGGGACGTGGACATCGACTCCGGGGCGACTGCGTGGGTACTGACGTCGTCGGCGCTCGTGCTCTTCATGACACCGGGCCTGGCGTTCTTCTACGGGGGCATGGTCCGCTCGAAGAACGTGCTCGGCATGCTCATGCAGAACGTTTTCTCCATGGGTGTCGTCAGCGTGCTCTGGGTCGCCGTCGGGTTCAGCCTGGCGTTCGGTGACGGCGGCAGCCTGATCGGCGACTTGTCCCTCGCCGGCCTCGGTGACCTCGGCCGTGAGGGGTTCACGCTCCCCGGCTACGTCGACGATCTCGCGCTCACGATCCCGCCGGTGGCGTTCGCGATCTTCCAGATGATGTTCGCGGTGATCACGCCGGCACTGATCACCGGCGCCGTGGCGGACCGCATGCGCTTCGCGGCGTACGCCGTGTTCATCGCGGCGTGGTCGCTGCTCGTCTATGCGCCGGTCGCACACTGGGTCTTCAGCCCGACCGGCTGGCTGTTCGCCCTCGGAGCGCTCGACTTCGCGGGCGGTGCCGTCGTGCACATCAACGCCGGTGCCGCTGCCCTCGTGCTCTGTCTCGTGCTCGGACGCCGCAAGGGCTGGCCGGCGACACCGATGCCGCCCCACAACCTGCCCTTCACGGTGCTCGGCACCGGCATCCTGTGGTTCGGATGGTTCGGGTTCAACGCGGGGTCGGCCCTCGGTGCGAACGGCCTCGCCGCCCAGGCGTTCCTCAACACGAACACGGCCGCCGCCGCCGGCATGCTCGGGTGGCTCGTGGTCGAGCGCGTGCGCACCGGCCATGCGACGACCCTCGGTGCGGCGTCGGGTGCCGTGGCCGGTCTCGTGGCCATCACCCCCTGCGCCGGGTTCGTCGGGGGAACCTCTGCGATCGCCATCGGTGCGGTGGCCAGTGGGCTCTGCTTCCTCGCGATCAGCCTGAAGACGAAGCTCGGCTACGACGACAGCCTCGACGTGGTCGGCGTCCATCTCGTCGGCGGGCTCGTCGGTTCGCTGCTGCTCGGGGTGTTCGCCGACACGAGCGTGAACTCCGCCGCCGCCGACGGCCTGCTCTTCGGCGGTGGCGCGACGCTCCTCGGCAAGCAGGTCGTGGCGAGCGTCGTGACGTTCGCCTACTCGGCGGTCGTCACCCTGGTGCTCGCAAAGCTGATCGACCTGACGATCGGTCTGCGGGTGTCCGGCGAGGACGAGGACCGCGGGCTCGACGTCAGCCAGCACGCCGAGGTCGCCTACAACATGTAGTTTCCGGGTTCCCGTGAAGGAGGCAACCGTGCAGAAGATCGTGACCGCCGTCGTGAAGCCGTTCAAGCTCGACGACGTCAAGGCTGCGCTGCAACAGGCCGGTGTGACCGGCATGACGGTGACGGAGGTCCAGGGCTTCGGCCGCCAGGGCGGGCACACCGAGGTGTACCGCGGCGCCGAGTACCAGGTCGACTTCCAACCCAAGGTCCGCATCGAGGTGGTCTGTGCAGCCGACCGGGTCGATCAGGTGATCGACGCGATCAGCCAGGGAGCCCGTACCGGCAAGATCGGCGACGGCAAGGTCTGGGTCACCGAGGCCGAGCGCGTGGTGCGGATCCGCACCGGCGAGATGGGCGACGACGCGATCTGACCCTGTGGGCCGGCGCGCCTCCCGCTGCTCAGACGGCGAGGAGGTCGCGGGCCCCGGTGTCGGAGCTCGGGTGCCGCAGCTTCGACATCGCACGCGCCTCGATCTGGCGGATCCGCTCACGCGTCAGGTTGAAGTGCTCGCCGACTTCCTCGAGCGTTCGGGGCTCACCGCGGTCGAGACCGAAGCGGAGCTTGAGGATCTCACGCTCCCGTTCGTCGAGCGGGGCGAGCAGACGGCTGATCTCCTCGGGGAGCAGTGCCGTGGCGGCGACCTCGAAAGGTGATTCCGCCGAGCGGTCCTCGACGACGTCGCCGAGCTCGGCGTCGCCGTCCTCACGCAGCGGTTCGGAGAGCGAGAGCGGCTCGGCGGCGAAGCGCAGCGCCTCGGTCACCTTGTCCTCGGGCATCTCGACCTCGGCCGAGAGCTCGGCGAGCGTCGCCGGACGTCCGAGCTTGAGCTCGAGGCGTGCACGAGCCTTCTGGAGACGGGCGAGGGTGTCGCCGGCGTGCACAGGCAGACGGATGGTCCGGCCCGTGTTCGCGATGCCACGGGTGATCGCCTGGCGGATCCACCACGTCGCGTAGGTCGAGAACTTGAACCCCTTGCGCCAGTCGAACTTCTCGACGGCGTGCATGAGGCCGAGGTTGCCCTCCTGAATCAGGTCGAGCAGCGGCAGGCCGGACGCCTGGTACTTCTTGGCGATCGACACCACGAGCCGGAGGTTCGACTGCACGAACGTGCGCTCGGCGTCCTCACCGGTGCGGACGAGCCGACGGAGCTCGCGCTTGCGCGCGGCGGTGGCGTCGGTGGCGCTGTCGAGTTCGGTGCGGGCCTGCACACCGTTCTCGATCTGCTGGGCGAGGCGCACCTCGTCGTCCTTGGTGAGCAGCGGATACTGCCCGATGTCGGTGAGGTAGAGACGGACGAGGTCTTCCTCGTCCCGCTCGACGCGCTCCTTCGGCAAGGTGCAACCTCTCTACAGCCGGATGACGTGCGTAGTCACGATACCGATCCGGTCAACCCTTTCCACGGGCCGGGACCCGCGGCGAGACCACGTCGGACCTCAGCGCAGACTCGCCGCTTCCACATCGGCGCAGGCTGCGGCTGCGATGGCGGCGTCGGCGGCGGTTCGGACACACCGGTGGAGTTCCCCAACGGCAGCGGCCCAATCCTCGACCTGGTCGTTGCGCACACCACGGAGCGCGCGCACGTAGGGACGCTCGGTGAGGGTGGCGGCGTCGAGCCACCGGTCGTAGGCCGCGATCCGGGCCGGCACGACCACCCGGTACAACGCCGCGAGTCGCGGGACCGTGTCGTCGAGGCGGGCGAGCGCCTCGAGCATCGGTGCGTCGGGGCCGGGCCGGACGAGCGTCGAGGCGGGCGGGACGTAGGCAGAGGGGAAGAGCTCCTCGAGTCGCGCCGCTCGCCAGGCGTGTCGCAGGCTCGCTTCGGCGAAGCACGCCTTCACCGCCGGCTCCGGCGTCGACGGCACCCACGACCCGACGATCTCGAACAGGCGGCGCTCACCCCAGCACCACACACCGAGCACCTGCGCCAACTCCTGCAGCGTCATCCGCCGTACCGGTTCGTGATCGGGAGGCGTCGGTCCTTGCCGAAGGCCTTCGTCGAGATCCGGGCGCCCGGCGCCGTCTGCCGACGCTTGTACTCGGCGAGCACGATCAGTCGGGCGATCCGTTCGACCACGGCGCGGTCGAAGCCCGCGTCGACGAGTTCGTCCACCGACCGGTCGTCGTCGACGAACCCGTCGATGATCGGATCGAGCACCTCGTACGGCGGCAGGCTCTGGTCGTCACGCTGGTCGGGTCGCAACTCCGCCGAGGGCGGCTTGGTGAGCACCGACACCGGGATCACCGGGGCACCGTCCCGCTCGTTACGCCACCGGCACAGCTCGTACACGAGCAGCTTCGGCACGTCCTTGATCACCGAGAAGGCCCCGGCCGTGTCGCCGTAGAGGGTCGCGTACCCGACCGCCGACTCCGACTTGTTCGACGTCGTGAGCACCAGCCAGCCGAACTTGTTCGACAACGCCATCAGGGTGACGCCGCGGAGGCGTGACTGCAGGTTCTCCTCGGTGAGATCGGCACCACGCCCGGCGAAGCTCGGCGCGAGCATCGACTCGAAGGCGCGATGCGCCTCGTCGATCGGGATCGTCCGGGCCTCGATGCCGAGCGCCGCGGCGAGCGCCTCGGCGTCGGCGACGGAGTGGTCCGAGGAGTAGCGGGACGGCATCAGCACGCCGTGCACGCGGTCCGGACCGAGCGCATCCGCTGCGATCGCCGCGACGAGCGACGAGTCGACCCCGCCGGACAGGCCGATGACCACGTCGCTGAACCCGTTCTTGCGGACGTAGTCACGGGTCGCGAGCGTCAGTGCGGCGTAGACCTCCGCGACGGGGTCGAGCGGGTCGGCGACGACGTTCGCCGAGCGGGGCCGACCCTCGACGGCGTCGGTCACCGGGACGAGCGGCAGCGGGGCTGCGTCGGGACGGTGCCTCGGGTCCACGAGCCGCTTGCGGTACACCGGCCGGATCTCGAGCTCGGTGACGGCGACGTGCTCGAGGAACTGCGGGGACCGGGCGACGAGCTCACCGTCCGCGTCGACGACGAAGGAGCCGCCGTCGAAGACCAGTTCGTCCTGACCGCCGACGAGGTTCACGTACACGATCGCCGCGCTGGCGTCCGCCGCCCGGGTCGCGATCATCCGCTCACGATCGGACGCCTTGCCCCGGTGGTAGGGCGACGCGTTCAGGCTCAGCACGAGGTGCGCCCCACCCGCGGCGGCACGGGCGATCGGCCCGGCCGGCGCCCACGCGTCCTCGCAGATCGTCACCCCGACCGGAACACCCGCCACGACGAAGAGCGGCTGGTCGACGTCACCCGGCGTGAAGTACCGCTGTTCATCGAACGGCCCGTAGTTCGGCAGGAGCTGTTTGCGCACGATCCCGTGCACGCGCCCGTCCGCGCAGACGGCGGCGGCGTTCCCGAGCGCGTCCCCACCGTCGACGAACCCGACGACCGCCACGCACCGACCGGTCGCTGCGGCGACCCTGTCGAGCGCCGCGAGGTTCGCCTCGACGAACGCCGGACGGAGGACGAGATCCTCGGGCGGGTACCCGGTCAGCGTCAGTTCGGGGAACACGGCGAGGTCGCAGCCGGCCGACTCCGCCTCCGTGAGCGCCGCGACGACCGCGGCGACGTTGCCGTCGAGGTCACCGACGACGGTGTCGAGCTGGCACGTCGCGACACGGATCCTGCGGGAGGATGACACGTCCGCCAGCGTACGCCAGCGGCCGCCGCGCCAGAATGGTGCCCATGGAGAACGACCGGTCAGCAGCAGGACGACGCCGAGCCGACGAGTACGTCCTGCGCACCGTCGAGGAGCGCTCGGTTCGGTTCATCCGGATGTGGTTCACCGACGTCCAGGGTTCGCTGAAGTCGTTCGCGATCACGCCGGCGGAACTCGAGGTCGCCTTCGACGAGGGCATGACCTTCGACGGATCGGTGATCGAGGGGTTCTCGCGGGTGCAGGAGGCCGACATGGTCGCCCGCCCCGATCCGACCACCTTCGAGCTGCTCTCCTGGCGCAAGGACGACGAGCCGGTGGCGCGCATGTTCTGCGACATCCTCGACCAGTCCGGCGCCACCTTCGCCGGCGACCCGCGTCAGGTCCTCAAGCGCAACCTCGCCCGCGCCCGCGCCGCCGGGTTCACCCTGCACGTCAGCCCGGAGATGGAGTTCTTCTACCTCCGTTCCTCCGAGGGCACGCCGGAACCGGTCGACCGGGTCGGCTACTTCGACCAGAACGCACCGGAGGCGACTGCCGGGCTGCGGCGGAACACCATCCTCACGCTCGAGGCGATGGGCATCCCGGTGGAGAGCAGCCACCACGAGATCGCCCCCGGCCAGCAGGAGATCGACCTGCGCGCCACCGACGCGCTCACCATGGCCGACTCGATCATCACCTTCCGGACCGCCGTGAAGGAGGTCGCCCACCAGTTCGGGGTGTACGCGACCTTCATGCCGAAGCCGATCCGTGGCGTGAACGGTTCCGGCATGCACACCCACCTCTCGCTGTTCGAGGGCGACGTCAACGCGTTCGCCGCGCCGGACGATCCGTTCGGGTTGACCGCGGTCGGCCGGTCCTTCATCGCCGGACTCCTCCATCACGCCGCCGCGATGACCGCGGTAACGAACCCGTGGGTGAACTCCTACAAGCGGCTCGTCGCCGGCTTCGAGGCTCCCGTGCACATCTGCTGGGCGCGCAACAACCGGTCGGCGCTCGTGCGGGTGCCGCCGGTGCCCGCCGCCAAGGCGGCGTCCACGCGCGTGGAGTACCGGGCCCCGGACCCGGCGTGCAACCCCTACCTCGCTCTCTCGGTCATGCTCGCCGCCGGTCTCGACGGCATCGAACGGGGCCTCGAGCTCCCCGTCGAGGCAGCGGACAACCTCTACGCCCTCGGCGAGGAGGAGCTCGCAGCGCTCGGGGTGCGGTCGCTCCCACGCACCCTCGGCGAAGCGGTCACCGAGCTCGAACGCTCGGACCTGCTGCGCGAGGCCCTCGGCGAGCACACGTTCGAGCACCTGCTGCGGAACAAGCGGCGAGAGTGGGCGGAGTACTGCGCCGAGGTGACGCCCTACGAGCTCGACCGGCACCTCGGAGTGCTCTGAGTGCTCGACGCGATCGTCCGCGACGCCGGTGACCCACGATGGGTCGCCGTCGTCGTCGAACGACTCGCATCCGCGGACCCGACGCTCGGCGCCCGCCTCCGCGACGACGAGCACGTCGCCCGTGCCGTGGTCGCCCTCGCGGATGCATCCCGGTCGCTGACCGAGGCCGTCCTGCGCGACCCGTCGCTGCTCGCCGTCGTCGAAGACCTCACCGAGCGCGAGCCGGCGGAACGGCGCGACGAGGTGCTCGCCCTCCTGCGTACGCCGGGTGCCGACGCCGGCGCCGTGCTCCGACGGTGGAAGCGGCAGGAGTTCGTGCGGGTCGCCCTGCGGGACCTCCTCGGCCTCGCCGACCTCGCCGTCGTGGCCCGGGAGGTGTCCGACATCGCCGACGCCTGCCTCGGCGGAGCACTGGTCGCCGCCGCGCCGACGCAGCCGTTCGCCATCCTCGCGATGGGCAAGCTCGGGGGACGGGAGCTGAACTACGCGAGCGACGTCGACGTGCTCTTCGTGCACGAGGGCGACGAGTTCACCGCCGTGCGCACCGCCCGTCGGGTCATCGCGCTGATGTCCGACCAGACCGTCGACGGGATCGTGTTCCGCACCGACGCCGACCTGCGACCCGACGGCAAGGTCGGCGCCCTGTCCCGGACCGTCGCCGCCTACCGGGCGCACTACGCCGAACGGGCGCTCGCCTGGGAACGCCAGGCGCTGCTCAAGTCGAGGTTCTGCGCCGGCGACGTCGACCTCGCCGTCACCTGGTTCTCCGCCACACGCCCGGCACTGTGGGAGGCCCCGCTGGCCGACGACGACGTGCGGTCGATCCGGGCGCTCAAGGCCCGCGCCGAAGGCCTGCTCGAACGTGCCGGAACCTTCGAGCGCGAGGTGAAGCGCGGCCGGGGCGGGATCCGCGACATCGAGATCGCCGTCCAGCTCCTGCAGCTCGTGCACGGCCGGCACGACCCGGCGATCCGCTCGGCGACGACCCTCGACGCGCTCGCCCAGCTCGCGCGCAACGGCTACGTCGACCGCGACGACGCAGAACACCTCGACGTCGCCTACCGCTACCTGCGCACCGTCGAACACCGACTGCAGCTCGAGGGCGAGCATCAGGTCTACGCTCTCCCGGCGGACGACGCAGGGCTCGACCGGCTCGCGCGGGTCCTCGGCTACCGCGACACCGCAGCGGCGACCGCACGGGAACAGTTCGAGGCGACGCACCGACGCCATCAGGCGTCGGTGCGCTCCATCCACGAGCGCCTCTTCTTCCGCCCGCTGCTCGAGGCGCTCGCCGGGACCCGCCCCACCGACGGCGCGGCGCTCGCCGAGCAACTCGCTGCATTCGGGTTCCGTGATCTCGCTGCGACACGGGCCGCTGTGGAGGAGCTGACCATGGGCCGCGGCCGCAACGCCACCCAGCTCCGCCTCCTCCTGCCCGGGCTCCTCGAGGCCCTCTCCGTCGCCCCGAACCCCGACCTCGGCCTCCTGCAGCTGCGGGTCGTGCTCGATGGGCCGGTACGGGCGACCGCGGTCGTCCCGGTGCTGCGGGAGTCGCCGGTCGCCGGTGAACGACTCTGTCGGGTGCTCGGGTCGTCGAAGCTGATCGGGCAGGCGATCCGCCGCCAACCCGACTTCGTCGCCGAACTTGCCGAGGACGAGATCCTCTCCCCCCGGGACGCCGCCGAACTCCGTGAGGACGCCGTCGAGACGCTCCGCTGGCGGTCCGACGACGACGCCGCCCGCCAGGACGGCCTGCGCCGGTTCAAGCGCCGCGGCGAGCTCCGAGTGGCGACCCGCGACGTGCTCGGCATGGCCGACGTCGAACAGGTCGGCCGGGAGCTCGCCGACCTCGCCGACGCCGCGCTCACCGGCGAGCTCGCCGCACTCGCCCCCTCGGTGCCGATGGCCGTCGTGGGGATGGGCAAGCACGGCGGACGCGAGCTCGGTTACCCCTCCGATCTCGACGTGCTGTTCGTCCATGCCGGCGACCGGACCGCTGCGGAGGCGACCGCTGCCCGTCTGCTCGCCGACGTCGGCGCCCTCACCGCCGAGGGACGGGCGTGGGAGATCGACGCGCGCCTCCGGCCGGAGGGGTCGAGCGGCCTCCTCTCCCGCACGATCGACTCGTACCGCGAGCACCACCGGTCGCACGCGCTGCTGTGGGAACGCCAGGCGATGACCCGCGCCCGCGTCGTCGCCGGCGACCCGGCGCTCGCCGTCGAGTTCGCCGCGCTCCGCGACGAGGTGGCGTTCGGACGCGGACTCACTGCCGAGGAGTCCGCCGAGATCGGGCACATGCGCAACCGGGTGCGAACCGAACGGTTCCGGCGCGGCGAGGTCCCGGCCCGGCACCTCAAGCTCGGCCCCGGCGGTCTCGCCGACATCGAGTTCGCCACCCAACTGCTGCAACTCCGTCACGGCCGGGAGGTCCCGGCGGTTCGCGACCCGGGGACTCTCCCGGCCCTTCGGGCCCTCGGGGAGGCGGGCGTGCTCGCAGCAGGCGACGTCGAGGTGCTCGTCGAAGCCCACCGGTTCTGTTCCCGCGCCCGCAACGCTCTCCACCTGCGCGGTGCGGTGAACGCCGATCAGCTCCCCGCTCGGGACGAGGAACTCGTCGACCTCGGACGGCTGCTCGGCATCGACGGACCGGCTGCGACGGCCGTCGCGGCGGTGCACGCCGACCGGTGCGGCGCCGCCGCCGCGGTCGTCGACGCCCTGTTCGCCTGAACGCCGGCGACGGTGCCGGCCCCCGGCCGGTAGCGTCGTCGGCATGGCCGAGCGCAACCTCATCCACCTCGAGGTCGAAGAGCACTACGCCGCCGCCGCCCGGACCGCCGCCGCGGGCGGTGCCGCCTGCTGTGGCGAAGACGAGCGCACGTGGGGCGCCGTGCACTACGACACGGTCGCCGACGAACTCGGTTCGTTGCCCGACGCCGTCGCACTCGCAAGCCTCGGATGCGGGAACCCGACTGCGGTCGCCGAGCTGCGGGCCGGTGAGGTGGTCCTCGACCTCGGGTCCGGCGGCGGCATCGACGTGCTGCTGTCGGCACGCCGGGTCGGACCGACCGGTCGGGCGATCGGCGTCGACATGACCGACGACATGCTCGAGCTGGCGCGTCGCAACGCGACCGAGGCCGGGGCGACGAACGTCGAGTTCCGCAAGGGCCACATCGAGGAGCTCCCCGTCGAGGACGGCAGCGTCGACGTGATCATCTCGAACTGCGTGATCAACCTCGCCGCCGACAAGGACGCCGTGTTCGGCGAGATGTTCCGGGTGCTCCGGCCGGGTGGGCGTGTCGGCGTCAGCGACGTCGTGACCGAGGACCGCCTCTCCGCCGAGGAGCGCGTCGCACAGGGTTCCTACGCCGGCTGCATCGCCGGCGCCCTGCCCGTCGCCGCCTACACGGCCGGTCTCGAGTCGGCAGGATTCGACGACGTGTCGGTGACCTTCACCTCCAGCGTCGGCGACGGCATCCACGCGGCCATCGTGCGGGCGACCAAGCCCGCCGCTGGCGGCTGCTGCGCCTGACGCGCAGCGGCGGCGCCCGAAGGCGCCGCCGCCGTCACGCGACCACCGGTTCCGCCCTGCGGCGGGTCCGACTCACAGGTCGAAGTACAGGTGGAACTCATACGGGTGGGGCCGCAGCCGGATGGCGTCGACTTCCTTCTCCCGCTTGTAGGCGATCCACGTGTCGACCACGTCCTGAGTGAACACGCCACCGGCGAGCAGGAACGCATGGTCCGCCTCGAGGGCGTCGAGCGACGCCTCGAGCGACCCCGGCACCTGCGGGACCTTGGCGAGCTCCTCCGGCGGGAGGTCGTACAGGTTCTGGTCGACCGGCGCCGGCGGCTCGATCCGGTTCTGGATCCCGTCGAGGCCCGCCATGAGCTGGGCCGCGAACGCCAGGTAGGGGTTGCACGACGGGTCCGGGCAGCGGAACTCGAGACGCTTCGCCTTCGGCGACTTCGAGTACTGCGGGATCCGGATCGCTGCGGAGCGGTTCCGCTGGCTGTACACCAGGTTCACCGGGGCCTCGTAGCCCGGCACGAGCCGCTTGTAGGAGTTCGTCGTCGGCGCAGCGAAGCCGAGAATCGCCGGAGCGTGCTTGAGCAGACCGCCGATGTACCACCGGGCCATGTCCGACAGGCCGGCGTACTTGTCGCCGTCGTAGAACAACGGCGAGCCGCCCTTCCACAGCGACTGGTGGGTGTGCATGCCCGAGCCGTTGTCCTGGAACAGCGGCTTCGGCATGAACGTCGCCGTCTTGCCTGCGGCCCACGCCACGTTCTTGACGATGTACTTGTAGAGCATGAGCTTGTCGGCCACCCGCAGGAGGGTGTCGAAGCGCATGTCGATCTCGGCCTGCCCGCCGGTGGCGACCTCGTGGTGCTGCAGCTCGATCTCGATGCCGCACTGCTCCATGAGGGCGACCATGTCGGACCGGAGGTCCTGGAACTGGTCGCTCGGCGGAACCGGGAAGTAGCCCTCCTTGTGCCGGGGCTTGTAGCCGCGGTTCCGGGTGCCGTCGAGGTTGAACTCCTTGCCGAGGTTCCACGCCGCAGCATCGGAGTCGACCTCGTAGAACGCGCTGTTGGCGTTCTGCTGGAACCGGGCGGAGTCGAAGATGAAGAACTCCGCCTCAGGACCCATGAAGCAGGTGTCGGCGAGACCGGTGGAGATCAGGTAGGCCTCGGCCTTCCGTGCGATGTTCCGCGGGTCACGGCTGTACTGCTCGCCCGTCAGCGGGTCGTGCACGAAGCAGTTGAGGTTCATCGTCTTCCGGGTGCGGAAGGGGTCGATGACCGCTGTGTTCGGGTCCGGGAGCAGGATCATGTCCGACTCCTGGATCTCCTGGAAGCCGCGGATCGAGCTGCCGTCGAACCCGAAGCCCTCCTCGAAGGAGTCCTCCGAGAGCTCGTGCAGCGGCGCCGAGTAGTGCTGCATCTGGCCGGGCAGGTCGCAGAAGCGGAGGTCGACGAATTCGACGCCCTGCTGCCTCGCGTACTCGATCACCTCGGACGGCGTTCTGTTCTCCACGGTGTCACCTCTCTCGTGCTGCGGCCCCCGCTCGTCGGGAGCCCGACCGGGGGGCCGTGGCGCCATGGTGGCACCTCACCGTTTCCCTACCGTGTTCCGATTGTGAACGCCGTGTGAACGGATCGGCCCGCGGGGTGCGGGTCGGGGCGGGCGGACGCGGTACCGTTCCGTGCGGTGAGCGCCTGATGGAACCCCTGCTCGTCTACCCCTACCCGGTTCCTGCCGACCTTGCGCAGGCGCTCGGCCGTGCCGACCTCACCTACATCGGCGTGCGCGACGATGTCGAGGCGACCCGGAAGGAACCCGAGAACGGCTGGAGCGGTGCCGTGCTCGTCGCCGAGGACGACCCGGACGCCGCGCTCGCCCTCGCCAAGGTGCTCCGCGACCGGGACTACCCGCTCGAGCCGCTGGTGATCGTCCTGCGATCCGATCAGCTCCCCGTCCTCGAGGGAGAGGACGGGCTCTACGACGACTTCGTCCTCGCCCCGCTCAACCACCGGGAGCTCGACGCCCGCCTCCGCCGCCAGTTCGTGCGTCTCGGGCGGTCCGAACGCTCGGACCTCGTCGTGCACGGCGATCTCGTCCTCAACCTCGAGACCTACCAGGCTGCGATCGCCCGCGAGCCGCTCACCCTCACGTACATGGAGTACGAGCTGCTGAAGTTCCTCGCCCAGCACCCGGGCAAGGTCTTCACCCGCGAGGCGCTGCTGAACCGGGTGTGGGGCTACGAGTACTACGGCGGGGCGCGCACGGTCGACGTGCACGTGCGCCGCCTGCGGGCGAAGCTCGGCGAGGAGCATGCGAACCTGATCCAGACGGTGCGTTCCGTCGGTTACCGGTTCGGTCAGACCCGGTGGTCGAGCTGAATCAGACGATCCGGGTGGAGTGGTTGCCCCAGTACCGGTCCTTCAGCAGCCGCTTGTACAGCTTGCCGGTCTCGAGGCGCGGCAGCTCGGGCAGGTAGTCGACCGACCTCGGGACCTTGTACTGCGCGAGGTGCTCCCGGGCGAACGCGAGGATCTCACCGGTGACCTCGTCGGACGGCTCGACCCCGACGGCGAGCTGGACGACCGCCTTGACCTCCTCGCCCATCTCTGCGTTGGGCACGCCGAAGACGGCGACGTCGGCGATCTTCGGATGGAGCACGAGGGCGTTCTCGATCTCCTGGGGGTAGATGTTCACCCCGCCGGAGATGATCATGAACGTCTCCCGGTCGGTGAGGTAGAGGTACCCCTCGTCGTCGAGGTACCCGACGTCGCCGAGCCGGGTCCAGTTCGGCATCGTCGGGTGCTGGGCGTCGGCGGTCTTCTCCGGGTCGTTGTGGTAGGTGAACACCTGCGCGTCACGCTCGAAGTAGACGGTGCCCGCTGTCCCGACCGGCACCTCGGCACCGGTCTCGTCGCAGATGTGCAGCGTCCCGAGGATCGGCCGACCGACCGAACCCGGGTGCGCCAACCACTGCGGCGTGTCGATCACCGTCATCCCGTTCAGTTCGGTGGCGCCGTAGTACTCGTAGATGATCGGGCCCCACCACTCGATCATCTGGCGCTTCACCTCGACCGGACACGGGGCCGCCGCGTGGACCGCGACCCGGTGCGACGACAGGTCATAAGGGGTGCGTTCGGCCGGATCGAGCTTCAGCATGCGGACGAACATCGTCGGCACCCACTGCGAGTGCGTCACCCGGTACTTCTCCATGAGCTGCAGCGACTCGACCGGGTCGAACTTCTCCATCACCACGATGGTCCCGCCGTGGAAATGCACGGCCGCCGTGAACGCGAGCGGAGCCGAGTGGTAGAGCGGCGCCGGCGACAGGTACACCGCGTTCGCGTCGACGCCGTACATCTTCTCGATGAGCAGGTCGAGACCCGACGCCTCGCCGAACGGAACCCCCGTCAACGGGCGTCGGATGCCCTTCGGCCGACCGGTCGTGCCGGAGGAGTAGTTCATGAAGTCACCGCGCTGCTCCGACGGCAACGATTCGGCCGGGTAGGCGGCGACCGCCGTCTCGTAGCGGTCGTAGCCGGCGACGTCACCACCGGCGACGAGTCGCAGCGTGCAGTTCGGGATGTCGGCCACGATCGCCGCAGCGACGTCCGCGACGCCCGCCGAGCACACGATCGCCCGGCATCCGGCATCGTTGACGATGTAGGCGGCCTCGTCCGCCGTGAGATACCGGTTGATCGGGGTCAGGTACATCCCCGACCGGATGACCGCCCAGTACACGGCGTGGTAGGTGGCGTTGTTCTCCATGAACAGCGCCACCCCGTCGCCGGGGCCGAGGCCGGCCGCCGCAAAGAGCTGCGCGAGCCGCTTCGAGGCGGCGTCGAGCTCGCCGTAGGTGACGACCTCTCCGCTCCGGCCCATGATCGTCGCCGGCTTGTCGGGATTGCGTCGGGCGTGTTCGGAGATCGACACGCCCCGAGCATGGCACGGTCGACGGCGGCGACGCAGCCCGGCCCGACCGGCGGGCTGCTCAGGTGTTCAGGTCGGCCCAGACCGAGTCGCCGGCACGCCGCTCGGCGTCGTCCTTGAGCAGCCAACCGATGATCGCCGCCACCGGCGGGCCCGACATGATGACGAGCACCGGGAAGACGACGAGCAGGACGACTGCGAAGATCACGCCACCGAGCACGAGGTCTTCCTAGCGCACGGGACGGCCCGTCGGCCAGCACTCCGGCCGCCCCTGGTGCCGCCAGACGGCGGCGGCGACCGCGGCGAACACCGCGTCGGACACGGGGAGCGGTTCGCCCGTCCCGACCTCGACGACGACTCGAACCGTTGGCATGTCGACCGCCCGCACCACACCGGCACTCCGCACGGTGAGCCCGAGCGGCACACCGTCGGCGCCGACCGCGAGCGCTTCGGAGGTCACCCACGAGAGCGCCATGTGCGCCGCACCGATGGCGTAGGAGCGCACCACCACCTCGTCGAGCGGATCCCCGCACCGCACCACGACCTCGATGGTGCCGTCCCCGTGCACCTCGACGGTCGCCTCCGCGCCCTGCGGGGTCCGCACCGTGATCGGTCCGACGTCGACCGCCGACGACGCGAGCACCACGCCCTCCGCCCAGCCGGCGGTCCGCAACGCGGTCGAGGTCGGCGGGCCGGGGACGTCGACCTCGGTGACCTCGACGTCCCACCCCTCCACACCGGGCACGGCACCGAACCCGGCCCGGATCCGGTCGACCACCCCGGGGGTGCGGACGACGGCGACGTGGGCGGTCCGACCGACCGGGTCGACCGACGCGGCGACCGGAGGACGCTTCGGGCCGAGGCGGACGACGTCCTCCCGGGACCAGCGCGCACGGACCGGCCGACCGACCTCGGCCGCGAGACCTCGGGCGATCTCGGGCAGCGGCGACGCGGTCTTCCCGCCGAACGCCCCGCCCGCAGCGACCGGCGACGCCGGCACACCTCCCGGCTCGCACCACGACGCATCCGGTTCGAGGTAGGCCGGGTCGACCCACGAGGTCCGCAGGGTGACCGGGGCATCGACGGGCGGCACGGCGAGCGGCGGCACCGCTTCGAGCGTGCCGTGGCGGCCGGGGACCACCCCGGCGAGCCGCCGGGCGGCGTGGGGGGTCGCGGCCGTCACCCAGGTGCCGTCCGCCGCCCGCATGGCCACCGTCGCGTCGGCGGGCGCCGTGTCCTCGGCGAAGGGCGCACGCCCGAGCGGCACGTCGAGGCCGACCTGCTGCGGTCCGGCACCTTCGATCGCCGCACGGCGGGCCGCCGCCCCGAGGTCACGACCGGCGAGCAGCACGGCCGGGTCGACCGACGGGTCGGTGACGAGCGCGTAGGCCTCGAGGATCGTCGTCCACCCGGTGCACCGGCACAGGTGCGCGAGCAGCGCCCGCTCCGGGTCGGGACGCTCGCCCGCCGCCTCGGCGTCGAGTCGCAGCACGATCCCCGGCGTGCAGAACCCGCACTGGCTGCCGCCCGTAGCACACAACGCTGCCGCCCACCGGTCGCGTCGCGCCGGGTCGAGCCCGTCGACCGTGGTGACGGTGCGATCCGCGATCCGACGCAGCGGGGTGACGCAGGCGACGCGGGGGGCACCGTCGACGAGCACCGTGCAGCAGCCGCACTGGCCCTGGGGGGCGCAGCCGTCCTTCACCGACCGCACACCCAGCGACTCGCGGAGCGCGTCGAGGAGGGAACCGCCGTCGTCGGGCGCCTCGACCGGCCGACCGTCGAGGACGAAACGGACGACGGCACCGGTCGGATCGGACACCCGGCCAGGTTAGGGTCGCACGACGATGACACCCCGCGAGCACCCTCCGATCCGACCGTTGCGCCTCACCCGCCGTGGCCTGCTCGCCGGTGCCGCCGGAACGGCCGGTCTCGCCCTCCTCGGCGCGTGCGGGCGCGCCACACCGGGCAACGGTTCCCTCGGCGCGGGGGTTGCGACGTACCTCCGACCGTTCTTCGCTACCGGCCTGCGGGAACCCCCGGTGCTGCGCACCGGACTCGAGCAGCGGCTCCCGTGGGGCGTCGCCGACCCCGACGGCGTGCCGCTCCGGTCCGGCCCGGCGACCGTCACGTTCCGGGTGGTCGGTCCGAGCGGCGCCGAGTTCGCACCGATCGCCGTCGAGCGCCACGACGGGTCGGTGCCGTTCCCCTACTACCCGCTGCGGTTCACGCCCACGGAGACGGGCACCCACGAGATCGTCACGGAGATCGACGGCCTCGAACTCACCTCCGCGTTCGCGGTCGGTGCGCCGAGCGACGTCCGGCTCGTCCAGGTCGGCGATCCGGCGATCCCGCTCGACACCGCGACCTTCGACGACCCTCGCGGCATCGACCCCGCGTGCACGCGCGACCCGGCCTGCCCGTTCCACGCCGTCACACTCCGGTCGGCGCTCGCCTCGGGTCGACCGACGGTCTTCCTCGTGTCCACGCCGGCGTTCTGTCAGACGAACGTCTGCGGGCCGGTCCTCGAACAGCTCATCACCGCCGCCGCGGCGCGCCCCGACCTCGTCGTGGTCCACAGCGAGGTGTACGCCGACGTCGGCCGCACGAAGGACCCGCTCCGCTCGGCGATCGCACCGCCGGTCGAGGCCTACGGGTTGACGTTCGAGCCGAGCCTGGTCGTCACCGACGCCCGGGGCATCGTGGTCGAACGACTGGACTTCACCTGGGACGAGCGCGAACTCGCCGCCGCGCTCGCCGCCGTCTGAAGAGGATCGGGTGACCGAGGCGTTCTTCACCGAGGCGGACGGATGGTTCGTCGGCAACACCCCGGCCCGGGGGCCGTGGGACCCGACGGCGTGTCATGCCGGCCCGGTCGCCGGCGTGATCGCCGGGGAGCTCGAGGCGCTCGCCGAGGACCGCCAACTCGTGCGGCTCACGGTCGAGGTGCCGAGACCGGTGCCCATCGCCGGGTTCCGTGTCGTGGCCTCCGTCGTGCGCTCGTCGCGCTCGCTCACCGCGACCACGGCGACGCTCCTCGACGCGGAGGACCGGGTGTGTGCCACCGCGGCCGGGCTGCACCTGCTGCCCAGCGACCTCGGTGACGTGCCGACCATCGTCGTGGACGCCCCCCGTCTCGACGAGGCGGTCGACGGGCCGTTCTTCCTCGCCGGTCGACTCAGCGACCCGCCCGGGTTCGGCTCCGCAGTGGCGATCCGCTACCCACCGGGCGAGACGAACGACCCCGGACCGACCACGGCCTGGATGTGGGCGCCCGAGATCGTGGACGGACGGGCGTCGTCGCCGTTCCAGCGGATCTGCCCGCTCGCCGACTGCGGCAACGCCCTGAGCCGCAACGACGACCCGCCCGCGATCACGTTCGCGAACGCCGACCTGACCGTGCACCTGGTCCGGCCGCCGGTCGGCGAATGGTTCGCCTCACGCGCGGTCGGGTTCTGGGAACGCAACGGCGTGGGCCTGTCCGACGCGACGCTCTTCGACGAGGTGGGTTACGTCGGGCGCGCGCTGCAGACGATCGTGCTGCGTCGGGGCCCCGCCTGAGCGAACGCCGCCGTGCGACGCCTCAGCTGAACGACGACCCGCAGCCGCAGGTCTTCGACGCGTTCGGGTTGTTGATCGAGAACCCCTGCTGGTTGAGGCCGTCCTTGAAGTCGAGCGTCGCACCGGTGAGGAGCGGGGCGCTCGTCGGGTCGACCACGACCTGCACGTCCCCGAAGGCCACGGCATGGTCGTCGGCGGCGATCTCGGTGTCGAAGAACATCTCGTAGCTGAAGCCCGAGCAGCCGCCGGGCCGCACGGCGACCCGCAGAGCGAGCCCGTCGACGCCCTCGGCGTCGATGAGCTCCTTGACCTTCTTCGAGGCGGTGTCGGTGAGCGTGATCACAAGGACCTCCAGAACGGGATTTCGCCTACGAGCATAGGAGGAATCGAGGCGTTCGGCATCCCCGAACGTTCGAGGGCTCCCTAGCATTTCCGGCATGCCGTCGACGCCCGCAGCCCCGCCTTCGCCGGACGACGTGTTCGCGATGCTGCGCGGGGTCGTCGACCCCGAACTCGGATCCGACATCGTCGATCTCGGCATGGCGCGCGACGTGACCGTCGACCCCGACGGCGCAGTCCAGGTGACGGTCGCCCTCACCACCGCAGGCTGTCCGCTCCGGGCGCAGATCCAGTCCGACGTCCGCACCCGGGTCGGGTCGATGCCGGGCGTGCGGAGCGTCGGCATCACCTTGACGGAGATGACCGCCGAGCAGAAGTCGGCGGCGATGGCACGCGCCCGCTGGAACGTGCGGGAGAAGGCCCCCGACACCGCCGTTCCGCCGACCACCCGGGTGGTCGGCATCGCGTCGGGCAAGGGCGGGGTCGGCAAGAGCTCGGTCACCGTCAACCTCGCGGCGGCCATCGCCGCGACGGGGCGCACCGTCGGTGTCCTCGACGCCGACATCTGGGGGTTCTCCGTACCGCGGATGCTCGGCGTCGACGGGCGTCTGCGCACCGTCCCCGGCGAGAAGCGCATGCTCCCGAACGAACGTCGGGTGGGCGACGGCCGACTCGAGGTCGTGTCGATGGGCTTCCTCGTCGACGACGAGACCGATGCGCTCATGTGGCGCGGACTCATGCTCAACCGGGCCGTGCAGCACTTCCTCGAGGACGTCGAGTGGGGCGACCTCGACTACCTGCTGATCGACCTCCCGCCCGGAACGGGTGACGTGCAGATGGGCCTCGCGCGGATGCTGCCGCGAACCGAGCTGCTCATCGTGACGACACCGGCCCGGGCCGCGCAGAAGGTCGCCGCCCGGGCGGCGACGATGGCCCGCAAGAGCTTCCTCCGCGTCGCCGGGGTCATCGAGAACCTGTCGGTGTACGTGGCACCGGACGGGTCGACGCACGAGATCTTCGGCGCCGGTGGCGGCGAGGAGCTCGCCGAGGAGATCGGCGTGCCGCTCCTCGCCCGACTCCCGATCGACGCCACGGTCGCCGCCGGTGGCGACGTCGGTGACCCGGTCGCGCTGCACCCCGGCCCTGCCGGCGACGCGTTCCGGGCCCTCGCCGACCGCATCCTCACCGAGGCGATCCCACCGGTCGACCTCGCCGGCTGCTCCGCACGCCTGCTCGATGCGATGGCCGCAGCGTTCGACACGCCGACGACCTGACCGCGCCGGCCGAGGTCGCCGGGCCCGCCGGTAGGCTCACGCGGCCGTGCAACCGACCGACGACCCGCCGACGAGCACACCCCGACCGCCCTCCGTCGACGCGCTCGCGCGGTCGTTGCGGTCGACGGGTCTCCCCCAACCGCTCCTCGTCGACGTCGCCCGCCGGGTGATCGCCGAGCGACGTGTCGAGGATGCCGCAGCCGAGGCCGAGGCGGTGCGCCGACGCCTCCTGCAGCCCGTGATCAACGGCACCGGCGTGCTCCTGCACACGAACCTCGGGCGCGCCCCGCTCGGGTACACCGCAGCCGCGACCCCGACCAACCTCGAACTCCGGCTCGCCGACGGCCGTCGGGGCTCGCGGAGCGACCATGTCGCCACGCTGTTCGCCCGCCTCGTCGACGCCGACGCCGCCCTCGTCGTCAACAACTGCTCGGCTGCGCTGCTGCTCGTCCTCGGGGCGATCGCGGCGGGACGCGGTGTCGCGGTCAGTCGAGGCGAGCTCGTCGAGATCGGCGGCGGCTTCCGGGTTCCCGAGGTCATGACCCAGTCCGGTGCGCTCCTCGTCGAGGTCGGCACCACCAACCGGACGCGCCGCGCCGACTTCGAACGTGCCGTCTCGACGGCGGGCGGCGACCTCGCTGCCGTGCTGAAGGTCCACCAGTCGAACTACCGCATCGTCGGCTTCACGGAATCGGTCGAGGTACCCGACCTCGTCGGCCTCGGCGTGCCGGTGATCGCCGACATCGGCTCGGGACTGCTCGACGCGGCCTGTCCGTGGCTCGACGGGCCACCCCCGTCGTGGCTCGACGGTGAACCCGCTGCCCGACAGACCCTCGCAGCCGGCGCCGACCTCGTGCTCTTCAGCGGCGACAAGCTGCTCGGCGGGCCCCAGGCCGGGATCATCGCCGGTCGCGCCGACCTCGTCGCGGCGTGCGCCGCGCATCCGCTCGCCCGGGCGCTGCGACCGGGAGGGCTCGTCCTCGGCGCACTGCAGGAGGTCGCGCTCGCCTACCTCGACCGTTCTGCCGGCAACCTGCCGTTCTGGCACATGGCGACGCTCACGGTGGACGAGCTGCGTGCCCGCGCCGGAGCGCTCGGGGCCGGGGTTCCGGTCGATCTCGCCGCCGTCCCGGGCGGCGGCACGCTCCCCGGCGTCGAGATCCCCTCGGCCGGCGTCCGCCTCCGGGGCGACCACCTCGACGCGCTCCGGCTCCGACCCCCCGGCGCACGGCCGATCATCGCCCGGGTGCGGGACGGGCACACCGAGATCGACCTGCGGACCGTGGACGCGGCCGACGACGGCGAGCTCGGCGAAGCTCTGCGCGAGCTCCCCGCGTGAGCACCTCCGGACCGTCGGCACCCACCGCTGTGCTCGGCTCACGCCTCGAGCTCGCGATGATCACGCTCGCGAAGACGGCGTCGAACGCGTCGCTGCGGTGGATCCCCGCGTTCCTTCCCGTCGTCGCCGCCGGGATCGGCGTGGGGATCGGGACGATAGCGACGCTCCTCAGCATCGCCGAGCTCACCGGTCTCTGGGCCGTGGTCGTCGGACGACGGGCGGCGGTGGTGGGGGAACGCCGACTCGTCGCGGCCGGGCTCGTCGTGAGCTCGATCGGTTGCCTCGTCGTGGCGTCGGTCGCCCACCCGGCCGCGTTCCTCCTCGGCTACGCCGGGATCGCTGTCGGTGGGGTGGTGTTCGTCACCGCCGGACACCTCTGGATCGGTGGCCGGTACCCGTTCGCCGTCCGGGGGCGCGCCATGGCGCTGTTCGAGACGTCGTGGGCGGCGTCGCTCCTCATCGGCGCACCGACCGCAGCGATCGTCATCGCGCTCACGTCGTGGCGGGGACCGTTCGTCACGTTCGCCGTCGTCGGCTTCCTCGCTGCGGTGATCGTGCTGCTACGGGTGCGCGACAACCCGGTGCACGTCGTGGCGGCGTCGGCGCGGCACCGCACGGACGCGACGACCGGCACGAAGGGCGTCCGACGGCGGGAACGGGGTGGCCTGCCGACCGGGGCGATCGCCACGGTCACGGTGACCGCA
>Ga0194133_10001942_pt1 | contig 33736 bp, 42 predicted proteins | sample TA2KigOf40mmetaG_FD_155448 | JGI IMG/M metagenome (GOLD analysis project Ga0194133, IMG submission 155448) | Freshwater microbial communities from Lake Tanganyika, Tanzania - TA2015055 Kigoma Offshore 40m | ecosystem: Environmental > Aquatic > Freshwater > Lake | place: Tanzania: Lake...
CTCTACTAACATCTTTGGGGAAGAAGATGATGAAGATGAGGATATGAAAGAAGAAATTGATCCAGAAGCATTGTTTGAACTGCTAAAAGAAAAGAAGAAGAATAAGTTACACTAAATATTTTATTATCGTGAGGTCATTATGTCAAATGTGTGTTTCGTGGTGCCAAGTAGTGCATCTAAAGCATATCAAGATTTAGCAAAAACATATTCGGCAATTGAAATGCCCACATGGGCAGCATTGTTGGCTTCTGCTGTGCGTGTTAAAGGCCATGAACCATGTATATTGGACTTTGATGCTTGTCCTGCAACTGACGAAAATGCGGCAGAACAAATTGCATCATCAAAGCCAAAACTAGTAGTATTTGTTCTCTACGGACAAAATCCAAATTCAGGCACCACAATGATGATTGGTGCCAAATCTCTAGTCACTCAACTAAAACTATCACATCCAAATTTAAAGACTGCATTTATTGGGTCACATACATCAGCATTACCACATGAAGTAATTCAATACAAATATGTTGATTTTGCTTTTATTAATGAGGGCGTTTACGGTCTTTTGGATTTATTAGAAACAGATTTAGAAAATGATTTAGATAATGTTCGTGGCATGTGGTATAAAAAACATGGACTTCCAAGACCAACAACAGGCGGATGCATAGTAAAGACCGATGATATGGATGTTGTAATGCCTGGTTATGCTTGGGATTTATTACCTAAAGATAAAAATTTATTAGACAATTATCGGGCTCATTATTGGCATACTAACTTTTTAGAGAAAGGTCGTACACCATTTGCGGCAATTTATACATCATTAGGTTGCCAATTTGGTTGCAACTTCTGTATGATTAACATTGTAAACAGAACATCATATGACGAAGGCATTGTATCTTCTGATAGTCGTGGTATGAGATTTTGGTCTCCAAAATTAATATTGAAAGAATTGGAATACTTGTATGAGAATGGTGTTAGAACAATTCGTCTTACAGACGAGATGTTTTTTCTAAACAAAAAATATTATCAACCAATATTGCAAGGTATTGTGGATCGTGGCATGAAGTTTAACTTTTGGGCTTATGCTAGAGTAGATTCTGTTCGTGAAGATCAATTAAAACTATTTAAAGATGCAGGTGTAAATTGGTTGGCACTTGGCATTGAATCAGGTAATCAACAGGTTCGTTTAGAAATTGACAAAGGTAGATTCAAACAAGTAAATATTCGTGAAGTGGTAAAACAAATTAAAGATGCCGATATTAATGTTCTTGGTAATTATATGTTTGGATTTCCAGAAGATACTAGAGAAACAATGCAAGAAACTTTAGATTTAGCTTTAGAGTTAAACTGTGAACACGCAAACTTCTATGCAGCAATGGCATTACCTGGTAGTCCATTGTATATGGAAGCCAAAAATAATAATTGGGAATTGCCACAAACTTTTGATGAGTTTGCTTTCTTATCATATGATTGTAAACCATTAAGAACTAAATCGCTATCTGGTGCTGAAGTATTGAAGTTTCGTGATGATGCATGGCATACTTACTTTTCACACAAACCGTTTTTAGATTTGGTAGAAAATAAATTTGGAATACAATCAAGACAAAATGTAGAAGAAATGTCAAAGATTCGTTTGAAAAGGAAAATATTAGGTGACTAAAGAAGAACTCATATCATTCGAAGAAAAAATGGCCGATCATTTCAATAAGGCTAAAATTCGAGCACCAATTCATTTATACTATGGTAATGAAAAAGAATTGATTGATATATTTAAAAACATTCGTTCTAAAGATTGGGTATTTTGTTCTTGGCGTTCACATTATCAATGTTTACTTAAAGGTGTTCCACCTGTCGAATTAGAAAAAGATATACTAGAAGGTAAATCCATTTCTTTATGTTATCCTAAGTATAACATATATTCTTCAGCGATTGTTGGTGGTAATATACCAATTGCAGTTGGTGCTGCTATGGCAATGAAACGAAAAAATATTGATACTAAAGTTTATTGTTTCGTTGGTGATATGACAGCTGAAGCAGGTATATTTTCAGAAAATTTAAAATATAGTATGAATCACAAATTACCTATTAAATTTATTGTCGAAGACAATGGCAAATCCGTTTGTACGAACACAAATGAAACATGGAGTATAGATAATTCTTCCTATAAAAATTTAAATAATGATTATGTTTATTACTACGAATATGAAACAAAATATCCACATGCTGGTGCAGGAATGAGGGTACAATTTTGAAATATTTTGAAGAACTTAAAACAGCGATGGAGATGTTATCAAAAGATCCAAGAGTAATGTTTATTGGCCAAGCAGTTGAGTATCCTGGCACTGCAATGTCAAATACACTAAAAGACATTTCAAAAGACCAATTATATGAATTGCCTGTTTTTGAAGATACACAAATGGGTATGTCTTTAGGTCTTGCACTTGCAGGTTTTATTCCGGTTAGCATTTATCCAAGATGGAATTTTTTAATATGTGCAACAAATCAACTTGTCAACCATGTTGATAAAATAACTCTAATGTCAGATTATAAACCAAGAATGATTATACGCACAAGTATTGGATCTGAAAGACCTTTGCATCCACAACATCAACATATTGGTGATTATACTGATGCATTTAAAATATTGTGTCCAAATATTGACATAATTAAATTAGAAGAACCAGAAGATATTGTGCCTGCTTATACAAAAGCTTATGAAAGAAAAGATGGCAAAGCTACTGTGTTGGTTGAATATGGAGATTTTTATAGCGAAAAATGATTATCACAAAAACACCTTATAGATTGTCGTTGTTTGGAGGCGGTACGGATTATCCAGCGTGGTTCAATGATAACCCAAGTATCTGTATATCAGCTGCAATGGCAAACTATTGTTATTTGACAGTAAAAAAATTACCACCATTCTTCGATTACAAATCACGAATTATCTATTCACAGATAGAGAGTGTTCAATCAGTAGATGACATTAATCATCCATCAGCACGAGCATGTTTACAGTATCTTGATATGAAAGATATCTCTGTGACACACGATGGTGATTTGCCTGCAAGGTCTGGTATTGGTTCTTCATCTTCTTTTACTGTTGGTCTATTACATGCACTCTATACAATGCGTGGCAATACAATAACAAAAGATGAATTGGCAAGACAAGCAATTCATGTTGAACAAAGCATCATTGGTGAAAATGTTGGCATACAAGACCAAATCATTGCTGCAAAAGGTGGCATACAAGTCATTCGTATGGGGCCAGGCTCAGGGATGTATTCATGGACATCCAATACACTAAAAATTTCAAATGACTATATGAAAGAATTAGAATCACACATCATGCTTGGTTTCTCTGGTGTGTCTCGTCATGCCGAAGTGCAGTCAAAGAAAAAAGTAGAAAACATCAAACAAGGCATTAATCACAATCAATTACAACTCACGGCAAAATTAACAGAAGAAGCCTTAGAAATGCTTGTCAAACAAGAAGAAATTATTACAATAGGTAATTTCTTAAATCTTGGTTGGAGATTAAAAAGAAAACTAGCAGAAGGTGTAACTGAGAAATGGATTGATGACATATATGAACAATCAATTAAAGCAGGTGCGTTTGGTGGTAAATTGATGGGTGCTGGTGGCGGTGGGTTCTTTATGTTCTTAGTGCCACCTGAACACCAAGAAAAATTTAGAGAAGAAATGAAATCAATTAAAGTATGGGTACCTTTTAGATTTGATACAGAAGGTTCTCAATTAGTTTTGAATACATGAGGTTGAAATGAAATATCCTTTGATGAGAAATAATATTACACGGCAAGATTTAGATGCCATGATTGAACATCTGAAACAAGATGATCCTATTTTAACAAATGGGCCTAAGTGCCGAGAGTTTGAACAGGCCTGGTCTGATTGGTTAGGTGTAAAGTATTCCGTTTTTGTAAACTCTGGTGCATCTGCCAACCTTCTGTCAATAACAATGTTAAAGATAATGTATCCTGAAGGTGGTCAAATTATTGTGCCACCTCTGACATGGGTATCTGACATTGCATCGGTATTGCAAACAGGTTTTACTCCTGTGTTTGTTGACATTAATTTAGATACACTTGGTATGAATATTGATGCCATTTTGAATGCAATTACACCAAATACCCGTGCCGTATTTCTTTCACATATACAAGGCTTCAATGCGCTCACAGATGAATTGATAGTTGAATTAGAAAGAAGAAAGATTCATTTAATTGAAGATGTTTGTGAATCACATGGTGCAACCCATAATCGACAATTATGTGGTAGTTTTGGACTCATGTCAAATTTCTCATTCTACTATGCACACCACATGACTACAATTGAAGGTGGCATGGTGTGTACCAATGATGAAAAGATTTACAATACAATTCGTATGCTAAGGTCACATGGCATGGTAAGAGAATGTGACAATGAAACAATGAAGGCAAACTATAAAGAACAAAATTCAGAACTCAATTCTGATTTCATCTTTGCTCATGCAGCATATAACATGCGTAATAATGAACTTGGCGGTATACTTGGTCTCAACCAGTTGCCAAATCTAGACCAAAATGTTATACTCCGAAATAGAAATCACGAAAGATTTTTAAGTAGATTAGACCAAAACAAATACTTCGTGGGTTTCAAATTAGTTGGGGCAAGCAACTATGCCTTCAATTTGATTGTCAAAGAAAAAGACAAAGAGTTTACAGAAAGACTGATGCAAAGAATGAGAGAAGAAGGTATTGAATTTAGACGAGGTAGTGCAGGCGGTGGTAATCAATTGAGACAGCCATATCTGCAAAATATTCTGCCTAAAGAATACTATAAAAACTTTCCTAACACAGAACATGTTCACTTCTATGGATTTTATATTGGTAATTTTCCTGCAATGACAATTGAAGAAGTAGATGCAATCACAAATATATTGAATGGAGTATAAATGGCAAATATTTTAGTTACGGGTGGTGCAGGTTACATTGGCTCAATGTTGGTGCCAGAACTTCTTAAAGATGGTCACAATGTAACCGTTTTAGATAATTTTATGTATCAACAAACATCACTCAATCATCTATGTAATCATTCAAACTTTAGAGTGTATAGAGGCGACATTCGTATTGGTGCAGATATCTTCCCTCTAATGAATCAAGCGGATGTTATTATTCCTTTGGCAGCTTATGTTGGTGCACCATTGTGTGATAAAGACCCAATCGGTGCAACTACTACAAACAAAGATGCCATTTTTATGATGATTGAAAAGTTAAGTGACAATCAACTTGTATTAATGCCTACAACAAATAGTGCATATGGTACTGGTGATTATTGTACCGAAGAATCACCATTGAATCCTATTTCTAGATATGCCATAGATAAAGTAGAAGTAGAAAAAAGATTGATGCAACATCCTAATGCAATTAGTTTCAGACTTGCAACTGTATTTGGCATGTCACCAAGAATGAGAATTGATTTGTTGGTAAATGATATGACATATCGTGCTGTGAATGATGGCTTTGTTGTGTTGTTTGAATCACACTTTAAGAGAAACTACATTCATGTGATGGATGTTGTTCAGGCATTTCTATTGGCTATTCGTAATCATATTATTATGAAAGGTAACATCTACAATGTTGGTCTTTCTTCTGCCAATGTCTCTAAGAAAGAATTGTGTGAAATCATTAAAGACCATGTACCAAGATTTGAAATCATTGAAGCATCTATTGGGAAAGATAAAGACCAAAGAAACTACATTGTGTCTAATGAGAAGATAGAGAGTGTTGGTTTTACTCCTAAATATACATTGAATGATGGAGTAAAAGAACTGATTAAAGGTTACACAATGGTTAAGAATACAAAGTATGGTAATATCTAAGCAGCTGCTATTAACATCTAACGGGAACACCCAGACTATAACATCTGTCAAGCACTAAGTCAACAAAAAAGAAGGCAATTATGAGTGATAAGAAAACAAAACATTATGTGAATAACGCCGATTTCTTGGCTGCACTTATTGAATACAAAAGAGTGTGTGATGAAGCCAAAAAATCAAACAAACCAGAGCCATCAATACCAAATTACATTGGTGAATGCTTTCTAAAGATTGCGGAACATCTATCTCGCAAACCTAACTTCATTTCGTATTCGTTTCGTGACGAGATGATTGCCGATGGTATTGAAAATTGCCTTATGTATTTTCGCAATTTCGATCCGGATAAGTCCAAAAATCCATTTGCATACTTCACACAAATCATTTACTATGCTTTCTTGCGAAGAATTGTTAAAGAGAAAAAACAACTCTATGTGAAGTATAAGGCAACAGAACAGTTTGGCATACTTGATGAATTCGAAATGTTTGAAGACTCTGATGGCAACATGAGACAATTTCAATTGTATGATAATATTTCTGAATTCATTCATAACTTTGAGGAAAGTAAACGAAAGAAAAAAGAGGCAAAGATAAAAGGCCTAGAAAAATTTATAGATGAATAATTGCCTGATTCTGCTTGACTTGTGACACAATAGGAGATATAATGGACAAGGTAAAAATTGAACATCACATTAAACACTTAGAAGAACAGCACAATAAGTTAGACAAAGAAATCATAAAAGAAGAAACAAATTATGGTAATTGTGCCGTCATATCAATTCTCAAAAAGAAAAAACTTAAACTTAAAGACGAAATTGAAGGATTCAAAAAACAGATAGCATGAAAATTTGTATACTTGGAGATACCCATTTTGGTGCCCGTGGGGATTCGTTGGACTTCCACAAATACTTTGAAAAGTTTTATGATGAAGTATTTTTTCCTTATCTTAAAGCAAATAACATTGAAGTAATTTTTCAGATGGGTGATTTGTTTGACCGAAGAAAATTTATCAACTTCAATACACTACATCTTTGTCGGCAATACTTTTTTGACCAATGCCAAATTCTTGATATCAAAGTTCACACACTTCTTGGTAATCACGATATTGCTTTCAAAAATACACTAGAGATAAATTCAACTGGTCTATTGTTGAATGAATATGAAAACATTGAATACTATGATTCATTTGAGACAGCAGAGTTTGATGGTGTTTTAATTGATGTTGTGCCATGGATTTGTGATGACAATGAACAAGAAATCTTCAATGAAATGAAACAATCAAAGGCACAGATTTGTTTCGGCCATTTTGAAATTACTGGTTTTGAAATGGATAAAGGTAATGTTTGTGACCATGGTCTTGACAAAGCACTACTTAAAAAGTATGATGTTGTATTGTCTGGCCACTTTCACCATAAGTCTACTGATGATAACATTACCTATGTTGGCACACCGTATGAAATGACCTGGTCTGACTACAATGATCCAAAAGGTTTTCACATCTTTGATACCAACACAAGAGAAATGACATTCGTAAAGAATCCTTTTGCGATGTTTCATAAGTTGACATACGATGATGGGCAAACTGATTTTGAGCATTGGAAGAATTATGACTTTGAATCACTCAAAGATTCTTATGTCAAAGTGATTGTGATGAACAAACAAAATCCTTATTTGTTTGATACCGTCATCGACAGCCTATATAAAGTAGGTGTTGCTGATTTATCGATTGTAGAAGATTTTAGTGATACACTTATTGATGATGATAGTGATATCATTGACCAGGCAGAAGATACAATGACAATTCTCTCTAAGCACATAGACAATCTTGCGCTCGATGTTGAATCAGAAAAACTTAAATTACTAATGCGTGAATTATACATCGAGGCTCTTAATACAGAAATTGCTGAATGATTCTATTTCGTAATGTTCGTTGGAAGAATTTGCTTTCAACAGGTAACTTCTTTACTGAAATCAAACTGGACGGCAATACCAACACACTCATTGTTGGTGAAAACGGTTCTGGTAAAAGCACAATGCTCGATGCGTTGTGTTTTGGTTTGTTCGGTAAGCCATTTCGCAACATCAACAAACCACAACTACTGAACTCAATCAATCAAAAAGATTGTATTGTGGAAGTAGAGTTTGATACCAATAACAAGTCATACAAAATTGTTCGTGGTATCAAACCAAATAAGTTTGAAATTTATCAAAACGGCGACCTCATCAATCAAGATGCAGCCACAAGAGACTATCAAGAATTCTTAGAGAAGTTTATTCTCAAACTCAATTACAAATCTTTTACACAGATTGTAACGCTTGGTTCTGCATCATTCACGCCGTTCATGCAATTGTCTGCTGCCGACAGACGGGCTATCATCGAAGACTTGTTAGACATTCAAATCTTTTCGACAATGAATACACTTGTCAAAGAAAGATTGTCTACCAATAAAGAGAGTTTGTTTGATATGAAACATCAGATTGAACTCACCCAACAGAAATACGATATGCAGAAAAAACATATCGATGATTTGAAACAGAACAATGAAGATAAGGTGAAAGAATATGATGCAGAAATTTCATGTCATAGCAATACCATATCCCTCTTACTCAACAATGTTGCGACCCTTACCACAGAGACAGAACAACTCCAATTGGTTGTTGCGAGTAAAATTGATACAGAGGCTAAGGTCAAGAAAATTACAAAACTTGAATCGCAAATTGAAAGCAACTTATCCAAATTTCAAAAGGATATCAGTTTCTTTCAATCGCATGACGATTGTCCAACCTGTCGGCAGGCCATTGCCAGTTCTTTTAAAGAAGAAGAACTTAGCAGTCTTTCTATCAAAGTTACTGAGTGCCAACACGGCCTCTCAGAATTAGAAAAGAAACTTCTTGCTGAACAGAATAAATTGAATGAGATTAATGATAAACAAAAACTTATCAATCAGAAACAAGTTGAAATTGCAACTGCCAATACAACCATCAACGAAACAAACAAATTGATTGCTCGCTTGCGTAAATTGATTGACGAACTTAAAAACTCAAAAGTAGTAACAGACTTAGAAGAACAACGCCTGAAAGAACTAAAGGATTCTCTGAGTATACTGCAATCAAACTTAAAACAGCTAATTGAAGAAAAATCATATTACGATGTTGCCTCTTTATTGTTGAAAGATACTGGTATTAAAACGAAGATTGTTAAACAGTATTTACCAATCATTAACAAACTTGTCAACAAGTATTTAGCGTCCCTAGATTTCTTTGTCAATTTCAATCTTGACGAATCGTTCAAAGAAACAATTAAATCTCGGCATCGTGATGATTTTAGTTACAACAATTTCTCCGAAGGCGAGAAGCAACGGATAGATATGGCATTGATGTTGACATGGCGTGCAGTTGCCAAGTTAAAGAACTCATCGAATACCAATCTATTGATACTTGATGAAACATTTGATTCTTCATTAGATGCCAATGGCACAGAAGAACTTATGAAAATCCTACATATGCTAGAAGGTATAAATTTGTTCGTTATTTCGCACAAAGGCGACATACTGCAAGACAAGTTTGCCAATGTGATTCGATTTACAAAAGAGAAAAACTTTTCGAGGATAGTAAAATGAGTGATGTATTAACAATTGATACTGGTGCTGGAATTGCGATTGAAGAAACAATCAATCCGTTGCCAGTCTATGACGAAAATCATCCAATGCTCAAACAAAAAATACCCGAGCATGGATATTCATTGCCAAGTCCTTTGATGACAACATTGGCCAAACGATTGAAGATGACGATGAAGTTATATGGTGGTATTGGCCTCTCTGCAAATCAATGTGGTGTGTTTGAACGAATTTTTGTCATTGGTACAGACCAGTTTCAAATTGCATGTATCAATCCTAGAATCATTAATTCATCAGCAAAAATCAATAAGAGTGATGAAGGCTGTCTTTCTTTTCCTGGTTTGTATTTGAAGATTGAAAGACCAGAATGGATTGAAGTTGAATTTACAAATGAAGAAGGAGTGATTCAACAGATGCGGTTAGAAGGACTTACCGCAAGATGTTTTCAGCATGAGCTAGACCATTTGAATGGCATTCGTTTCGTTGACAATATAAAACCAGTCGCATTGCAGATGGCAAGAAAAAAACAAAAAAAACTTATGCAAAGGATAATTAGAGCAAATGAAAAGACCGGTCGCTAAACATCTAAACATTCCTAAATACAAGGGTGATTTGTTAAAGGTAATTTCTTACATTGAAAATATTCCTTTGTCTTTGGTCAAAACAAAGTATAATGATGGTAATTGGGAAGCAATTTCACTTCGTGGATACAGTACCGACCCAGGTCATATTTTGAAACCTGGTGTATTGAAAACAGAAGAAACAGACAACACACTACAAGACACAACACTTAGGGCATTGCCAGAGATGGCTGCAATCAATGAAATACTTAAACAGATACCTGCTGAGTTCGAAAGAGTGAGAATCATGCGATTGAAGGCAGGAACAAAGATTGAGAAACATACTGACAAGGTAGACAAGTCAATTGGTTTTGATGATGGGCAAATTGTTCGCATTCATGTGCCAATTAAAACAGACCCAAAAGTTATCTTCTCTCTCTATGAAGGCAAAGACAAGAAAGACTTTTTCTTTGAGACTGGCAACTATTACTATGCCGATGTAACAAAGGCACATGAAGTTCACAATACATGGGATCAGGATAGATTGCATTTAGTTGCCGACTGTTACTCTAACGAAACAATTAGGAATTTAATTTTAGAATGAATATTGCCACACTTGACGATTTCGATGTGATAAAATCTGTATTTGCACCACATCAAAAAACATATTTTCCTCACATTCGTTCCGACTACATTCAACGAAAGATAGAATCAGGCAATGTGATTTATGAAGATGGTGTTGTAATCATCTTTGGTGTCTACAAAAGAAAACAAAAAATTGGTACTCAACAAGCAGAAAGAGGTGATGCACACATTGGTCAAATCGTGGTTCAACAACAAGGCAATGGCAACGCAAAGAAAGTATTGAATAAGTTTTTTACAGAAATGAATACAAAAGTTTGGTTAACAGTTCGAGCAGAAAATACAAGAGCCCGTGCCTTCTATGAAAAGAATGGTATGAAGAATGTTGGTGATATCAATTGGTCGGATGGTAAAATTCCTGGCGTGATATATCTCTATACAAATTAATATGTCAAAATATTTTTACGAAAAGAATACTGAGTTTTTAGAATCGACTGTCAATAAAACATTCGAAGAAATTCTATGGATGTCCAAAGATGATTTTCGTCAATGGGTAATTGATATGCGTAAAGAAGTGGTTTGCCTTTGGGATGAAAAAGGACAACCACCAAGAGTTGGGTATAACGAACAAGAAATCATTGACCAATTCAATGAGATGACTTCTTTTCCTATTCACAAGTTTTTGGTGAAAGATGAATTAACTGGTGATGAAGATGTGATTCGTAACACAAGTGTGGTTGGCAATGCAGTCAATCAATGGTTTCCTACCATGATGAAAACTCGCATCAACTATACCAAAGATGTTGAGAAAGGTAAATCAATCTATGATTACTTTGCCAAAGATGAATTGTTAGAGACATTTGTTACCTATGCATCACGACATTTCAAACGAGATTCATTCTACCATCATTCTACGCCTGTTAAGATTGATGAAGTAATTGAACTTGGTAGTTTACAATTCAAAACTTCAACCGTAGAAAAATTTGTTGAGTGGTTTGAAAAGTTTGCTCGTTCTTATGACACACATGATTATTGGTTCGAACCTAACTCTGGTGAGAACGAATATACTGGCTACAACGAAGACCTAAAGAATCAAAAGTATATGCTCATCACAAAAGATGAGTTATTGAAACTAAATGTGCCGAATGGTTGCAAAACAAACATTGAACACAAAGATGCACAAATATTTCGTGTTCGTCTTTACAAGAAAGGACAAAAAGTATTTCCTGTTGGACTTAAAGCCTTCCGTGTATCATTTTGTCAGTATGCAGTAAACTTTCCACCATTGACTGCCAAGTATCTGTATGAGAGATACACCGAACATTTTAAGACACAAGAACAAATCAACATCTATGATCCATCTTCTGGCTGGGGTGGTAGATTACTCGGTGCAATGTCGATTGATGATGAACGAAACATTCATTACATTGGCACCGATCCAAACACAGACCACATTACAACAGAAGGCAGAACAAAATACCATGAATTCGCAGATTTTTTTAATACCAAAACCTATCGTGCTACAGGTTTGTTTCCAAAGACCCATACTTATGAAATCTACCAACTTGGTTCAGAAGAAATTCATAACAATAAAAGTTTTCAAAAATACAAAGGCAAGTTAGATTTAATCTTTACATCACCTCCATATTTTGCGAAAGAGGCATATAGTGAAGATGAAGAGCAGTCTTATAAAAAGTTTTCACAATACGATTCTTGGCGAGAAGGTTTTCTTCGTAAGACATTGGAAACATGTGTTGAGTATTTGAAAGAAGACCGATACCTTCTTTGGAATATTGCTGATGCAGCTTTTGGTGGTGATATGTTGCCATTAGAGCAAGATTCAATTGACATTCTTACAGGTCTTGGTATGGAATATAAAGGCAAGTTGAAAATGTCACTCGCACAAATGCCTGGTGGTAATCGTGTTGATTCTGAAACTGGTCTGCCCAAGGCAAAGAATTTTTGTAAAGTCAATGGCATGTGGCTAAAATACGAACCCGTTTTCGTATTCTATAAACCAAAGTGAGTATTCACTAACTTACTGGTAATATTACCGCACAATAAAACCCCATACAGTATAATGAATATATAGGGTTTTTTCTGTATCTTTTTTACAACAAATGTGCTTGACAATTGCCTTTTTTTCTGTTATAATGATTAAATAATAGTGAATGGAGTATTATACATGTCTTTTACTGCCGAACAAAAATCGCAATTAGCTAAACTGCTTGCGACTGAAAATCTTACGGTTCAACACCAAAAGATTCGCACCGCAAAGTTTGATCCAACTAATCGTGTTCTCTATCTTCCTATCTGGCAAAACATGTCAGGTGCCATCTATGACCTTCTTGTTGGTCACGAAACTGGTCATGCACTCTATACTCCGCCAGAAGGTTGGCATGATGCAATCGTAAAAAATGCCAAAGGCAAATACTACAAAAACTTTCTGAATGTGGTCGAAGATGCCCGTATCGAAAAGAAAGTTCAACGCAAATATCCTGGTCTCAAAAAACAATTTGTTACTGCATATACTGATTTAATCAATCGTGATTTCTTTGGCACTAAGAGCCGTGATGTAAATGAATTGTCTTTTATTGACCGACTCAATGTATTCAGTAAATCACAATGGATGAATACCAGTATTCGATTCTCTGCTAAAGAGAAAGACCTTGTTGACCAAGTTCGTGCCGTAGAAACATGGGATGATGTTGTCCGTGTTACTGGTGCCGTGTTCGATTATTCCAAAGAAGAACAAAAAGAAATGCAATTGGAACAATTCGAAGAAATGATAATGAATGGTTACGGTGAAGATGAAGAACAAACCGATGACTATGATAGTTACGATGACTATGATAGTGATACCGATTTATCTGAAGAACCCGATGAGTCTGGTGATGCTTCTGGTGATGCTGGCGAAGGCGAACAAGGTGACAATGGTGTTCAAAGTAACTCTGATTTTGATGAGAGTACCGAAGAACAATTGCATGATGATTCGGTGCAATCACAATTCAATCGATACAAACAATCGAAAGAATCATGGGAAGACCAATTTACTCCTAAGTGTGAGACTGACCAACAGTTTCGCCGCAATGAAGATGCATTGCTTGATGAGGCTTGCAAAGATGTTGTTTATGTTACGATTCCAAAACCAATTTTGAGTAACATCATCACACCTGCAAAACGAGTCCACGAATTGCATGACAGTTATGTGCGTGAGTATGTTAGAGAATCTTGGTTGAATCCTAATCTTGCTTCTGAATTATTGCAACAATTCAAAAATCGAAACGACCGATACATTGGTCTTCTTGCCAAAGAATTTGAAATGCGTAAGGCTGCTCGTTCATACAGTAAGGCAAAAGTTTCTGATACTGGCGACATTGACATTAACAAATTGGCATCATACAAATTTGATGACAATATTTTCCGTAAGATTATGAGTGTGCCAAAAGGCAAATCTCACGGTCTGATTCTGTTACTCGACAAGTCTGGTTCAATGTCTAAAAATATGCCTGGTTCGATTGAACAGATTCTTGTGCTGACAATGTTCTGCCGCAAAGTGAACATTCCGTTTATTGTTTACGGTTTTGGTGGTTCGGCACCTGTTAAGTATATTGATGTTGATTTTGATAGAAAAACTCAAAAGCTTGAACAATGTTTCACAGAAAACGAAAACGAACTTCAATTTGCAAGTGTTTATTTGCGTGAGTATCTAAACTCTAAAATGTCAAATGCAGAGTTTACGAAGGCAACAAAACATATGCTTCTCATTAAAGAATCATTTGAGAGTGATGCTTCTGGTCGTTATAGTCGAAGTCGTTGTTATCGATTTGCAACCGAAGATTTGTCAAACACTCCTTTGACCGAGGCTCTGGTTGCAACTGCTGAAATTATGAAAGATTTCAAACAGAAAAACAATCTTGACATTACCAATCTTGTGATTGTGCATGATGGTGATGCCGACTTCCATAATTGTTTTGTAAAAACAAGAGTTGGTTACGATGGCAAACAATTTAAGAGTGGTGCTTACTTTATGCATCGTGATGTAAATTACTTTTTGACTGATGCAAAGAATAAGTTTACAGGCAAAATTACTTCAGACAATAATACTGTTTTCGTGAATGTGATAAATTGGTTCAACAAAGTAACTAATTCGAAAGTGTTTGGTTTCTTTATCTGTGATACAACTCGTGGTTCTGCCAAGTTTGCAATTGAAAATCATTACTATGTTGATGATAAACCTTTGGGTGATTTACGGGCTACAAATTGGTTTGCCTACAAAGAAACACTTACGAAGAAACAGAAAGAATTGCGAAGTGAAAAATTTCTAGAATCTAAGTCACCTGGTTATGGTTCGTTCTTCCTGATTGCAGGCGGCAATCAACTAGAAACCGATGAAGAAGAAATTGAAGTAAAAGGTAAACAGACTACCAAGTCATTGGTAAAAGCATTTACTGAATTCAACAAAAAGAAGGCAGTCAATCGTGTGCTTGTCTCTAAATTCATACAGGGCATTGCTGCCTAAGTGTTGTATTTGTGCAACATGGGATGCTTGACAAACATCCTCTTTTCTGATATAATGATCGTATAACAATCGTGATAGGAGTTTTATATTATGTCTAGTCGTGCCGAACTCAAACAACAATTTATTGATGCTCTTATTTCTACTGGTAAGGGTACTATTACCCGTACCGAACTGAAAGAGATTGCAACAAAAATTGGTCTTGGTTCTGTAGGGTTCTTTACCAAAGAAGAATCGAATCGTGTCGGTCGTGGTAAGTACCGAGTTCCTTCTACCGCAATTTCAATGCAAGGGCAAGTAATTCAAATGCCAAAACAACAAGTAGAAAAATCTGGCAGTCGCATTCAAAATGTGACTACGGCTCTAGATGAAACAAATTTGGTGCCTGCACAATACAAAAACTATGTGCCGTTTGGTAACTACGAAGATGTTTTGTCCATCGTAATGGCGAATCGTTTCTTTCCTGTTTTCATTTCTGGTCATTCTGGTAATGGTAAAACAATGTCTATCGAACAGGCTTGTGCCAAGGCAAAACGCAAATTCGTTTGTGTATCAATGACACCTGAAACCGATGAGAGTGATTTGCTTGGCAACTATGTTCTCATTGATGGTAATATGGAGTGGCGTGATGGTCCTGTGACTACTGCTGCTCGACAAGGTGCCGTTCTCTGCATCGATGAGATTGATTATGGTGCTCAAAATCTTTCCAGTCTTCAGCGAGTGCTCGAAGGCAAACCATTTATGTTGAAGAAGAAAGGCGAAGTAATTACACCGGCGCCTGGCTTTACTGTGTTTGCGACTGCGAATACAAAAGGTAAAGGTTCTGACGATGGTCGTTATATGTTTACCAATGTGTTGAATGAGGCTTTTCTCGAACGCTTTCGTACCACAATGGAACAAGACTTTCCTCCTGCCAAGACTGAACGCAAAATCATTGAGAAAGAACTGGTATCTGCCGGTCGTGCTGACGATGACTTTGCTGAGAAACTTGTTACTTGGGCAGATGTTATTCGTAAAACATTCGCTGATGGCGGTTGCGATGAAGTGATTTCTACTCGCCGTCTTGTGCATATCGTAGAAACCTATGGTATCTTTGGCGATAAGATGAAGGCAATTACTCTCTGTCTAAATCGTTTTGATGACGATACCAAAATGTCATTCATTGACTTGTATACCAAAGTTGATGCGGGTGCTACTGCCGAAGAAATTTTGGCACCTGTAGTTGAACCCGAAGAAACAAAGGTAGAAATGCGTAGTGAAGAAGAACAACCTTTTTAATTAGTGGTCGGCACTTTGACCCATCGGTAACGATGGGTCTTTTTTTAATTACTACCGAAGTAAGTGTTGACATACACATAAAAGTATAATATAATTGTAACAAGATTTGAGAGAACGGTCGCCTCTCAAATGATTTTTTAACTGCGGCCTTTTTAATCTTTATGGAGTATTTCGTAATGTCTGTTAAATCTAAAGTCCTTTCTTATCTGTCGAAAGATTCTTCTTACAACACCCTGACTGCCAACAAAATGCAGTCGATGTTCGGTGCCGCCAATCCTTCTGCCGTGATTGACGAACTGCGTAAAGATGGTCATGCCATCTATCTGAACACTCGCATCAATGCGAACGGTGAGAAAGTTTCTTTCTATCGCCTTGGCACTCCTACCAAGCGCATGATTGCTGCTGGCATTCGTGCTCTGCGTGAGAACGGAGTCCGTGCTTTTGCCTAAAATATTTTAGAAAAAGCATAGAGGAAGTAATACATATAGGTGTTACTTCCTCTTTTTTCATTTATGGAGTTGTCATGGAAATACAAGTTAAAGTTGAAGATTTGAAAAAGCATAAGGTGTTTGTGGCAACACCAATGTATGGAGGCATGGCACATGGTCTCTATATCAAATCATGCCTCGACCTACAGACCACAATGTCGAAATATGGCATCGAAACCAAATTCTCATTTCTGTTCAATGAATCATTAATTACACGGGCTCGCAACTATCTTGTTGATGAGTTTCTCCGTTCAGATTTTACCCACCTTCTCTTTATTGACTCTGACATTCATTACAATCCACAAGATGTAATTGCAATGCTGGCGTTGAATAAAGATGTAATTGGTGGTCCTTATCCTAAGAAATCAATCAATTGGGGCAATGTCGCCCAAGCCGCAAGAAACCATCCAAAGATGGAACCAAAAGAATTAGAAACTCTTGTCGGTGAGTATGTGTTCAATGTTGTAAAAGGCACAAAACAATTCCAAGTTACCGACCCATTAGAAGTTTTAGAAATTGGTACTGGCTTTATGATGGTCAAGCGTGAAGTGTTTGATAAGATGAAAGAAGCTTATCCAATGATTCACTATAAACCTGACCATGTTGGTCAAGCAAACTTTGACGGCACTCGTTACATTCACGCATTCTTTGATACCGTAATTGATACCGCAGATTCAATTACTGGTGGTGGTTCTGACCGTTATCTAAGTGAAGATTATATGTTCTGTCAAATGTGGCGTAAGATTGATGGACAAGTTTGGTTATGTCCGTGGATGAAAACGCAACACATTGGCACTTATGCATTCACTGGTAATATGCCTGCGGTTGCACAATACACAGGAAGATTGTAATGGACGCTGAATATCCAATGCATCCAAATTGGAAAGTTTCATTTACTGGACCAGGTGAGAGTGATTGGAAGATTGATTCAGTAAAGGCATCACAAAATGCAACAATTGGTGGTCGTAAGTTCGATGGTGGCAAATTGCAATATGGTCTTGTGCCGCCACTTGCACTCAAAGCTACAGTTGATGTTTTGACATTTGGTGCCGAGAAGTATGAACCGGACAATTGGAAAGTTGTACCTGATTCTAAACGCAGGTACTTTGATGCCCTACAAAGACATGTATGGGCATGGAAAGAAGGTGAACAAATTGATCCAGAATCAGGTAAACATCACCTCGCACATGCACTTTGCTGCTTGATGTTTCTGTATGAACATGATATGATATATTCTGTTGATAAATCTTAATTATGAAAGGTCACTATGAAATTATCAAACGAAACAATTGCTGTATTGAAAAACTTTGGTGCAATCAACCAAGGTATTCTTTTCAAACCTGGTAAGAAACTCAAAACAGTTTCTTCACATAAAAATATTCTGGCAGAAGTTGATATCAAAGAAGATATTCCTGCTGAGTTTGGCATCTATGATTTGAACAATTTTCTGTCGGTCATTTCTCTACATAAAGATGATCCGTCTTTTGAATTCGATGACAAACAAGTTACAATCATTGGTAACAAAGGTCGTAGTAAAATCAAGTATCGTTTTACTCCTGCCAATATGATTGTCACACCGCCAGAGAAACAATTGACAATGCCTAATGCAGAAATCAAATTTGAATTGAAATTTGAAGACTTTGATTGGATCATGCGGGCTGCCAATGTTCTTTCTTCACCACAAATTGCAATTGAATCTGATGGCAAAAAAGTCAACATTGTTACTCTCGACCTGTCAAATGATTCTGCACACACAGACGCACTAGAAATTACAGAAGGCACTGGCAACAAATACAAGATGATTTTCAAAACAGAAAACATTACCAAGATTATGTCTGGTTCGTATGATGTTTCGATTTCATCTAAAGGCATCTCGCATTTCAAAAACAAAACTCTACCACTTCAGTATTGGGTTACAACTGAGGCAGGTTCTAAATTTGAGGCCTCATAATGTTATTATGAATATTGTGAAAGGTTTATATTATGGAACATTTATTGTGGACAGAGAAGTATCGTCCGAAGACAGTAGAAGATTGTATTCTACCAAATCGTTTGAAACAACCATTTCAGGAGTATGTCAATCAGAAACAGATTCCTAATCTGCTTCTAACTGGCGGTGCGGGTGTTGGCAAGACTACAGTTGCCAAAGCACTCTGCAATGAAATTGGTTGTGACTTTATGGTCATCAATGGTTCTGATGAGAATGGCGTTGAAACAATTCGTGTCAAAATCAAAAACTATGCCTCATCTGTTTCATTCTCTGGTGGTCGTAAAGTTATTATTCTAGATGAGGCTGATTATCTAACAACAAACGCACAAGCAATTCTCCGTAATGCGGTTGAAGAATTTGCAAGTAATTGTTCATTCATTTTTACTTGTAACTATAAGAATCGCATCATCGAACCATTGCATTCTCGGTGTGCAGTCGTAGATTTTTCTTTGAAGAATGGCGAGAAGGCCAAGATGGCGGCCGCCTTCTTTAAGAGAATTCAATCAATTCTGCAAAGTGAAAAAGTTGAGTATGAGGATGCTGTAATTGCAGAACTCATCAAAAAACATTTTCCTGACTTTCGTAGGGCAATCAATGAACTTCAAAGATACTCACAATTAGGTAAAATTGATACAGGCATTCTGTCTCAAATTGGTGAAGTATCAATTGAAGAAATCGTAAAGAACATCAAAGATAAAGACTTTGGTTCAATTCGTAAGTGGGTTGCGACACACGAAATTGATTCGTCTACACTCTATCGTAAACTGTATGATGCTCTTTATGATAATCTAAAACCTCAATCAATTCCTCAGGCAGTTATTATTCTTGCTGACTATCAATACAAGGCGGCCTTTGTTGCTGACCAAGAGATTAATACTGTTGCATGTTTGACTGAATTGATGGTATCTTGTGAGTTTGTATGAATGAAATATTTCAAAACACTTGGACATGGATACATGAAGATTTTAGAAGCAATCAATTCCGCTTTGTCGTGGAAGTATTTGCTTGGGCTATTTCTATTGGTTGCAGTATCACTATGGCTCTCACAGTTCCTACCCCACCCCTTCTTATTCTTTATCCTATTTGGATTATTGGTTGTGGCATGTATGCTTGGGCTGCTTGGACTCGTAGTTCTTTTGGTATGCTTGCTAACTATCTTCTTCTTGTTACGATTGACTCGGTTGGTCTCATAAGGATGATTATATGAGTCCTTTCGATTATGTCAAAGAGATTTTGCAGGGAAAGAAGCAACTAATTGTTGATGAATTGACAGAGAAAGAATACTCACCTTTTCTGACAAATCGTAGTCTTTCCTATCATAAAGATTGTATTATGTTCGCAAATGAGATGAACAGACGCCATCATGCCGATAAAAAGCTCCAACATGATTTTCTTATAAATACCGTCAGGTCACAGAAACGACCTTTTGCGAAGTGGGTAAAATCTGAAAAGAGTGATAATATAGAATGTATAAAGACTATCTACGGTTTCTCAGATACTAAGGCCCGAGAGGCACTTTCTCTACTAAGCAAAGAACAAATCCAAGAATTAAAAGAACAAACCAGAATTGGTGGATTAGGGAAATGAAATGGTAGACTTGACTAAATTCATTGAGGTAAGTCTCAATGAACAAGATGATTTTTTGAAGGTGAGAGAGACACTTACTCGTATTGGTGTTTCTTCCCGTAAAGAAAGAGTGCTGTATCAATCGTGCCATATCTTACACAAGCAAGGCAGATATTATATTGTTCATTTCAAAGAGCTGTTTGCCTTGGATGGTAAACCATCGAATATTACAGAGAACGACATACAAAGAAGAAACGCAATTGCTAATTTGTTAGAGGAATGGGGACTGGTAAAGATATTGAATCCTAGACTTTTAGAAGACAATATTGCCCCACTTCATCAGATAAAAATTATATCATTCAAAGAGAAAGATGATTGGGAGTTAGTTGCCAAATATAACATTGGAAAGCGACCAAATTCTTACGAATGAATTATTGTGCCTTCTTTAAGAATGAAGTAGGTTGAAGTATTATTTTCCTTTGCAGCCAATTTAATAGTATCATAAATTTTACCTTTATAATAAATTTTTTTAGCTGAAGGATTTTTTCCTCCAATTAAATGTTTAAGATTTTTTTGACCTATAATTTTTTTACTTTCTTCAGACATACCTATTTTTCTTTTTATGAATAAACGACCTTTTTGCCATCCGTTTGGAATAGGTTCATTTTTATCAATTCTTTTGGTTATAAAACCATCATTTATCCAAATTTTGTTTTTTGCTATGCCCAAAACTCCAAGACCTCCTTCGGTTTGATTGTAACCATTTTGAATAGAATCATATTCTTTTATAAAATAATTTTCCATAACATTGTGACAATGCTTTTTATCTTTAGATTGATAGATTATCTCAAAAACAAAATTTTTAATTCCATATTTTCTTATTGCAGCATAAAATTTAGTATTTTTTTGTTTAACTAAAGCGCTGCGAGTATGCCCGGCAACTCTTTCATTTAAGGTTTTATGTGTAAAACCAATATATACTTTGCCATTAATTTTGTTTGTTGCTTTATAAATTGAACATAATTCCATATACCTATTTATATAATATCGGCACAAAAATGATTGCCTGTGAGAAAAAATAATTTGTGTTATAAATAAAGTTATGCGGCGCCTAATGGGTCGCATTTTGATAACTTGCTTTTTTAAGGAGATAAAACATGACAGTAGGTCGTATTTCTTTTGGGCCACTTGCCCATACAACATTGGGTTTTGAGCGTTTCTTTGATGATGTTGAAAAACTTTTGAGCATGGATGTGACAAAAACAACCCAGTCTTTTCCTCCTCACAATATCATCAAACTAGATGAGACACATTACATTGTCGAACTAGCTGTTGCTGGTTTCAGTAAGAATGAAATCGAAATCACAGCAGAAGATGGTACACTCACAATCAAAGGTGAGAAGAAAGACAAAGATGTTGAAGTGACATATCTGCATCGTGGTATCGGCACTCGTTCATTTACAAAACAGTTGACGATTGCTGACACCGTTGAAGTAAAAGGTGCAGAGTATAAAGATGGTATCTTGCGTGTTGGTTTAGAGAATGTAATTCCTGAACACAAGAAACCTCGTAAGATTGAAATTGGTAATGAACTTAAAGAGTTTAAGCCGCAACTTCTACAAGAAGCAAAAGCAGCATAAACTCAGCGGGACTTCGGTCCCGCTTTACTTGGAGATATTATGACAAAGCGTGATAAAAACTTTCGCATGGCAAAGCAAACAAAACGGCGACTTGCTCTGCTATTCCCACCACTTAGAGGCTACTATAAAAATCTGATGATTAATGCTCAGATTGCCTCTGAAATTGTTCCAAAGACAGACAAAAAGAAAAGAGAAGTTGAAAAGGAAGAATAATGTCTATTCAGATGTATAGTCATTTTCATATGTCTTTTCCTTTCAACTTTAAGTCTGAGTGGATGTTTGCGACTTATGCTGGTGGAATGGAAGCATATAAATGGATGCCACCGGATGAAATGGGCACTTACAAGAACATTGGAAGACCTATACAAGATTTTAGACGCCACTATTTCAAAACTTCCGAAGATGATTTCCTTCGTGCATTGGGTCAACAGGCAACAGAGTATTGGTTACTCAAAGAAACTCCTGTGACTGACTATATTGGTTGCACAACCTATCGTAGATATTTGTTATTGGATAGAAACATAGAAAAGAATGTTGCAAAAATTTCAATGCCTGCAACACAAGCAAATGCCGACAAGTTTGGCACAAAAGAACAACAAGAGATTGCATTAGAATATTTACAGACGGCTGATGTTTTGACAAATCATTCAATTGCATTACCATTTTCAGTAGAGGCACAATATCTTCAATCACAACCTAGTTTGTATTGGCAATTGTTCAAAGAAGCAATACATGATTTGTTTCCCAACTATCGTCAACATCTGACATGGTTTACGCATAACAATATTATCAACTATGAAACTTGTTACATTATGCGCCGAGATATCTTTGTGAGATATGCCACAGAACTGTTTGCAATCTTAGAAAACATTTGGCAGAATTCTGATGACAACTATCCCACACAACAAACAACCTCTGAGCCATTTCCGTGGAGATATCCTGGTTTCTTAGGTGAAAGATTTATGCCATTCTTTCTTTATGCAAACTCATTGAAAAAGATACAAGTACCTTTGGTGATATTAGAATGAAACAGAAATTTATTGATGCCCACATGCAAGCCGCAGAAGTCTATGCAAAACTCTCATCGGCAAGGAGACTACAAGTTGGTTGTGTAATTGTCAAAGAGAATACAATCATTGGCATAGGATACAATGGCATGCCTTCTGGTTGGGACAATGATTGTGAATATGCAGATTATTATGAAGATGGTGACTTTGTGATTAAATCAAAGCCAGAGGTTTTACATGCTGAAACGAATGCAGTTGCTAAAGTTGCAAGGTCTACAAATTCAACAGAAAATGCAGATTTGTTTGTTACTCATGCACCTTGCCTAGACTGTGCCAAGTTAATTTTTCAATCTGGCATTGGTCGAGTTTTCTATAGGGATACATATAGGAGTGAAGACGGTATAAACTTTCTTCGTCAATGTAATGTTGAGGTGAATCGTGTTTAACTTAACAAAGGAAAAAAACAAATGCAATTGACAAAAAACTTTTCACTAGCTGAAATGATTAAGAGTGAGACAGCACTTCGCCATGACATGGATAATACCCCTGGTGAACAGGAAATTGAAAATCTAGAGTGCTATGTGAGCAAATACTACAACCGCTTCGTGATGCATACGGCAAAGGAATTAAAGTAAACTCTGGCTTCCGTCATCCAGAAGTTAACGCAAAAGTTGGTGGTTCGAAAACATCGGACCATTGTAGAGGACAGGCAGCCGACATTGAAATTCCTGGTGTGGCAAATGCTGAACTCGCTGAATACATTTCTCAGTATTTCGATTTCACACAATTAATTTTAGAATTCTATACACCTGGTATTCCTGATTCAGGTTGGGTTCATGTTTCATATGATCCAAAGAATCTGAAGAAACAAGTAATGACTGCAATGAAAGAGAATGGCAAGACAGTCTACAAACCTGGACTAATTGCTTAATAGATTTAATACGGTTGGTGCCTCTGCCATTGGTACGCACCAGTTCTTTTTACAATGAGGATATTATGTTAGTTACTCCTGATGAAATGATTGGTAAACCAGTTGGATTTACCTGCTCAACTTTTGACTTGTTACATGCAGGTCATATTCTAATGCTTGCTGAAGCAAAACAAGTGTGCGACTATCTCATTGTTGGTCTTCAAACAGACCCAACAATCGACCGACCAGAAATCAAAAACAAACCAGTTCAATCGGTAGTTGAAAGATTCGTTCAACTATCAGCAGTAAAGTTTGTCGACCAAATCATTGTGTATCAAACTGAAAAAGATTTGGAAGACATGTTGATGTTTTTACCAGTTACAATACGGTTCATTGGTGAAGAATATGAAGGTAAAGATTTTACTGGTAAAGAAATTTGTGAGAGTCGAGGAATTAAAATTTGGTACAACTCTCGCACACATCGTTTCAGTTCATCTGAATTGAGAAAACGCACCCACGAAGCAGAACTTACCAAGAGGATTTAATTATGACTAAAGTGTTTACAGATGTGCAGGTCTTTATGACAGCTGCAGGTCAAACTATTTCTAAAAACAATCCAGAACAAGCATTATTGTATCATAGATTGATTACAGAAGAATATCAAGAATTCTGTCAGGCGAGATTGGCCAATGATGATGTAGAAACTGCCGATGCTTGTTTTGATATGATATGGGTAATTGTTGGTTACATGTTGTCGAGAGGATGGAATTGTAGTAGAATTTGGGATGAAGGGGCATTAAGTAATTTGCAAAAGATTGATAATCAAACTAAAGAAGTTTTGAAACGAGAGGATGGCAAAGTTTTGAAACCAGATGGATGGAAACCACCAGACTTCAGTAGGCTTGTAAAATAATGGCATTCTTAGTTCACAATTTACCACCAGTTCAATGTTTCGTTAAGAAAGAATTTCTCTATGACTTTGAAAAAGGTCATGGTGAATTAGAGCCATGCATATGGATGACAATTAAGTGTATCAAAGGGCAAGCGTTTCGTATTGAAGCACTTCTGCCTAACTATGGTGCATTGTATGATAAACTACCATTACACGCATTTGTGTCTCGGCAAGACAACCTAAAAGATGCAACTTTGCCTCTAGATTACTTGCAAATATGGGATGCTTTGAGTTATAATATTACTGTCATTGAAAAAGATAACTTGCGAATGTTGAAATGTAAGTTTCTTGACAAAGACAGAAAGTGGCACTTTGGTGAGTATATGTTCACCTTAGATTTTTGTCAAAACGACCCTGGTTATTTGAATACAGGATTTTCTGAAACAGTTGAAGAACACAAAAGTTACAACTTTATCAAATTAGATAATGGTCAGTATGCGGCACAACCAAATAACAAGACCCTTTTCTATGATGCATCTTTGACTGTCGCTGAATTCAAAATGCCAGATTTCAAACTAGCAACAAAGTTATATTCAGTAGAGAAATACAACAAACACTCTGCAAGAAATAACAATGATTTTTTCTATGACTTTAAGGAAAGAAAAGAATGAACACCCGTGAAATTGCAAAACGGTTAGCAGTTGAACATAAACTACCAAGAGCCGAAAAATATGATTTGGCTTATCGTGCATTTGATGACATGGTTGAAGTCATTGGTTGGATGCAAGACCCAACTTATAACATGAATGACTTTGAAGGTCGTGAGATGCTTTTCCCTAAACGCTGGGTCACCATTGGTGTCCTTCCTTCGGAGACTGAGGTACATGTATAAAGTAACTTTCTATCCCAATTTTGAAGAACATAATTTTGTTTTCTTCAAATGGTTTAAAACTGCTGAAGAAGCCTTTGAATTTGCTGAGTCTAGAAACGAAGATATTAAAGAGATTAAAAAATATGACAATCAAACTAATTACACTTAAAACTGGCCAAACACTTATTGCACAATTAGACTGCACTGGCGAAAAAGAAATCTCCCTCAAAGAACCTGTTCAAGTTATTCTACAAAACACACAACAAGGACCAATGATGGGGTTTGCACCATTCTTGGATTATGCCGAAGAATTTTTGACAGGCATCAAAATCTCTATGGAAAATGTTCTTTGCCTGGCAACACCAACAAAAGAACTTACGAATCAATACAACAAAGTCTTCGGCAGTGGTATTCAAATTGCCTCTGCTCTCCCTAAAAATGTATTATAATGTATGAATGACTAAACAATATTATACCCATGTTCTAAACTTCGGTAACTTTATTCTTTACCGAGGTATCAAAGACGGTCGGAGAGTAAAAATAAAAATCGAATACTCTCCGACTTTGTTTTTTCCTACCAATAAAGATACCGAGTGGCGTTCTTTGCAAGGCGATGTTCTTGAGCCAAAGAAATTTGAATCAATTAATGCTGCAAAAGAATTTATCAAACGATATGAAGAAGTGCAAAACTTCAAAATGTTTGGTAACACACGACTAGAATATTCTTTTATTGCTGACACACAGAAAGGTGATATTGATTGGGACATGAATGACCTAGATGTTGCAATCATAGACATTGAGGTCGGTTCAGAGAATGGTTTTCCTGACCCAGCAAAAGCAGATGAACCAATTACTGCCATCGCCATTCGTAGATTGAAAGGCGGCATGACAGTTTATGGTTGTGGTGATTATGACAACACAAGAGATGATGTGAAATATGTGAAGTGTGCAGATGAATACACTCTCTGTAAAAACTTTCTGGCTGATTGGGAACAAAATACACCAGACATTATCTCTGGTTGGAATATTAAATTCTTTGATATTCCCTATCTACACAATCGTTTCAATCGAATTGTTGGGCCAGAACACACCAAGAAACTTTCGCCTTGGGGTAAAGTGGTTGAACGAGAAAAATTAATTAAAGGTAAGAAACAAATTGCGTATGATATTTTTGGTGTGTCTTGTTTGGACTATATCGAACTCTATCGTTGGTATGCACCAAGTGGTAAGTCACAAGAGTCCTACAAATTGAATCACATTGCATCCGTAGAACTAGGCACAAACAAGATAGATTATTCTGAGTATGATAATCTTCATCAACTCTATCGTCTTAACTATCAAAAGTTTATTGACTATAACATCAAAGATGTGGAATTGATTATTGAACTAGAAGATAAGTTGAAACTGATTGAGTTGGCTATCACTCTTGCATATGATACGAAGACCAACTTTGAAGATGTATTCGCACAGACTCGCATGTGGGACTCAATGATTAATTGTTATCTTATGGAAAGAAAAATCATTGTGCCACCAAAAGAACGCAAGATAAAAGAGTCTGCGTTTGAAGGTGCGTATGTGAAAGAACCACAAGTTGGCAAACACGATTGGGTCGCATCATTCGATTTGAATTCTCTGTATCCGCATTTGATTATGCAATACAACCTTTCGCCAGAGACATTAATTGAACCTTCTGATTACACGAATGCAATGAGAGATATTGTTAATCAAGGTGTGAGTGTAGAAAAACTTCTGAATCAAGAAATCAATCTCAAAGAAAGTGGTTTAAAAGATGCAACTCTGACACCAAATGGTCAATTCTTTCGAACTGACAAACAAGGTTTTCTACCAAAGATGATGGAAGAAATGTATGAAGACCGCAAGAAGTTTAAGAAGATGATGATTAAGTGTCAACAAGATTATCAAACAGAAAAAGACTCACAAAAGAAAAAACAATTAGAAAAACTGATTGCACGATACAACAATCTTCAACTCGCAAAGAAAGTGTCATTGAACTCGGCTTATGGTGCCATGGGTTCGCAATACTTCCGTTTCTATGATTTGCGTGTTGCACTTGCAGTTACACTTGCAGGTCAATTGTCGATTCGTTGGATTGAAAAAAAGTTGAATCAGTTTATGAACAAACTACTCAAAACAGAAGAAGATTATGTTATTGCATCCGATACTGATTCAATCTATCTACGCCTCGGTAATCTGGTTGATAAAGTTTTTTCTGATGAAAAAGATACAAAGAAAATTGTTGATTTTATGGACAAAGTTTGTGAGGAGAAAATTCAACCGTTCATTGATAAGTCATACGAAGAATTAGCCATTTATGTTCATGCCTTTTCACAGAAGATGCAAATGAAACGAGAGGCACTTGCAAATAAAGGTTTGTGGACTGCCAAGAAACGATATGCATTAAATGTATATAATAACGAAGGTGTTGCATACAATGAACCAAAACTCAAAGTGATGGGTCTAGAGATGGTGAAGTCATCGACACCATCTGTCATTCGTGAAAAGATGAGAGAAGTTTTAGAATTGATGATGACAGGCACCGAAGATGATGTGCATAAGTTTATCGATGATTTCAAAATTGAATTTATAAAATTGCCTGCTGAAGAAATTTCATCGCCAAGAGGCTGTAATGGCATTGCACAGTATTCAGATTCGGTCACTCTCTACAAGAAAGGCACACCAATTCATGTCAAAGGTGCTATTCTTTATAATTTTCATTTGAAGAAACTTGGTCTAGAGAAACAATATCCTTTAATACAAGAAGGCGAGAAGTTGAAATTCATTTATCTCAAAATGCCAAACACAATCAAAGATAGTGTAATTTCTTTTCCACAAAGACTACCAAAAGAATTTGAGTTACAACAATTCATTGATTATGATTCACAATTTGAAAAGGCATTTGTAGAACCAATTCGTGTTGTTCTCGACTGCATGGGTTGGAAGACAGAGAAACAAAATTCACTAGAGGACTTCTTTGGATAATATTCGTATCATTGAAACTGGCATTGATGTTTCTAAAATCAAAGAACAGTTAGAACTATATTCTGACGATTGGGGAATTCAGACCGATATGGCTCATGCTGATATGCTTGATCCAAAAACCAACATTGTAAGTGCAAAAGTCTTACAGTTGATTGTTGGTGCTGTTACTGATGCATCACAAGATGCCCGTGATTCTGAAATTTGTATACCCACTCCTGCGTGTGGTCGCCATACTGAAATATTAAAGTGGGCATGGAAGACATTTGGTCGTTTTGCAAGATGTGCCTTTCTTGCTTTGCCACAAGGTAAAATTGTAGGCAAACATATCGATATTGGAACATATTATCTCAACAAAGACAGATATCATCTTTCGATACAAGGAAGATATAAGTATATGGTCGGAGATGAAGAAGTAATTGTAGAACCGGGAACATTTCTTTGGTTCAATAATAAGTTGCCACATGGCACAGAAAACATAGGTGACTGCACAAGAATTACTTTTGTAATCGATGTTCTTCACGGACCAGATAATCCATGATACAAGTATATCTACCATTTCTTACTGCAATTGCTTTGTCGGCAATTGCTGCATTTTATTCTGTAATTGGTTTGGCACAAATTTTTCCAGGTTCTTTTTGGCCAGTAATCATTATGGGAACAGTATTAGAAATTGCAAAGTTAGTAACAGTTTCTTGGTTATATAACAATTGGAAGTCTACTGTTCTTGCCATGCGTTATTATTTTCTCATTGCTATTGTGTTTCTCATGCTCATTACATCAATGGGCATCTTTGGTTTTCTTTCACGGGCACACATCGAATCGAACATCGTTGTTGGCGCAAACTTCGTTCAGCTCAGAACCATTGAAACACAAGAAAGAATTGCAACAGAAAGATTAAATTATCTGCTGAAAAGAGCAGGTGATGATCCAGACAAGATTACAAAACGAACTGACAATGCAATTCAGGAAACACAAAATGAATTGAAAAGATTGTCCGAACAAAAACTGCCATTGTTAAAAGAAGAAAACAAATTGACGGCAGAGATAGGGCCAATCAAATACATTGCCGAAGCATTGTATAGTAAAGAAGACCCTAACTTCATAGATAAAGCAGTAAGAACTGTTATCATTGTAATCATCATTGTTTTTGATCCACTTGCCGTTCTTCTTCTCATTGCCTCTCAACAATCTTATCGTGCTATTCGAAAAGAAGAATCGAAACTAAAGCCTGAAGTTAAAAAGGCAAAAAAGAAAAAAGTTGTTGACAAAACAATCAGTCCTAGTTTAGAATCATTCTTTACAGACAACGATTCAGAAGTTATACCGAAAGATAAAATCACACGCCTAGATGGAGGTTCGTTTTAACATGTCACTACTTGATAAACTCAAAAAGAATACAACGATTAAAGATAGTTCTATTCTTGCAAAATCAAAATTCTTTAATGAGAAAGATGTAATTCCAACTGATGTGCCAATGATTAATGTGGCACTCTCTGGTTCGTTAGATGGTGGTCTTGTACCTGGTCTAACAATGCTTGCAGGACCTTCTAAACACTTTAAGACTGCATTTGGATTGTTGTTGGCATCTGCATACACAAAGAAATATAAAGATGCTGTCATTCTGTTTTATGATTCAGAGTTTGGCACACCAAAAAAATATTTTGAAACATTTAACATTGATATGGATCGTGTTCTTCACACACCGATTACTGATGTTGAACAATTGAAACACGATATCATGGCTCAGTTAAATGAACTTGGTAAAGATGACAAAGTGATTATTGTGCTTGATTCAATTGGTAATCTTGCATCAAAGAAAGAAGTTGATGATGCGCTCGAAGGCAAATCTGTTGCAGATATGTCCCGTGCCAAACAAATCAAATCTTTGTTTCGTATGATTACACCACATTTGACAATCAAAGATATTCCAATGGTTGTTGTCAATCACACATATAAAGAGATTGGCATGTTCCCAAAAGATATTGTTGGTGGTGGTACAGGTTCTTATTACTCTGCTGACACAATTTGGATTCTTGGTCGCCAACAAGACAAGACCGGTACAGAGTTGACTGGTTATAATTTCATTATCAACATTGAGAAGTCTCGTTATGTGAAAGAGAAGTCTAAGATTCCTGTGACAGTATCTTTCGAAGGCGGCATTCAAAAATATTCTGGCCTTCTCGACATTGCAATTGAAGGTGGTTTTGTTCAAAAGCCATCAGCTGGTTGGTATACAAAAGTAGATATGGCAACTGGTGAGATTGGACAGAAGTATCGTGAGGCAGATACACATCATAAAGACTTTTGGGGTGAGTTATTGAAAAATGAAAAGTTTAAGGAATTTATACAACAGAAGTATTCAATTGCTTATGGAAGTATTATGGGCGATATCGAATCTGTTCAGGAAGAAACCGAAGATGCTTGAAGAAGGTAAAGATTTCGTTTTCATCAACTTCAAAGATACCGATATAACTGGTCTTCAAATTATTGATGGTGAGTATAAAGGCGTAGTATATCATTATCATCAAGCAAAGATAGTTGAAGAAGGTGAACTTGCCAGATTAAAGTTTGGTTTCACAATCGTTCATCCAGGTAAACACGACATTGACCTCTTGCAAAACGATGAGAAATTTGTTACAATTATGGGTGACATACTTACACAAATACTAATGAACAAAGCGAAAGCAGATGAACAGATTAGAACAAATAATTCTGAAGAATTTGATTTACAATGAGGCATTCACCCGAAAAGTAATTCCTTTCATTCGTGCTGACTATTTCTCCGATGATGCTGAAAAAGTAATATTCAAAGAAGTCTTTGACTTCACCAACAAATACAAGAATCTTCCTTCACACGAAGCACTTGTAATCAATCTAACAGAAAGTAAATCGCTGACTGAGCCACAAGTTCAGTCGGCGGTTCGTTTGCTTTCTGAAATCAAAGAAACAAAAGATGAAAAAGTAGAATTGGCATGGCTGACAGAACAGACCGAAAAGTTTTGCCAAGACCGTGCAATCTATAATGCCATTATGGAATCTGTTGGTATTCTAGATGACAAGAAAACGACCAAAAGTAAAGGTGAGATTCCAAAGTTGTTGAGTGATGCACTTGGCGTTTCTTTTGACAGTAATGTTGGTCACGATTACATCAATGATTATGACAATCGCTATGACTTCTATCACCGAGTAGAATCTCGTATTAAATTTGACCTCGATATATTCAATAAGATTACAAAAGGTGGTCTACCAGTTAAGACTTTAAATATTGCTCTTGCAGGCACCGGCGTGGGTAAATCTTTGTTTATGTGTCATGTGGCCGCCGGTTGCCTCTCCCAAGGGCAAAATGTGTTATATATTACACTAGAAATGGCAGAAGAAAAGATTGCAGAACGAATAGATGCAAACCTGCTAAATATTGATATCAATGAATTACACACCATTTCAAAAAATGACTATGAGAAAAAGTTTGAAGCACTTAGAGCAAAGACACATGGTAAACTTATCATCAAAGAATATCCTACTGCCGGTGCATCGACACTTCATTTTCGTGCGTTGTTAAATGAGTTGGCTTTGAAAAAGAGTTTCAAACCTGATATCATCTTCGTTGACTATCTAAACATTTGTGCTTCTGCTCGAATCAAACCTGGTGGCAATGTGAATAGTTATACTTACATCAAATCAATTGCTGAAGAACTTCGTGGTCTTGCTGTCGAGAATAATTTGCCAATTGTTTCTGCCACACAAACAACAAGAAGTGGTTTCACGAATTCTGATCCTGGTCTAGAAGACACATCAGAATCATTTGGTCTTCCTGCAACAGCTGACTTTATGTTTGCACTTGTATCAAATGAAGACTTGCAAAATCTAAATCAAATACTTGTCAAACAATTGAAGAATCGTTATTCAGATCCAAATCATTTCAAACGATTTGTTCTTGGTGTTGACCGTGCAAAAATGCGCCTGTATGATGTTGAAGATTCTGCACAACAAGGCATCGTTGATTCTGGCCAAGATGATCCGCCAATCAATACATTTGGCAATCGTGAGCGCAAATTCACTAAGAACTTTGACGGATTAAAAGTATGACACTTTACGATTATCTAATTGCACATCGTAATGAAGATGGCATTCCTATTCTAAACAAAACAGAATGGGATTATATCAATGCCAATCATTCAAAAGAAGATATCATTGCTGAACTCATTCGTCTAATTGAAACAACAAGGCCGCCTTGTCCGTTGCGTAAGATTCATCCTGATGCCGCACAACATTCGTTTTGGTCTTTGACATTTGCAGATTTGAAGAATGCTTTTCTTTTATATGAAGAAAGTAAAGATAAAGTAATTGAAAAGTTTGAAGACTATGGTAGAAACTACAAAGACCATGGCCTTGGTGTCATTCAAATGGGTTCGCAATACAATGATGTGAGCAATTTTTTTCATCAAGATTTAAGATACAATTGTGATGCATGGGGATATAAGTCGCCAATCTATCGTTGGAATCATTCTGATAATTTGAGAAATGTTTTCTTGGCACTCTGGCGCCTTGGTAATGACCAGTTGTCGGTTGATTCTTATATCATGGCATTTCGTTTGAGTGCTTATATTGCGACACAATTCAAACCACAAGTTGCAAAGTTTCTCTATGAAATCACAAACGCAAAAACTGTATTTGATTCGTCTTGTGGTTGGGGTGACAGACTTGCAGGCTTTTATTGCTCAAATGCAGAAGAATATTATGGCACAGATCCAAATGACCAGACATATGAGAGATACTTTCAACAATGTTTGGCATATGAAAAGTTTCTTGATAGTGATGTGACAACAGAGAAGACTGAAGATTATTTTATTGTGCAAGGTAAAAAGAGAGTAGAGATTCATCGTAGTCCCGCCGAAGACTTTGATTACTCTATTCTACCACCAATTGATTGTGCATTTACTTCACCGCCATACT
>Ga0194133_10001948_pt1 | contig 33654 bp, 36 predicted proteins | sample TA2KigOf40mmetaG_FD_155448 | JGI IMG/M metagenome (GOLD analysis project Ga0194133, IMG submission 155448) | Freshwater microbial communities from Lake Tanganyika, Tanzania - TA2015055 Kigoma Offshore 40m | ecosystem: Environmental > Aquatic > Freshwater > Lake | place: Tanzania: Lake...
AACGTCAGCCCGCTGACGTGACCTCAGAACGTCAGCCCGCTGACGTGACCTCAGAACGTCAGCCCGCTGACGTGACCTCAGAACGTCAGCCCGCTGACGTGACCTCAGAACGTCAGCCCGCTGACGTGACCTCAGAACGTCAGCCCGCTGACGTCAGGGCGGCGGTCAATTCGTCGACCGACCGGAACGTGAGGCCGGCCAGGGCCCGATGGGCGTAGCGCACGGTTCCGCCGGCATCCACCACGAACACGCTGCGACGCATGAACCCGAGCGGGCCGAGCACGCCGTACGAACCGGCGACCTTCTTGTCGACGTCGGCGAGGAGCGGAAAGCGGAAGCCGTGCTTGTCGGCGAACTTCTCGTGGCTCGACACGTCTTGAGCCGAGATCGCCAGCACGACCGCATCGAGGTTCTCGAACTGGGCCAACTCGTCGTTGTACGAGTTCAGCTGCTTGGTGCACACCGGTGTGTCGTCGCCGGGATAGAAGACCACGACGGTCGGACGGCCGCGGTATTCGGACAACGAATACGAGCGACCTCCCGTACCGGGAAGTGTGAAGTCAGGAGCCTGATCGCCGACACCGAGAGCCATGATTCGCCTTTCGTCGAGAGAAATGAGTCGTATCAGCCGACGCTCTCCAACATGTCATCGGAGATGTCGAAATTGGAGAACACGTCCTGGACGTCGTCGTTGTCCTCGAGTGCTTCCATGATCTTCAAGATCTTTCGAGCCGCTTCGGCATCGGTGACTTCGATTTGGGTCGACGAAACCATCGTGGAGTCGGCTGACTGGACGCTGAGACCGGCCGACTCGAGCGCGGCTTTGACGTCGTAGACCACCGACGGCTCGGTGAGGATGCGCCACGAGGATCCGTCGCGGGTGATGTCGTCAGCCCCGGCGTCGAGAGCGGCCATCATGACGTCGTCTTCGGCCGCCGATCCATCGAGAAGGATCACGCCGCGGCGGCTGAATTGCCAGCCCACCGCACCCGGCTCGGCCATCGAACCGCCCAACTTGGAGAAGATGTTACGAATCTCGCCGCCGGTGCGATTGCGATTGTCGGTGAGTGTCTCGACCATGAGAGCCACGCCACCGGGGGCGTACCCCTCGTACACGATCGACTCGTAGGTGCCTCCGTCATTGACACCCGATCCGCGTTTGATCGCGCGGTCGATGGCGTCGTTTGTCATCTGCGCCGCCTTGGCCTTCTGCACGACGGTACGTAGCGATGCATTCGTGGATGGATCTCCGCCTCCTTCACGGGCGGCCACTTCGAGCTGACGAGCGATCTTGGCGAAGAGCTTGCCGCGCGCCTTGTCGGCCGCACCCTTCTTGTGTTTGATGGTTGCCCATTTAGAGTGTCCGGACACGGTTCACCTCACGGCTAGTTGGGACTCGACGAGATCGAGAAACAAACGATGGATACGCGAATCGGGGGTCAATTCGGGATGGAAGGACGCCGCCATGATGCGACCCGAACGGATGAGAACGGGTGCATCGTTCCAGGAAGCGAGAACCTCGACGCCACTCCCCAACGTCTCGATGGCTGGTGCGCGAATGAAGATCGCGTGGAACGGAGTGTCGAGGGAGGTGACCGACAGATCGCATTCGAACGAGTCGACTTGGCGACCGTAGGCGTTGCGACGAACCGTGGCGTCGATGGCCGAGAAAGAGATCTGGTCGTCGCGGCCGTCGAGAATGTTCGAAGACAACAGAATCATTCCCGCGCAGGTTCCGAACACCGCGAGACCCGAAACGATCGCGTTGGCGAGTGGGCCCACCAGACCCGATGACGTGAGCAAGTTGCTCATCGTGGTGCTCTCTCCACCGGGCAACACCAGACCATCGAGTCCGGTCAGGTGCTCGGGACGACGAACCTCGACGACGTCGGCGCCGAGAGCGATGAACTTCTCAGCGTGAGCCGCGAACGCACCCTGAAGAGCCAGGACACCGATACGCGCCATGGCCTGGGGGCCTCGTCACCAGCCGCGCTCCGCGTATCGCTGGTTGATCTCGTCCATGCCGATGCCGGTCATGGGTGCACCCAATCCACGGCTGACCTTGGCGAGGATGTCGGGGTTGTCGAAGTGAGTGGTGGCCTCGACGATGGCCTTGGCACGCACTGCCGGCGTTTCACTCTTGAAGATTCCCGAACCGACGAACACCGCTTCGGCGCCCAATTGCATCGCCAACGCCGCATCGGCCGGTGTGGCCAGGCCACCCGCGCAGAACAACGGAACCGGCAACTTGCCGGTCTGGGCGATTTCCTGAACGAGCGGAAGTGGCGCCTGCAATTTCTTGGCCCAGTCGAACAACTCGGCCGAATCGGCGGTGCCGATGCGGCGAATGTCGCCGAGAATCGAACGCAAGTGCCGAACGGCTTCCACGACGTTGCCGGTTCCGGCTTCGCCCTTCGAGCGAATCATGGCCGCACCTTCGGAGATGCGACGCAGCGCTTCACCAAGGTTGGTGGCACCGCAGACGAACGGAACCGCGAACTTGTACTTGTCGATGTGATGTGCTTCGTCGGCCGGAGTGAGCACTTCACTCTCGTCGACGAAGTCGACACCCAGCGACTGGAGGACTTGCGCTTCGACGAAATGACCGATGCGGGCCTTGGCCATCACCGGAATCGAGACGGCCTTCTTGATGCCTTCGATCATTTCGGGATCGCTCATACGAGCGACACCGCCGTCCTTGCGAATGTCGGCCGGAACACGCTCGAGGGCCATGACGGCACACGCTCCGGCATCCTCGGCGATCTTGGCTTGCTCGGGGGTGACGACGTCCATGATGACGCCGCCCTTCAGCATTTCGGCGAGACCGCGCTTGACCGGGAACGAACCGGTGACCGGAGACGAAGACATACGGGCAGGCTAACGGCGGGTCGAACGGGCCGAGTGATCGATTGACGGGCCGGGCGTCACGGCCAGTCGACGTCGGCGATGGCCTGGCCGGCGGGAACCTCGGCCGCTTGACCCTTGCGGATCAGTTGAACCCAGGTTCGGCCGGGGGTGAGTGCGATCTCGGTGCCGTCGTCGGCCGTGAGCGTCCAGCCGGAGTTCTTGTCGGCCCGCGACCACGTGCCGGTCACCATCGATCCGCCGGTGAACACCCAGGCGACACCGTCACCGGTGGTCTGGGCTTCGGGGCTGCGCGAGTCGGCCACGCTGGTCTTGTACTCGCACACGAGGATCACGACGTTGTGGGTGGAGACGCGGGTGCCGTCTGCTTCCACGTGCGGGTCGTCTTGGTGGCTGCGCACGTACAACCCGGAGCGGTCGTCCCATTCCCACGACGACCGCATGTTGCCGTCCATGTTCACCTTGACGCCCGTCACCGGCGTTCCAGGAACCGGATCGGACGTCGATCGGTAGGCGAACTGAGGTGTGGGTCGACCACCGCGACCTTCCTCGGCGGCCCAGATGGCCGACGTCTTAGCGAAGAGATTGTGCGGCGCGCGCTTGTCGGACGAGCGGAAGTAGCCGCCGTTCGGACCGGCCTCACCGACGCTCATGTTCACGAGGTCGGATTTGTTGATGAGACTCGTCACAGTGCTGTTGCCACCACTCCACACGAGCAACGGACGGTCGAGGCTGGTGCCCAGACTGATGTCCTGGGTGCGACCCGAACGAATGGGGCCGACCGGATCGGCGCCCTGCGAGTGGAACAGCGCGGCGAAGCGAGTCCACGACTCGACGTTCTCTTCGTACACGATGTCGGCTGCGACCAGTCCCGACTGCGGCCAGGCGCCCGGCGCGTTGTCGATCTTGGCGATCAGAGCCGGTCGGTCGATCCAGCCCGTATCGGTGATCGGCAGTCCGGTGAGCGGGAAGGTCGGAAGTTCGATCACACCCGCGGTCGTGCTCGCGGGTGTGATCGATGCGGGAAGTGTGGTGACGGGTGATGTCGTCTCGACGACCGACGATGCGGGCGCCGTCTCGGCGGCGACGGTCACGCTCGCACGTTCTCCCCCGCCGCACGCGGCGAGGACGAACAACGACGACACGATGAGTGCGACGAGACGAGTGGTGTTCGGGATCATGATCGGCTTCATCACAGTTCCTTCAGCAGTGCGATGCGTTCGTCGAGTGGTGGGTGGGTGTCGAACATTCGATGGAACCAACCCAGGCGTCCCTCGTCGCGAACACCGGACAACGGCTGTTCGATCCACATGTGGGCGGTCGCCATGGATGCCGAATGTGTGGCCGTGGTGTCAGCCTTCAACTTCTCGAGTGCCGAGATGAGGCCCGGTGGGTAGCGCGTCATCTGACACGCCGAGATGTCGGCGAGAGTCTCACGACGCCGACTCACGGCTGCCTGCATCGCCCGAGCGATGAGCGGTGACAACAACAGCAGAACGAATCCGAACAAGGCCAGAGGATTGCCGGAATCGTTGCGGTCGCCGGCTCGGCGAGCTCGACCACCGTTCCACCACATCATGCGGATGGCCAGATCGGTCATGATGGCCACGGTTCCGACGAGCGTGACGGCGATGGTGCTCACGAGGATGTCGTAGTTCCGGATGTGTGACAGCTCGTGCGCGATCACACCTTCCAACTCGACTCGACTCATTTGGTCGAGGAGACCGGTGGTCACGGCGATGGCGGCATGACGCGGATTGCGTCCGGTGGCGAAGGCGTTGGGCGCGATGTCTTCGATGACGTACACGCGCGGCTTGGGAAGACCACTCGCGATGCACAGACCTTCCACGAGGTTGTGCAGACGTTGGTAGGTCTCCGGATCGGCCGGTTTGGCCCGACTCACCGCCAGTGCGATCGAGTCGGACTTCCAGTACGAACCCCAGGCGATGGCCAAGGCGATGACGGCCGAGATCAGCAGGGAGAAGGGGCCTCCGCCCGACAGGTAACCGACGACGGCTCCGACGGCGACGACGAAGAGCACGAAGCCGGCCACGAGAAAGGCCGAGCGGCGTTTGTTGGAACGAATCGCGTCGAACATCGGTTCAGAACGACACCGAGGGTGGAGTCTGAGCGGCCTCGTCGGCTTCGAAGAACTCGCGACGGGTGAACGTGCCGATCTTGGCCACGATCACGGTCGGGAAGGTGTCGAGATTGTTGTGATACGCGAGCACCGAGTCGTTGTAGAACTGACGCGCGTAGGCCACGCGACTCTCGGTGGCCGTGAGTTCTTCTTGCAGGTTCAAGAAGTTCTGGTTGGCCTTCAGATCGGGATACGCCTCCGACAAGGCGAACAGACTCTTCAGGGTTCCGGTCACGAGGTTGTCGGCGGCCGCCTGCGAATGCGGATCGGACGGCGCGGACATGGCCGCGTTGCGGGCGTTGATCACGGCTTCGAGGGTCTGCCGCTCGTGGGCGGCGTACCCCTTGACGGTTTCGACGAGGTTGGGGATCAGGTCGAGCCGACGCTTCAACTGGACGTCGATCTGCGACCAGGCGTTGTCGACGGTGTTACGAGCCCGAATGAGTCCGTTGTACGTGACGACCACGTACACGAGCAGCAGGGCGACGACGATGAGAACGATGATCCAGGTCACTGGGGCAGTTTACGGCGCAACCAGGCGCTCAGGAGTGCGCCCAGGTGGCGAATCACGCCGAAGACGCGACGCAGCTGGAGGAAAGTACTCGGTTCGTCAGCCGGAACCTGCGACGCGATCACCGACCGGTAGCGCTCGACGTACGCGCGAGCCAGACGCTCCATCGAGAACTCACTCGCCCGTTCGAGACCCTGGCGCTTCAAGTCATCGGCCAAACGGTCGTCTCCGAGAACCCGGACGAGAGCATTCGAAAGAGCGACGTCGTCGTCGGGCTCGACCAATAAAGCGTTCACTTCGTGAGTCGCAACGTTTCGATAGCCGTCGATCGAACTGGCGACCACCGTCGCTCCGGCGGCCATACCTTCGAGGAGCACGACACCGAAACTCTCGCCCCCGAGGGACGGGGCGCAGAAGACTCGTGCTCGTCTCAAACGTTCGAACTTCTCGGTATCCGTGATGCGCCCCAGCCACGAGACACGAGCGTCGTCACCGTGCTCGCGTTTCAGGCGCGCGGTCTCGGGACCATCCGACGCGATCCACACCTGAAGTTCCGGATCGTCGATGCGACGGACGGCTCGCAGCAACACCTCGAGACCTTTTCGGGGTTCGTGACGACCGAGGAACAAGATGGCACGGTCGCGATGGACGGCCGAACCCTCGAATCGGTCGAGTTCGACACCGTTGGCGAGAATCTCGTACTCCTCGCCGAGGTATCGCTGCGCGAGCTCACGAGCGTCGACCGACACGGCCACACGATGGTCGATCGATTCGGCCAACGAGCGGACGACCTTGTTGAGGTACTTGTAACTGGCACTGTCTCCGGCGGCATGGAACGTGGCGACGATCGGAGCCATGTGCATCATCAGGGCGGTCAGCGTCGGACCGGGCGACAAAGGCTCGTGCAGATGGAGAACGTCGAATTCTTCGTCGCGCAGAACACGAATGGTGCGCAACGCCGCGGCCGGATCGGGAGCGATCGGCGCGATCGATCCGTTGGCGGCGGTCGGCAAGGAGTCCCCGAGCGGTGTCACGAAGGTGTCGGGTGGCGCCCCGTCGCAGGGACCGAGTACGCGAACCTCGTGACCGATTTTTCGTAGCGCGCGGGCCAGTCCCAGGACCTGCCCCTGCACTCCCCCGGGCAACGTGAGCGAGTACGGGCAGATGATGCCGATGCGAAGGTGTTCGTTCGGCGACATCCCCGTCAACCTACCCAGGTCACGCGGGTCGTACGGCCGGTCCGGACGTGCGGCGGTACGGTGAACTCGTGACTCTTCCCGCTTTGTCTCTCGTCGCCACTCCAACCAAGCGGCGTCCCGTGATCGAACTGGCGCAACGGGCCGAACAACTCGGATTCCCCGCCATTGCGTGTCCGTCGCTGGGCAGTGCTCTCGGCCTCTGCGCGAGTCTCGCCCACGAGACGTCGTCGATCCGCTTCTATACGGCGATTCAAGGGATCTACGGATCGACCGCCCACGAGATGGGAACGTTGGCCAGTCACATTCACGAGACAAGCGGTGGACGATTCGCCCTCGGTCTCGGAGTGAGCCACGAGCCGATGGTGAAGCGTCTCGGCGTGCAAGCCGGACGACCACTGAGCGACATTCGCAACTACGTCGACACACTTCGAACCAACGAGAAGTACTCGGGTGAACTCCCTCCGATCTATCTGGCCGCCTTGCGCGACAAGATGCTCGATCTCGCCCAAGAGGTGGCCCAAGGTGCGTTGTGGGCCAACGCGAGTCATTCGTTCACGGTCGATCAGGTGAAGCGAGTGACCGGTGATCGGTGGACGTTCCGCCTGTCGAACATGATTCCGACGGTGGTGAGCGACGACGTCGAAGCGGCCAAAGCCGTCAATCGCAAGACGATGATCAACTACGTTCGACTCCCCAACTACCGCAACTATTGGCGGGCGGCCGGCTACGGCGACGAAATGGATGCGGTCGAACGAACCATCGCCGAAGGTGGTGACGTCACCACGGTCATGTCGGATCGTTGGTTGACCGATTGCACATTGGCTGGTCCGGCGTCGGCCGTTCGCGACGGACTCGATCGGTGGTACGACCTCGGAATCGAGCCGATTGCCGTGATGTCGAGCACCTCGGGAGGCCAAGTGAAGGCCGTCGCCGAACTCTTCGACGTCTATTCGTGAGAGATCCGGTGCGGATAACCCGGGTCGGACGGCCAGTTCGGCTGCAGAAGATGCCACTGCTCGGGGGCGCGTCGAATCAAGAACTCCAACTCGGCGGCCAGGAGCTGGGTGAGCCGCTGAACGTCGTCACGAAGTTTTCCGCGCCGATCGTTGGGTAGCGCGGGTCGTACGACCGCTTCGTGCCCTCGTCCGCGAAAGTAAACCGCGGCCGGAATCAGAGGTGCGCCGGTACGCAGCGACAGCGTGGCCGGACCGGCGGGCAGCAACGTGCGCTCTCCGAAGAACTCGACTTCGGTGGACGAACCGGAGATGAAGCGATCGGACAGGAGGCACACCACCTCGTTGTTGGCCAGGGCGCGAAGAACGGCGCCGCCGGCGTCGGGGCCGAGCGGAACCACCGTCATTCCGAAACTGCGTCGCAACGACGAGAACCATTCGAACAACTCCGGCGGTTCCAACGGCTCGACGACCACTGTCATCGGCAGCCCTCGATCGGTGAACCAACGACCGGCCCATTCCCAACCGCCGAGATGCGGCAACGCGACGATGGCTCCCTTACCGGCTTCCAGTGCGGTGGCGAGGTGTTCGTCATAGCCGGGCAACACGATTCCGTCACGAACTTCCTTGGCGGTGAGCGACGGGAGTTTGAAACTCTCCACGTAGTAACGCGCGTAATTGTCGAACACCTCTCGGACCAGTCGACGTCGTACCGACGCGGAGGCCGACGGCAGGACACGACGTATGTGGCGGTCGACCATCTGACGTTTGTCGGCCAAACCGACGGCGGCGGGTAGTCCGACCACCGAGGCGACCGCCGTCGTGAGCGGCTCGGGAATCGAACGCGAAAGAATCGAGCCGAACTTGTAACCGCCGACGACGAGGCTGTCGGCCGCCGCACGCAAAGGCGAGCGGCTCGTCACGATTGGCGACGAAGGAACTCGCGGCGGCGCGCGACCCGATGAGCCCGGCGGCTCTGGCGGCGTGAACGCCTGAGTTCGATGCGGGCGGCGGTGACCGGCGCGACCGCGGCCTGCTTCCAGACCTTCACGAAGCGCTGAACCGCGGTGACGCAGACCAGGACGAGCATGAGCCACATGATCGGCACCAAGAGAGCCGGGAACAAGAGGCCCAGGCAGAGCAGGATGATGCGCTCGGCGCGCTCCATAATTCCGCCCTTGGCACTCAGACCGAGAGACTCGGCCTTGGCTCGCTGGTACGAGATCACCGAACTCGCGGCGAGCACGGCCATCGGGAGCAGTGCCATGTGAGCCGATTCCTCGGATGCGAAGTACCAGGCGACGCCGCCGAAAAGGAGTGAATCGGCCACGCGGTCGATCACGCTGTCGAAGAACGCTCCGCGCTGGCTGGAGGTGTTGGACGCCTTGGCCAAGGCACCATCGAGGAGGTCGGGCAACGCAGCCAGGATCACGAGCAGCAGACCCAGAGCCAGAAAGCCAGCACCGATGGCGACAGCGGCGGCCACCGCCACCACCAGACCCACGATGGTCAGGTGATCGGGTGACAAACGGGTGCGACGAAGGCGGTCACCGATCGGTTTGACGGCGCGCTCGACCGGCGCGCGGAGATGACCATCGAACATGGGAGCAGTCTACGAAGCCCGGGACCACGGTGGGGTCGACTCGACGGTCCACCTCGTGGACCAGGCGTGAATCACTCCCAGGTCTCGTCGGCGTCCTGAACGAGCTTCTGGACGACCTCGCCGTCGATCGCGTCCACCAACACGAGACCACGGCGCGTGGGCGGGTCCTCGTCGGAGTAGCACAGCACGCGCCACGTGGGACGGCTGCGCAGGCCACGCCAGACCTGTTGGGCCGACGCATGGCCGACCGCGAAGCCCACGGCTCCACCCGCTCGTGCCAACGCTTCTTGTTCGTCGATGCGCATTCGCCAACCAGAAGACAAACAGATGAGACCGAACACGACGAGCACGATTCCGCCGGCGGCCAGACCGCCGTTGACGAGAACGGCATCGTCTCGAACCGCCGACAGCGTTGCGACGAACGAACCACTGGCGATGTAGATGTACCCCGGGATACGACGTCGGCTGTTGTCGGGAAAGCGGAACGGAGCGACATGATCGACCGCGTTCAGATCCTCGGGAAGACGATCGACGTGCTCATCGGCGGCGCGGGGTGTGTCGCTCATCGACCACCGACTTTAGGTCCGGCGGTCCGGCGATCCCACGCCCGCCGGATTCGATCAGCCGTGACATCCAACGCCTCGGGAAGTTGACGGGTCGATGCCGTAGCGGCCAAGAAGTTGCCGTCCCCGATCCAGCGGGGAACTACGTGAACGTGAACATGGTTCCGAACACTCCCCCCGGCCGCGGGACCGAGATTCGCGCCCACGTTGATTCCGGCCGGGTCGTACTCGTCGGCGATCACCCGAGTGGCCATGACGACGGTGTCCCAGAGTTCACGATGTTCGTCGAGCGTGAGGGTGTGCAAGTCGGGTGTCTGTCGATACGGCAGGACGAGAAGATGGCCGACCGTGTAGGGGTGAAGATTCATCACGGCGAAGACAGTGCGCCCTCGCCAGACGATCAGAGTTTCGTGGTCGGGTCGACCCGATTCGAGGATCTCGGTGAAGACGCTGCGCTCGGAGTCGGTGCGATCGTCGAGGTACCGGGTCCGCCAGCCCGCCCAGAGTGCCTCGTGCACGTCAGAAAGCCGCGACGCTCACGTCGGCGGCCACTAGGTCGACGAATGTCGCGAGCGGCACGTCACGTTCGACGTCGGCGCCCCGGGCATTGACACCGACGGTTCCGTTCGCCACGTCGGAATCGCCGACCACGAGAACGTACGGGATCTTCTCGATCTTGCCGTTGCGAATGCGCTTGCCGAGCTGATCGTCGGCGGCCACCACCTCGGCGCGGAATCCGTGTGTCGCCATCGTGGCGGCAACACGCTCGGCGTACTGGTGGTGTGCCTCGGCCACCGGCAGGATCCGAACCTGCACCGGAGCGAGCCAAGTGGGGAACGCACCGGCGTAGTGCTCGACGAGCACACCGAAGAAGCGCTCGACCGAACCGAACAACGCGCGGTGCAACATGATGGGACGTTGCCGCGAGCCGTCGGGAGCCACGTACTCGAGTTGGAAGCGCTCGGGCAGGTTGAAGTCGCACTGAATGGTCGACAGTTGCCACGTGCGTCCGATCGCGTCGCGGACATGAATGTCGATCTTGGGGCCGTAGAAAGCGGCGTCTCCCTCCTTCGTCGCGTACTCGACACCGTGCGAATCGAGTGCGGTGGCCAGCGCCTGCGTGGCCTCGCTCCAGATCTCGTCGGATCCGACGTACTTCTCGGGGTCCTTGGTCGAGAGGTGGAACGAGAAGTCGTCGAAACCGAAAGCGCGCAAAACGCTGATCACGAAGTCGAGCAACGAGATGATCTCGCCCTGCAGTTGCTCGCGTGTGCAGTAGATGTGGCTGTCGTCCTGAGTGAAACCGCGGATGCGCAAGAGACCATGGAGCGTCCCGGCCCGCTCGTACCGATAGACGGTTCCGAGCTCGAACAGACGCAGGGGAAGTTCGCGATAACTGCGCTGACGACCTCGGAAGATCAGGCAGTGCATCGGGCAGTTCATGGGCTTCGGGTAATACACCCCGTTGTCCATTTCCATCGGCGGGTACATGCCATCGGCGTAGAAGTCGAGATGACCCGATGTCTGGAAGAGTGTCGCATTCGACAAGTGGGGTGTGAACACGAACTGGTAGCCGCCGGTCTGATGGCGATGACGGCTGTAGTCCTCCATCAACTTGCGGACGATCGCGCCCTTGGGGTGCCAGACGGCCAGGCCACCACCGAGTTCGGTCGGAAACGACAGCAGGTCGAGTTCGACGGCCAGGCGACGATGATCTCGCTTCTCCGCTTCGGCCAAACGGTGCAGGTGTTCGTCGAGAGCCGCCTTCGATTCCCAGGCCGTTCCGTAGATGCGTTGGAGCACCGGACCCTTCTCGTTGCCACGCCAATACGCCGATGACACCTTCTGCAGCTTGAAGTGGCCGAGACGACTGGTGCTCGGCACGTGCGGCCCGAGACACAGATCGACGAACTGATCGGAGTTCCGGTACACACTGACTTCGTCGGCCGAGCCCACTTCACCCGCGTCGGACCCGTCGGCGCCGCCGGCGCGCACTCGGTTGATGATCTCGCACTTGTACGGCTGGTCGGCGAACAGGTCGAGTGCCTCATCGGCGCTCACGACCGAACGAACGAAAGTCTGGTCGGCCTTGACGATGTCGCGCATCTTGGCTTCCACCGACTCGAGGTCGGCTTCGGTGAATGCTCGACCGCCGAGATCGAAGTCGTAGTAGAAGCCGTTCTCGATGGCCGGTCCAATGGTGTACTTGGCCCCGGGATACAGAGCCAGGACCGCCTGGGCCATGACGTGGGCGGTGGAATGGCGAAGGACGTGACGGCCGGCTTCGGTGTCGGCCGTGATGATCGCAATCGTGTCGCCGTCACGAAGTTGTTCGGACAGATCGCCGAGATGTCCGTTGATCTCGGCCGCCACTGCAACCTTGGCCAAGTTGCGCGAGATCGACTGCGCGAGCCCTGCGGCCGTGGTGTCGGATTCGACTTCACGACGTGCGCCGTCAGGGAGAACCACCGAAATCTGGGCCATGCGTCGGAAAGTCTACGGTCAGGCGTCGGTGGTGACCGGTGAATTGTCCCGGTCCGAGACGTGGCCGACGTGGCCCGTCGCAACCGAATCGACGGTCGTCGACTCGGTCGTCTTGCCTGCGTACACGTTCTTGTAGACCTGACCGGTCATCTCGCGAATCTCGAACATGACTTCGTCGATCATCTCGCGCCACGCGCGATGCTGTTCGGCCTCGGGTGTCCCGGCCGAAACGTAACGCTCGGGCTTGATCGGCCGACCGATGGTGATGGTGGCCGACTTGAAGAGTTTGGGTGCCTTCGCATCGGGTGGCTGGATGAGATCGGTGCCAGTGATGCCCACCGGATAGATGGGGCAACCGATCTTGGCGGCGAGGCGGGCGGCACCGGTGCGACCCTTGTACAGACATCCGTCGCGGCTCCGCGTTCCTTCCGGAAAGATGCCGAACAACTCGCCACGACGCAAGACGGTCTCGGCGGTGTCGAGGGCCGCCTGACTTCGTTCGCCGCCGGCGCGATCGATCGGAATCATTCCCATCATCGGGAACAAGAACTTCGTCTTCCACGAGTCCATGTACTCGGCTTTGCCGACGAACGAAATGTTGCACGGAGCGACCAACATCAAGAAGGCCGAATCGAGGAACGAAATGTGGTTGGGACACAAGATCGCTGGGCCATCCGTGGGCAGGCGATCGAGGCCGATGACGTCGATCTTCCAGAGACGACGCGCGACAGGAGCAGCCACTCGACGTGCCCTCTGTTGAGCCTTACCGGCTCCGCGTGCCTTCATGACCGACCCTTCATGCGGGGGAGATTACTGGTCGCTCACACGCGATTTCTATGGGAAAGTGCGATGTGACGAGAGTTAACACAGCGCTCACGAAGCGGATACGAGTTCGACTCCGAGCAACCGTGCCGCGTCCATCACATCGAAACCGTTCGATGCGGCGCGATCGATCACCGCAAGAGCGCCGGGCGTGTCGAGATCGTCGTCGAGTCGATGACGAACGTCGTCGATGACGCCTCCATCGACTCGCCCACCGTGTGACTCGCTCCACACGCTGAGCCGGGACAGTGCGTCGGGCATGTCGGACGAGGTCCACTCCCATTCGTGTCGGTAGCGATGGGCAATCAGTGCTAATCGGATCGCTCGAGGATCCCACTCACGCCGGAGCGCGTCGACGAACACCAGGTTGCCCAGGCTTTTCGACATCTTGTGGCCATCGAGGAAGACCATCGCGACATGCATCCAGTGACGCACGAACGGAACGCCGGTGGCCGCCTCGCTCTGGGCTCGCTCGCACTCGTGGTGCGGGAAAATGAGGTCACTGCCGCCCCCGTGGAGGTCGATCGTCTCGCCCAGTTCGCGCAGGGCCAACGCACTGCACTCGATGTGCCAACCCGGTCGCCCTGGTCCCCACATGGCTTCCCACGACGGTTCGTCGGCGGCCGACGGGTGCCACAGCACGAAATCGAGAGGGTCGCGTTTGGCCGGATTGTCGACATCCCCTCCCCGCTCACGGGCGAAGGCGATCATCTGGTCGCGGGTGTAGTGGCTCACCGATCCGAACGACGGGAACTTGCTGACGTCGAAATACACCGATCCCCCGGCCTGGTAGGCGAAGCCCCGGTCGAGGACCATCCCGATGAAACCGCGGATGTCGGAGATGGCCGACGAGGCCCGAGGAGTGGAGTACACCGGAAGCGCATTCAGCGCCGTCATGTCACGTTCGAAACGAGCTTCTTCACCGGCGGCGAGGTCGAGGTAGTGGACGCCCAACTGCCGGGCCTTGGCGAAGAGCGGATCGTCGACATCGGTCACGTTGCGGACGCACCGAACCTCGTGACCCATGTCGATCAGACGACGCATCAAGACGTCGTACGTGATGAAAGTGGACGCGTGGCCGATGTGGGTGGCGTCGTACGGAGTGATTCCGCAGGTGTACATGAGCACCCGCGGACCGGGTTCGAACGACACGATCGCCTGTTTGGCGGTGTCGTACAGACGCATCGTCACGACGCTGGCGCCCCCGCGACGGTCGATTGACGGATGCCGGTGAGTTTGGGAGCGACGCGCGTCTTGTAGCGAACGTTGAGCTGCAGAAGAACCGCAGTGAACGCTTCGATGGCCGTGGCGTTCGACAGTTCGCCGGCGTCGAGCGGACGACAACCAGGAATCTTGGCCACGATCTCGCTCACGGTGGCGAGCGCGGCCGCGTCGTCGCTACAGATCAGCACGTCGGAGTCGATCGGTTCGCCGAGATGTCCGAGTTCCTTCGCCGGCAGATGATGGAACGCGGCCACCACCCGACATCCGGGCACGGCGGCCTGAACGTGCGCGGCCACACTGCCGCGGGGCGGAAGCAGAGGCTGGAACTCCCCCGCCACCCGCACCAGTGCGTTGGCCATGCTGATCACGATCTTGCCCTTGAGCAGATCGGCGTATTCCTGGGCCGTGGTCGCAGCCGAATCCCACGGCGTCGCGATGACCACGAGGTCACAGGCGGCCGCCGCGTGGTTGTCACCGAAGTCGAGACGCTCGGACAGATCGGGAAAGCGAGACACTCGCTCGTCGCGAGCCTCCATGGCCTTGTACTTCGAGCGAGACCCGATCACACAGTGGTAGCCGACCGAGGCCAGACGAGCGGCCAGGGCCGTACCCGCCGGACCAGTACCGCCCAAGATTCCGATGCGCATCGCGCCAGCCTGTCACATCGGAGCGCTGGCTCCCTCTCCGAAACGAACAATGACGTCGCCGGGGCGACCGATCACATTGCCGGGGCCACTAAGTTCGCCGCATGGGAATCCTCGACGGCAAGCGACTCGTGATCACCGGAGTCCTCACCGATGCGTCGCTGGCCTTCGCGGTGGCCCAGCGCGCTCAAGCCGAAGGAGCCCAGATCGTTCTCACCGGGGCCGGTCGCGCACTGTCACTCACCCAGCGCACGGCCCGGAAGTTGTCGGGTGACGTTCCGGTCTTCGAGTTCGATGCCACCGACCCGAGTCACGGTGATCGGCTTCGCAGCGACGTCGCCGCCGCGTTGTCGGGTGTCGACGGAGTTCTGCACAGCATCGGGTTCGCCCCGGAGGTGTGTCTGGGCGACGACTTCATGCCCGCGCAGTGGCCCGATGTGGCAACGGCCATCCATATCAGCGCGTACTCGTACAAGTACCTCGCCGAGTCCCTGCTACCTCTGATGGGACGTGGTGCTTCGATCGTCGGCCTCGACTTCGACAACACCGTGGCCTGGCCGGCGTACAACTGGATGGGTGTGGCCAAGTCGGCGCTCGAGAGCATCAACCGCTACCTCGCCCGCCAACTCGGACCGGCTGGCATTCGGTGCAACCTGGTCGCCGCCGGTCCGATCAAGACGATGGCGGCCAAGTCGATTCCGGGTTTCGCGAAGTTCGAAGACGTGTGGGGCGAGCGGGCTCCGCTCGGATGGGACGTGACCGACCCCACACCGGTGGCCAACGCGTGCATCGCGCTGTTCTCCGATCTCTTGACCGCCACCACCGGATCGATGATCCACGTGGATGGCGGCTACCACGCTGTCGGGGCGTAGTGACGGTGGGGCCTAGGCAGCCTTTTCGAGGATGTGAATTCCGCATGCCGAGCCGAGGCCGATCACGTGGGCCAGGCCGACCTTGGCGTTGGCGATCTGACGATCGCCCGCCTCACCACGGAGGTGATGACAGATCTCCCAGATGTTGGCGATCCCGGTCGCCGAGATCGGGTGACCCTTCGACTGCAGTCCGCCGGACACGTTGACCGGGGTCGAACCGTCGCGCCACGGTGCACCCGACATCAAGAAGTCGACGGCGCCACCTTCGGGGCACAACATCAAGTTGTCGTAGTGGACCAGTTCGGCGGTGGCGAAGCAGTCGTGCAACTCGACCAAGTCGAGATCGCTCGGCGACACTCCGGCCTGCTCGTAGGCGATCTTCGCCGCGTTGCGCGTGAGCGTGTTCACGTCGGGAAGGATCTGGCAGGCCTCCTGGTACGGATCGGTCGTGAGCACCGACGCGCTCACCTTGATCGCACGTCGCTGCTGATCGGGTGACAAGGTGCGGAGAACTTCACCACTGGTGACCACCGCGGCAGCCGCACCGTCGCAGTTGGCCGAACACATCGGACGAGTGTTCGGATAGGCGATCATCATGTCGCCCATGATCTCCTCGAGCGTGAAACGCTTCTGGTATGCGGCCAGCGGATTGAGGACCGAGTGGGCGTGGTTCTTCTCGGAGATACGCGCGAAGGTCTCGAACGACACCTCGCCGTACTTGTGTCCGTACTCCATGCCCACCTGTGCGAAGGTGCCGGGCATCGTGTCGGTTCCGATGCGACCATCGGTCGGTGCCACGGCGCCGAAGCGACCCTTGGGTTCCCACTTCTTGCCGGCCGACTTGGCCTGACCGCCACCACCGAGGAGACCGGCTCCCGCCAACTTCTCGGCACCGACTGCGAGGCCCATCTTCACTTCGCCGGACTTGACCGCCATGATCGCGGTGCGCAGCGCGGTGGCGCCGGTGGCGCAGGCGTTCGACACGTTGTACACCGGAATACCGGTCTGGCCGATCTGCTTCTGCAACTGCTGTCCGAAGCCGCCCGATCCCATGAGGTTTCCGGCCGCCAGCACGCCCATGTCGCGCATCGACACACCGGCGTCGCGCAGTGCCGCCATCGCGGCGTCGGCGCCGAGGTCGACGATGTCCTTGTCGGCGTGCTTGCCGAACTTGGTCATCGCGATGCCGAGGATCCAGATGTCGTCGGTTGCCATGTCGTGTCTCCTTCGTCGAACTGTGTCGTGAACTGTGTCGTGAACTGTGTCGTGAGATTACAAAACGAAGATCAGGCCGGTTCGAAACCGAAGCCGACGGCTTCGAGGCCGTCGTCGTCGGCGCCCATGCTGAACGTGGTCAACTGGACCTTCATCCCGAGCTTCACCTTGTCGGGGGTCGGCTCGACGTTGATGATGTTGCCTCGTACCGAGGTGCCCCCGCACTTGACGGTCGCGGCGACGAACGGGACCGGAACACCGGGTGCGGCCAGGGCCACGATCGTGAAGGACGTGACTTCGCCCTCGGTCGGCACGTCGACCGTGCGGAAATCGCTGGCGAAGCAACTCGCACAGGCGTTGCGGCGATCGAAGAAACGAGCACCACACGACGTGCACTCGTTGGCCACGAGATGGGGCTTGGGGTCGAGCTTCAGGTACGAGACGTGGGCGATCTGCTGGGACATCGCACTCCTTTTCGAGAACACCGTCACCCTACGACTCGACGAAAGGGCTCAGGAATTCGAGCCGCGTCCCCACGAGCCGAGGTGGGTGACCTCGACGAGAGGACGCCGAGCCAGGCGTGCCCCGGACCCCGAGGGCCGGTCGTCCGCGTGGCGCTCACCGATGGCCACCGCACCCACGCAATCGACATGGTCGGGAACACCCAAACTCGCCAGGGTGCGACGTGGCTCGACGAACAATCCGAAGTAGAGAGCTCCGAGTCGTGCTTCTTCCACCAGCAAGAGCAGGTTCTGAGCGGCCATGGCGGCATCGGTGAGCCAGTACGGAACCGACCAACCCGACGCCTGCTCGAGTCCGTGGCCAGCCTTGTCGGCTTGCGAATACCGTGCCTCGTAGGCCGTGCGATCGGCCAGGACGAGCACGACTGCGCTCGCATCCAGGACACCGGGCTGGCGCTGAGCGAACCATTCGCCGGCACCACTCGTTTCCCAGAAGCGGGCCAGTCGCTCGCCGCCCAGGATCAAGAAGTGCGTGCCCTGGGCGTAGCCCGCTGATGGAGCCCGGCGGGCTACATCGCACTGCTCGACGATCCAGTCGACCGACACCGCACCGGCGAACCGACGGGTCATGCGACGTCGCCGCAAGACGTCGGCCAGAGACATGTCAGGCCGAGCGACGACCGAGCGTGAGGAGGTCTTCGGCCATCGTCCAACCGTGAACGATGAGCGCGCCGTCGGCACCCACTCCCTTGAACTGCTGCGCGACATCGGGCTTGATCTTGCCGGGTTTGCTCGACTCGTGATCGAGAAATCCAGAACGAGCCTTCTTGGCCACGATGAACGTCTTGTCGTCGTAGTTCGACTCGACGCCGAACCGACGAGCCATTCGCTTGCCCCAGGCCCGCTCTTCCCCGACCGCGCGATAGTCGGGTCGCGGAATGATTCCGGTGAGCGACTTGAAGGCCTCCAGGCCGTCGGCCGAGGCGAAGCGACTCCCGACGACCACGTCTTCGTCGGGGAAAGCCATGAGAGCCCGATGGAACGCTTCCGACATCAACCCCTTCAAGACCTGGTCGCGCTTGGCGGTTCGCTTGACGCTCATCAGCCCGATCAGGACACAAGGCGTTCCGCCGATTCGTTCGAGGGTGGAAAACGTGAAGCCCAGGACCTTTCCGTTCTCACGGGCAGTCGTGATGAGAACCCAGTCCTCTTTGGCCTTGGACAGATTCCCGATGCCGAAGGCACCACCCATGGAGGCGAGTTCGTCAAGATCGGAATCGGTCAGGGCCGAACAATCCTTCGTCTCAACGTCGATCGACATACAGCGCTGACTCCCCTGGGCGCGAACCCCTACATTCTGCCATCTCGACTCGTCCGGACGAAACCCGTGCTCAGGCCGAGGGCAGGATGACGTCGATACCGAACGCGACCCGCAGGTCGGGAACGACGCGATCGATCTCGACGGCGAAGTCGGCTCCGAGTTCGAGAATCTTGTCGGGGCCGAGATGCAAGAAGACCGGAGATTCGCCGGGATGACGGCGCAGGATCTCGCGCAACTCGTCGATCCGATTGCGCGCGATGGTGTCGACCGGCAAGTTGAGGCGCAGTTCCGGGTTGCGCACGGAGAGTCGAAGGGCCTCGACTTCGATGGCCGAAAACGAGCGACGGTCTTCGTTCGCGTTGACGCGGCCCTTGATCAGGACGACTCCGTCCTCGCGGATCTTGTGGCCGTGCGCGGCCGCCGCTTTGCTGAACAACGTGACCTCGACCGACCCATGGAAATCCTCCAGATTGAGAATGAGCATCTGGTCGCCCCGGCGGGTGGTCTTCTTTTCGAGCTTCGAGACGACTCCACCGAGTGTACACACCGCGCCGTTTTCCATGTCGGAGACGTCGACCGTCGCTGCACTGGTGTGACGGGCCAGCGTCGCCTCGTGACCGGCCAACGGGTGATCGGTGATGTACAGCCCGAGAAGTTCCCGCTCGAACTTGATGGTGAGCTCGCGGTCGAATTGCAGTTCGGGAATCGGACGATCGAGCGAGAAGTCCTGTGGTCCGTCGTCGAGTCCGTCGAACAAACTGAGAACACCTTGATCGGCTTCGTGACGGCGGCTCACTGCGTCGTCGATGATCTCTTCGAACACGGTCAGGAGACCGCGCCGCGGATGCTTCAACGAGTCGAAGGCCCCCACCTTGATGAACGACTCGATGGTGCGCTTGTTGAGGCAGTCGGTGGGAACCCGCATACAGAAATCGTGGAACGACTCGAAGGGTCCGCCGGCCCGGCGCTCGGCCACGATCTTGCCGCAGACCGCGGTACCGACACCCTTGATCGCCGACAGTCCGAACGTCACGGCCATCTCGGCCGGCAACGCAGAGAAATCGACATCGGACACGTTGATGTCGGGGGGTCGGACCTCGACCCGTTGCCGACGGGCATCGGCGAGATAGCCCGCGGCCTTGTCGAGATCGTCCTTCACCGACGTGAGGAGCGCGGCGAAGAAGTGGACCGGATACTTCGCCTTCAGATACGCGGTCTGGTAGCAGACGAGGCCGTAGCCGAACGAGTGCGACTTGGTGAAGGCGTAGTCGGCAAAGTTCTCGATGATGTCGAACAAGTAGATGCCCAGATCGGTCCCGTAACCGGTCCGATCGCAACCTTCGATGAAATTCGACCTCTCCTGCTCCATCAACTCTCGAACCTTCTTGCCGCAGGCCTTGCGCAAGTTGTCGGCTTCGGCGAGGGAGTAGCCGGCGAAGCGTTGCGCGACACGCATGACGCTTTCCTGGTAGATCATCAATCCGTAGGTGTCGGAGAGAATCTCTTCGGCTTGCGGATGGAAGTACTCGACGGGCTTGCGCCGATTCTTGCGATCGGCGTAGTCGTAGTGCATGTTGACGCTCATCGGGCCCGGGCGGTAGAGCGCGATCAAGGCCGACACGTCCTCGAAATTGGTGGGCGACATGGCGCGCAGCAGTTGTTGCATCGGCGACGATTCGAGTTGGAACACGCCGGTCGTCTCGCCGCGACCGAGCAACTCGAAGACGGCCGGTTCCTCGAGGGACACGGTGTCGATGTCGAAACTGGGATCGACGGTGCTGCGAATGAGAGCCACCGTGTCGGTGATCACGTCGAGGTTTCGCAGACCGAGGAAGTCCATCTTAAGCAGACCGAGATCTTCGACTCCGTGCATTTCGTACTGCGTCGTGATCGGAGTCTCGTCAGGAGACTTGCCCTGTTCGGGCTTGCGCTGTACCGGCAGGTACTCGACCAAGGGTTCTTTGGAAATGACGACGGCCGCGGCGTGTATGCCGGTCGAACGCTTGAGTCCTTCGAGGCCCTTGGCGACATCGATCACCTCTTTGGCCACCGGGTCGGTCTCGTACATCTCACGCAATTCGGTCGCGGCCCGGAAACCGTCTTCGAATTTCGGATGTGGTTCGAGGCAGTACTTCAACGGCGTGTCTCGACCCATCACGAGGGGTGGCATGGCCTTGGCGAGTTTGTCGCCGACGCCGTAATCGTGGCCGAGCACGCGAGCGGCGTCTCGGACGGCGTTGCGCGCCTTGATCGTGTTGAAGGTGATGATCTGAGCGACTCGGTCTCGGCCGTACTTCTCGGTGACGTACCTGATCACCTCGTCGCGATAGCGCGAGTCGAAGTCCATGTCGATGTCGGGCATGGAGATTCGGCTCGGATTGAGGAAACGCTCGAAGAGCAAGTCGTAGCGGATGGGATCGATCTCGGTGATCCGCAAGCAGTACGCCGTGGCGCAACCGGCCGCCGAACCGCGTCCGGGACCGACGCGAATGCCGCGTTCCTTGGCGTGTCGAATGAGATCCCAGACGATGAGGAAGTACGACGCGAAGCCCATGTCTTCGATCACTTTGAGTTCGTATGCCAGGCGCTCGACGACCGACGGGGGCAGATCGCCACCCCAACGCTGTGTCGCACCCTCGAGTGTCAGGTGGCGCAAATACTCGGCGTCGGTCGTGAATCCGTTGGGAAGCGGGAAGGACGGAAGCTGCGGCTTGCCGAATTCGATCGTCAGGTCGGAACGCTCGGCGATCCAGAGTGTGTTGTCGCACGCCTCGGGAACTTCGCGGAAGAGATAGCGCATCTCGTCGGCGGTCTTGAGGTAGTGCTCGGTGCCATCGAACTTGAAACGGTTCGGATCGGACATGAGCGACCCGGTCTGAACGCACAGCAACGCGTCGTGCGCGGCGCTGTCGTGACGATGGACGTAGTGGGAATCGTTGGTGGCGAGGAGAGGAGCTCCGAGGTCCTGAGCCAAACGCATCAGCAGCGGATTGGTGCGAGCCTGGTCGGGCAGGTGGTGGTCCTGCAACTCGACGAACAAGTTGTCGCGACCGAAGATCTCCTGCAGTCGCGCGGCACGTGAGCGGGCACCGTCGTAATCGCCTCGGAGAAGGTGCTGGAGCACGTGGCCACCGAGGCACCCGGTCGTGGCGATGAGGCCCTCGCTGTGGCGGGAAAGAAGATCCCAGTCCATGCGCGGCTGGTAGTAGAAGCCCTCCAGGAAAGCCAGGCTGCTGAGCTTGATGAGATTGCGGTAACCGAGGTCGTTCTCGGCCAGCAAGGTGAGGTGGTAGTAGAGCTTTCCGCCGCCCTCGACATCACCGCCGGTGTCGTCGAGACGTCCGCGCCGCGGCGGGCGATCGAAGCGACTCTCCCCCGCCATGTACGCCTCGGTGCCGACGATGGGCTTGATGCCTTGTTGCCGGCACTCGCGGTAGAAGTCGAGAACCCCGAACATGTTCCCGTGGTCGGTGATGCCGAGCGCGGGCTGGCCGTCGGCCACGGCCTTGGCTACCAATTCGTCGAGTTTGGCGGCTCCGTCGAGCATGGAGAACTCGGTGTGGACGTGGAGGTGCGAGAACGAGGCCCCCACGATTTCCCTCCTTCACTCGAACGTACGGTCGCGAATCACACGAATGTGGTTTGCGACAGTAGCAGGCCGTCAGAGGTACGTACCAGGGCGACCGTCAGACTGATTCTCGGGAATCGGCTGACCCCCCGGACCAATTCGACGCATCTGCTCGAACTGCTGGCGAGCGGCCATCTGCTGGGCGAACAGCGTGGCCTGGATTCCGTGGAAGAGGCCTTCCAACCAGCCGACGAGTTGGGCCTGGGCGATCCGGAGCTCGCCATCGGTCGGGACGTCGTCGCCGAACGGCAGGGCCAACATCTTCAACTCGTGCTGCAGGTCGGGGGACAGAGCACTCGCCAGTTCGACGATCGAGCGCTCGTAGATCTCGGCCAGCCGTTCGCGACTCTCGTGGTCGAGTTGAGAACTGCGCAATTCTTCGAGTAACTGCTTCACCATCGATCCGATGCGCATGACCTTGCCCGGTTCGGTCACGGACTCGGTGAGCGTGGGAGTGAGCGTGGAAGCGAGTACGGCCGCCTCCGGTGAGGATTCTTGGCCGCTGGAACCGATCACGGCATCGGGTTGGTGGACTTCATTCGACATGGGGCCTCTTCGACGGGCGTTGTCCGGTGGGGTTCAGAAATCTCAGACTGACACAGACCCGTGTCTCAATGCACGGCCGGCGCCGAGCGACCGGTGCGATCAAGCCCAGAGATCAAGCCCAGAGATCAAGAACAGAGTGCCACGAACGGGACCAGCACTTCGTCAGCGGTGAGCGATCCGTGCCGACACACGAGTGACGCAGGTGTCGAATCGGTCGGGGCCTCGAAACTGTGCACCCCGTGCGGAATCAGGGCCACGTCGCCGAGGCGCCGAGCACTCGTCTCGGTCTGGTGGCCCACCCGACGGCCCAGCCAACCTTCGGACAGCACCTCATCACGGGTCTTGACCCAGGCGATCGGTGAATACCGAGAACAGGCGTCGTGGAGCGAGGCCGCCTGACCGGACCGTGCGTGGAGCCAACGGAATCGACCTTCTCCCGATTCGTGATCCACCAGTCGACTGACAGTCGGATCGAGGTCGATCAAGGCGCTGCCGGTTTCGACCTGACCGTGGTCGGCCACCACCGCCAGAACGACGCCGGACGGAAGAGAATCGAGTATCGATGTCACCAAGCCATCGACGAAACGGATCTCGGACTCGTAGTGAGTTCCGAAACCGTGTTCGTGGGCCGTGGTATCGATCCCGTCGTAGTACGCGTAGACGAAACGAGCACCGGTGTCGAGAGCCGCGTTGATCTCGACCGATAACGAACTCGGAGTCCGCCACCCGCGGTACGACGCACCACGCTGGTGAGCCTCGGTGAAACCGGTGTTGCGGTGCTCGACTCGGGCGACGACCTCGGTGTCGAGTCCGCAGAACGGTGGAATCGGCTGTACGTCGGACGGACGATGAATGGCACGAAGGTCACGGCGGCCTTCACTCCAGCGCAACGAGTTCATGATGGCGTCGCCCATGTCGATGCGGTAGCCGACGATTCCGTGTTCGAGCGGAGTCGCACCGGTGCACAAACTGGTCAGTGCGGTGGCGGTGGTGGTCGGTGCGACCGACGAGATCGCGCCTCCCGCCATCGACGCCAGCGTCGGCGCGCTGACCCGATGGTCCTGGAGTTGGTTCCAACCCAGTCCGTCGATCACGAGGAGTACGACTCGCTCGGCCTGGTTCACGACCTCCGGGAACCAGGCCGGTCGCCGTCCGGGCGGAGAAATCAAGAGGCCGGGGACGACCCCGGTGAGGCACGGACCGCGATAGTCGGGAATCAGCGGCTCGGGCACCGAACCAGTTCACCACATCTCCATCGCCTCGTGCCCCCAACGCCTACCATGGCGACGTGCGCGTTTCGACTCGAGGTGACTACGCCTGCCGTGCCCTCCTCAGCCTGACGTTGCACTGTGACGAACCGGGCCCCACCTCGGTGCGCGACATCGCCGATCGCACTGGTCTCCCCCAGCCCTATCTCGAGCAGATCCTGTTGGCCCTGAAAGGAGCCGGGCTCGTTCGCTCGAAGCGCGGAGTCGGTGGCGGTTACACCTTGGCTCGGCGACCCGAGGAGATTCGGTTGTCCGATGTCGTGTCGGCCGTCGATGGTCCGATCGTGTTGGGCGACTTCGGCGAACCGCATCAGAACGGGTCGTGCGACCACGAAGGCCAGTGTGTTCTGCTCGCGATCTGGAAGCAGACCGGCGAGCACATGCGGCACCACCTGGAGGGTTACTCGTTGGCCGATGTCGCAGCCGCCGCGCGTGGTCAGGGTCCGTGGCCCGAACCCGTCGCGCACTAACGCACGTCGCGCGCCATCGTGGCGAGCACGCCGTTGACGAATCTCCCCGAGTCGTCGGTGCCGAATCGCTTGGCCAGTTCGACTGCTTCGTTGAGTACGACCGCGGTCGGAACGTCCGGACGATGGAGTAGCTCGAATGTCGCGATGCGCAAGACGATGAGGTCGAGTGTCGCCATCCGGACGAGACTCCAGCCACTCGAGCGCTCGGCGATGAGTGAGTCGATTCGCTGCGCGTGTTGCGCGACTCCGTCCACCAGTAGAACGGTGTCCGGCTCGGGGTCGACGATCTGAGCGTCGAGAACTTCCGAAGCCGGACAGTTCTTGGTCTGGGCTTCGTACAACAGCGAAAGAGCGTGCTCGCGCGCCGCCGAGCGGGCGTCAGTCATGTGCTCAGACTCGCGTGATGTATTCGCCGGTGCGGGTGTCGACGCGAACCTTGTCGCCCACGTTCACGAACAAAGGAACCTGGATGACCTTGCCGGTTTCGAGTTCGGCCGGCTTGCGGGCGCCCGACACGCGGTCGCCCTGAACTCCCGGCTCGGTGTTGGCGATCGTGAGTTCGACCGCAGCCGGAATTTCGACCGAAACGATCTCGCCGTTGTGTTGGGCGATGATCGCGCTCATCGACTCGATCAGGTAGTCGGCGGCTTCACCGAGCGCACTCGGATTGACGTTCATCTGGTCGTACGAAACCGTGTCCATGAAAACGTACTCGTCGCCGTCGCGGTACAAAAACTGCATGTCCTTCTTGTCGAGGATGGCCTGTTCGACGCGAATACCCGCGTTGAACGTCTTCTCGAACACATTGCCGGTGCGAACGTTGCGCAGCTTCGTACGCACGAAGGCTCCGCCCTTGCCGGGCTTCACGTGCTGGAACTCGACGACCTGGAACAGGCCGTTGTCGAGCTGGAGGGTGATTCCGTTCTTCAGATCGTTGGTCGTGATGGCAGGCATATCAAGTCCTTGGGGAATGTGGAGAGCACTCGGGATCCGTTTTCGTCGACCACGAGGAGGTCTTCGATGCGGACACCGCCGAGTCCCACACGATAGAGGCCCGGTTCGACCGTCACGACATCTCCGGTCGAAAGGATCGCCGTCGATGTGGACCCGAGGAACGGTTCTTCGTGGATGACGAGGCCGACGCCATGGCCGGTTCCGTGAACGAAGTCGTCCTCCAGGTCGTGCGACCGGAAGACCTCGCGGCAGACCGCGTCGACCTCGCGGGCCGGAACCCCGGCGCGCACTGCGTTCACCCCTCGTCGCTGCGCTTCGCGAACGATCTCGTAACGATCGCGCAACGTCTCGCTGCAACGACCGAGGGCGAAGGTTCGGGTGAGATCGGAGTGGTACCCATCGACCAGTGCACCCACGTCGATCACGATGAGGTCTCCCTCTTCCAGTCGACGCGATGAAGGACGATGGTGCGGGAGCGCCGAATTGACCGGACCCGACGCGACGATGGTGTCGTAGGACGGCCCGTCGGCACCGTGCTTTCGCATGCGGTACTCGAGTTCGTCCCGAACGTCCTTCTCGGTCATCGAGTCGTCGATGGACGGGCACACATCGGCCAACGCACGATCGGCGTATCGCACTGCTCGCTCGATGGCCGCGAGTTCGGCCGGGTCCTTCGCCCGACGCAAGTCGGCCAGTCTCGAGCCGATGGGATCGAGACGATCGCTGACCGACTTCAAACGATCGAACAGGTCGACGGTCAACTGACTCGACTGGAACATCAAACGGGTCGAGTGGGAACGGTCGAGGTCGGCGACCACCTCGGTGATCATCTCGGTGATCGTGCGTGCCTCGACCACGTCGACCTCGGTTTGCGCGCGGGCTTGTCCGGTGTACCGACCGTCGGTGATCAACCGAACGGTCGACTCGGTGATCAGGAGCCAGCCGTTCGACCCGGTGAAACCGGTGAGGTATCGGACGTCGTTCAGATCGGTGACCAGAACCGAAACATTGGCTTCGAGCGCGAGCATTTCGCGCAGCCGGCCGACGCGAAGAGCCGACACACTCATCGCACGAGTCGCGAGACCGCTTCGAGCGCCAACTGGTAGCCGAGCAGCCCGAAGCCGGCGATCGACCCAGTGGCGACCGGGGCGATCACACTGGTGTGGCGCCAGGGCTCTCTGGCGTTCGGTTGGGAAATGTGCACCTCGATGATCGGCCCGGTGAACGTGGCGAGAGCATCGTGCAGGGACCAGGCGTAGTGGGTGAAGGCGCCGGCATTGATCACGATCGCGGCGCACCGTTGGCGGGCCGCGTGAATCGCGTCGACGAGGACACCCTCGTGATTCGACTGGAGGTGCTCGAGTTCGAAGCCGAGGTCGCGCGACCACGCGGTACACGCCGATACGTAGTCGTCGAGTGTCGCGGTACCGTAGATCTCCGGCTCGCGCTGACCGAGCAGGTTCAAGTTCGGACCGTGGAGCAGCAGGATCGTCGGCACGACTCTCACGCTACTGAACGGGCGTCGAGCGATCAGCCGATTTGTCGGCCGACACCACGCGCGAAGAACGACTCGAGAGCAGTCTGAACGTCGACCGGATCGACATTGGGAACGACTTCCAGACCGCGAGAGCCATCGAGGACGAAGGTGAGTCCATCGGTGGCCTTCTTGTCACGACGCATGAAATCGATGAGGGTCGGGATCTCGTTCGACGCCGCTGATGCCAGCTGCTCGTCGGTGGCCAATCCATATTCGTCGCGGACGACACGATGGTGCAGCGTGACCCGGGCATCGTCGATGCGATCGAGAGTGCGTGCGAGTTCGGCGGCGAACAGGATTCCGATGGCGACCGCTTCGCCATGGGCGAGATCGTGGCTCCCCGCCGACTCGAGCGCGTGGGCCAACGTGTGGCCGTAGTTGAGAAGAGCTCGTTGGCCCGACTCGCGTTCGTCGCCTTCGACGATACGGGCCTTGATTTCGGCGCACCGAGTGATGCGCGCGTCGAGCGGAACCGACAACAAGTCGTCGCCGGCGATGAAGTGGTATTTGGCGACTTCTCCCAATCCGCAGCGCAGCTCGCGTTGCGGAAGTGTGTCGAGTGCGTCGAGATCGGCCAGCACTGCTCGTGGTTGCCAGAACGCACCGACCAAGTTCTTGCCTTCAGGTACGTTCACCGCCGTCTTGCCGCCGATGGCGGCATCGACCATTCCGAGCAGAGTGGTGGGCACGTGAATCACCGCGGTGCCGCGATGCCAAACCGACGCCGCGAAACCGGCCACATCGGTCACGAGACCGCCGCCCACCGCGATCACCACGTCGCTGCGCGTGAGGCCGAAACGGGCGAACTCGCGACACAGCGTCTCGATGGTGGAAAGGGTCTTGTGATCTTCTCCCCCCACCACGGGGGAGACCATCGAGGGAAGCGAGGTGGACACCGTGAAGGGAATGGTGGGGTCGGTGACCACGACCGCGCGCTTGGCTCCGGCCGGAACGAACTCGTCGATACGCGAACCGACGCCGCGTCCGACCAGGACAGGATACGAACGATCACCGAGTGACACCTCGATACGGTGAGCCGTCACGTCAACACCTCGGCGATCTCGGCGCAGACGCCGTCGACCGATTTGCCGGTGACGTCGATGGTGGTGTCGGCGAGAGAACGGTAGATCGGATCCCGCTCGGTCCACAGTTGACGCAGGCGACGATCGGGATCGTCGTCGAGTAGCGGACGATGATCGCGACGACGACCCACACGATCGATGAGGGTTTCGGGCTCGGCTTTCAACCAGACGATCCGATGTGGTTCTCCGAGGAGAGCGCGACTGTCGTCGCGAAGGACCGCTCCCCCGGCGGCCGCGACGACGAGTGGCTCGGTGGAGGCCAACGTGTCGGCGAGGGTCCGATGCTCGATGAGACGAAACGCCGGTTCGCCGTCGGATTCGAAGATGTCGCGCACTGTTCGACCCGTGCGTCGCTCGACTTCCTCGTCGGTGTCGACGAAGCGACGGCCGATGGTCGAGGCCAATTTGCGACCCACCGTGGTCTTACCGCTCCCCATCAGGCCGATCAGCACGATGTGGCCGACCGTCATGTCAATCCGCGGCGGAAGGCTTCGGCGTTACGAACGAACTCGGTGAGCGAGTCGCCGCCGAACTTGCGCTGGGCCTCTTGGGCCAACACCAGCGCGACCATCGTCTCGGCGACGACTCCCATGGCGGGAACAGCCGTCACGTCGGTTCGTTCCTTGAACGACACCGTGGACTCCTTCGTGACCACGTCGACGGTGGGGAGCGTCGGCCGGTTGAGCGTGGCCAATGGTTTCATGGCGGCCCGTACGACGAGAAGCTCTCCTGTGGTCATGCCGCCCTCGGTGCCACCGGCCAGTGATCCCTGACGCACGTACGAATTGCTGTCCGCGTTCCACACGATCGGATCGTGGGCCTCACTGCCGCGACGACCCGCGACGTCGAAACCGTCGCCGATCTCCACACCCTTGACGGCCTGAATGCTGAGAATCGATTGGGCGATGAGGCCGTCGATCTTGCGGTCCCAATGGACGTGGCTACCGAGCCCGATCGGCACTCCGTAAGCAAGGACCTCGACGATTCCACCGAGTGAGTCGCCGTCTTTGGCGGCCGCTTCGATGGCCTCGATCATGGCCGCTTCGGCGGCGGGGTCGAAACAGCGAACGGGAGATTCGTCGACTCGGGCGAGATCGGACGGCTGGGGGCGCACACCGGCCACGGACGTCACTTCTCCCATGCGGGTCACGTGCGAGAGGATTGATGTGCCGAGATGCGACAGCAACAATTTGGCGAGTGCTCCGGCGGCCACGCGGGCGGCGGTCTCGCGAGCACTGGCTCGTTCGAGAACGTCACGGGCGTCGTCGAAACCGTACTTCTGCATACCGGTAGATCGGCGTGACCAGGAACGAACGCTCGTGAGAGGCTGTTCGGTCTTACCCGGCGCCGGATCCATCTCCTTGTGCCACTTGTCGGAGCGGAACCATTCGGTGTTGAGGATCTCGATGGCCACGGGTGAACCGAGCGTTCGGCCATGTCGAACGCCGCCCACCAAGGTGATCTCGTCGACTTCGAATCGTTGCCGAGGTCCGCGACCGTACCCGAGGCGCCGGCGCGACAGTTCGCTCTGGATGTCGGCCGCTGTCACCGGCAGACCAGCCGGCAACCCTTCGACGATCACGACGAGGGCTTTGCCGTGGGACTCGCCAGCGGTCAGAAAACGCAACACATGGTCAGGCTAACGGCCCGAGTACTTGGGTGACCGCCCGTTTCATGGCCTCGACGTCGGGCATTCGCCCGGTCCAGATCTCCTCTTGCCGCGCGGCTTGGTTCACGAGCATGCCGATCCCACCGATCGTGCGCGCACCGCGGTGTGCGGCCCCGCGCAGAAAAGGCGTCTCGGCCGGGTGATACACGATGTCGACGGCGACGTGTCGATCGGTGAACGTGGCTTCGTCGAGAGGGCTCGTCGCATCGTCGCCCATTCCGACACTCGTGCAGTTGACGACGAGGTCACACGACGAGGCGACGACGTCGCGCCCCGACCACGGAACGACGCTCACTCCCGTGAGGCCCATTGCCGACAGTCGGTCCGCTGACAAGGGTGAGCGGTTGGCGACGACGACCCGTCGCGCCCCGTGCCGAACGAGGGCATCACAGACGGCCCGACCGGCGCCACCGAAACCCAGGACGAGGACGTCACGTGACGTCGGATCGACGCCCTCGCTCCGAAGAGAGTCGACGAGACCGTCTCCGTCGGTGCTGTGTCCGATCGTACGTCCGTCCGAACGGAATTCGATGGTGTTGACACTCTGGAGATTGCGGGCCGACTCGCTGAGACCGTCACAGAGTTCGACGACGGCCGTCTTGTGCGGCATCGTCACGCTCAGGCCGGCTATTCCGAGGGTTCGCGCGGAATCCACGACCCGGTGCACGGAGTCAGGCGGCGTCGGGAACGCCACGTACGTCCAATCGATGTCAAGCGATGCGAAGCCGGCTGCATGCAACACCGGAGAGAGGCTGTGCTCGACCGGCCACCCGATCACGCCAGCGACACGGGTGCGACCCGAAATCGTGCGACTCACAAGACTCCCCCTTCCCTGGCGATGGCGATGTTGGCTTCGTGTTGTTCGAGCGTGGCTGCGAATTCGTGATTGCCATCGGCGTCGATGAGTACGTAATACAGGTAAGCGCATAGCGAATTCGCGGGAATATTCCGGCAGATGGGGTCATTGGCCCGGGGATTGGGTGCGGGGGCCAATGCTGCGGCGATGGACGCCCGCCCTGGATTGGCGATCGGCGTGGGCGGGAGACCACTACGTAGGTAGGTGTTGTACGGCGAATCGGTGGCCTTGAGAGTGGCGAATTCGGTTTCGGGATCCTGGCCATAGAACAGCGACGCGTCGACTTCGAGATTCATGCCGAGTGTCAATCGGTTGTAGATCACGCGGGCGATCTTCGGACGGTCGGCCGCCACTTTGGCCTCGCGCTCGATCAATGACGCAACGGTGAGAACCTCGTACGGAGACAAGCCCAGCACGGTCGGAGCGTCATCGAGACCCTCTTGACGGCCGACTCGTGCCATCAAGTCGACCATCCGTTTGAGGATCTGCACGGGTTTCTCACTGACGGCGAACGAGTAGGTGTCGGGGAAGAGCAATCCCTCGAGGGACGAAGCTCCAGCCGGCACGTACTCGGTGCCCGGAACCGAGGCCGGATCGAGCGCTCGCGCGACGAACGCTTCGGCATCGAAGCCGGGAATCTCGTCGGCCAGACGTTGGGCCATCTGACTCACCGTGAATCCTTCGGGGAAGGTCACTTTCACGAACGTCTCGGCCGGCGATGTGCGCAGAGCCCGCAGCAGATTTCCCATGTGGTCTCGCGGGCGAAGGGTGTAGAAACCCGGCACCACGGTGAGACCGCCTTCGTCGGCGGCATAGCGTCGGAACGTCCCGGCGTCGACCACGATGCCGAGCGATTCGAGTCGTTCGGAGACCGTACGCAAGTCGTCGTCGTCGCGGACCTCGAAGGTGGTCGCCGCCAAGGGATCGCCCGAGGGATTGACCTTGTGTAGATATCTCCACTGCGACCAGCCGTAGGAGATGACGCCGATGACGAGGCCGGCGACGAGGAACAAGGCCACCGTCTTGATCGCTCGGCGACCGCGAGACAACCGGACCGCGGGCAGTACTTCGTACGGATCAGCAGGGTACGGATCAGCAGGGTACGGATCAGCAGGGTACGGATCAGCAGGGTACGGATCAGCAGGGTACGGATCAGCCGGGTACGGATCAGCCGGGTACGGTTCGTCGAGCGAAGTTCCGGTTGAACTGCGACTCTCGTTCATCGACCGTCGAGCCACGCTTGCAACATGATCGCCGCCGCGACCTTGTCGACGTGACGACGACGATCGCTGGCCCGTATGTCGGCTTCTTTCAGAACACGATCAGCCGCCACTGTCGTGAGGCGCTCGTCGAACAGAACCACTGGCACACCGGTCACCGTACCGATTTCATCGGCCTCGCGCCGGGCACTCGCGGCGGCCGGCCCTTCGTGTCCGGACAGACTCAACGGGAGTCCGATCACGATCGTTTCGACGTCTTCCGCCGTCACGATGCGCGCGATCTCGGCCCAATCGCGACGTTTCGACGTACGACTGATCACCGAATACGGCGAAGCGATCAATCCTGAGCGATCACTGAGTGCGATTCCGATTCGCTTCGTGCCCAGGTCGACGCCCAGGGCTCGCATCAGGAGCGCGCCACCTCGGCCGCGATACGTAGTGCTTCGTCGAGCCCAGCCGGGTTCTTGCCACCAGCCGTCGCCACGTCACCCTTGCCGCCGCCACCACCACCGACCGCCTTGGCCGCGTCTCGAATGAGATCTCCCGCCGAACCCTGACCGGACGACACCGCCGCGACGAGCGACACGCCTCCGGTCGGAGTGAGACCTCCGAGCACGACCCGGTGCACGCCGGCCACGGCGCGCACCGCCAGCGCCAGATCACGCAACTCGTCCGGGGCCAGACCGTCGACGCGTTGCACCACGACACCGTCGGAAGCCGCCGCGGCGAACTCGGCGGCTCGGCCCTGGGCCGCGCGCGCCTTCAAGGCCTTGATCTCGTCGAGGGCCGATTTCAGTTCGGCGATCTTCCGGTTCACACCGTCGACGACGTCGTCGGTTCCGACGAGATCGGCGATCGTTCCGAGGGTCGCGTCTTGTTGTTGCAAGAGGTCGAGACTGCGCGATCCGGCCACGGCCTCGACTCGACGCAGGTTGGCACCGATCGAACCCTCGGAGACGATTTTGATGATTCCGATGTCTCCGGTCGCCGACACGTGGGTTCCGCCGCACAGTTCGACCGAAGGTCCGGCCTCGAGGACACGAACCGTGTCGCCGTACTTGTCGCCGAAGAAGGCGATGGCTCCCTTGGCGAGAGCCTCCTCTTTGCTCGTTTCGTACGCGTTGACCGAGGTGTTGACGAGCGTCTCGTGATTGGCCAGCTCTTCGATACGAGCGATCTCGTCGGCCGACAGGGCTGCGTAATGATTGAAGTCGAAGCGGAGCCGCTGATCGTCGACGAGCGATCCGGCTTGCTTGACGTGCTCGCCCAAGACCTCACGCAAGGCCCAGTGCAAGATGTGCGTCCCGGTATGGTGCCGGCGGATGGCGGCCCGACGTCGAGTATCGATGGTCGCATGGACCAACTGCCCCGCTGACACGATGCCCGACGCCACTCGACAGAGGTGGCGGCGAAGACCGGGAACGGCGAACGTGGTGTCGAGAACTTCGAGGACGCCCGACGGGCCTTCGATTCGGCCCGTGTCGCCCACTTGCCCTCCGCTCTCGGCGTAGAACGGAGTGCGATCGAGAAAGACGTCGAGACCCGAC
>Ga0194133_10001951_pt1 | contig 33619 bp, 44 predicted proteins | sample TA2KigOf40mmetaG_FD_155448 | JGI IMG/M metagenome (GOLD analysis project Ga0194133, IMG submission 155448) | Freshwater microbial communities from Lake Tanganyika, Tanzania - TA2015055 Kigoma Offshore 40m | ecosystem: Environmental > Aquatic > Freshwater > Lake | place: Tanzania: Lake...
TTGGCACCAGCTTCCGTCAACGAGGCCACGGTAATCCCGTAGCCAAAGATGTCGGGGATGACGCCGACCCAGATGTGTGTCATTTGCTATATCCTTTCCACCCAAGCTTACGCAGTACGGACAGTGCCTTGGCCGCAGGGCTACCCGCCGGCTGAGTGCCGTGGATAAGCAGGGCGAAGGACTTGTCCGACTTGTAGGCGTGAGTATCGTCGTGGTCGATCTCCAATCCCTTGGCTTTCGCCTCGTCGGGATGGAAGACAACCTCGGCGGATTTAAGTTTGTAGGTGTCGATCATCCAGTCGTGGATACCGCCACGGCTGGCGTTGAGTTTGAAGTTGGCGGGGATGCTGTCCCGCTTGCCAACCCACAGATGAAGGCTCTTGGTGTAGGCATAGAAGGTCCGCTCGGGATTCTTCCGTGCCACCTCCATCCACGCATCGAAGTACTGCTCGTTGAAGAAGTCACCCGAGACGTGGACACGGATGATCGTGGCCTTCTTGGGTAGGCTGTCCTCGATGAGCTTGATCATCTCCTCGGTCGACTTGCCCTTGAGTGCGTCGAAGTTGTGCCAGCGTTGCTCACGCACCGCTGTGTACATCGCTTCCGAGGATGCGGAGAAGCAACGGAACTTGGTTTCAAGTCCGTCCTTGATCTCACCGCTGTGTCGTCCAGCCCGAGACAAACATTCCTTCGCTCCGGGGCAGGCATAACCTGCTGGCAAGCTGAAGGTGAATATCTTCGGGCTGAGTTTGGCGTTGCCCTTGTTGAACTTCAGCAGGGGCAGTGCGATTGTTGCTGTGCTCATTAGCTTCCTTTCTGTTGTTCCGCCACGTTGGTAATGATGGCAATCAGATAATCAACGGTGGTTTGGAATTGTTTGTAGATATCCAACGGCATAGACCCGCTGGCCAAAGCCGGCATCAGATGCCAGCCGTCCTTGTACCAGATAAGATCAAGATGAACCTTGCGGTCATACTCGTAGTCGTCTGGGGTTTTCGGCTTGTTCACATTACGAAGTGTGAACCGAAGATTGATTGCCTTATGAATATCGGGGTCATTCATACCAGTCGGTGCCCACAAATGGGGACGAATTACCACCGTATTGTCGGGGAACTCACCCGTCCGTGTCTTGGATGGTATGACTTGCAAGTTTGGAATGTGCTCTTGCAACGCTCGTGCAAGGGAACCATTCTTAATTGCAACAGGGAATTGATTCATTTTAGTTTCCTTTCTTTGGTTAAAATTAAATGACCCCACTACAGGGTTAACCTGTAATGGGGCCAGTCTCCAAGGGTTACTTACTTACGCAGGCCAGCAAGGATATCGCGGATGCTTTCAAGGGCTTCCTCGACCTTCTCGATGCGGTTGACGCTGACGGTGTCGGTCTCGCCGTACTCGTCCTCGTCCCGATACAGATTCTCGTCATCGGCAATCGTGCTACGGAGCGGTCCGTTGTACAGATCGACGACCTCGTACCGACAGGTGCGAAGCTTCTGGCACTCGCAGTCAGTCGGGACGCTGACGACATCGGCGGGGTTGACCTTGACGATCAAGACCCTGCGGTCTCCCCCTCCGAAGGTTGTGGCGTACTCAAGGGAGCCGGCGTGGAAGCCGTACGAACAACCGTTGTCACGGTCATCGTCGACCTTCCGCCGTTCCATCTCAAGCACCGTGCCCACACGATTGCTGAACTTGCCCGTGTGGTGGTCGGTGAAGTCAGACCTCACAGACTTGTAGGCAAGGAAGCAACCATCGGGTGTGATGGGCATGTTCCGATGGGCGAGGAAGTCATAGAGTTCCTCACGGGCTCGGAAGCTTGGGTTGGCCTCAAGGTTCTCGAAGAACTTGAGGAGTGGCTCGGTGGGTAGCCCGTCACGATGGCAGTCGATGATTCGCCTGACCAATGTGCCGTGGACTTCCTCTCCGTTGAACTTCACCGTGTTCTCCCCGACCTCGAACCTGTCGCCAAGATATCTGGTCAAGGCGACCTTCGGGTTGAGGAGTTCGACGATGATGCTCTCGTCCTCGCCGTTTCTAATTGCGTCCAGCACGTCATTGTAATTGCCGTGGGTGGACGAAAGGGTATACGACTGGCCGTTGCTGACCACCGTGATACCCTCGGGAGTGATGATATATGTCATAGTCTCCGTCCTTTCTTTGTTATGGTTTCTTTCTTACTTGGTCCCCAAATAAGAGACCAAATCCTTCTCGAAGCAAGCGTTATCTTTCTTGCCCTTGTTGTTCCAGTACGAACCAGAGGAGTTAGCCCAGCGCATCATCGGCCAACCCTTGACGAGTTGTTCCTCTTGCCATTCTAGTTGCATCTCCTTGGCTGGTTTGTACTTATCAATCTTAAGTTCCTTAACTGGATTAAGAGCGATGTTGTGGTTGTACTTGTCAAAGACATAGCCCATCGCCCTATGTGCATCGGTGAACTTCTGGTTCACCAAGGCCACAATCGAGGCGGCGGGGTGGTCTTCATCAAGGTTGGATTTGAGGATGGCGTTTCCAAGTTGGCTGTCCTTGCTGAAAACTTCCTTGGAGAGTCCAACCAAATTGGAAACTCTCCAATGATAGAATTCACGAGCCATCCACACCTTGTTGGCGAACACTGGATCGCTGTCCATCTGCTCGAAGAACAGATCCTTGAGTTCATCCTCCAACTTCTTGGCACCATCGGGAAACTCCTCGCCTGTCTTACGGGCCAGGATTCTTCCCTTGAGGACGCCAGCCTGCTTCAACTCCTTGAAGAAGACTCCGAGTGCAGTCCGTCCGAATTTTGCAAACGGATGAAGCGCATCGAACTTCTCAATGCCGACCCACAGGTCGTCATCGGAGAACTGTCCATCAGACACAAGCCAGTAGTCGGATGCCTTATTGTGGTAAGACCCGACCTTGCTGAAGTCAAAGGCAAAGACCTTGCCCTTGGTGTGCTTGATGTCCTTGTCTCCGCTGGACCCCGAGGATGTCACATCCTTGGGTGGTTCAGGGAGGACTGAGGATAGTTCATAGCGGATGAAGTCCAGCTTGGGATACTTCTCCACCAGTTTGTCGAATGGAGTCTTGGTCGTGAGAAAGTAATACTGCTCGGTGTTCTCCTTAAAGTATCCATTCTCAAAGCAATGCCTCAGTTGGTTCTTGCGGACGAACTTGCAGTTGTCCACCAGATACACCTTAACATTACGTCCGACCATAATGGAGTTGACCTCCTCAAACTTAAGCTTGTTCTTGCCCCAGCTTTTCCAGCCAGACAGCCAGAACTTGATGCCGTCACCAACCTCCTCCACATCTCCGTTGCTTGGGTTTTTCACCTTGACCGAAGGACGGGTGATGATGGCGTCGACCTCGTGGCCTTGCCACTTCACATCCTTGCGGACTTTCTTGATGAACTTCTCCAAGTCACCGCCGTATCGCCAGTCCTGCTTGAACAGGCCGGACGCAAGGCAAGCATCCCACCAAGTCGGTGCGGTTGCCACCTTGTGTTTGATGACATCGGCTAGTGTGTTGATGACCTGCTCAATCTCGGCGGTTAGCCGTTTGATGGTCATCGGAGTATACATCAGAGCTTCACGGCTTGGTGCAACCTGCAAGCCACCGACCTCAACATCAAAGGTGAGGTGCAGTTGGCTGGCGATTGCTACCTTGTCGGGAAGCTTGAAGTTGGAATAGTTGATCGGATATCGGACATCTCCCATAATGACATAGGAGCTATCCTGTTCCTCCCGATCATACATTCGCCAGTTCTTGTCGCTGGCAACAGACGGGACGATCTTGTGCAGATCGACCATCTCTTCCTTGGTTGCGTTGGCAATGTTTGGCTTGATTGAGAAGTCTCGGAAGACCTCAATCGCCCTTGCTCGGAAGCGTTCAATGTCCCCGCTTTTGACGGGGATCTTGATCTCGACTCCGTTGGGTTCGTCAGTCTCGGATTCCTCCAAGACATCGAAGGCGGGCACACCGAACTCGTCCTTGAAACAGGCCAGAATCCAGCGTCTCCCACCTTTGCGACAAGTCACAGTCCATTGGTCGGTGTACGCGGCAGGGGCTTTGCAACCCAAGCCGAAGCCACCAGTGTATTCATTACTGGTGGACTTGTACTCGCCCGACGAACCATAGCTTGCCATCAGCTTTTCAAACTCCTCCAGCGTCAGGCCGAGACCCGCATCACGGATGATGAGAGCCGGGCCGGACTGGTTGGGAAGAGTTACGCTGATCGGTCCCTTGTTCCCGCTTGCCTTGTGCGACTCGGCGGCATTGACCGATAGCTCACGGATTAAAGCCTTTACAGGGTCTGCATAAAGACCCGATAAGATGCCCATAATGTGGGCACGATTGGCTAGATTGACCGTGAACTGGGTGCGTTTGCCCAGAGTCTTGGCAACAGGGGTGAACCTTGATTGTGTGGTAATCATTGTTCTCCTTCCACCAGTTCGAGTTCAACTGGCTTGTTGGTTTTCTTCTTTCTTTTGACGGGGAACTCGACCGCCTTCTCCGTGCGTTTAATCTCCACATCCCAGACGATTGCGTTGACCTTGCGGGCTTCCGCAAACGCTTCATCCCTTCGGATGAACAGGGAGGGGGACAGAAGCACATTGTCCTCATCGAACAATGCGTAGCCGTCCATCAACCGCACGGAGTCGTGTATCTTTACCGCCTCACTCATCCCAGTGTCGGGATGAGGCTGGAGAGGAACTTGGGGAAAGTCTTTTCCACCTTGCAGTTCTCCACCAGAGCCACGGCATCATTGATGCCACGGGCTTTGAGTTCATCGATGAGCTTGGGAACGGACAGGTCAAGGCGATTGCCCTGACTAGCCGTCACCTGCCACTTCAGACCTTGGAAGTGCGTCACACCATCACGCTCCAAGGCAGTCTTGAACACAGGGACCAAGCTTTCACGGAGTTTCTCCGCATTGAGCTTGGTCTGGTTGTATTCGCCAAAGGCATCGACCTGCGATGCCGTGTAGATGAGTTTGCTCATTGTCTAGTGTCCTTTCTCTTTTGTTGTGGCTTATCGCCACGAAATTCTATCGGAAGTGTCGCCAATAACCCGACTCATCATACCGATCCATGGCCTCAAACTTTTCCCGCTGCTCGTGTTCCCACTGGGCATGGTCAAGCTTGTGCTCATCACGTTCGATCTGACGCTGTTCTTCACGCTCTTCGTCGGTCATATGTTGAAGTCCAGTTGTTGGGCGACAGGTTCGATCTGATACCCATACGCCCAGTTGCCAGTAGCCAAATCAAAGACGCACTTGTCTTTCTCGGCCACAAGGATGGTCTCGACTGGATCGCCATACTTCTGGCCAGCCTCGACCCGTTCCAGCCCGACAACCTTGGTCTGTTTCCAGCCCTCGGTTCCGAACGACCCACGCCACCAGACGAGGTCGCCCTTGCTGATCTTCATTGGTTGTAGTGTCATTGGTTCCTCCTTTACTTATTTTCAGGTTGATATTTATCACGATAAAAAGGCGCACCCACCAAAGAGTGCATCTTCTTGATTGTCTTTCGGCTAAGTTTCGCCGTCAGTGTGCAATGGTTAAGGATTGCATCCGCAACCACAGCCCAAGTCTCGTCATCCCTGTCTTCCGAATTGCCCAACATAAGGTAGAGAAACTCGGAGAGGTCTGGCAAAGACATGTAATACGAGGCTTCATCGCCATAACGAACGCACAAACGAGTGCGGTTTGGCTCGTCACCCCACACATAAACATCACGAACCCGAGTGCCTTCAAGTGTGTAGGTAACTGTGAAAAGATACTCATTGGTCTCGTGACAACAACCGTTTTCCCAGTGAGGGGTAAAACTGATTGTGTAGTTTGGCACTTTCATTGGTTCCTCCTTATGCCCACCGATCAGTCTCGAGGTGTTCCTCGGGCTTCGGGGGCGGGTTTAGTTTCTTCTTCAGTTCATCCACGGCCTCGGGATGTTCCTTCTGGAACTTCACCAAGACTTCGTAGACTGGTTCGTCAAAGCTATCCATCGCCTTGTCGAACCTGTCCTTCACGGGGTCTCCGTGAACTCGACAACCCCGCAACGGTTCCCGTTAAGGTCGACGAGTTTCTCGGGGACGAACCCAGAGGCCATCGAGGCGGATACTTCACCGAGGATTCTGGATATCTCGGCAAACATTCCGTTCTCCTCAAAGGCTTGGTTGCCCGTCTCAATTTCAATCTTGAACTTGTGTTTCATAGGTCAATCATTCCTCCTTTCTTGAGTAGCCAGACGATCCCAAGGCCAGCCAAGTAGATGACCGCCATCGGGACGACAAGCCCGTGGAATATCTTCCACAGGACAAGGGCAAGCGTAAGCCAGAAGTCAGTTGTCACTTAACTGACTCCAACGCTTCCCTTGCACGAGCCACGAGCTCCTGCATCGGCATATTTGGGTCATTGTGGAAGTCCACAAAGTCCTGCAACGCATTGATGAGTTTATCTTGGTTCATTTACGCCTTCCTGGTTGAATGTTGGTGTTCTTGTTGAACTCCCGAGTGCGGTGGAATCTGCGTCGTCCCACCTCCTCAAGAATCGGTTCGCACCGCTTATGGAATCGCTTGGCGATTCTGGCGATGCCTTCCTTGCCAACTCCCCGACTACACACATAGTCGGTATTATCCCTCCGCCCCGTCAGTTTGTCCCACTCTTGGGGGCGTTTGACGGGGTTTAGGATGATGTCTTTTACTTCTTCCATAGACCTCCTATTCGCCGTAGGTCTCGCCTGCGATGGCTAGGAAGGCACTTGCTTCCATCTGGCTCAACTTGCAGGCCAATCTTACGGCTTGGCTTTTCGCTTCTTCCTCCGACTGGGCGTTGACGCACACGGACAATCGCCCGTAGTGGTTCTCCCACGCCCACACAAACACCCGATACTCTTTCATTTCTCCGCACAATCAGACCAAACGCCCGCCGGCATGCAACACATTTCTCAGTATCGACTGCTGGCCTTTGCGGTTGGTGATCTTCTTGTGCCTCTGGTAATCCTCGGGATTACGGAAGAGTTGCAGAGTCCCGCCCGTCTTGTGATCGAAGACAAGCGACCCCCGATACCGCTGAACGGTGTCAACGGCACGGGGGACGACTACCTTTCGACCGATTGGGAACGGGGGGATTCGGGTTACGACCCCGGCGTCCACGTCAACTCCTCGGGGGTCGCATCGATGTAGCGGATGCGGACTCCGAAGTCGCTGGCCTTCTGGTTGACCATCCGCAAGTCCTTGTTGAACTCTTGGACGGCATTGGCCTTGGCCTTCTTGGGGTCAAGGGATTCAGTGCCGACATACCCATTCCGCAACCTTGCGGAGTAGGTTCCATTAGGATTCAGTATCACTTTCATTGTGCTACCTCTTTCTGTTGTTGGTTGTTGGTTTACCCTCCATCGTGAAGGGTGAACGATGCTAGGATGTCAGGATTTCCCCTGCCTATTGGCTTGGTGTTTAATCCTATTTTTTCCAACTTGCACCCGACACCTAGCACCGTTCACCGTTCACCGTGGATTGCATTTGACGATTGCCACATCGTCGTCCTTCCATCGTTCAGCGATGAGCCTTGCTTCCCGCAAGGTGCGACAGAAAGTCACAAGGTATCCGTTCTTATAGATTGCGAACTTCATACTTGTTAGTCCTTTCAGTTGGGGGTATATTCCACTCGTGCCCAAGAAGTTGGACATCGACTGGAAAGCTATTGAGGGACTCTATGCACTTGGGATGAAACCAGAGGTCATAGCGTCCACCTATCAAATCAATATAAACACCTTAAAGTCAAAGATTCTTCGGGGTAAGTGGCAGGTGCAACGGGGTGCACTCCAGAAGCGTTCTAATGAAGTCGTGGAAGCTCAAAGGGTGCAAACCCTAGCAAATGCGGGGCAAGCCTATCAGCAACGCCTCGTCAAACACATCGAAGCGGGGATGGAGGTGCTCGACTCGAACCTCCCCACCACCCGCCCCGAGGTGTCTCAACACTTCGATGCCTTGGGCAAGGTGGATAAGATTGCGGTCAGAGCCTACAATCTTGAATCCACCACCCACCACCCACAATCCGCCGTGTTAAATCTTAATTTCCTGCGTGTGGATTCTGCACCGCAGGTGATAAATGTAACACCGCAGACCATAGAGACTAGCACTTCACCTTCTGCACCAACGGATTCGCAATCCGTTTAATACTTCAGCTATTGTGCGACTTCTCGATGTAGAGTTTTCCACCTTCCATCCAAAGCATATCCCCGTTCTCCAAACGCCGTCCTCGGCGGATGATTTTTGATCTCTCCCCCTTTGCTCTCTCCCACCTAGGGCGTGGATTTTTATACCCTAGGGATAAGTTTGAGCAGATGGCGTGGATGTTGCTTTGCTTCATCCCGCCTGTGTATTGGCGTATGTTCATATGTCCTGCTTTCTCCACCTGTTGGTGGTGGCAAGGGTAAGTTATTAGCTTACCCCTGCTGACCACTAACCCTTGGAGGGATTAGCTCTTGGCGTTCAGCTTGGCCAAGAGAGCGTCCAGCTTCTCAGGTGCGAGAGTGGACAGGACAGAGAGGATGTCATCCTCCTTGACCTTGGGAGCCTTAACCTTGGGAGTCTTCGCCTTGGAGAAGGCGATGCGGACTCCGACCAGTTCACCCGTAGCCTTGTCGATTGTCTCGACAGAGTTGGCGAGTGACAGGCCGTTCGCCCGTGCTTTCTCCACGAAAGCCACGGCCTCGGCATTGCGAGAGGCACAATACCGAGAAAACTCGGCACGATGCTCCGCACTGCCGTGTTCGAGACTGAATGTCTGGCCGAACTCTTTGAAAGTTAGGCGTTTGTCAGTCGTGGCCGTGCTATTCTTATACTCACGAATTGCGACCTTGCGATCGCTAATGGTGGCTAGTTGCATTGTAGTTGTATCCTTTCGGTTTAGTTGTGTATCTTCCCACCCTATCGGATGAGAAGATGCCAACCCTCGGCGGAAGTGCGTTATGGCTCGCTTCTGAATTTACAGAAGGGAGCATCGCCATCTCTGGCCGAGAATTGGCTCCGATATTTTCGGAGTGCGTGACGCTCCGATTTCATTTAACTTCACCGCTTAAAGACGCTTAACCAATTGCGAGAGTGTCAGCGTTGCGACTCTGTGCCTAGGCAGTTCCCGCACAAGCGGGCATCCCCTGCCGTCAGCCAATAAGATTCAGCATTGACGCTTTCCCGTAATCCACTTCGTTTCTCTGGCGGAGTAGTCCGCAGGCTTGTCACCTTGGACAATTCAGAGGCAGTTGGTGGAAGTTTCCAAGGCTTCCGTTGGCTATCCGCTTTCTACGGCAGGCCAACTGCTTTGCTTTCAATGAACCGAAACATTATGGACAACGGAAGGGGGAAGATTCTTAAAGAGTAGACGCCGGCCCTTACCCTTTGATTATTAAAGACTTACAAAAGATAGTTAAATGTAAGTTGTTGAAGGGCAAGGGGTTAGACGGACTCCTAGTAGTGAGGAGGGGGGTTTTTGACTGAAAGCTACGATATACGGATGTGAAAAATTTAATTTTATTTTTTTTTTTTTTTTTGCGTGTTCCAACAGGCTATTGCCAAAAACAAAATCTCTCTGCATATAAATCCCATGCAGCAATTTAATTCTCCGGCTTCGAATTTGTGGGTCAACGAGTTTAACCGCGCAGTCGCTTTCAATCAGATCACGACTGATGACGCAAAAGTTTTAAAGTTTCCGAAAAAAGTAACGAAAGGCGGAGATGTCTTCGGATTTGAATTGTCCACTGTTTTCTTGGACTCCCGCAACAATATCCGAGTTGCTGGACACAATAATTATTATAAACATGGCACAGGGGATAGCTACATTCCCACAAACGGTCCTGGGTTTGCCACGAATTTGGTGGATCAATTGGAAGACAAAGAAATTATTGCCGAATTATTTTACGCAGAAAACTCACTCTACGCTTTGTCAAACCTTGGAAATTTATTTTCTTGTGGACAAAATGGGGCGGGTCAGTTGGGCTTGGGGAACTTCAACGCAACTGGACAACTTACAAAAATCCCAGGGATATCGAACGTTACGGATTTTTCTGTGTCAACTGATAGCAGCGGCAACTTCGTCCACTGTTTGGCTGTCACATCTTCTGGATCACTCTACAGTTGGGGCAATAACTTCGCAGGACAACTCGGAACATCTGTTTTAAATAATTCTACTTCTCCGCTTTTGGTATCGGGAGGAGCGCTTTCGGGCAAAACAATAACCAAAGCCAGAGCAATCGGAGGTTCATCGTACGTTATAGATTCAAACGGAGATCTTTTTGTCTGCGGATATAACGGTTTCGGACAACTGGGATTGGGCAACGCCGTTTTCAGTCAAACCTCATTTGTGGCAAATGGAGAAAAGGCAGATGAAGTTTTCGGTTCGGGGGTTTATGCAAACTCTAGTTTTGCTCTTGTGTTGAGGAACGGAATTCTCAAAGCGGCCGGAAATAACGCAGTAGGACAACTGGGTCAGGGCAACACTGTCCCTTTGTCAAGCTTCACGACGGTACCGGGAGTATCCGAGGTGATTGACGTGGCCGCATCTGGAGGAGCTTGGCCGTCTGTTACTGCGCTAAAAAGCGACGGAACAGTTTCAGTCTGGGGGAACAACCAGTATGGTCAACTCGGAACTGGGCCGTCGTTCGAAAGTAAGTTGTCTCCGGTAACTCCGGCAGGGTTGCCGGCCAATATCATTCAAGTCTACCAGTCATCGTCATCTACCTTTGGGTTCATGAACGGATTTCTGTTGACCTCTTCTGGTGAGCTTTACGTTGCAGGGTATGGGGGTAGCCAGCAAGGAACCGGACGGTACGGAACGTCACAACCCACATTTGTCAAAGTCGAACACGGAAAGCACAAAATTACAGAATTCCGGCCCTATACTAGGGCTGTTTTGGCAAAAACAAATTTGGGAGAGCTTTTGGCTTGGGGATATAATGTTCAGTTCCAGACAGGGACTGGCGCTGGCGCGGAGGTTGCCATTCCGCAAGTGGTCAGAATCTAATTAAGGGGCTTGCCTAACGGCATCGCCTCGGGCGTAAAGTAATAATACGCTTAGCCAACAAAAATTACATCAGTATTTAAACGTAACTCCTTGTCCATCAATGGCGGGGTGGATGTGGTGGGTTATTTTTTGGGCAAAATATAATCAACCCACCCCCGAAGTCGTTGACTATCAATGGCGGGGTGTATTAGGTGGATTATATTTTCTATTTAAAAGAGTATTATGAGATATTACTTCAGGACTGGACATAGCCCCTTTTGTCAGGCAGGCCAGCCGCCGCGGCGTGTATTATGGTAGCTCTTTAAAATCAACCCACCTAATCCACCTAATCCACCACTACAGAGAGAAATCAACGACTTACGTCAAAAAATATAATCCACCACTTTTTTCCATAACCCACCACCTACCACCCACCACTTACCCCTTTAGGTGTATATTATTTACTCTTCTTGTTGAGCTTCAAAGCCCTGCGTCTACGACTCTTTCTAACTACTTCTGTATCAGGTCTTTTCCAAATTTCACCTCGGTCGTCAAAGCGTAAGGAGGTTTCCATTAACCACGAGTAGGTATTGTACCCTATACCGTAGGTCTGGAACAGTGGGGTCTTGGACCATAGGTCTCCGACCGTGAAGGCTAGGTGGCTGATCAGGTACCGACTGTCGTATCTCATGCCTCCGATATACCAGCCTTATCGAGCCATGTCTTTACCAAATCGTCGATAAGGTTGTACTTGGATGGGTCTGTAAATCCCGTGGTGATCGAGTCTATCAAGTAGACGCCCATGCACCCCTCAAAGTCAACGATCGACCCTGCCAGCCCCAGGACCCGTTCCCTGATCTGATCCTCGGTTAGCGTGAAGTTGGGGAGCATGCACTTTGCCATGTAAGGTAAAAGCCCAGGAACCATCTTGTCCAGTTCGGCGTTGAACTCCTGCCACTCCTTGGCCGATTGGATCATGTTGCCTTTGGCGTATAGAGCCGTGGCGACGTCTTTGCCCAAGCGCTCCAACACCACCATGAGCTCCCGCAGGCGGGGGTTTTGGCAGGTGAAGTAGTCGTAGTCGATCGACAAGATCCACGGGGTCTTTGGTGCGGTGGTCTTCTGGGTTGCCACAAGCTCCACCTCTCTAGGGTTGACCAGTTGACCTTCGGGGCAATAGGAGCCTTGTAGAAAGTAAAACGGGGTCTCAAGGCTGGAAGCCAATCCCTGTCCGTGCCACGTCCGGCCTATCTTGAACCGGTAGGTTCCGTCCAAGAAGTCCAGCGACCCGGGGTCCTTGACCCAGACCACTCGGTCCACGATCCCTAAGTCGACCATCTTGGAGATGAAGTTTCCAATGTCCAACCTGCCGTCGAACATGGACATGTCGGAGTGGGCGTCGATGTTGACCAAGGTTGTCGGTCCTTTTATGTCGGCGTCCAGAACCTCCCAGAAAAGGGCGTCATGCTCTTGCAGTTGAATCCAATTGGGCATAGATATCATTCGTGGTCTCGGTTGCTTTCCTCATGCTTTTTGGCATGTGGGTGCTGTCTCTGCTTTGGGGACCTTCGGCGGATTGAACACCTCCGGCCCCGTTATTCCATCTCCGGATGTTGGAGCGTTATCTTCCAGATCGTGGTACCACGCACGATCCTTCGTTTCAACCGCTCATCCGTCGAGGAAAGGCTTGCCATCATCCGGCCCAAGGCCCGCGAGCTTGGCACGAACATCTTGACCGAGTCCCGAAGCGAGGCGTCATTCTGAAAAGCCAAAAGGAGCTCGGTCGCGGTTCCCGCCCACTCTGTCGCCTCGGGGTGGTCCTTGGCGTACTGCTTGAGGTAGAGATCGAGGAACTCGGAGAACTCGTGCGAGCCCGACGACGACCTTGATTCGGCCAACAGCATTGGGTGGTGATAGGACTTGATTCCGTACCGCTCCGACCCACGGGTGAAGTCCGGAGGAGTCCAAGACAAAAGCCAAGCGGCGAAGTGGGGCATCTCCTGATTGAGGATAGCCTCCAGTTCGACGTGGCCGGGGAACTCAATCCCGTGGTCCCTGAACTTGTAGAGACTGATCTTGTCGAGGATTGACCCGTCCGTGTGCGGTATCGCCTGAATGGATTCAGGATCGTCGTTGAGGGTATCGATGATCCGACCCATCCAGTCGATGGTCTGGGCGTCGTGGAATTTACGGTGATACTGGTGGCGTGTATTGGCCACGCCCTTCTTGATCATCTGGCTGAACCGGCGGTGCGACTCGATTGAGTTGGCGCTGGAAGAGTCGTCGACGTTCCACACACCAACCTCAAACAACTCGGCGTTGAAACTGGAGCCATTGACCAAGTAATCCGATGCGTCGCAACCTCCCCCCATGAGGCTCGCCACAATGCGAGAGCCAAAGAGCGTTTTACCTTTCCCTACGGGCCCCGCGATAAAGACGGCTTGGCCGGGTAGGAGCCGACCCTCGAGGGCGGAACAATAAAATCTCTTTAACCACGCCATTAGGTAAGTTAAAGAGTCGTGCGGGTCCAAAGCTTTGTCGAGAAAGTTGGCAATCCACGGGAAGTTCTGGGCCCATTCATGCGGACCCTCGGCTGGCTGGACCGGACGGATGCGGGAGATGTTGAGCACCCGCCGTCCGTTCTGAATCAGGACCTCCCTCGGGTCGTAGAGGCACGGGACAGGAGCGTCGACCAGCCGGCCGTCCCTAATCCTACGCATGGCCTCGTCAGCGGCGGATAATGTGCCACGAACGTCAGGACATCCGGATAAATTGAAAGTACCGATAATGTCCTGTTTGGCCACGCCTGACTCGCTGGAGCGCCATTTACCGTCAAGGTCGCGCTTCCAATAGTATTTGCCGTCAAACCAGAAGGTCGAGATGGCTCCCCCGAACTGGTCTTCTTGGAACTCCCTGACCCAGCTTATCCCAAAAAGGTCAGCCCATGAGTAGAAGCTACGCTCTTGCGAGAAGGCGACCATACCGGTCTCCGTGACCATGGTGGCCGTTGGGTTGACCGATTCCGGATTCCAAAAGGCTGGGCCTCGGGCTCCGACTTCGAATGGTCCCATCCACTTGCCCGGATAGGTCGCCTGCAAACGCTCAAACACCCTGTCCAGCGGGATGGCCGCATCTCCCTCACCCCTGTACTTCTTTGCCTTGTTTACGGCCAAGCCCATAAGGTTATGGATGGTGGTGGCTCGGATAGGCGCACCGTTGGCCAGTTCGATTGTCGGTGGCATCCAGCAGTAGTATTGCTCGGGCCGGTTGATGCAGTCGTCCAGTCCGGGGAAAATGTTCTTGGCGTTGGTCTCTTTGATCAACAACCCAAGGAACTCCTTGATCACCCCTGGAAGCAAGGCAATGGGTTCCTCAAACATCCAGATCACACGGCAGTTTCCGCTGACCGTACGATGTGCGTACATGGGTCTGAATCCCGTCTTGGAACGTCTGGCGATTCCGTCGAGCAACTCCTCCTTGGAGACCTTTTCATCATAGTCGGCAATCAAGCCGTGCATTTTCCAAGCCTCGTTGGATTTGTTGACCCGACCATGCGGGTTGAGCCCCTCGAATGTTGAGACGAAATACCCGTCAGTGGTTGCTTCATTGACCCAGTCCCTGAATGCGTCCTTGCTTTTTGGCAACTCCGGCCACTCGGTGACCTCCCAAGGCTTGACCGCGACGACGTTGCCACTGCTCAGATTGGGGATCGAGAACAAGGTTGTCTTCAACTTGCACACCGGTTTGGGTGCCGGCTTTAAAATTTTTTCCAATACGGCATCATTTTTCATAGCACGATGCCTCTTTGCTTTCGCTTCCGATTGGGCAACCGGGAAGCCATGCGGGTGTGGTACTCATAATGTGGTCTACGTCCTTTGGTTTCACGTCTTGGTCCACTTCAAGGATGACTTCGTCGTGAACGTGAAATAGCACGCGAAGCCCCTGTTTTTCCAACCGTTGGATACATTCACCGAACACATCCCTCGCGGTTGCCTGCACTAGATTCTCACATAGCCGTCCGCCGTAAAGCGGATATTTCGGGCCACCCAATTCAAGGCTTGCCCTCCAGTCCGGCTTGCCGTGTTTGCCCATTTGGGGCGTGACATCCCAGTACTTTTGAGCCCGTCCGGAGGGCAGTTCGACGTGGTAATCCTCGCCCTTGGATTCCTTGAGGCCACGCTCCAGCCGGTTCCAGAGATCCAAGACCTTCCAATTCTTGCGCCGGTAGTCGTCAACGATCTCCTTGGACTTCTCTTCGGTTAGGTCTAGCCCAGCCATAAGTTTGGCAATCAACACAAATTTCTTGTGGCCACAGCCATAACCCAACCCCAAGACCTGTGCCTTGGCCAGTGCATAGAGTTCCTTGTTCTTCTTAAAGGTCCCCTTGGCCCCGCTCCACATCCCCGTCGAGATGGCAAACGCCTCGTAGATCCCGTAGCCCTTGGCGACCGCGTCCAAGAGCTTGGTGTCGCCGGCGAGCCATGCAAGGACTCTGGGCTCAATTTGGGACAGGTCTGAAATAATGAACTTTTTACCTAGTCTGGGAATCAAACAAGCACGGAGGTCCACTCCGAACATGGGTTCCCGAGGGAGATTCTGAAGATTGAACTTCGCATCCCCCGACCAGCGTCCGGTGTGGGCCCCGAAATATTTAAGACCATAAGGCATGATACCATCCGGACGACGACGCTTGAAGAGGATAGCCATCTTTTGAAGAAGGGTGTTGGCCTTCCGCCAGTCACGCATGGCCGCGACCCACGGGAACTGGGCCCCGTACTTGTCCTCCCAAAGCTGGCAACCCGGATCGTCCTCGGAGGTCGATGGCGGGACTTCGATGCCGGCGTCTCGGCAACACTTGGCCAAGCCGGTGACGGACAAAACGTCTCCAGTGTAGTCACCGTCCGTCTTCCACGGCATGTTCTCGATCGCTTTGATCCTGACCCAGTCCAAGGTGTTAAGGCCCTTGTCCACCATCTCGGTGTTGATGTTGATCCCGTGCCAACCCGCTTGGATGGTGTGGTTGGAAAGAAACTGCTCGGTGTCCGGCATGCGTTTGGAGAAAGATTCGTGAAGCTCCAAACAATGCTCCGCATCCTTCATCGCATATTTCAAAAACTCTTTGCCCTGCTCGGTATCCTTGACCTCCTGCCAAGTTTTGCCTTTCATGCCGGAACGTGGGTCCTTGGACATCTCGACCCCAAGAAGTTGTTTGGCCGCCCCCGCAAGGTTTCTGGGAGCCCCCATAAATGCCGATAAATTTGCCGTACAGAAAAACTCTTTTGGCTTTGCGTCTGTCACGCCAAGCTCGGCAAGTCGCGCTACGACAGCGCCGTCGAAGGCGTAATTGTGTGCGAGCCAGCGTTGCCCGTTTATTTTTTCCCACGGTGCCTTTTTTGGGTCGCCGACATAGCTTATGTCCGGACCCTTGATGGCGACCATGTAGATGTCGGATTGGGGTGAGCGCAGATAGTGCCACGCCCCCATTGTGGTGATGGAGGTTTCCTTGTCGTAGTAGGTCTCAAAATCGATTGCGTAGGTCTTCATTTTAGCCTGATTATTGTCACCTTGTCCGCCCCGACAATGGCTTGCGATATGAGGCTTTCCAAAACCTGCATGACGCCAAGCGTGTTGGAAATTTCTTTCTCGTCTTTTCCGTCATCCAAACGTTCGATGTATTTACCACAGGCCAGATGCGCCCTGACGTAATTATTTATGTTTTCCAGCGTCCCAAATGACGACACCATACGCCTAGCCGCATTGGCCGTTGCCGCAACATCTGGGTTGGGAAGGATTATTTTGTCCTGTGCGATTTGTTCTGCTGACATGTGGTACATAAAAATTCAAGCCGATCTGCCTTTGCCGCGTTCGGCAAACACGCGGGAAAGATGGTTCCGACTATCAACAACGGGTTATGCCTAGCCGGAACCGACGAAGGCAGTACGCCACAATGAACCGGCATAACCCTATCTTTATTTCTGCCAGAAGGTATTGCCTTGAGTCAGATGTCGCGCTCTTTCTTCGCGTTTGATCTGCTCAATCCAATGTTCCTGCACGGCATCGCCACCCAGCTTGTAGCCAAGCCAGAAAGCACAAAGTGTTAAAACCGCGATGGAGATGACCAACAGCATCACTAGTCTAGGGTGATGATCTTGGGTCCGCCGTCCAGCGTTTCCTCGATCTTAGGACCTTGCTGTTCCTTGGCCTTGGCCTCGGCGTCTTGGATGGCCTTCTCGAACGCCTGTTTGATGTAGGGCATCAGATAGACTGCCGCGGCTTTTTCCTCGTTGGTTGGGTTTTCGTCCTGCCCGAAGCGGATCTCAAAATCAATTCCGCCCGCTTCTTGATTAAATTTGCAACTCAAGATTACTGATGTCATTTGTTTTTTCCTTTCTTTTCGACAGTGAAGTATGATTTAAACCATTTGTTAAAATGATTTTTGTTTGCGGGCGTTTCGATGTTCGCCCCCGTGTGCATCATATAGTGTCCCAGCAACGTAGCTTCGACACCTCGCTCATTCTTTTCCGAATCAAGGTGATCGTAATCAGGATAAATTAACGTGATTGATCTTTCCTTGTTGATGGATAATCCCGCCTCCTCACGCGAGTCGATCGGAATAAGCCATAGCCGTCCTTTAAGGGCCAGCCTAAATGCTTTTTTCCATAGGTCCATACTCATTTCTTTTTTCTCCTTTTCTTTGTTGATGGTGTGATTTGGTTTTTGGTTTGTCGAGCTTTATTTTCTGCGACAAACCTTCTTTTGTGGGCATTTTTTACCTCGTACGAGATGATGCCACGGAATCCCTCCCCGCTTGGGAGACCCCGCTTTTTGAAGAATTCGTTCATTTTTTGGTTGAACAGGGCTATTTCCTCCATAGATAACTCCTTGCTGTGACCTGACATACCCACTTTGATGCTTTCTCGCTTTTGTGGCGAGGAAGTGAAATCTGTGTCGTAGTTCATCGCTGTAATCGCTTGGCCTTGTAAAGAAGGAAAGCGCACCGCACAAGCGCCCTTTCGAGGTGCTGAATGTGTGTCTCCCCCTTATGATCTGGATCGGGTCGATTTCCATCCATTTGCATAAGAGCTTGAGACAGGTGAGACTGTGCTCTATCCGAGTTATAGCGTATGCTATCGACGTAATACCATTGGCCAAAAGAGCTTTTATCCGAGCCTTTGCCCATGATGTTGTAGACGGTGTCGTAAGCCGAATTTGCCACCTCGTTGATGCTGGGGGCAATGGCCTCAATGGTTTCTCCTTTTTCATTTGTGAATGTGAATTCAGGGAGTTGATTCCTAAGGTTGTCCACAATTTTTGTCCCGATTGATTTTTCATTTTGTCTTTTCAAAAACAGTGTCTCCTTTCTTGATGGTTTCTGCAATCAAAATCGCCGCGTCAATTTGGCAGATGGCTGCCCGAATTGGATGGCATTTCCCACTGGGGGCGTCATCGCGAAGATTGGCTAGCATCTTTCGGCCCCGCCTTAAGGTGTCGATCATCCAATTAAGATCGTGTTTCATTTGTTTTCCTCTATTTTGTAGTCGTATCTCTCACTGTCTTCGGTGATCCATTTGGGATTGTCTTCGACGGTGTAGACCGTACCGTTGGTTATCCTTTCGATCAAAAGCTCTTTTTTTACTGTGTAGCTTGGGTCAAACACACGGATACGGTTGTTTGGCTGAATGGCGTAGTTCCCGTTGTCCAATGCAATGACATGCCCGCTTTTGTGCTGGTCCGGCTCTTCGCTGAAACCACAGTTGATTTCGTTGTAATCGCTATGCGCCCAGTCCAGCGTGAAAAGGTATCTTCCCGAATACTGGTTTCCGCTTCTTCCCGTGTAGGTCATTTTTTTGTTCTGGAGGACCATGAATTTTGTGACCGCAACGTGGTAGCTAAAACTGTCCCAAAGTTCTAATTCGTGCAGGGTCATGTCCGGAGCACTCAGATCATGGCAAAAAGCGCTGATTGGGGCATGCCACCATATGCCACCATCCTCCATCAAAAAGTTAAACAACGGGACTTGTCCGGGTATGCTGGTCACACCAAAGACAAGACATTCAAATTTTTTGTCAAAACTGTCCATTTGATCACGCAGGTAATTTCCCCTGACGTAACAGCCAATTTGCGGAATGTTGGCGTTCAAAAAAGCCATATTAAGATAAGACCTCCTCTACTGGTGTTTCTTCCTCGATTTTGTCCCATGCTGGGGGTTGGATTTCCCTGAAGCGTTCTTGGTTGAAACCTCTTTCCGGATGCGGTGGTTTATTGGAGTTTGGGTTGTACATACTTTCCAGATATACAACCACTTCTCCTGGCTCGCCTTTCCAATTTACACCAATACCTAAATCTCTGACCGTATAGACGTGATCTTTTACGGGCAAATGCGTGTAGAAGTTAATAATTTCTTTTGGAAAAGAGTCGTCCACACAGATTACTTTTGAGCCCCGTCTCACCAATGTCTCCTGATTTCTTGAATGACTTTTATAATCAAAGCCAAAGCAAAACTTAAGATGCATATAATCAGAGCAAATACAATAAATACAAAAGCACACTGGGCAATCACATTCCCAATCGCTGGAAGCGCATCAAGAATGAGTGACATTTCCAAACTCCTTAATCCCACATTCCCTTGCGACCATGGCTTCTAAGATGGCTCCCGCACTACCCGCCCATCCGGGCAGAAAATAAATGTGGTCGGCTCTTAAGAGCATTTGTAAATCGTGACGCATGTAGACCGGACGAGGAAGGTCTTGGCGACCCTCGAAGTTCTCTGCTGGGTTTAGTACCGTATGACCCAGCGCCCGAAACACGGTCGCTTTCTCGTTGAAGGCGTTAAAGTTATGATTCTCGTATCCCGTCATTGGGCCGGACAGATAGATTGTTTTCATTTAATATCCGCCCCTCCTTCTCTTAATGAATTTATCATTTTTTCTATATCCATGTTTTCCGAGGCGAAGGTTATAATTTCCGTGTGGCCAGTTGTTGCGTCCATACCGGTGAGCCGGTACGGATACCAGCGCGTGGAAAGCCATAACCAAAATCCATATAAAAAAGCGTCAATCATAAAAAGTAGGGGCGTCACCCCGTGCAAGAGATGACGCCCCCTTTACCTTAACCGAAGATTGCCTTCAGTTGTTCCGCCGCTTCGGGGGAATGTTTCCCGCCGATCTTGAGTTGCGGCACGAAGTACGAGCCGGAAGGACTCGTGCGGATCTTGCTGGTCAACTCATAGTAGGCTGTGTGTAAACCAGACTTTAGGAATAGCTGGCTATCCGTAAAGACTTGTTTACCGGCGGCACGATAGGCGCTCTTAGCCATCAGCCACTGGGCCAACCCATACTGCTTGCCGCTGACGGCAAACGGAAACAACGGATTGTCGTTGTTCGGAGCTTCAATAGCAATGATGGTTTGGAGAGCCTCGCTGTACCGGTCGGTATCGGCGTCAGCTTCCGGATCATTGGCCAAAGACCCACCCGCGGCACGAACGTCGGCCAGACGGTTGAAGGTTTTGGCGATCTGATCTGAACCGTACACCACATCCTGAATGTAAATCTTCTGGATGCGGAGGAAGGTGATCTTGGCCGGTTTCTTGCCGTCACCGATCACAACTTCACGGTTGTACACAAACGATCCGGGCTGGAACGTGTTGGACAACTCGCCGGTCTTGGCCACGAGGTTCAGGCGCGGGACGGTAAAGTCTTTTGCCGAGAACTCCCCTTCGACTTGTCCGGAGAGCGTGTTGACCGCCAACGCCGACATGGGCGCTTCGATCACTGCGAGTTCCTCCTTGGGCTCATCGTTGGTTATTTCGGGTGCTGGCTTGGTTGTTGCTTTGGTTTTTGGAGCAGGTGCGAATGATGTTTTCATATTATTCGTTTTTTATGCTTCTTTGGTTTTTGCCAAGTAAGGCACCTCACCACCGCCCTTGATTAGGCCGGCCTCGGTGAGGATATCTTCCAAGGCTTGTTTTGCTTGTTGTTTTTGTCCACGCGGATGTTTTTCCGCCCAGACTTTCTCCAGCTTTGCAAACGATAACGTCGCGCAACTGGAAAATTCTTGTGGGCTCAACTTGTCTTTGATGATGTCGTACGCCGCAGTGGCGTCAACTATTTCTTTTTTGCCCGACCTTGTTTTGAGCTCGTAGCCTGGGATTTCTCCCCCATCCATGCGGAACTCCATGTTTGAGCGTTTGACACTCTCGCACCAGCGTTCCATGACACGCCGTATGCTTTCTGCTTGAGATCGTTGTTCTGGAGTCGCAAGCGTAAGCGGGTCAGCCAAGACCGGCAACTCGGAGTCTCGCAGGTGGTCGTAGGTTCTGGATATGACCAGAGCTTTAGAGTGAAGAGCCTTGCACGTTCCTTTGTTTCCACAGTATAAGCATCCTTTCTCCGTGGGGTTGAGCTCGGGCTCCGGTTGTTTGGCCCTTGCAATGATGGTCTCCACCCGAAGACGCATCCGGTCGTAATCCTTTGTTCTGTCAAAAGAGTGACGGCTGACCATGTTAAGTCTGGGTTGGGCAAAGACAACCTCCACCTCCTCGACGTCTCTCCATTTTTCAAATACGCCAACGGCGTATGCCCAGCCTTGGATATTGACCTCGGCGTCATCCACGGCGGTCCACCCAAATTTAGCGTCTCCAATCTTGGCCTTGTCCTTGCAAATCAAGACGATGTCCGCAGTGCCAAAAGTCAACCCGTCGGCTATTTCCAGTTTTTGTTCGGCTAGTTCAGTTACCTTGTCCCCAAGCTCCTGTTTCATCTCACCAAAAAGGTCGGCAACCATCATAACATTTTTGCGTTGCCATTCATCCAACCCTTCGAGGTTTCCAGTCTCAAGGGCTTTGTGCATCCGAGTTCCCTCCTCTGCCGCGGCAGATCCTGCGTCCGAAGGTTGTGGTTCGTTTTCCCACCCCGGACACACCTCTCGCCATTTGAGTGAACTTGGACTGTAACGGTGGTGACTCATAAAATTGCTCCTAGGGTTTCTCCGTCCGTGATTGTTTCGATGTTGTGCAGTTTTCTGCGAAGACTTCGTGCGACTTGTGTTTCGACTGTTCCATTTGCGAAAAGCAGGTATTGCCGACTGGGAGACAAAGCTCCCGCTCGATGGATTCTTCCGAGCGCCTGTTTTGTGTCGATAGCCGAATACGTCGGCGCAATAAGACTGATTCTTGGAACTCCGTGCAGGTCATGTAGAGACAATCCAACCCCGCCGGCCTGAATCATGCAAGCGCAAACTTTTACCTTGTTGGCTTGGAACGCGGAGATATTTTGTACTCTTTCATCATCCGTCTGATCGCCAATGATTTGCGCCGATTCCTCAGGGACAAGCTTTCGGTAGGCGTCGAGTGACTGTCTAAAATTGAAGAAAGCAACGACAGCGTTTCCCTCTGCAATCGCCTGTTCCGTAAGTTCGACAAAGACAGGAACACGCATCAACTCCGCTTCTTGCCTCGCCCTGAGTTTGATCGTGAGCGGGTTTGCGGACGTTCGTTTGCTTCGCAGTTCCGTAAGCTCCTCCTGCATCTTTTCGTAGATGGCGTCGACATCTCCCATGTCGTAACATTCCGCAAACACGGAGTTTGAGGGGAAAGCGTCTCCAAGGTCTGCGATTCGGATGCGGTGTCCTTTTTCCGGAAAAATCCTGTTATGAATTTCGCGAAGCATTTTCTTTCCGCCCATGAAAGCCAGACCACGGCCCCATGGAGCTTTCCGACAGCCCATGTGATGGGTCCACCGGTAGAAGTCGTGGTATTCATGGAGACCTAACATGTACCCTGTCGCCCGCATGTCGAGCGGATTTTCTGCGGCAGTGGCGGACAGCATCAGCACGGGATATTTCTTTGACCCTGTAAGTATCTTGGCATTAACGCTTGTTGAGCCTTTACACTTGTGCACTTCGTCAAAAATTAAAAGTTTTACCCCAGAGAAAGTCCACTGCCATGTTCCCGATGGAGTCCACTGTCCTAACTTTGTTTTTCCCGTTTTCAGTTTCTCGTAATTGATCACCTCCCCTAGGACATTTGCAGTCCCAAGCCATTCTTTCCATGACGGTATGACTGCTTTTGGGCAGACCACGATTACATCTGCTGACATCTTTTTAGCAATCCAGACAGCTTTGGCTGTCTTTCCAGTACCCGTATCACTCGCGTCCAGCGCGACGTTATGCTTTACAAGGCTGTTGATTAGGGCTACCGCCCCCGCCTTCTGCCACTCGAAAAGCTTTAGTTCTTCCATACTCGAGAATCAATAGTGCGTCCGCCGTGGACAATGTCACGCTTAATTTTGGAAAGCGCCTTTGTGCTTCTGCTTTTAGTTTGTTTTTCCATTCTGTTTTGGTCACTCCCTTGCTGTTACCGAGACTCAAGGCTTTTTGCCAAGCCTGTGGTCTTACCATAATGATTTTGTATCCAAGGGTCATGGCCACCCCAAGAAGGAATCCAAAACCCCTGCCAAAGTTAAACATTGCGGAACCAGGACTTCCGGTTCCACCGACATACCCACCGACCTGCTCCAAGACTAACGTGTCGTGGTATGTCCGCAAGTTCCTTAGTTTGTTAAGCACATCCCCCTCTGTCTCAGGCATCTTGAAGGCATCCACCATCCCATTGACTGTCACAGATGCTATCCCACCGCTAGCTCCGGGGTCGATTGCAATCATGGAGTTTATCTCCCAAATTACGCTGGAAAGCCAAGTGGAATCTGGTAGCTTTAGGCGATGCCTCAAATTGAGAAGTACGGGAAGATATGGCCCGAGGGCATGACTCCATTGACAATTGAATTGCTCGCCTTCCGTGAAGGTTTCTCGTTGGAGAAGGGTGGCTTGGGCAAGGAACAGCATTTTTGGAATGTCGTTGAAATGCTCTGGCCGTATCACCCCAAGAAAAATCCACAAGGGTTTCAGCGTAATCCATGGGCCGACGATCAGATCGTGGAATTGTGCAAGTGGAACTATCTTGGCATCTCCGGACCTAAGTCGTCTGCCAAGACTGAAGTCGTTGGGCTTTGGGGTTTGGTCAACTGGTATTGCGCTCCGTTTGACACACTCATCTTAGTGACCACGACCTCGGTTCGGGAAGCCCGTAAGCGCATGTGGGGCCGAGTCCGTGAACGCCACATGCAGGCTAGGGTGATGCCCGGAAAGCTTGTCGACTCGATGGGCAAGCTTGTGCTTGAGGAAGGCGGTAGTGACCGGTCCAGCATCACGCTCATTCCGTCAGCCAAGGACAAGGAAAAGGAAGCTTCCGAGAAGTTGCTTGGCTTAAAAAACAAACGGGTGTTCTTGTTGGTCGACGAGGCCACGGACGTGTCGCCCGCGATCTTTGAGTCCTGTGCCAACCTTTCCGCCAATCCTTATTTCCAGTGCGTAGCCTGCGGTAATTTCAATTCGGCTTACGATCCATTCGGTCAGTTCGTAACCCCTAAAGATGGCTGGCAAATGGTTCATGTTGATAGTGGCGGGTGGGAGACCAAAGACGGTTACTGCCTGCATTTAGATGGGGAGAAAACGCCTAACCTAGATCACGACGACAAGTGGCCATTCTTGCTGACCTCCAAGAAACTGGACGAAGACCGCAAGCGTCTTGGCGAAAACTCCCTGTCTTACTGGCGGTTCATCCGTTCGTTCCCAGCCCCTGCCGGTTCAGAGGAAAACATTTACAGCGAAGCAGACCTGCGAAAGTTTGACGCTCACAAACCGGCTCTGTGGGTTGGAAAAAAGAAACCGGTAGCAATCGCGGGTTTTGACCCCGGTTTTACCAATGGTGGTGATAGATCGGTGTTATACCTTGGGAAGTACGGGGATACAGATTCCGGACTGACAATCAACTTTGACAAGTATCTAGAGTTGCGGGAGAACTCAGCATTGAGGGACCAGCCCCGTAATTACCAGATTGCCCTGCTTCTGAAGCAAGAGTGCGAGAAGTACGGTGTGCTACCCAAGCACGTTGCTGTCGACGCCACCGGTGCAGGTGATCCTCTTTGTGATATTGTCGCTACTGTTTGGAGCCCTCAGATTCTTCGGGTGAAGTTTTCAGAAAGACCCAGTAGTCTTCCAGTTAGCAAAACGTCCCGCATGAAGGCTGACGAGTCTTATGGCAACAGGGTGTCCGAGCTTTGGTACGTCGGTAGGGAGTTCCTTAGGGCAGGCCAGATTCGGGGCATTACTCTAGATTTGGCTCGGGAGCTTGTGGCTCGTCAGTACCGGACAGCTGAGCGTGGCAAGATTTATGTGGAGTCCAAAAAAGACATGAAGTCTAGGTTTGGCAAGTCTCCTGACATCGCCGATGCCGCCTTTCTAATGCTCGATGTATGCCGTCAGCGAGTGGGGGCTATTGCTGGAACCACCGTCGCGGGGGGAGGTAAGTTCAAGGACTTTCTCTCTGTGGCCCGTCAGACCTCTTCTCTATATTCTTGACCGATATACGCTAATCAATTATCTAAGAACCTAACGTGGACCAGAATCTCGAAACGATCTCGCCCTCCGGCAAACCACCCAAATCGAGGCTTAAAGATGCTAAAGCAGCTTTTTCGATCTATCAGAACCTTCTTGATGCGGACGCGGACAGTGCTAACCAGCGGGTCAAAGTCCAAGCGATGCTCGACGGTGAGGCACCGTACAATCCGTCTACGCTCAAAAATCTCGGCCAGTCTTATCGATCAAATCTGAACTTCCTCGAAGCCTCTGCCGATCTTGAGTTTGCGTTGACTGCATACTCCGATCTGGTCAACGGAGTCCCACAGTTGGCGCAGGTCAAAACCAGTTTTGGTGATGCCTCACAGCAGGGTAATTACAGCCAGATTATCTCTGAAGAGTTCGATCGAGTTCTTCGAAAGAATTGGGATGAGTTTTACTACAACCAGCAACGGCTGGCTCACGAGTTTGTGGCTTACGGAGTTGGCTTTGCTTTCTTTGAGGATGATACCGATTGGCGTTGGAAGGTCGCCGGCTTGAAGGATTTCTATGTTCCCCGTGGTGTAGCTGCGGCCGAAAGCCGTATTGAGTTTTGTTGTGCCCGCCGTTCCTATTACGCTCACGAGCTTTATCAGTATATTAAAGACCCCAAATCCGCCCGTGAAGTTGGTTGGGATGTTGATGAAACCCGTAGAGCGATCATCAACGCCGTTCCCGCTGACGTGGCTGGCACGAAGCTGGGGTGGGAAGAGATCCAAGTCATGCTCAAGGACAACGATCTTTCGCTGTCTTTTGCCCGTTCCGCCGAGATTCAGACAGTCCACTATTACATCCGTGAGTTTGACGGGCGAATCACCCACGCAATAGGTCTTCGGAATGGCTCGAATATCAACTTTCTTTTCCGTAAAGACAATCGCTTCGCCAACATGGGGCAAGCAATAGTTCTCTTTACCTACGGAATTGGGACTAACGGAACGCTTCACTCGATCCGTGGTCTGGGCTACAAGGTTTATCCTCATATTCAGGTGACCAATCGCCTGCGTAACGCCATCATCGACTCGACCCTGTTGTCGACCTCGGTGATGATTCAGCCACAGACGATGGAGGATCTCAACAACCTGACCATCGCCTACAATGGTCCGATGGCGATTCTGCCCCCGAATCTGAATATTGTTGACCGGACCCAGCCCAATCTTGCGGCCAACGCACTTCCAATTGCCCAAGAGCTCACGGTCGTTCGTCGCAATAACACCGGTAGTTACGCTTCTCAGGTAGCGACCACAACTGGTAGTGCTGAGCGGACCGCGACCGAGGTCAGCGCTCAGCTTGAGCGAGAGGCTGTTCTTTCCACTCAGGCTCAGAATTTTTATTATGTGCCATGGGGCAAGTTGCTCCGCGAGCAGTTCCGCCGCCTTGCCCGCAACACTTGGTCTTCCGAAGAGTCCGGGGGCCCCGAAGCGTTGGAGTTTCATCGTCGGCTTCGTTCCCGTGGGGTTCCCGTTGAGGCTCTTCAAGCTGTGTACGATGTGTCTCCTCTGAAGGCAGTTGGCTATGGGAGTGCCCAAGCCCGCCTGCTTGCCTACAACGAGTTCATGCAGATGTTACCCATGCTTGATGAGACAGGTCGCGCCAATGTCATTCGCGACCGCATCGCCGTTCGTGTTGGGTATGATCAGGTTGATCGTTACGCCCCTGCTCCGAATGTTCCCGCTCGTCTTCCGGTCGATGCCAAAATTGCAGAGCTTGAAAACGATTCAATGCAGGGTGGCCGCGGGGTCACCGTTCAGCCGGGAGAAAACCATGCGGTTCATCTTCAGGTCCACGCCGCTGATTCAGTTCAGTTTCTTTTGGCCGCCGATCAGAATGCGGTACCTCCGGCAGAAGCGTTCAAGTATCTTTCCCTCGCCGGTCCTCATATGGGAGCTCACCTTCAGCAGATTGCCGGAGACCGCACCCGTCAAGTCATGGCCGGTCAATACAAAGATATTATCAATCGAGTTAATCAGGCAACACAAAGACTTGGCGAACAGCTTGCTCGCGAGCAAAGGCAACAACAGGAAGCCATGGCCAGAATGCAACAACAACAGCTTGAGCAGGCGTTCAAAATGCAGATTGATGATGTCAAAGCCAAAGCGCAGGCGGAATATGCAGTTAAGTTGGCCAAGGTACAGGCGGATGCACAGATCGACAAAGCCGCTTCAGACGCTAAAATCGCCATCAAAAGCGAGGAAGCCAGACAGCGTATGGCTCTCCGTGACGCCCAGACCGCCCAGAAACTCAGGGCGCAGGCCGAAAAGAAAAGAGTTGCAGGTTAGTAAGGTTCTGTTAGCTACTCTCTTTAATGACTTTATCCGAGTGGACTAGGCGAGACGATTATATCGAGCTTTGGAAAAGAACTTGGCAAGAGCCCCACATGCGAGCGGGGCTTTCGGTTTTGATCCATCTTGGTCTGCCACAAGCCAGCATTCTTTCCCCTACTGCCGCTACAAATGAAAGTATCAATGTTCGCGCTCTTGCTCACTCTCGTACTGAGGGTTGGTTTGCCGCGGTCAAGTCAGTCGATTTCTTGAAAAACCCCAAGGCCGAACAATCTGAGTTGCCGGCTCCTTGGGAAGATGCAACCACCAACTAACGGAATAAAAACATATGCCAACACCCACTGCACCAAGCCAAACGTATCAAGCGTCTTCTCTCGGAGATGCCCTTAACGCCGCACTTGGAACCTCTGAAATGCCGGCATCTGTCGCTACCCCGATTTCTCAGTTGCCTTCCACTCCTGCGGTTGCCCCTGCCCAACCGGCAGAAACACCAAAAGTTGCTGAACCGGTTCAGACCGAAGCTCCTAAGGTTGAAGCACCCAAGGTAGAAGCTACTGAATCGGAAGAGCCCAAAGCCCCCGAGATCAAAACCCCCTCTAAATTGATCGACTCTCTTTTGACTCCCGATGCTGAAAAACCAAAAGAGCTTCCAAAGGTTCTCGATGAAAATCTTGCGGAAGACGAGAAACTTCCTGGCAAAGCCACTGCTTCTGCCAACTCTGCGTTTGCTGCTAAAGCCCGTGCTCTCAAGACAGCCGAACAGGAGTTGGCCAAGCTCAAAGCCGAGCTTGAAGCCGCCCGTCAGTCTGGGAGCAAAGAGGCTTCCGCCGAGGTGCAGAGCATCAAAGCTGAGCTTGAGGAAAACCGCAAGCTTGTTGAGGACTATGAAAACCAGCTTTCTCTCGTCCGTCTCGAGTCGACTCGTGAGTTCAAGCGCACTATTGCCGAACCCATGTCTCGGGCCGAAAAAGCCATTGCCGAAGCTCTTACTGGTTATGAAGGCATCAACGTAAAGGACGTTGTTCGGGTTCTCGATATTGCTGATCCCGCCCAGCGCAAGGCTGAGTTTAAGGATTTGATGAGTGGTGTGGATCAGCTTGACGCTCTCGCCGTCCGTAACAAGCTCGACGAGATTGCTCAACTTCGTAACCAAAAGGACGAATTACTCAAGTCCGCTAATGACACTCTTTCCAAAATGGAGCAGCAGGAAACCCTCGCCGAACAGCAGGCTCGCCTTCAGTTTGACAAGGAAGCTGACGTTGCGTTTGAGTTGACATGGAATCAGTTTGAGGATTCCTTTCCGATTCTCAAGCGCGGTCAAAGCACCGAGTGGGATCAGACGGTCAAGGCACTTCGCGAGCAGGCTGTTTATTTGGACAAGCAACCGCTTGACCACACCCAGCGGGCGACGCTCACCTATCAAGCCGTGTTGTTCCCCCTTGCTGTTCAGGTTGTTCGCGATCTTACCACCAAGAGCAATGCCACTATCGCTGAGCTCAAAGCCCAGCTTTCCAAGTATCAGGCGGCTACACCTAGCGCCGGAGCGGGGGCTAATAATCCTCCTGCTTCTGCGCTTCCGGCCAACGCTGGCTTTTTGGATGTGCTCGAAAAGGCGATGGGTCGGTAGTTTGAGCAGGGTTGTACGAGTTTACTTTGGTTGTGGCCGCCTAGACTGTTGGTGGGGGTGGTAATTCTATTTTTGCTTCGATTGATGTTGAAGAATTTTAGCGTAGGCCCTTGACACTAGTTTGAAATAAGTTACATCGATTCTAGTTCTCTGGCAAAAATGCCTATGCGATGGGGCTAACTCGCCTGCGCCCCACAGGCTTCGCTTAACGGGCATGGAAGCGTCAACCGACGGCTAACGGTTGTACAACTGTCTTCTTGAGCTTGCCGGCTCCGGAAAAGAAACCTTGGAAAGGGACCCGCCATCGTGTGATGGATTGGACCACCCGATCCGAAACCTTTTCACAAAGGAGATACTTCTATGCCTTGCGACAATATCGAGCAGCTTCTGATCACAGAATCTGGTCGTATCGGTCCTGACATTTATCGTCGGACCCTCAACACGTCCCCGTGGACGACTTTAGTTAAACAAGAGGCGTGGCCCGATGAAATGGGCGACGCAGTTCAGGTTCTGGTGTACGAGCGTACCCTGCCCGGAACTGGTGCTGGAATCAGCTGGTCGACTGTTCAGTCGAATCCGGCTGAGACCGAAGGCCCCGGCTCCTGCGCGGTTGCTGGCGACGACCTTGGCTTTGCCCAGCGTCTGCGTTCCTACAACCTCCAGCAGGCGGCGATCAACTCGCCCGACATCTGCTTGAACGACCTCCGCTTCCCCGTGAAGCGTCAAGAGCAGCTCCGCAACATCATGGCGGTGCTGACTGAGAACACGCAGTATGCGTGGGAAAACCGTTACCGCGACGAGTACGTCCGGTTGGCTGATTACAAGATCAATGCCAATTCGACCGAAATCCTCGCCGGTGCGACCTCGTTCAGCGAGACCAACCTGCCGAACAGCCGACTGACTCAGGGCATCCTGCGTTATGTCTACTCCAAGCTCATTCGTGATGGTGCTGCGAATAACGCCTATGGCCGTGAGAACGGCGCTCCGGTGTTCCTCCTGATCACCTCCCCCGAGACGAGCGACGAGATCATCAAGCTCAACCCAGACGTCCGTCAGGACTTCCGGTATGCCAAGCCCAGCGAACTGCTCCAGCCTCTCGGCGTGGATCGTTCCTATGCTGGCTTCTACCACCTGATCGACACCATGACGCCTCGGTACAACTTCAACTCTGCTGCTGCTCCTGGCTCTAGGTGGGTGCGGGTGTATCCTTATGTCGCCGAAGCCCCTGTGGGTCCCAGCCAGAAGGGTACCAAATACGTCCCGAATCCGGCGTACTACACGGCTGAATACGAAGATTCCATCATCTTCCACGCTGACGTGTTCACGTCACTGGTTCCGAAGCCCATCGGCGCTACTGGCCAGATGGCCTTCGACCCGCAGAGCTATCGTGGTGACTTCCGCTGGCGGAATATCCCCGATCGGGATTGCAACCCTGACGGCAACATCGGCTTTTTCCGGGCTATCTTTAGCTCCGGTTCCAAGCCCGTGTTCACCAACTTGGGTTATGTGATCCGTCACCTGCGTTGCCCGGCTGATCTCAGCCTACTCGGCTGCGCTCCGGTTGACGAAGGATAATTGAATTAATTAAGGGGGAGGCGTAGGTTTTTATCCCTGCGCCTCCTCCTCTTTTTATTTCATGCGCGGTTGTTCTGAATGCGAGATGAAAAGACAGGCTTCCATGCCCATCGTCGTCATTGCAATCAAAAAGGAGAAACCTGATATGAAGAAGATCGCTACGTTTGGTCTTCCCAAGGGTTTCGTTCCGCCGGAAGGCGTCGTTGAAGGTGACACGTTTGAAGCTCTCGCCACGTTTAGACACGGCGGCAATAAGCTTGATCTGGTCGCCATCGAAGGCTCCGAGGTGGAACGTGAAGAGCCCGAAATGGAAGAGGCTGAAGAAATGGCCAGCAAGGCTCCGGCCGAAGCTGGTTTTGCGGAGGCCATTGAAATGTCCGCCGCTCCGGAGAAGATGGCTTGAAGCGGGAGGTGAAGGGCGAAGGTTGGAGAGAGTTTGTCTGTGCTATTATTGAGCAGGCAATTCACGATCTAAACTTCGCCCTCACCGTCCCATCTAACCGGAAGCTTGACCAAAGAGATTATTTTACTCCGCTACACTTTGAGTTGTTCTTTGACCAGATTGAAGGGCTTTGCGAAGCGGCCAGTCTTAAAATTCCTGTTTCAAATCTTCGCGCTAAAATGCAGGTAAGTATTGACAAACTGAGGGAGAAACGGGATAGAAAGAGGCAATACATATGCCGAGTCCATTAAAAGCAGATCTTGAATTTGTCGATAGCCTGAAACGTGCCTTGTTTTACGGCCAGACCGACATCAATGCGTTGGTGTACGGTGACATTTCCAAACTTCAGAATGCCGCGTACATGCCGGCCTCTCAGTATTTTGTGAATAATTTTGTTCGCGCAATCAATTCCGTACAAGTTACCGGCGCTGATCTTCAGACACCCTCATCTATCACTGAATTGTCGACTAATGCTCCCGCCGATCAGGATTTTGTTGATGATTGCACTCGGGCCGGACTTTTTGGCCAAGTAGCTTCGGTGATTGAGAATGATTCGCGTCTTGTGACTTTCTCAGTCAACATGAACGTTGAATCTTTCTTGGGTGATTTTAACTCCGCCACAATGGGGGTTGAAGTTCGTGGTGACTTCAATGGTTTTGGTGGTGGTTCAACTCTTACTGATGTTGACGCCGATGGTATTTATACTGGCACTTTCGATCTTCTTGGAGCCCCTAGCCTTACCCAAGAATACAAGTTTTACACTACCGGACCGGGAGCTTCTGGATTTGAGTCGATTGTTGGCAATCGTTCTTTTGCTCTGAATCCGTACGGGGTAGCTCAAATTCTCCCCACTGTTTATTTCAACAATCTTAGCCAAGCCCGTAAGTGGGTTGTGAGTGTAGATCTTTCCGGGCAAGTGAGTCTTGGTAAGTTTGTTAATGACGGCTCCTATGCAGCGTACATTGTCGGGCCGTTCAGTGGTTGGGTTGCTGCTCCGGCATATCAACTTACCTACACCGGCTCCAACAGCATTTATCAAGCTACCTTTGAGTACGAAGGCACAGACCCAAGCCCGATCACCTACAAGTTCTTTACGGTTGGTACCTTGGCGCAAGGATACGAAGGCGGTTCTGATCGCAACGTCACTCTCGGGGCGTCTCTCACCACCACGACCACCCCGACAGCAACGTACGTCAATAATCCGTAAAGCCGGGGTCCGTTTTGTGGACCCAGCTTTTAAAGGTTATTCCGAAGACGAAATATTAAGAAGTCTCTCCTATTTGGTTGACGAGGGTTTCGTGGAGTTTGAGGAACGGGACGGCGAGTGGTTTATCAAAATCGCTGAAAACGTGACTTAAACTCGTTGACAACCAATATAGTATAGAGGATATATAAAGGAGACTTTATGGCAGCACTTACCGGACAGACTATTGCCAGCACCTATCCCCAGTTGCTGAAGACCACGGCGGCCGGCGGGATTAGCGCGGCACCCACGGTTGTCGAGGACGGCGACGGGACATCGTCTGCTCTTTCCATCAGCACTGGCGGGGCTTCTGTGGCCGGCACTTTGGGTGCTTCCGGAAATTTTTCAGTCGCCACCAATAAGTTTACTGTTGATTCCCTTACTGGAAATTCATCCGTTGCCGGCACTTTTGACACCGCTGGTGATTTTAGAGTTAATGTTAACAAGTTCACAGTCGATGCTTTGACTGGAAATACCGTAGTTGCTGGGACTTTAAATGTTGCGGCGGCCACTCAATTTAGCGCTAATGTTAATATTTTAGGGTCGTTAAGTGTCTCGACCTTGAGCTTGTCAACGGTTGTTGTTTCTGGAACAGCATCTGTCTTGGGAAATTTTGATGTAGCCACGACAAAGTTTACTGTTAACGCAACCACTGGAGATACCCATGTTGATGGTGGCTTGACGGTAGTTGGCACCACTAATTCTGCCGGTGATTTTTCTGTTGCGACCAATAAATTGATTGTCAACGCAACCAGTGGAAACACCGACATTGCTGGTGATTTGGATCTTGCGGATGATCTTAGGGTCGCCACAAATAAGTTTGTTGTTGACGCCGCGACCGGTAACACTGACGTGGCTGGAGATCTTGATCTTACCTCTGATTTCCGAGTTAACGTCAATAAGTTTGTTGTCGCCGCTCTTTCTGGAAATACTGACATCGCCGGTGATTTGGATGTTACCTCGGATTTCCGAGTAAACACCAATAAGTTTGTTGTCGCCGCTCTTTCTGGAAATACTGACATCGCCG
>Ga0194133_10001952_pt1 | contig 33618 bp, 40 predicted proteins | sample TA2KigOf40mmetaG_FD_155448 | JGI IMG/M metagenome (GOLD analysis project Ga0194133, IMG submission 155448) | Freshwater microbial communities from Lake Tanganyika, Tanzania - TA2015055 Kigoma Offshore 40m | ecosystem: Environmental > Aquatic > Freshwater > Lake | place: Tanzania: Lake...
ACCTTCGATCAACTCTATAAGTTCATCGTGCCCGTTTGTGCGAACTGTCACGCAATGATTCATCGACAGTCACCAGCGTTACATCCAGACGAACTTAGTAAACTTCTGAGAGTAACGGAGCAGTAGAAAAAAAAGAGGCAGCAGCAAGGGCTAAGCTACGTTCCTGAACCCACAACCACCGATAAGTGAATTTCGAATGGCTCAGCAAACGACATCAATTCAAGTCAATCTGACAGGCAAAAGCGTAGTCGCTGCCTATCTGCTTTGGTGGTTCCTTGGGTGGGCTGGAGTTCACAGACTCTACCTCGGCAGAGTGAAGACAGGGCTTGCACAGCTCATCCTCTTCGCTATCGGTATCGTGACTTTGATCCTATTGGTCGGCTACATCTTCCTGGCGATATGGGGCGTCTGGTGGCTGCTCGATGCGTTCTTTACCTACAAGATTGTCACTGAAGAAAACGAGAGACTCGGAGTCTTGGCTTCGACGTTGTCGGTGTCAAAGTCCGGTGGGATTCACAATGACTTAGATCAGCTAGAGAAGCTGCATGCCCTCTATGAGAAGGGTGTGCTGACTCGAGAGGAGTATGAGGCGAAGAGAGCAACTTACTTGTAGTTCAAAGGACGTGGATGCCGAATCGACAAAGTATTGAGCTAACTCACCTAGAAGAATTCTGTCGGTCAGGCGGTCGTGGGTTTCAGTGACGTCGTAGACGCGTTCATCGCCGCTACTGGCCCCCGGCCAAAGTCGCTACACGCGCTAAAGACCCGGGTGAAGACCAGCAGAGACGCTCTGAAAAGAAAGCAGGAATTCTTCGAATTCAATTGGCTGTATTAAATAGTGCAAAGAGCGTCACCGATACAGCAGTAGCAAGTTGGCGGTTGCATGCCTTGTCCGGAAAGTTGATTGGGCACTTTGCAATAGCAGTAGATGAGAACTGGAGACTGACTTTTAAGTTTGATGATGGCGACGTTGGACAATTGGACTATCAGGACTATCACTGACAGGAGTTGGCAACATGAGCAGAATGCATAATCCACCACACCCCGGAGAGGTTCTTCGTGAATGGATTCCGGAGGGGATGACCGTTACTGAGGCTGCCCCAGCTCTATTTGTCGCCCGCGTAACGCTGAGCAAGATTTTGAATGGCAACGCAGGCATTTCCGCTGAGATGTCGCTGCGATTATGACCTGCGCCCATCAGTTAATTGCTCCCTCACTAAAGCGGCTCAGAATTCATATAAGTTGTTGATTTTGAATGAGAATAAAAGCGGCGGGTGTCCACTTTGACCTGGAATGCCCGCGTTGGTGCTGGCCGTATTGCACAGGCGCATGGACCTCATGGTGCGGCTCCAGCGTCGCCTGGATTGATAAGGCAGGGTGTGACATCGGGGTAGGGGTCGCCGCGGAAATCGCCCCCGAACCCCGCGGGGGTTTGTGTTCACGCTCTTCCAAGCTGCAATAGCATCTTGCAATGCTTCGGGGGATTCGCCAGTTTTCAACGGCGCGGTTGGGCTGCGCCATCGGTTCGCTCTGGTCCAAGTATTGGATCGGAGTGAGTTTCATCATTCTTCTCTGTGCCATCGTTGCCGAATTCACTTGGTGCTGGACGCTGCTTTTCTCCACCCTTATTGTGGCGGTGAAGGCCGAATACGATTACCTCACCCCCGAGTCCGAGAAGACCCAGCCAAGGGAGTTCTCGGTCAAACGCAGCTGGCGGGCCAAACGTTCCCGACTGGCCAGTTACGGCAACAAGCGGGTCACTTGGCACTACGCGAAGATTCGCTTCGAGCACCAGCCCGCGCCATGGAACCCGGTTCGCGAGCAGGCCGAGATCGTCGCCCAGGTCTACGGCAAGTGCGAGACCGAGGCCATGCGCACCATTCGCGCGCTTTATCCAAGTAGCGATCGCATCCGCATCCTTCACTTCGAGCGCCAGCACGCTGCATAGGCCGACGGCTTGGGGTAGCCGCCTGTCTCGGACAACCAAACCTATCAGGAAACATTGACTGACCGCCCTTCTCTGTGCAGAGTAGGGGAATGAAACCAGCCGATTGTCGCGGCCTGCAGGCCAGTGCCCAGCCGTTTCCCTTCACTGCACTGGTGGGCCAAGACGAAATGCAGCTTGGGCTGCTCATTGCCGCCATCGATCCACTCATTGGTGGTGTTCTTATTCTGGGGGACCGCGGCACCGGCAAATCCACCGCCGTGCGTGCACTCGCGGCTGTATTGCCGCCGATCGATGCCGTGGTCGACTGCCCTTATCAGGCCTCGGCAGACAAGGGCTGCGGCCAATGCCCAGCCTGCTTAAAGGCCCAAGAGTCGGGCAAGCGCCCCAAGACCCAGAGCATTCCTGTGCCCGTGGTCGATCTCCCGCTCGGCGCCACCGAAGACCGCATTCTCGGTGCGCTCAACCTCGAGAAACTCATGACTGCTGGTGTGAAGGCCTTCGAGCCCGGCCTCCTGGCCAAGGCCAACCGAGGCTTTCTCTACATCGATGAAATCAACCTGCTCGAAGACCATCTTGTTGATTTGCTCATTGATGTCGCGGCCTTCGGCGAGAGTCGGGTGGAGCGAGAAGGCCTCAGTGTCGTGCACCCCGCACGCTTTGTCTTGGTTGGCAGTGGCAATCCCGAAGAGGGTGAGTTGCGTCCGCAGCTGCTCGATCGATTCGGTCTGGCCGTGGAAGTCCGCACGCCCCGAGACCTCGCCCAGCGCATGGAAGTGGTTCGTCGGCGAGAGGCCTTCGATCGCGACGCGCAGTCCTTTCTCGATTCTGTGGCAGCCCAGCAGTCGGCCCTTCGCGAACAGCTGGTGGCCGCAAGGCGCCTGCTGCCCAAGGTCGAGATGCCCGATGCCATGCTCGAGAAGGCGGCCGAGATCTGCATGCAACTGGGCACCGATGGACTTCGTGGCGAGCTCAGTCTGATGCGTGCGGCCAAGGCCGCGGCCGCATTGAATCGGCAAAAGCGCGTGCACCTCTCGCACCTCAAGCAGGTGGCGCCGCTGGTCCTTCGGCATCGGCTTCGCCGCGACCCACTCGATGAGACCGACTCATCGGTCCGAGTCGCCATGGTCTTGGAGACCCTCTGAACAATCTTCACACCGTCTCGCAGATGGTGGACACCCTGATGATGGACCCACCCGCGCTCGGTGGCCTATGGATTCGCGCCGCTGCAGGGCCGCGTCGTCAAATGCTCCTCGAGCGCATCGAGGCCCAGGCGCGGCAACTCAATCTGCCATTTGTTCGAATGGCCCTGCACACCGACCCCGATCAACTCCGTTCGGGAATCGATGCCATTGAGTCGCTCACCCAAGGCCGGCCCATCTGGCGCCAAGGTTTGCTTGAACGTGCAAGGGGTGGTTTTGTGGTGGTGCCCATGGCCGAGCGCATGCCCAGTGGTCTGCTCGCACCGCTGATTGGGGCCGTTGATGCGCGGTCGGTTGCACTCGTCATGCTCGATGAGTCCACCAGTGATGAACCCCCGTTGCGGCCTGCACTGGCCGACCGGCTCGGCTACTGCGTAGACCTTCGCGATGAGACCCAGGCCTGGGCCATTCATTCGCAATGGCCAGCCTCTGAGACATTCGAGACCGAAGGCCACTCGGCGGTTCTCATTGATTCAACGCTCATCGAGCGAACTCTGGTCCTTGCGCAGGCCATGGCCATTGACTCCATGCGGCCCGCATTCGCGGCCCTGGCAGCGATGAAGCGCAGAGCCTTGCGTGAGGGGCGGTCGAGCGCCACCGAAGAGGACTGGGCCTGGGCAATCAATCTCTGTCTCATCGCGCACGCGCGCGTCTTCCCCACCATGCAAGAACAGGAAGACCAATCCGAAGCCGAGCCGGAGTCACAAGAAGACACGCAAGAGCCAAAGGCCAGCGAGACACAAGACAACGCCGCTTCGACGCAAGAGCAGCAAGCCCAGGAGGATTGGCCTGCACCCGAAGACGCCATGGCGCAGAGCGCAGAGCCTCCCAGTGAGATGTCGGTCGATACCCAATCGGCCACTCTGCCCGCGGGCCTGCTTGCTGCCTGGCAGTCCGCGGTCGAGCGGGCATCCCAGTCTCGCGGATCGGCCCCGCAAGACAGTGGTGCGGGTCAGATGGTGCGCGGTCGACGCGCCCATGGGCGTCGCATCGGCACTCAGCATCGGCGCCCCAGGGGCCCCGAGGATCGCCTTGCCTTGCTGGCCACCATTCGCGAGGCCGTTCCCTATCAGGCCATTCGCAATCCAAGCAATGGGCTTCTGGCGCTTCGGCCCGATGACATGCACATCTGGCGCTATAAGCAGGCGCGTGCCGTCACCACGGTATTCGTGGTCGATGCCTCGGGCTCCACCGCCCTGCAACGCCTGGGCGAAGCCAAGGGAGCAGTCGAGATACTCCTTGCCGAGTGTTACAGCCGTCGCGATCGCGTTGCACTGGTGGCCTTCAGTGGCAAAGGCGCGCAGCTACTGCTTCCTCCCACTCGATCCCTTCTCGCAGCAAGGCGCGCGCTCACGGGGCTTGCCGGTGGCGGCGGAAGCCCCATTGCTTCTGCATTTGCCCTGGGCCATTCATTGGCGCATTCGCTGGTGAAGTCCGGCAACGATGTGGTCTGGGTGGTGCTCTCCGATGGCCGCGCCAATCTATGTCTTGATGGGTCACCGGGTCGAGCCCAGGCCCTCGAGCAGGCCGAGCAGATGGCGCGTCGGGTGGCACCCCTTGCATTGCATCGGTTGTTCATTGACACCGCCATGCGGCCCGATCCCAATGCAAAACGCCTCGCCAGTGCCTTATCGGCGCGCTACCTTCCGCTGCCGGCTGCGCAGGCACGTGGCATTCATGTGGCCATCCAGGAGACCAGGCGCTCGGCCACTGGTTTTGGGTCTGCCTCGTGAAAGAGGTGCCCTCCAACATCTCGCCACTCTAAATCGACCACTGCCTTCGGCAGGTGTTGGTCGATCACACGCGAGAGTGGTTCGGCGGGAATCCATGGATCGTCGCGGGCCGCAAGCAGTTTGGTGGGCAGGGCAAGACCCTGGGCTTCTTCAAGAAGAGAGGGCAGGTCGGTCGCTGCCATGAAGGCGAGTGCACCCCGCAGGTGTGAAGACTGTGCAAAGAGCCGCTGGTAGTGGGCATGCCGATCCGCATTGAGCACGGTGCCTGTCGATGCGAGCAGACGATCGACCACCAGCGAGGAGCGCGCCAGTCCACCGAGCATCAGCAGGCTTGGACTCGATAGAACCAGTGGCCCAAGCAGTGGCCCGAGCATCTGCGTGTAGAAGGCCGGCGGCGGCACCAGCGAGGGAGCCAGGCCATAGAGCCGGCCACAGGGCATCTCGCGTTCATTGAGTGCCATGACCAGACCCACTGCGGCACCCGCCGAGTGGCCCACCACCATGTCCACATGGCGCATGCCCATGGCTTTGAGGAGGCGCTGGCTGAGCACGGCCATCTCTCGCAGGCCCAACGACTGCCGTCGATCGAACTGCGTCTGCCCGTGGCCGGGAAGGTCTGGCGCGATCACCCCCCATGTCAACGGAAGCGCATCGAGCAGCGGCCCCCAGGAACTGCGGTCGGCGCCGGTGCCGTGAAGCAGCAGCAGCATGGGCTCTCCACCGAGCCGGGGGCGATGCCAGCCGTGCCAATGCAGACCATCGAGATGGTGCTCGAAGTCTTCGATATTGCTGGGCCGTGGGGGTGGGCTCATGTTTTCAACAGGGTTGACGGGCCCGGTTGTTATGTCTAATGTCTAGTACAGTACACAACGACAACTAAAAATGACAGAAAGAAAGGCCCATGCTGACACAGAGAATTGAGCGGGCACTCGAAGCGACCCTGCAGCGGTCGGCGCTGTCATCGAGTCCTCCGCGGCTCACCCGAGCCATTCGCCATGCGGTGTTCCCTGGTGGCGCGCGCATTCGACCTCAACTCTGCCTGGCCGTGGCCATGGCCTGCGGCGATGACGACCCACATCTATCGGATGCAATGGCTGTCTCGCTCGAGCTCATCCACTGCGCCTCCTTGGTGCATGACGACCTGCCTTGTTTTGACAATGCGGCGCTTCGTCGCGGCCAGCCGTCGGTGCATGCCGCCTTTGGTGAGCGCATTGCGGTGCTCGCAGGCGACGGTCTGATTGTGATGTCCTTTGCTGCACTGGCAGGTTCTCGCCCCAAGCATGCCGAGCGTCTGGCCGATGCCATTGGCATTCTGGAGCAGGCGGTGGGCCCCGCGCGTGGCATCGTTGCCGGCCAGGCCTGGGAGTGTGAGCCCAAGGCCGATCTGGTCACTTACCAGCGCGAGAAAACAGGCTCACTTTTTACGGCGGCAACCGCCGGAGGTGCCGCCTCGTCTGGCGCCGATCCCCGAAGCTGGCTGGGCCTGGGCGATGCACTGGGCGAGGCCTATCAGGTGGCCGATGACATTCGCGATGTGCTGCTCGATGTACAGGCACTCGGCAAACCCTCGCATCAAGACGAGACCCACGATCGTCCGAGTGCCGCGCGCGAGCTCGGCCTCGAGGGCGCACTCAATCATTTCAATGGGCTCATTACACGGGCCGTCGGGAGCATTCCCAGCTGCCGCGGCGCCTTGCGTCTTCGCGGCATGGTGCTGGCCGAGGCCAAGCGCCTGCTGCCCGATGAGTGCGTGTCGGTGGTGCGTCAGATGAGCAGTGGCGCCCTTGTCTCTGGCAGTCCGAGTCGAGTCGGTGCGTCCAACGCATGAGCAGTTCCACCGACTCCGGCTGGATTGATCTTCGCGATCGATTAATCGGCAACGAGTCGTTCCAGCGCTGGGCCTCGAGAAGCCCACTCTTTGGCTGGATTGTTCGTCGCCAGTCCCGCCGGCTCTTTGATCTGGTGGCGGGCTTTAGTTACACACAGGTTCTCTATGCCCTGGTCAAGCTCGGCGTGGTCGACTCGTTGCGTTCCCACTCGCGCTCGATTCCACAACTCGTTGCGCTCACCGGATTGACCGAGGAGCGAATGCGCTTGCTCGCGAAGGCGGGCATCTCGCTCGAACTTCTGGAGTGGCGTAGCCGCGACCAACTCGGCCTTGGCTTGCTGGGCAAGGTGCTCGCCGAGAGCGAGGCCATTCAATCCATGGTGCTTCACCATGCCGATGTCTACCTCGATCTGGCCGATCCGGTTGCCCTGTTGCGAGACCCCAATCCACAGACCCGTCTTCGTCGCTACTGGGCCTACGCCTCCAATGGACAGCATCGCGAGGGCGGCCTGGGCATTGACGATGTCGGTGACTATTCCGAACTCATGGCGGCGAGCCAACCACTCGTGGCCCAACAGGTTCTCGATGCCTATGATTTCTCTGGCCACCGGCACCTCTTGGATATTGGTGGTGGACTGGGCCGTTTTGCGCAGGCTGTCGCCCAGGCCCATCCAGGGTTGCAACTCTCGGTCTTTGATTTGCCAGCGGTTGCATTGGCCGCCGAAGAGCGGCTTCGCGGCCTGGGTCTGTCAAACCGCATTGCCTGCAAGGGCGGGGATTTCTTTGCCGACCGACTGCCCATGGGCGCAGACATTGTGAGTCTGGTGCGTGTGCTCTACGACCATCCCGATGACCGCGCCCAGGCCTTGCTGCATCGGGTCGCCGATCTACTCCGGCAAAAGGGCGGCGGTCGACTGCTGATTGCCGAACCCATGGCGCAGGCCGACGGTGCGCCGGCCATGGGCGATGCCTACTTCGGCCTCTACCTTCTTGCCATGGGAGGAGGCCGCGCACGGGCCCCCGCAGAACTCGGGGCCATGCTCATGGAGGCGGGCTTTGACACCATCCGCGTGATCAAGACGGCCATTCCGGTGCAGACCGGCCTTCTCGTGGCCGACATTTCTTCCGACCGTTCATGAGCTTAGCGGTGGTCGCGGCCCCAATGATGCTCCGCAATATGTGTCAACTTAAAAAGACATTGACATGCGTCAACAAAAGCATACGATTGGGGTGTCATGAAGCACTTATATTGTCTAAGTCAGGGCTAGCCGCGCAGTGACAGCCGCCTCTGCACACACCGCCAAGGCCGTTCTACTCGACGGCCCACGCCAACTGCGTCTTGCCGAACTGCCACTGAGTGCCCTGGGTCCCGCCGATGTCCGGGTTCGCACCTGGTTTAGCGGCATCAGCACCGGCACCGAGCGACTCTTCTACACCGGCGAAATGCCCCCGTTCCCCGGCATGGGCTATCCACTCGTGCCGGGGTACGAATCCGTGGGCGAAGTCATCGAGGCGGGCGCAGAGTCGTCCATCAAAATGGGCAGCGTGGTCTTCGTGCCCGGAGCCAACTGCTACGGGCCGGTGCGCGGTCTGTTTGGCGGGGCCTCATCCGAATTGGTCACCTCCTCCGATCGTGTCGTGGAAATTGGCCCCGATCTTCAAGAGAAGGGCGTTCTCTTCGCACTGGCTGCCACCGCTTATCACGCCGTTGAAATGGCCGGTGCAAATCTGCCCGATCTCATCGTGGGCCACGGTGTCATGGGCCGACTCATGGCCCGCATTGTTGTTGCCCGCGGCGGCAACCCCACTGTCTGGGATACCCAGGCCGAGCGCCTCGAGGGTGCCCAGGGTTACATCCTTCGCGACCCCGCTTCGAGCAAGGGCCAGATGTTTGAATCCATTGTCGATGCCAGTGGTGCCGGCAATGCCATGAATCAGTGGATTGCGCACCTTCGGCCCGGTGGTCGCTTGGTGCTTGCAGGTTTCTATAGCCAACCGTTGAGCTTTGATTTCGCCCCGGCCTTCATGCGCGAGCTCTCTCTTCAAGTGGCCGCGCAGTGGCAACCCAGTGACCTCCAAGCAGTCACTGCAATGGTGCGCGATGGCGCTCTCAATCTCGACGGACTCATTACCAATCAACTCGGCGCAGACCATGCGGCCGAGGCCTACCAATGCGCATTTGAAGATCCATCGGCCCTCAAGGTGGTCATGGATTGGAGGGGAATTCAATGAGCGTGGCGGACACCAATCTGGCCGGCGCGCCAGTGCAGTTCAAGATGAAGACAAGGCTGCAGGCCGAGGCGGCTGTGGAGCCCGATCCCGTGCACACGGGCGAGGTCACCAAGGCCACGCAAATCATTGCCATCTATGGCAAGGGTGGAATTGGCAAGAGCTTCACACTGGCCAACCTCAGCTACATGATGGCCCAGCAAGGCAAGAAGGTCTTGCTCATTGGCTGCGATCCAAAGAGCGACACCACCTCCCTGCTCTTCGGTGGCAAGGCATGTCCCACCATCATCGAGACCTCATCGAAGAAGAAGCTTGCCGGCGAGGCCGTCTCCATTGGCGATGTCTGCTTCAAGCGCGATGGCGTCTTTGCCATGGAACTCGGTGGCCCCGAAGTCGGTCGCGGCTGTGGTGGTCGCGGAATCATCCACGGATTCGAGACCCTCGAGAAACTGGGCTTTCACGACTGGGGCTTTGATTACGTCTTGCTCGACTTCTTGGGCGATGTGGTCTGCGGTGGCTTTGGTCTCCCCATTGCGCGTGACATGTGTCAGAAGGTCATTGTGGTGGGCAGCAACGATTTGCAGTCGCTCTACGTGGCCAACAACGTCTGCTCAGCGGTGGAGTACTTCCGCAAGCTCGGTGGAAATGTGGGCGTGGCTGGAATGGTCATCAACAAAGACGACGGCACTGGAGAGGCTGCGGCCTTTGCCGAGCGAGCCGGCATACCGGTTCTCTCTGCCATACCGGCACATGAGGACATTCGTCGCAAGAGCGCCTCTTACGAAATCATTGGCCGGCCTGGCACGCAGTGGGCACCCATGTTCGAAACCCTGGCCACCAATGTGGCCGAGGCCCCACCGGTGCGCCCCAAGCCCCTCTCGCAAGACGACTTGCTTGGCCTCTTTTCGGCCGACTCGGTGGGTCGAAATGTGGTGCTCGAGCCCGCCACCATTGTGGACATGATGGGACGCGAGGAATGCGTTCGCCCATCGCTCGAGGTCATCTACGACAAGGCCTAGAAGCAATGAACGCACGCGCCATCCCCATCACCCCCGTGGCACCGACCCCGTCGAGTCCATCGCAGGCGGTGGTCGCGCCCAATGAACACACCTGTGGCAAAACCAAATCGCTGCAAGACACGGGCCCGCACGACCAACCACAGAGCATGTGCCCTGCATTTGGCTCGCTTCGAGTGGGCCTTCGCATGCGCCGCACCGCCACCATCCTGTCGGGCTCGGCCTGCTGTGTTTATGGCCTCACTTTCACCTCGCACTTTTATGGCGCGCGTCGAAGTGTGGGCTATGTGCCCTTTAATTCCGAAACACTCGTCACCGGAAAGCTCTTCGAAGACATTCGCGATGCGGTTTATGCCCAGGCCGATCCCGAGTCACTCGATGCCATTGTGGTGATCAACCTCTGTGTGCCCACAGCCAGTGGCGTGCCACTGCAGTTGTTGCCCGATCAGATCAATGGCGTTCGAATCATCGGCATCGATGTCCCCGGCTTTGGTGTTCCCACCCATGCCGAGGCCAAAGATGTTCTCTCAGCGGCCATGCTCAATTACGCCGTGACCGAGATTCAGTCGGGCCCAGTCGCAGCGCCCCGCCAGGGTCGCTCCGCACTGCCCACGGTCACGCTTCTTGGCGAGATGTTCCCCGCCGATCCCATGGTGATTGCCCAGATGCTTGCCCCCATGGGCCTTGCAGTGGGCCCTGTGGTGCCCACCCGCGAATGGCGCGAACTCTATGCCGCGCTCGACTGCTCGGTGGTGGCGGCCATTCATCCCTTCTATACCGGCTGCATGCGCGTCTTCGAAACAGCAGGCCGGCCCATTATTGGCTCGGCACCGGTCGGTTACGAGGGCACCTCCAGCTGGATCGAATCGATTGGCCGGGCTGCGGGTGTGGCCCAAGACAAGATCGATGCCGCCAAGCAGGCGGTGCTGCCAGGAATTGCAGCAGCGCTCGCCCGCACGCCCATCAAAGGGCGCATTCAAGTCAGTGGCTACGAGGGCTCTGAATTAATCGTTGCGCGCCTACTCATTGAGAGTGGTGCCACGGTGACCTATGTCGGCACGGCATGTCCTCGCACCGATGCAAGTGCGGCCGATCGCCAATGGCTCGAGGCGCGTGGTGTGGCGGTTCAGTACCGCGCATCGCTCGAAAATGACCTTGCGGCAATGCATGCGCATTCGCCCGACTTGGTCATTGGAACCACCCCCGTGGTGCAGGCGGCCAAGCAGGCCTGCATCCCCGCCCTGTATTTCACCAACCTCATCTCGGCCCGACCGCTCATGGGTGCGGCCGGTGCCGGTTCTCTGGCAACGGTCATCAATGCAGCCATGGGCAATCGCCCCCGATTTGAATCCATGAAGAGCTTCTTCGGTGAGGCCGGCATGGGCGATCAGGCCGGCGTCTGGGAAGACAAGCCCCAGGCCTATCCCGAATTCAAGAGCATGATGCGTCGCAAGAATGAGCGCGCAGCGGCCAAGCGCAAGGCCGAGGAGATGGGCGCATGATGGTGCTCGATCACGATCGAGCCGGCGGCTATTGGGGTGCGGTCTATGTATTCACCGCGGTCAAGGGGCTGCAGGTGGTGATCGATGGTCCCGTGGGCTGTGAGAATTTGCCAGTCACCTCGGTGCTGCATTACACCGATGCACTTCCCCCGCACGAACTCCCCATTGTGGTCACCGGCCTAGCCGAAGAGCAGTTGGGCCGCGAGGGCACAGAGGGTGCCATGAAGCGGGCCCATGCAGTGCTCGATCCCGAACTTCCCGCCGTGGTGGTCACCGGCTCAATTGCCGAGATGATCGGTGGCGGTGTCACCCCCGAGGGCACATCTATTGCGCGCTTTCTGCCGCGCACCATCGATGAAGACCAGTGGCAGTCGGCCAATCGCGCCATGCTCTGGCTCTGGCAGGAGTATGGTCCGCGCGCGGTCCCGGCTGCCAAGCCGCTGAGCAAGGACACCAAGCCCAAGGTGAACATCCTTGGGCCCGCTTACGGCATGTTCAACATGCCCAGCGATCTCGCAGAGATTCGCCGCCTCATCGAGGGCATTGGAGCCGAGGTCAACATCGTCTTTCCGTTGGGCTGTCACCTGCAAGACATTCCCAAGCTGGCCGAGGCCCATGTGAATGTCTGCATGTACCGCGAGTTTGGTCGCCTGCTCTGCGAGGCACTGGATCGCCCGTACCTCCAGGCGCCCATTGGACTGCACAGCACCACCTCTTTTCTGCGCAGTCTGGGCGAACTGCTGGGACTCGACCCTGAGCCCTTCATTGAGCGTGAGAAACACACCACTATCAAGCCCATCTGGGACCTCTGGCGCTCGGTCACCCAAGACTTCTTTGCCACCTCGACTTTTGGCATAGTGGCCAACGAGACCCACAGCCGTGGCATTCGCCTCTACCTCGAAGAGGACCTCGGCCTGCCCTGCAACTTTGCAATCTCGCGTTGTCCCGGGCAGAAGACCGACAACGCGAAGATTCGCGAACTCGTTCAGACCAAGACGCCGCTCGTGCTCTTTGGTTCATACAACGAGCGCATGTATTTGGCTGAAGTGGGTGGCCGTGCCAGTTACATCCCTGCCTCGTTTCCCGGCGCCATTATTCGTCGCCACACGGGCACGCCCTTCATGGGATATGCCGGTGCCGTCTATCTGCTTCAAGAGGTCTGCAACGCCCTCTTCGATGCACTCTTTCATATCCTCCCGCTCGGCACCGACATGGACCGTGTTGAACCCACGCCGGTCGGTGCAAGTGTCACGGCCCAGCGCAGCCTTCCCTGGGAGGCCGACGCACAGAATCGACTCGCCGAGTTGGTGGCGGCCCAGCCGGTGCTTATCCAAATCTCGGTGGCCAAGCGCCTTCGTGATCGAGCAGAGCGAGATGCCCGCGAGGCGGGCGAGGACAGCATCACACGCGAGCGACTCACCGCCGCCTACGAGGCGCTCTACGCGGGGGCGGTTGCATGAGTGTCCCCGTGAAAACTTTCCAACCCATCCCCCGGTTGTTAATACAGAACAGGTTGAGCGGCAGGACCGACTCAGCAACAAGATGTCGTGGCACGGTGCTGCGGATGCCCACTCCACGCGGGCTCAGCGTGGATTTGGTCGTTTTGGCCAACTCTAAGGAGAACCTCCCATGAGCAATAACACGAGCATTTCCGGCCTGACGGACGAGGAAGCCCAAGAGTTCCACACCTATTACATGCAGGGCTTGGTTGGCTTTAGCGCCATCGCGGTACTCGCCCACATTTTGGTTTGGGCGTGGCGTCCCTGGTTCTACTAATCCAAACGCTTTGAGGGGAATTTTATGAATCAGATCAGTCAGCTCACGCATCGGGAAGGCGGCAGGGCCGAAATGTTGGCCTTTGCAGCCTTGTTCGCAACGATCTTTTCGGTCTTCTTCATCGTGGCGGTTGTTGCCCAGTTGATGATGCTGAACTGGCGTTCATGGTTTCCCGGAGCCGAGGACAGCAAGAGCCTAACCGGTGGTGTCAGGGCAGCGGTTTACACCCTGATGTCGCAAATCAATTAGTTCTAGGAGCACACATCATGTGGCGAATTTGGAAACTCTACGATCCGCTCCGTGCCATGTTGGTACAGGGCATTTTTCTGTTCGGTCTCGCAGCAATGATTCACCTCATTCTGCTCAGCACTGCACGGTTCAATTGGATGGACGGTATGAGCCAGGCCGATTACAAGGCCTCGGTTCAGAACTCGTCGATGCCGAAGAAGTAAGCAACAAAGGCTGGACAGTGGGTGGCTTGGCGTGCTGCGCCGAGTCGCTCACTGAACCCCGCGAAGGAGAGAAACAATGGCTATGTTGAGTTTTGAGAAGAAGTACAGGGTTCGTGGTGGAACCTTGTTGGGCGGGGACCTATTCGATTTCTGGGTCGGCCCCTTCTATGTGGGGTTCTTCGGTGTCACCACCATCTTTTTCACATTCTTGGGGACTGGACTCATCCTTTATGGTGCGTCACAGGGCCCCACTTGGAATCTCTGGCAGATCAGTATCGCGCCGCCCGATCTCAAATACGGATTGGGGCTCGCGCCGCTTCTTGAAGGCGGGCTCTGGCAGATCATCACGGTCTGTGCCATTGGTGCCTTTGGCTCCTGGGCACTTCGAGAAGTCGAGATCTGCCGCAAGCTGGGCATGGGCTATCACGTGCCCGTGGCGTTTGGCGTTGCAATCTTTGCCTACGTCACCTTGGTGGTGATTCGGCCGCTGCTTCTTGGCGCATGGGGCCATGGCTTCCCTTACGGAATATTGAGTCACCTCGACTGGGTCTCCAATGTGGGCTACCAGTTCTTGCACTTTCACTACAACCCGGCCCATATGCTGGCGGTGAGCCTCTTCTTTGCCACCACCTTTGCACTGGCGCTGCACGGCTCGCTCATTCTCTCGGCCACCAACCCCGGCAATGGCCAGGTGGTGAAGGCCCCCGAGCATGAGGACACCTTCTTTCGCGACACGATTGGCTACTCGATCGGCACCCTGGGAATTCACCGCCTCGGACTCTTCCTTGCACTCTCTGCAGGATTCTTCAGCGCGGTCTGCATTGTCATCAGCGGCCCCTTCTGGACCAAGGGCTGGCCGGAGTGGTGGGGCTGGTGGCTGCGTCTGCCCATCTGGTCGTAGAACGGGAATGAATCTGGAGATCCACCATGGCTAGTTATCAAAATCTATTTACACAGGTTCAGGTCGAGGCGCCCAGCTATATGGGCGTGCCCCTAGATCGCCCACGCGACAACAACGAGCGACTGCTCAAGCCACTCCATCTGCATATTCTTGGCCGCATCGGCAATGCGCAGATTGGCCCAATCTACTTGGGCTTCTTGGGGCTGGCCTCGCTCATCTTCTTCCTAATTGGCTTTACCGCCATTGGCTGGAACTACCTGGTGCAGGTGAACTACAGCCCCATCGAATTCGTTCGCCAACTCTTCTGGCTATCGGTCGATCCCCCGCCACCGCAATACGGCCTCTCTATTCCACCGCTCAATGAGGGCGGCTGGTGGTTGTTCTCGGGCTTCTTCATCACGGTCTCGGTCCTTCTCTGGTGGATGCGCACGTATCGGCGCGCCATACAACTCAAGATGGGCACGCATGTGGCCTGGGCATTTGCCGCGGCCATCTGGCTCTACCTGGTTCTTGGATTCTTCCGCCCCATTCTCATGGGCAGTTGGGGAGAGGCCGTGCCTTGGGGGGTCTTCTCCCACCTCGATTGGACAGCGGCCTTCTCGCTGCGCTATGGGAATCTCTTCTACAACCCCTTTCACATGCTCTCCATTGTGTTCCTGTATGGCTCAACGCTCTTGTTTGCCATGCACGGTGCAACCATTCTTGCCGTGAGCCGCTACGGCGGTGAGCGCGAGATCGAGCAAATTGTCGATCGCGGCACCGCATCGGAGCGCGCCGGTCTCTTCTGGCGCTGGACCATGGGCTTTAACGCCACCATGGAATCCATTCACCGTTGGGCCTGGTGGTTTGCTGTGCTCACCTGCATCACCGGTGGCATTGGCATTCTGCTCACCGGCACGGTGGTCGACAACTGGTATCTCTGGGCCGTCAAGCATGGCGTGGCGCCCCCGTATCCCGAAATCTGGGGCCCGGTGAATGATCCATCCACAGCGGCCAATGCGGTCTCGGCCGGTGCACTTCCACCCGGTGGTGCTGCTGCACCAGCCATCGCTCGATAAACAGGAGAGTGCTCATGAAATCAATTCGAAACATCACTCTCGCCGGCCTTGCATTGGCGGTTCTGGGCCTCACCGGCTGCGAGCGCCTGCCCATGGAGACCAAGCAGATTGGCTATCGCGGCACCGGCATGGAGCAGGTGATTAATCCGCGCACGCAAGCCGAGGTGGACAAGGCCAATGTTCTTCCCGTCGCCCTCGATCCAGCGCCTGCTGGCGGACCGCTGGCCAAGAACATCTACAAGAATGTGCAGGTCCTGGGCGATCTCACCGAGGGCCAGTTCAATCGACTCATGGTCGCCATGACGCTCTGGGTGGCGCCCGAGCAGGGCTGCGCCTATTGCCACAACGTGCAGAACTTTGCCGACGACTCGCTCTACACCAAGATCGTTGCACGTCGAATGACACAGATGACGCAGTCAATCAATGCCAAATGGCAGGCGCATGTGGGCGAGACGGGAGTGACCTGCTACACCTGCCACCGTGGTCAAAACCTTCCATCCAAGCGCTGGTTTACCGAGCCCGATGCGCAGATGGCTGGTCGCCTTCTTGGTTACGACGCTGGCCAGAATCGGGCCGGGGTAGAGGCCAACGCAAATGCCTCGCTTCCATACGATCCCTACACGCCCTATCTTCTTCAGGACAAAGAGATTCGTGTGAATGGCTCCACCGCACTGCCCACTGGCAATCGCCAATCCATCAAGCAGACCGAGTGGACCTACGCGCTGATGATGCACATGTCCCAAGGCTTGGGTGTTAACTGCACGTATTGTCACAACACAAGGGCGGTGGCCGAATGGTCACAGAGCCCACCACAACGAGTCACGGCTTGGCATGGCATACGCATGGTGCGTGAGATCAACAATGAGTACATCGTGGGCCTCACGCCAGTGCATCCGCCCAATCGGCTCGGACCCACCGGCGATATCTCGAAGGTGAACTGCGCCACCTGTCACCAGGGGGTGAATAAGCCCTTGGGTGGCAAGAGCATGATCAAAGACCATCCGGAACTGAGTGGTGGCAGACTCACCAGCCTTGTGAAGACACCGGTGGCCAGCGCGCAGTAGGTTTAAAAGAGAGTAAGAGAGAGCAGAACTAGAAAACACCTCCTCTCCAGGAGTGTGATCCACGCCCCGGTGTCCCCCGCTGGGGCGATGGTTCAGGTGCCACTCGCGCGAGCGGGTGGCACTCTTTTTGTGTCCATCCTCCCGCGGTTAGGCCTCTCTCGACGACTCTTCTCTCGGAGTCTGAAGGGTGACCAAGTCAATCTCTTCGTATTCAAGTAAGTCTCTCAGCGACTCCTCGAGCAGGGCCCGCGCCTTGCCCGCCTGGTCATGCAGTCGGGCATGAATGAACGCATCGTGGCTATCACGGTTCGCACATTCCGCACTGTAGCTCTCGAATGCGTTGACACTCAGAAGCAGCTGGGCGAGTTGGCGTGGGCACTCGCAGAAGACGCTGGTCTCAACCTTTGAGAGTGCAACCAAGGCAGCATTTGAGAACTCTGGGCCTGGCGCCTTGCCCTGACCCGACAACGGGCCTGTCGCCAGTGCGGACGTGGCACCCTGTCTGATGGCGTGTCGGCAGGTCTCAATCAAAGAAGACTCATCGGCGGGAAGTTTCATTACAGTGGCCCCGCCTGACCGAAGACGCCGGATGATGGTGCTCGGAGCATATCGATAGAAGGCCACTGCCTTGCGCACTTGATAGTCGCGAACGAAGGCCAGGATCTCCGTGGCAGACTCCTCGAGCAGCGTGGGGTGCTCGCTCAGCAGGATGTCAATTGGGCCGGCCTCTGGAGGGTGGCTGTGTCGGAGTTCAGCAATGGATTTGCCTCGAACCTTGAGAATCGCCTCACGCTTGGGACCCTCAAGCAGCGGGAGAGCACCGAGAAGAGGCCCTGAGAGGGCGAGGACACTTGGGCCAGTCGAGTCCGAGGCCTTGCTGTGCCTGCCTGCGAGGTCTGAGAGCGAGTCCTGCAGGGTCACAAGCGCATCAAGGTCTAGTGAGGCGAGGCTTCCGATCGACTGGCCCTGGTCGACCAGTCGCTTGATCAAACTAAACCGCTCAACGTCTTGGTGGCCATAGAGTCGCTGGCGAGTGCCTGCTGGCTTTGGCCCAGACAGCTGGTAGCGCCGCTCCCAAACCCTAAGCGTCTGCGCAGGAATTCCGGAGAGTCTTGCTGCAACGCCCGACCGAAAAGTGCTGGGTTGAACCATTTTTGTACCGTTTAAATTGGGTTTATCGGGTGAAACTAGTGGATAAATCGCGAAGATTTGCCCTAGTGTATCACTTGTGTCGTGTTTAATGAAGAAAAACGGTTCAATTTCGAGGAGTTCTGAAGATGGAAATCACTGGGAAAATGCAGGCGGCCCTGTCAATCGCCGCAGAGCTTGCGGTGAGGGAGGAGGGGCCCATGACCACAACGGCGATTGCAAGAAACACCGGTCTGTCCGTGTCCTACATCGAGGTGCTCTGTGCGCCACTTCGGCGGGCAGGCCTCATTGTCTCTGCTCGAGGGCCAGGCGGTGGATACAACCTAGGACGTGCGCCGGACGAGATCACCGTCCTTGAATTGGCAAAGGCGGTGGACCCCGACGCAATTGATCGGCCGCGTCACACCGGCGATAAAACGGAGCCCAGCAAGGAGACGAAATCGGTTCAGCGACTCTTTGAAGGCGCCGCAATGGAAATCAAGCACTACCTCGAGTCGTCGACCGTGGCCGACGCGATAGAAGAGCGCGTCAAACATCGCCAGACAGCCATTGTCGATTCGGCCCGCTCGAGGTCGGTCTGGGATGACGCCGCATCGCACTCCGCAGTGGCAGCGTAAACCCCTGAAGCGAAAAGTTGTCGTTGTTGGCGCGGGCACTGCAGGACTCACCTGCGCGGCCCGTCTTAAGGAGATCGGCGCCGAGGTGGTCGTCTTCGAGAAGAGCCGTGGTGTCAGTGGCCGCATGGCGTCTCGGAGGATGGAGCACGGCTTCTGTGACCACGGCGCGCAGTACTTCACTGCGCGTTCCGACGGCTTTGGTTCGCTTGTGTCGCGCTGGCAGGTTCTTGGCCTTGTGACACCGTGGAATGCACGAATCGTGAAAATTGGGTTCTCAGATGAGTCCCCGGTCCGCGAGACGCAGCGCTTCATTGGTGTGCCCCGCATGACGTCTCCGATGTCTATGCTCTCGGAGGGACTCGATGTAAGGCTCAACATCAGGATTGCAAAGATCGAGCAAATGGCAGGCGGCTGGTCCGTCATTGACGAGTCGGGTGAGACCCGAGCCACTGGCATTGATCAGATCGTGCTGGCGATTCCTCCAGCGCAGACGCTACAACTCCTGGGCGCCCATTCGCCCTCTTGGTGGGAGCAGGTGGCAAGAGTCCGAATGGCACCCTGCTGGACTGTTATGGCAACGGTGAGGCAGACCGATCAGACTGGGTTCGATGCCGCCTTTGTTGCAAATGGGCCCCTGGCCTGGGTTGCAAACAACGCGACCAAGCCAGGTCGCACGCCACTGCCCGTCTGGACTCTGCATGCCAGCGCAGAGTGGTCGACACAACACATTGATCGCAGCGGTGAAGAGGTCTCCCTCGAGTTGATTCAAGCCTTCGAGGAGATTACGTCCGTGAAGGTCATCGAATCGGTTTCGCACCGTTGGCTCTATGCACGCGCGGTCGATGAGACTCGCTATGGGCCGCTCTGGGATCCATCAATGGGTCTGGCCGCCTGCGGAGACTGGGCCATGGGAGACAACGTGGAGGCTGCCTGGCGCAGTGGCTGGGAGTGTGCAGAGCGGGTCTCGCAGTGAGCGGGGGGGGGCTCAATCTATGCAATTTCCACCAGATGACGCCGCCTTGGAGGCCAGGCTGCTCTCTGTGGACCCCAAGGGCTATGAGGCAACGCGCAATCATTTAAGCGGCTCGGTTACCCACCTGTCACCCTATCTCACCCACGGCTTCTTGAGTCTGGGAGAGGTGCTGCAGGCGATTCGCACGCGCACGGCACTAACTAAGAGCGACAAACTCTTTGCTGAGTTTGCCTGGCGAGCGTTCTTTCAACATGTTCGTCGGCATCGGGGTAAGGCGATATTTGAGAGTCTGCGCCCACCTGTCTGCGAGCAGCCATATGCAGAAGTCCTTCCCAGCGATGTCCGCGAGGGGCGCACTGGGATCGCGGCAATTGATCAGAGTGTCTCGCAGTTGTATCGCGATGGATACCTTCACAACCACGCTCGCATGTGGCTTGCGAGCTATGTGGTGCATTACAGGCGCGTGGCCTGGCGGGTTGGGGCAGACTGGATGTACGGCCACCTCTTGGATGGTGATCTGGCATCGAATCATCTCTCTTGGCAGTGGGTCGCGGGAACCTTCAGTTCAAAGCCATACATCTTCAATGCTGGGAACGTGGAGAAGTACGCTCCCGCCAGTTGGCACTGTAGGCATAGCCCCCTTGATACCACCTACGAGGCGCTCGAGCTTTTGGCTCACGGCCAGAATGAGGGTCTAAGCCGATCATTTGAAAACTATGCGATGCACTCGCGCCCGACGCCTGCTGGGGTGGTTGAGCCGACTCTTTATGCCGCGCCACCGCGGACGTCAGCCAATGCGTTCGCCGACGCCAATGCAGTCAGACAGGCAACTGCGCAGCGCTCAGAGGTTGAACTTGTCCACTCCTGGGGCTTGAGACGGAAGTCCTTGGTCCCCTCAACAGCGAAGAATCCGGTGTTTCGGTTGGGTGTGATTGATCCGAAGGGGCATGCGCGCTTTCCATGGTCGGCCGCTCGCTGGAGTTTTGTGCTTGCTCGGATGAGTGAGATCTGTGATCTGGTATACCTTGGGTGTATTGAGGATCTCTTGAATGCGCTGCCGGCAGGCGCAGATCTCTACTCCACTCTTGGTGCAGTCGATGACGATACGCAGGCTGCTCTCTCGAATCTCAATGTCCGGTGGTTACAGCCGGCGCCACTTGTTGAGGAGCCGCCCCGCTATTGCCAGTCTTTCTCAAGATACTTCAAAGAGGTTGGCGCTCGTTGAGCCGAGCGTGTTGATTCCCCAAACGTTATGAGTTTCGAACTCGTTTGGTTAAAAAGAGATCTGCGCTGGCTAGATCACGCGCCGCTTGCGGGGGCGTCAATGCAAGGGCCCATCCGAGTCGTCTACATCGTCGAGCCCGGACTATGGGCGCAGCCCGACGTTTCCCTTCAGCACTTTGAGTTTATTGCCGAGTCGCTTCACGACCTGCACATTGAGTTGCAGCGGCAGAGCGGCGCCGTGGAGGTTCACTATGGCAATGCCGTTGAAGTATTCGAGCAAATTTGGCAAGAAGGCGCATTCCCCAGGATCCACTCCCACCAGGAGACAGGCAACTCCTGGACCTACAAACGAGATCTTGCTGTGGCCGCATGGTGCCAATCCAAGGGAGTCTCCTGGCAGGAGTCTGCGCAGTTCGGCGTGGTCAGGGGGTTGAAGGATCGCAACCGATGGCAACGTGCTTGGGAGCAGCATATGGGTGCACCAAAATCGAGTCCCGGGCCGATGCGCTTTTGGCGCTCCTACCCTTCTCATTCACTGCGCATGGTTACACCGGCAGGGCTCGCACACAGCGCCCCGAAACGCCAAAGGGGCGGCCGAGGGCAGGCAACGCTGGTGCTGCAAGAGTTCCTTGAAACAAGAAGCGAACAGTACCGGGGAGGAATCTCGTCTCCACGGCTGGCGCCGAATGCGTGCTCGCGTCTCTCGGTTTACTTGGCATATGGCTGCTTGAGCATGAGAGAGGTGGTTCAGGCGAGCCGTGCCCGGCTCGCCGAGTTGCCAGCACAGTCGAGGCAGAGGCTCGGATTGCAGTCATTCTTGAGTCGGCTCTATTGGCACTGCCACTTCATTCAGAAACTCGAGAGCGAGCCAGAGATTGAGTGGCAAAACATGCACCGTGGATATGACGGTCTTCGAGAGGAGGACTTCAACCTTCGACACTTCGAGGCCCTGCAGGCCGGAGCAACCGGCTGGCCCATGGTGGACGCCTGCGTCACGATGTTGCGGGAGACAGGTTGGCTCAACTTCAGAATGCGGGCAATGCTGGTATCCGTTGCCTCTTATCCACTCTGGCTTCATTGGCGCCCGGTGGGTGAGTGGTTGGCGAGGCAATTCCTCGACTATGAGCCTGGTATTCACTGGAGTCAGATGCAGATGCAGGCTGGGACCACTGGAATCAATACCACCCGTGTCTACAACCCAATCAAACAGGCCCAAGACCACGACCCTCGCGGAGACTTCGTGCGGTTCTGGCTGCCCCATCTAAGAGGGGTTCCCAGCACATGGATCTTCGAGCCATGGCGCCTTCCCTCGGGAGCGGGTCTTAAAATCAGCGGACGCGACCCTCGGCCCATTCCACAGCCTGTTGTTGATTTGGCTGCAGCCACTAAGTTGGCCAAGCAACGCCTTTACGAGAGGCGAAACCGGCCCGATGTTCGTGCCGCGAGAGGGGCCATTGTTGAGCGGCATGCGTCTCGGCTCGGCAGGCGCGACGAATTGCGAGAGTCCCGCGCCGAGCCCGATGCCCCACAACTCTCTCTCGATCTCTGATCCACTCGATTGGCAGGCACCCGCCCTGCAGGTTTATCGCCAGATCAATGCGCTTTGGTTAGACTTTAGGCCATGTCAAAAACAGACCGCGTCCTGAAGATGATTGCGCTTCTCAAGGAGCGCGGCAAACTCACCAAGAAGCAGCTGCTCGCGAAGTTTGAAGTGGCCGAACCCACATTCAAGCGCGACATCAGCTTTCTGCGCGATGAGTACGGCGCCGAGATTCGCTACGACCCCACCGAGAAGGTCTACCGGCTGATTAGCGAGGGCACCGCAGGAGCCGCAAACGACCCCAAGACCAAACACGAGGTGCCTGGCCTCTGGTTCAGTCAGGACGAGATTCTGGCCCTGCTCTCGCTGAGCCATCTGCTCGAAGGCCTTGGGACTCAGTCGGTTTTGGGCGGTGCACTCGACCCCATACGAAAGCGCTTTGAGAAACTCGTTGATGCCAACGAAGCCTTCAGTCAGATTGCTCGACGATTTCGGCTGCTTTCGATGGCGGCACGTCGCATGCCGGCCGAGCACTTCACGAAGGTGGTCGATGCCACATTGAAGAGAAGGCGGCTGAAGATTGTCTACAAGGGGCGGTCTCGTGGTGACACGACAGAGCGTGTCATCTCGCCCCAGCGCGTGGTTCATTACCGAGACAATTGGTATGTGGACGCCTATTGCCACCTAAGAGAGCGCATCTCGACATTCTCGATGGACGCCATTGTTGAGGCGCGTATGAGCAAGGCCGCAGCGCTTGAGATTGATGATGCTGACCTTGATGAGGTTTTGGCCAGTGGCTATGGCATCTTCTCGGGCAAGCCCACGGCCATCGCCGTTTTGCGCTTCTCGGAGACGATAAGTCGTTGGGTGTCGGCCGAGGTCTGGCATCCTCAGCAGAAGGGCGAGTGGGTGGGCAAGCGCTGGCAAGTTGGCTTTCCTTACTCGGACAGCCGTGAGCTTGTAATGGATGTGATGCGGTATGGGCCCGATGTAGAAGTGGTCTCGCCGAAGAATTTGGCCGATGAGGTTCGCACCCGCCACCGCCAGGCGGCGAGTCTTTAAGTTCTACTGCATCGTTGCAACCACATCTTCGCTGACCAGTTCGAGCTCGGCTGGTTTGAAATCGGGGTCGAAGCGCGTTCCTAGGATGTCGGTCCGGTAGAGGCTCTGACACGACTCGATGAACCTGCGAACACTAAAGAGCAGGTTCGGCATGTTCAGACCAAAGTTGTATTGCACGCAGTGGGATATGAAGAGGCCCAGGTCGCCGTCGTCCCAGCGGTGGGTGACGAACTTCGAGACGGTGAGCCGCTTGTTTAGGGAGGCACAGAAGGCGTCTGCCGCGGTGTCGTTGAGTTGGTTATTGAGCATGTAGAGCCCGCGAATGCGAACCACTCCGGCCTCGGGCAGGATATCGACCCTTGTGCTGCAGCCTGTGCCGACAAAGTAGATGTCGTCGTCCTCGATTCGGGCCTCGAAGCCCGCCATAGAGATTTTCTCTAGCAGTAGATCAAGACTGACTTGGTCTCGCTGAATTTCGTGAACCATGGTGAGCTCCGTAGGAACAATGGCCTGAACGGGGGTCTTGGGGAAGGGAAGAAGGTTATTTGGGGGCATGCCCTCATCATCCACACTGGGTGGATCAGGGAGTGATCCTGCTGGAGTTGGCTTGAGCGTAAACTGATAGCAAACTACAATGTAGTTATGGCAATCAGGTTTGAATGGGACCCAAAGAAGGCATTAGCGAACGAGCGAAAGCATGGGGTGTCGTTTGAAGAGGCTCGTACAGTTTTCTTTGATGAGAGGGCCAGGATTATTGGCGACCCAGATCACTCCGAGGACGAGGATCGGTTTGTGCTCTTAGGTCTTGGATGCACCCTTCGCCTCTTAATCGTTTGCCATTGCTATCGCTTAGATGGAGGCGTCATTCGAATAGTTTCGGCTCGAAAGGCGACATCGTCAGAGGCTAGGCAGTACCCATAAGGAGACCAAAATGCGGAAAGAGTATGACTTCAGTTCGGCACAACGTAATCCTTACGCATCGCAACTAAAGAAGCAGATCACCATTCGGCTCGATGAGGATTCAATTGACTATTTCAAGGCCATATCTGAGCAGGTCGGGATCCCCTATCAAAGCCTAATCAACCTATATCTGCGTGATTGTGCTGCTCACAACCGGAAGCTCGAACTAAGCTGGAAGTGACTTGCTTGGTCTCAGGATTCGGCCCTGCGCATCGCCTAAGACCGAATCTCCCCCGAGATCAGCTTTGAATAGACCACCTCGGCCGAGGCGGCAGTGGTAACCCAGAAGGCGTAGCCCTCGTGCCGGGGAGGGCGCCCAAGATGTTTTGCTGGTTTGTCTGCCTGGCATTCCCAGAAGAAGGGTTGTTGGTCCAGCGCCAGTGCCAGTTCGCTGGCAAATTTTCCCTGTGTGCTCCAGTCGTAAGCCTCTCGCTTGGCGTACTTGGCGCCCTGGTGCCTAACGTATGCATGAGGCGTCTGGTGGGTGATGTCTTGCGAAGCCTGCACGATCCGGTAGAGGCAACCCATCTGCTGTGAATTCTCGAAGATCACGATCTGAATCATATGTTCGCCACTCTGTGGCGAGCGCCTCAGTGAAGCGCCGAGAGAGCCGCCTTTGGCACCCTGTTGAGAACTCTGAGAAGAGCCCGTGCGGGGCCTGTGGGAGATCGCCTGCCTTGCTCCCAGTTCCTGATCGTATCGAGAGACACATCAATCCTCTCGGCGAACTCGACTTGAGTCAACCCTAGCCGCTCGCGAACACGCCTTGCGAACTTTGCAGCGTCAAGAGTTGCCTCTGCGTCGTCTTCGAGTTTGTGCCGGGCAATGTCCTGCTCGGTGGTGGCGTCTACTCTCTTCGTATCAATGCGACCACCAGGTCTCTTTAGGTCAACTTTTGTTCGAATGCGAGTCATATCTTCCTACCTCACGCTGGTTCGCCCTTCGGGCAGAGATCACGCGGATTGCATTAAATCTGCGCGTGTAAACCACTACAAATACTCGCTGACCCACCTTTCCAATCAACTCGAACCGGTCCTCCCCATAGTCGCGCCGCGTATCCGACCTTACGATTGCATTGGGATCAGCAAAAACTCGCACAACATAGTGAAAATCAAATCCTCTGTGAGCTAGGCACAGGTCGCTTTTCTTCTTGTCCCACTCAAATTCGACCAGTCCAGTGTAGTCCATTGAACGACCCCAAGCAAGCAATGAACTTGCAGGCTAGGAGGCGCTGGAGGCGTTTTAAATCCTCCAATTGGCCGTGAGCTTTTAAATACTCCCACCGATATCAAACCCGCTCACGCTCCCCGTGCGCCGGCCAGGTGTCCGCGGTGATGCCAACAAGTGCCTGTCGAATCGCCTCAAAGCGCGGGTCTGTGAGAACGTTGACTCGACCGTACTCCTCTTCAATTAGTTGGCTCAGCAGCGCGACGGCCCGTGCATTGAGCTGCTTTTGCTCTGTGCCAATCACCTTGTTCATGTAGAGCAGGGCTGCCGCAAGAGTGAGAGAAACCTTGCTGACGTCTTCTACTGCGATGATGAGCCGCAGGCGCGATGGCAGGTCAACACCCCGGTGCCAGTCGAACAAGGCCCGGTCTAGATGGGTGATCCGCTCTAGGATTCTGTTGAAGAGCGCCAGTTGATCGGCTGGGCTTCTCACCTTATCTGCAGATGAACTCTGGGTCTCCTCGGGCGTGTCGGCCTCCGCCTGCTTGCGAAGAAAGTCGGGTATCTCGAAGGCCGAGTCGAGCGGCGTGGTGTTGTCTCTTAGTGGGGCCATTCGCCACATGGCGGGCCCTTGTGCACTTGAGTCGGCATTGTCTGGTGGCGAGAAGCGCACGGCCGCTGTGCGCTGAGCGAGCTCGGCACTGCTCGGCATGCAGTGCATCACAGTCGAGACGCTCATGCACCGCGCAATGTTCATCGAAGACATGTGATCGACTGCGGTGTGCACCGGTAAACCAAGCGCCATGTTTGCGGCGTCTCGCTCGTGAACAATGATCATGCTGGTCTGTTCGCTAATGAGTTGGTGCCGCAGGGCAATGTCGAGCGCCTCGGGTGCGGCCGAGACCATCATCTCGCGCTGGGCAATGAGCTTGGCCATGGCGGGGTCGGTTCGGACCACCGCTGCGGACCACTTCAATTGCATGGGCTGCCCCGAGTCGCCGGAGTTGCTCAGTGTGATTTCGGGGGTGGTCTGCGCCCAGGCCTCGCCTAGGAATTCCTTGCGGGTGCGCCCAAAGAAGTGCAACTGCTCATCGCAGTAAAGCGATGTGGCCTCAGAGGGGTAGACCCAGCGGTGCGGCCGGTCTGCCCAGCTGGTCTGGGCCTTCAAGCCACTCGATTGCCTCATGCGCTTGAGCATGGCCAGCACACTGGGCTTCATGTCCTCGGACTGGCCGAGCATGGTGTAGTCGCCATCGGTGTGGACTGCGATTTCGTGCAGAAGGCTCTCGGCGGGGTTGCTGCCCACACCAATGCAAAAGACCTTGCAGCCAGCGCGAGTTGCCGCGCGAACAATGCGGCGGTGTGCCCAGCTTGCGCCATCGGTGATCAGCAGAATGCATGGTGCCGGCGCCCCCTGCGGCGCGGTGACTTTGCGAAGGGTCTCGATCATGGCCGCTTCGAGCTCCGTGCCCCCTAGGTTGGCCGCCAGTGCACCCACTGCCTTCTTGAGCGCTACAAGATTCTTCGGGTCTATGGCCAGCATGGTCTCGTTGGCATGGAAGGTGTGGTTACCAAAAGAACTCAAGGAGGCAAAGTCGTCGGTGCCCAGGCACTCGAGCAAAGTGGTGGCCGCGCGTTTGGCCTGCGCAATGGCGTTCTCTTCTTGCATGGAGCCCGAGCAGTCAATGAGCAGCTTGATCGCCACCGGGCCTGCAGCCTTCGGTGCAGGAGAGGGCGTGGTGGCATGAAAGAAGAGCTCCTCGCCCGCATCGATGAGCGAGCACTGATGAATCGCAGGCATGTCTTCCAGAACAATATGCAGGTTGCGATCGAGGAAGGCATCTTCGGTGATGCTCAACCGCTTGATCGCAGCCGCCTCGCTCTGAATGACAGCAACCGAGGCCGCATCGTGATCGGGGCAACTAATGCGAGCAGCGCTTGCCGTTTCATCAAAGTCGATCTCGACCGTGAATGGATACTCAACGAGTGCGTTCTGGCGGGGAACCTGCTCGGACTTAAGCTTGGCCTCTTTGCTGGGGTTGCCAAAGCGGTCTTTCACCGCTGTGGGGATGGTGAGCCGGGCGGTGCCTGCGCGCACCTGCAGTGGCATGACCCACTCGTAGGAGATCACAGCCTCTTCAGCGGGGAGCAGATTGCCCAAGGTGGCCGTGTAGAGCCCGGGGCCTGCCTGCTCGACCAGCACCGCGGAGTCGCCATCTTCAATAGCGGTGTCGTAGTCTTCATTGGCTTTGTCCTTCTCTCGCACCATGCCCTGCAGGCACTGGCCATTGAGCGTGAGCGACACTCTGGCGAGCACCGCCGCCGGTGGCATGGGGAAGGTGTAACTCACTTCGAGCTCGCGCTTGCTGGCGTTGCGATAGCAGTGCTCCACAGTCATGTGGGCCACCAAGCCCACAATGCGGCCTCTTAAGTGCGCGCTCTGAAGCACTGGGGGGATGGATCCGTTTGAGTCCATATAGGCCATGGCTGTGTTCATTTTTTGTCCTTTAGCGCAGAGATTTTCTGAAGGGCCGCATGGGCCACGGCCCGAATTTCCTCGGGCGAGAGGCTTGCTGTGGCGCCGTTGACAACCAGTTCAATGCCCTCGGCCAGGTGAATGTGCGACTTCACCGTGAGCTGCCCCGGCGTGAGGCTGCGCTCGGCTGCAGGCTGATCGGCCTGAGCGAGAAGGCTGCCAATGCGCTCGAGGCTGACGCCCGATTCGGTGAGCGTTTTCACCTGTGCGAGTTGTTGCAGGTGCTCGGCCGTGTAGTAAGAGCCTTTGGTTTCGCCCAGGGGGCGGGCCACCAGCCCCAAGCCTATGTAGTAGCGGATGGTGCGCTTTGGCAGGCCCACCAAGGCGCTGAGCTCATCGAGGCTGTGCTTTTGTTCTGGGGTGTCGGCGTCCATGGGCTTATTATAACACAGTTACTGTTACAAATAACTGTACTAAATAAAAGGGGTAAAGAGCCCGGCCACGGGGTTCGTCCCAAGTGGCGCGCCTCCGCTGGCCGGTATCAATTAAGGGTGGCAAAGTAATACCTAACAATACTTCGCTGAGGTACGCCATATGACCGAAAACGCTCTTCGCCCCGTGGCGATCAAGATTGACGAGGACACCAAAGCCCGTGTGAAGCGCTTGGCAGATGCGCGGCAACGTTCTTCACATTGGCTCATGCGCGAGGCGATTGCGCAGTACTTGGATCGCGAAGAGAAGCGAGAGGCATTCCGCCGGGACACACTCAAGGCTTGGGAAGCATTTCGTGAAAACGGTTTGCATGTGACTGCCGATGAGGCCGATGCCTGGATGGCTCAGTTGGAACAGGGCAATGACGTTGAGCCTCCCGAATGTCACGCCTGATTTGATCGCCTGAGCGAAGCGGTGGTCCCGACCACAATGACTTCGTCAATCTTTGGCTGCCTGAGCAGACTCGGGCACCAGGCCCACGATGAACCGTAGCACTATCAGGTCGAGGGTGATGATCTGCTCGCCTAAGTCTGTGGACTGGTGAGTCAGTCCAATCGAGACGCCGGTAAGAAGGTGAACTTCAAGGTCGATGCGCATGTGTGTCCCTCTGGAAGAAGAGGGGGCGACTATGCGCCTTGGGGTGGATCAGGGAGTGATCTGCTGAAAGTAAAAAAGACCGACAGGTTTGCTCTGACCCAATGGATAGGGTTCCGTGTGTGTGGTTGTCAGAGAACCGTCGGTCTTGGCTTTAATAGAGCATCAAGCGTGCCAAGCCTACTTGCCTGTCTGCCGCTTCCCGCAGGCTCTCGCTGCCGCCTCAGCGGGGTCAAACGGCAGGTTCATCAGATCTAGAGGCTGGCCCTCACCCGCAGAGCCCATGCCAACAACCTTGGCAGTGATCTCCGTCGAGACTCGTTCAGCGCTGTCATCCTCTTCCTCCTCGGGCGGGTCGTTGGCATGCTTCTCATCGAGCCACCGATCAACTTCCTCGGTGATGGCCCGACCAAACTCCGAGTAGAAACTGCTGCTCGCATCCACGATGAAGGCATGGGTCTCCTCCCTGGGGTAGCCGTCTTCACCGAAGTTGTAATCCAGGCACTGCAGAAGGTCCCACCCGGTGATAAAAAACTTCACCAAGGCCCCAAGTCCAAGGGGTTGGATGCTGGTGCGTTCGGCGGGCCCCGTGATGGTGTCGCCGTTGTACTCATCGACGATGCGATAGGCAATGCGTCGGCCCAGTGGGCGCGCATAGACACAGGTGACATCGCGAGTGGTCGAAGCAATAGTGATTCTCGCAATCTCGACCTCTTGGCGTCCGGTGTTGGGTAGGTATTCCCCGCCCATGAAGGAGGGGTGAATACGCCCCATGAGCCTGCGGTCCTCTTCGTGCAGCGCGTGCTGGCTGAATGCGGGGCTGAGTTGGTCTGCCTCGTCATTCTGAAGGGCCATCTCATAGATGTGTCTGCGGTTGGCGCCCTTGATGTCGCTGGCCAGGGCAATGCCACGCTCCTTGGCCCAAAAATACGACTGGGGCCGAAACTGCAAATCAATTGCTTGTGTCATTCTGATTCTCCTTGTTTAGCCAGTTCTGCAACATGCACGGGCTGGCAATTTGGAAATAAATCCCCCGTCTTGCATCCAGGGGCGCGGGGCCCCTGGAGCACTGCCTTACTGCTCGATGCTTGCCAAGAAGGCATCGATCTTTGCCGCGAGTTTTGCCTCGAGGGCCTCGGGGGTGGTGTCCCCCTTGTGAACTGCTTCGAGGTCCGCTGCGAGTTCATCTGCATCGACATCTCTAAAGGTGACCGAGAGACCACCCTTTTTGTTGCAGAAGACCTCGTACTCGCGCTGCGCTCGGTCGAACCGCCAGATTCGGAACTGCGAACCATTGTGTTCAACCGCGACGGACGTGAATTGTCCGTTCTCGACGATTTTCGCCATGCTGGTACTCCTCCATGTTGTTAAAGAACGATTGCGGAGGGCCAGAAATGAAAAAGCCCTCTGCGGATGAGAGGGCTGACGCTTCCCGCTTGGTTACCGTTGCCGGTCACATAGCCAATTGGCGAACCACCTTGCCCGGGAAGGGCAGGTTGGCGAGGGCGTCAGCCCAGACTCTTTATGTACATTTCAATTCTATGGTGTTGGCTTTGAAGTGTCAAGAAGTTTTATGAAGAAAGTTGTTCAGAGCCAACGAGGTGCTCACCCGCCTCACGCTACTTGGTCTGCACGGAGCAGAACTCCAACTGCTTGCCATTACGAAGTGTGCGAATGGTCATGGCTGGTGGGTTCGGTTAATAGAGCGGAGCACAGGTTACATCCAGAGAGAATTAAATGGCTTGGCATGTGAGGTCCGCCTCCATCTCCACCTCTTCGCCCTGCCTGCGCGGTGCAATGGGCTTTAGAAACGCGTCTGGGATGTGCCCCTGTGTGGCATAGAAGAAGTCCATGCATCTCAAACTCCTCTTAGCAAAACCAGCTTTGGCACAGCATCGGCTCCACACCATATGACAGCGTTTTGCTCATAAGCCTTGCCCAGATTTTTTGCGGCCTCGAGTGCGAGCCCAATGACCAAGAAGCTCGGCTCACCCGGCCAGTTGCCAGATGGGTGTTGCCCCACGCCCGCAAAGAAGCACAGGCTTCTGCGTTTGAGTTCAGCGGCCAAGTTGGCCTGGCGCTTGGCGTTTTCTTCGCTACTCAGTAGGTTGCTATAGGGGTTGCAGGCTGTGATGAAGGCCGCACAAGAAGCCCCCTTTGCTTTGTAGAGGCCGGCGAGTTCAGGGCTTGAGGTGTCGACCCTGAGCACAAAGGAGTGCCCCTGCGTGACCAGGTACTCCGTTTCTTGGTAGGCCTTAATCAGGGTGTTGTTTGATGTGGTGCTCATGGCGTAATCGGGGGATCTCCACATAGGCGGCCTCGTGTTGATTGAAGTGCGAGTGATGTTCTCAACATTTTGGCCAACGCTATGGATCACAGAGTGATCCTGATCTCAGACACGTAGCTGATTTTCTCGTCACTCGATAGGTGAGAGCATTCTGGCTTGTCGTTTCTTTTTATCTCATCTACTAATATATTACGAGTTATTGAGTGATTTTTTTAAGGACGTAGACCAAGTTATGCGAGAACTCCGATGAAGCCAAAAGTCATCAAGATCGGCATTGCAAGCCAAAGTGAAATCCGTGCCAGGGTATTGGCTATTGCAAGCGGCGTATTAAAGCCTAAGCCCTCAGACCCAAAGATCTGATTTACCTCAATACAGTCACTCGCCCAGGTGCTGAGCGATCAGAATCGAGATCTGCTGAGGGTCATCCGAGAGAGTCGACCGAAGTCAATCAGCGCGCTTGCTCAAATGACGGGTCGGCGACAGGGAAACTTGTCTCGCACCCCAAAGACGATGTCGAGCTATGGGCTGGTCGCCATGGAGAGGGACAGGAGGGCGCTTCGACCGAAGGTCTTGGCGGATCACTACCAAATCATGGTCTGAGGTTAGTCGACTCGTTTTGGTGCCTCGGGCCCTCACGAGAATTTCCATTCGGAAATCAAGCGATCTGGTTGGCCATCTCCTTTAGGACCGTGTGCAAAATCGCCCTGAGGCAGCGGGATTCACCCGCCATCGTGGCAGACAACTCGGGGCGTGCGCTGGCGATCTGGGCGTTCTCGGCTTCGACCTCGGCATACAGCGCTTCGGCCTCTTGCACAGCGCGGCTGCGCAGATGTTCAAGTAGTCGCTGGGCCGTGCCTTTGGCCAGATTCAACGACGCACCCGCCTCCAAAAGCAGACCACGGTTGATGTCCGAGAAGTGCCGCACACCCAGAATCGGCCACGCGAGCTGGGTTTTTGCAGGCCATCCTTTTTTGTCGAAGGCGGCGCTGTCATAGGTGGCCACGCTAAGCAGGTCGTAGAACGGTGCCAACTGAACTCCCTCATGCGAGACCAAGAAACTCAGGTTTTTCAGGTGGGCATCACTATTTCCGACCAGCACATTGAACACGAGCCAGCCAAAGAGCCGGGCGCGCGCGACGGCCGGGCTGCGACAGGCATTGGCCAGTGCCGCGAGATTCTCCATGCTGCCCTGGCTGTATTTGAAGCTGCGATCCAGCCCCAGGAGCTGGCAGGCATCAATCACGTGCCGGCGCTGCCAGCCTTGACTGTCTGGAATCCGGTCAAAGCGATTAATCAGGTAGACCGGTGATGGCACATAGCGACGGTGCACATGGGGCACATCAAGTCCCAGTCGTTTGGCCAGCCGCATCACGAACCATTCATTGATCACGGAATGGGGATAGCCCCCATCCGGATGATCCGGCTTCAGAATATGGGTAGAGGGTGTGGCGCCAGCGGGTTCAAACAGCGCGTCATTCTGAAGAACAACCGCCAGCTTGTGCTGGGCGCCCGCCAGCGACATGCGTTTGATGGCCGCATGCGTCAGCGGTGCTTTGGGCAGCTGCTGAATTCGCGCCTCCAGTGCATCGTCGGGCAACGGGCGCAATGGCTCTGCCATGTGCGGCGCAGCCTCGGGCGTTAGCAAGGTGACTGACCCTGCGGATTCCGCGCCGTACCAGGCCAACAAACCAAAGGCATCTGCCGCATTCAGCTCGGCGTCACCGGCCAGCAGGATGCGCTGGCCTTCCTCCGGTAGCAGGTTGTCGAAATACCATTGCACGGGCCGCTTGGTTGCACCGTCCAGCAAGGTCTCTGCGGTCAAGGGCAGATGCGGGCTGAGTGCGAAGCCCCTTGGGTTGCCAAGCCAGTCTGCTCCATATTGAAAACTCCATAGGCCAGCCACCTCTTGCAAGGTGCCAACCTCCATCTGGTTGATCGATGCTCGCAAGGAGCGGCCACTCATGGCTTATTCCTGGGAGTCACGGGTTCGTTCAAGTGGTTGGCAACGCTCTCGGGTACGTCCACCATGACCCGAATGCCCAGACCTTCGAGCACTTGAAAGAGCTTGCCCCACTGCACTGACTCACTGCCGCGTTCAATCTTGCCCAGAAAATTCTCGCTGACGCCGATGCTGCCCGCTGCATCGTCTTGGCGGATCTTCTGTGCCTTGCGGCTGGCGCGGACCACCTTGCCGATGGCTGCTGCATTGTCGATGGGGATTTTCATAATAAGTCCTCACGTTTGTGAGGATTTTGAACCAGGTCGGCGCGCTTGGCAAATAAATCCATTCAATCGTAAGGATTCTCCGATTGCACCCTTTTCCTACTTGAAATCCTCTTGTTTGTGAGGATTTTGACTTTCGCATCCCTAA
>Ga0194133_10001954_pt1 | contig 33601 bp, 33 predicted proteins | sample TA2KigOf40mmetaG_FD_155448 | JGI IMG/M metagenome (GOLD analysis project Ga0194133, IMG submission 155448) | Freshwater microbial communities from Lake Tanganyika, Tanzania - TA2015055 Kigoma Offshore 40m | ecosystem: Environmental > Aquatic > Freshwater > Lake | place: Tanzania: Lake...
CGGCCTCGCGGGCGATGTTGGTGATGGCCTCCTGATCGAGTCCGACCTGGGCGAGGATCTCCTGCTGAGTGAACGCCGTGCCGAAGGTCTGGTTGAACCAGGCCAGGCCCGATGCCGCGAGGACGGGCAGACTCTCGACGATCTCAATGACCTGGTCGACGAGCAGCTTGCCGAAGGCGGCGAAGAAGGCGACCAGGAAGAGGACGACGCCACCCATGACGATGAGCGTCGCCAGGCCGCGCCGCATGCGCTTGCTGAGTCGGTCCACCGCGGGTGCCATCGCGAGGGCGAAGAACCACGACATGAGCACGGTGAAGATGACGCCGCCGCCGTCTTCGAGCAGGAAGAGGATGAACAGGAAAATGAAGACCAGGGCCATGACGATAAATCCGGCCCGCCAGATGAAGCCGGAACTCACCGGCCAGCGGCTGGGTTCGGGTGACCCGGTCGACATGCCAGCACCTTACTCCGTGCGGTGGTGCCTAACGAGCGACAAGGAGGAGCCCGCCTCCGACAACCTCGATGACGAGGTAGAGCGCGGCCACCTTCGACATGGACCGGTCGATGGCGGCAGAGACGAGTCGACCGGCTGCCATGCCAAAGAGCGCAATCGCGACCGTGAGGGCAATGCCTTCGCGCAGGTCGGTGTTGACGACGGCATAGACGAGCGCGCCAGCGATGGCAACCCGAAGCCCCCGTAGACCGCGCGCACCTCGCTGCGCCCCTCCGGCGTCAGGGCGGGGATGCCGAACTGGCGCGTGACGACGGTGGGGGAGACGAGGGCGACGAGGATGACGGCACTCAACACGCCCCCATCCTCCTCACTGCGTCAGCGACCGCATCGGGGGCCTCGAGGGGCGCGAGGTGCCCGCACTGAGCGATCACCTCGATGCGCGCCTGCGATGCGAGTCTCGCCAACGGCATGGCACTCTCCACGGGATACAGCTTGTCCTGGTCGCCCATGAGGATCACCGTGGGCACCTTGAGCTGGAGCAGCACGTCGCTCAGGCCAAGGAACTGTGTCATCGTCGTGCGCACCGTGGTGGCGGCGGCTCGCTTGTCGTAGGAGGGGAAGGCGCTCACAAAGGCCTCGACCCGCTCCGGGTGCGCTGCCTTCGTCGGCTCCGCGAGCATGGCGCGCGCGACACCCCGGCCCCAGAATCGCGTCGAGCCCATCAGTCGCGTGCCGAGCACCTGCATCCGGTGGCCGCCGAGACTCGGTGACATCGGCACGTTCGCCATGACCACCCCGATGACCCGCTCGGAGTGCCGCACTCCCACGTGCGCGGCGACCTGTCCTCCCCAGGAGCAGCCGACGACGATGGCCCGCTCGATGCCGAGCGCATCCATCACCTCGACCACGGCATCGGCGTACTCGCCCGGCTGGACGCCCTCCTTTGGCGCGTCGCTCTGCCCGAAGCCCGGGCCGTCGATGCGGATGCACCGCCATCCGTCGCCGAGCGCGTCGCGGAGCGGAGCGTAGAAGCGGTGATCGGCGAAGAGCGATGGCCAGCAGATGACGGCCACGCCTGAGCCCTCGTCGGCTAGGGCCAGTGTGCCGACCGATGTTGGGATGCGCCGGTCAGCTGGCACGGCGGTAGTGCTCGATGATCTGGTCGAGGATCTCGCCCCACGGCGTCGGCTCGAGGCCGAAGGTCACGCGGGCCGCACTGTCATCGACGACGAACGGTCGGTCGCGCTGGTAGGCGGTCTCGGAGAGCTCTCGGATGGCGGGGGAGAAGAGGCCGAGCAGCTTCACCATCGCGCCGGGCAGTGACTTGACCGGCACGTGCGGCACCCCCGCGGTGTCGGCCAGGTCGTCGACCACCTGACGCTGGGTGCGCGGGGCGTTGCTCGGCACGTGCCAGGCCCGGCCCCAACCCCGCTCAGCCCCAGCCACGGTGACGAGCAGTCGCGCGGCGTCTGCAGGAGCCGTCCAGGTGTGCTCGGCGTTCACCGAGCCGATCAGGCTCACCGACTTGCCCCCGAGGATGCGAGGGACGACGCGGCTCGATCCGATGAGCGAGTTGTCGTTGGCGCAGATGTAGTCCGAGCCGCGGACCTCGGTCGCTCGGATGCGCCCCGCGTCGTGCGCGGCCTTGGCGTCCAGCCACATCTGCGCGCGCACGCGACCCTTGGTGCCCGTCGCTGCGAAGGGCAGCGCCTCGGACATGGGCCCGGAGACGGGGCCGTAGCCGTAGAGGTTCGAGCAGATGGCGAGCATCGCTCCTGTGCGCTCGGCGTAGGAGAGCATGGCCGCCGCCAGGGGAGGCCAGTCCTGCGCCCAGCGGTGGTACGCCGGATTGGCGCAGTTGTAGATCGCCGAGGCCTCGGGAGCGGCCAGGAGGAGTGCGTCGACACTCGCGGCGTCGGTGGCGACGAGTCGCACTCCGGGCAGGTCCGGGCCCGAGCCGTGCCGCGTGACCACGACGACGTCCTGGCCGTCATCGGCCAGGAGTCGTGCGACCTCCGAGCCCACGGGCCCGGCTCCGACCACCAGGTGCGTGCTCATGTGATCCTCCCTGAGTGCGGGCTAGCCCTCGCGTAGCCCGACGCGCGCATGCAGTCGCTTGAGCGGGCCGGGTGCCCACCAGTTGGCCTTGCCCGCGATGCGCATGAACGCCGGCACGAGCAGTGCGCGCACCACGGTCGCGTCGAGCAGGATCGCCACCGTCACGCCGAGGCCGAGCTGCTTGATGTTGGTCGCCGAGCTCGTGAGGAACGATGCGAAGACGATGGCGATGAGCAGGGCCGCTGCCGTGATGATCCGGCCGGTGCGCTGCAGGCCGAAGGCCACGGCATCCGCGGTGTCCATGCCGGAGTCGTGCTCCTCCTTGATGCGCGACAGCATGAAGACCTCGTAGTCCATGGACAGTGCGAAGGCGATGACACCGATGAGGACCAGCGTCGGCAGATCCACCGTCCCCGTCACGGTGTAGTCGCCCGTGAGCCACTGCAGGTAGCCGTTTTGGAAGACCCAGACCAGCACACCGAGCGTGGCACCGAGGCTGAGCAGGTTGAGGACGAATGCCTTGATGGGGATGAGCACGCTGCCGGTGAAGAGGAAGAGGACGACGAGCGTGGTGAGGGCGAGCCACAGCAGCACGATCCAGACGCGATCGAGCACGCTGGAGGTCGCGTCGTCCCACTGGGCTGCGGTGCCGCCGACGAGGGTCTCCTGCGCGGGTGAGGGGAGCTCACGGATGTCGGCGACGAGCGCGGCGCCCTCGGGATCGATCGGGCGCACGCTGCTGATTGCTTCCAGGCGCACGGCATCGGCGGTCGTCCACGTGGTGGGATCGGGGTTCGGTGCGACCACGGCCCCGTCGACGACAACATCGGTTGGTGTGGTGACGCGCTCGACGTCGGGCAGGAGCGAGATCTCCTCGGCATAGGCGAGGACGTCGGCATCGCTCGACGGCTCGCGCAGGATGATGTTGTGGGGCGCGCTCTCGTTGCCGGGGAACCGCTCCTGCAGGACCTGCCCGGCGGCCGCGGCCGGGTGATCCGGCGGCAGGGCACGCTCGTCCACCTGGCCGAACACGGCGCCGAGTGCTGGCGCAGCCAGCACGAGCAGGAAGGCGACCGTGGCGACGAGCACGGGCCACGGATAGCGCATGACGAAGCGCGCGATGCTCGCCCACATGCCCGTGTCCTTGGGCGCGAGATCGCCGCGGCGCACCTTGAGGCGGTTGACGTTGCGGCCGAGGATGGCGAGCAGCGCGGGGATCGCGGTGAGCGCGCCGGCGATCGCCAGAAGGCTGACGGCGATGCCGGCGTAGGCGAAGGATTTGAGGAAGTACTGCGGGTAGATCAGCAGCGCGGAGAGCGCGAGGGCGACGGTGATCCCCGAGACGAACACCGTCTTGCCCGCGCTTCCGACGGTGGCGGCCACGGCATCGGGCACGCTCTTGCCCGCGGCGAGCTCTTCTCGGAAGCGGCTGATGATGAGCAGCGAGTAGTCGATGCCGAGCGCGAGGCCCAGGCCCGTGACGAGGTTGAGGGAGAATACCGACACGTCGGTGACGGTCGACACGATCCACAGGGCGAAGAACGAGCCAAGGATCGTCCCGCCCGCGACCAGGAACGGCAGCCCCGCCGCCACGACTGATCCGAAGACGAAGAGCAGGATCAGCGCGGTGATGGGGATGGCGATGGACTCGGCACGTGCCAGGTCGCCGGTGATGGTGGTGGTGAAGGCATTGCCGACGACGTCACCGCCGAACGCATAGACGATGAGGTCGCCCTGCTCACCCGTGTAGGTGTCGACGATGTCCGTGCTGATCTGCGCGGTGTCGGCACCGTCCTCGGCGTACACCAGTGCACGCGTGGTGATGCCGTCCTCGCTGAGCAGCGATGGGGCGCCGCCGGTGGACCAGTAGGACACGACCTCGGACACTCCGCTGACCTGGTCGATGTCCTCGAGCAGCTCCTGGGCCTGCGTCGCTGCAGCGTCCACGCCGTCGGGAGACTCGATGGCCAGGACGACGACGGGATCGCGCGCGCCGAACTCCTCTGCCAGTGCGGCGGCCGCGCGAGCAGAGTCGCTAGCGGGGTCGTCGAAGCCCTCGCTCTGCATGGCGCCGAAGACGCGCACGCCGAAGACACCGACGATCACGAAGACGACGAGGTAGCCGATGAGCACCGGCCAGCGGTGGCGCGCCACCCACCCGCCAAGGCGGTAGAAGGCCGGAGCCTTCACGTCACTCGTCACCTGGACGGTCCCTGTCATGTGGGTCAGCTCCCCGAGGTCGTGGTGGTTGCCGGACGGCTTCCCCGCGCGAGCAGCCAGATGCCGGTCGCCAGGCTACGTGATCGTCACCGTGCTTCCCGCCTCACTAGGCCAGGGCATCGCGCTGCTCGTCGCCTACGTCATCGGGCTCTGCGGCACCCTGCTCGCCATTGCCCTGCTTGGGCAGCGGCTTATCGGTGCGGCTCGCTGGGCCGCGGACCCGCACGGATGGTTCCGACGCGGCCTTGGGTGGATCTTCATCCTGGTGGGAATCGCCATCATCGCCGGATGGGATAAGGACCTACAGACCTGGGTGATTGAGAACTCGCCCATCCGTCCCTGGGAACTCGATTCGGAGTTCATTCCTCAGGGTTGACGCGCCTCTACGCCCCCACGTCGGCGGGCGTGCCGCCGGTGATGCGCACCAACTCATCGAACGACGTCGGGAAGACGTAATGCGGGTGGCCGCCGGCCGCCCACACCTCATCGAACTCCGCGAGGTCCAGATCCACGATCGTGCGCAGGGGAGCGGGGTGGCCAATCGGTGCGACACCGCCAATGGCGAAGCTCGTCACCGCGCGTACGTCGTCGGCCGTTGCCTTGCCCACCTCGTCAACACCGAGAATGGCGGCGACTTTGGCGGTGTCGACACGGTGGCCGCCCGAGGCGACCACGAGCACCGCCTGCCCGTCGGCCATGAAGATCAGCGACGACGCGATCTGCGCGGGCACGATCCCGAGCGCATCCGCCGCCTCCTTGGCCGTGCGCGCCGAGTCATCGAGACGGCGTACCTGACCTGAGACCCCTGCGGCGGCGAGCGCCTCGCGCACGCGGATGACGGATTCCTGCTCCTGCTCAAACATGGGGCGTCACAACTCCCAGAAGGAATGGAGGGTGCAGACAGTGGGAAAGACCTTCACGTCGCACCTTCCGCTGGGCCGTCCTGACGGAGACTACTGGCTTTGGGTCCTAGCGCTTGACGGTGGTCGACTTCAACAGTTTCAGGGAGAAGTAGTCTCGAGCAGTGAGCGTCTTGCCTGTCGGTGCGTGGACCCAGTGGGTGACTTCGTCGTATCCGTAACTCTTGACCCCGGCGGGTACCTCAATGCCCTGATTGAGCGCCTGCGGGAATGCCTCTAGCAGTCCATCGAATATGGCGATCAGCATCTGGCACCCAAGGTCACCTGATCCGGTCACCTTCCATGCCGCACTCTGGAGTAGTCGGATGCGTAGCGTCCCATCGAGGTCGGTGCCTCCCACTTGATAAGGGAACGAGCCACCGGTCACGTTGGCGGAGCCCACCTGCGCCCACCCATCATCAGCATCATCATCAGCTTGCCAGCACGGGACGTTGGTGGCGTTGCTAAGAGTGAGCGGACCCCTGTCTTCACTCGTGATCTTTCCGAATTCCGCGTCGAAGGTGACCGGCCCCGTATCCATCGTGAGGTAGTCGCCGTTGTCCAACTCAATTGAGGAACGCCAGCGGAACGAATACGTCTCCACGCAGCCGAGCGGGCGACGTCCCAGGTTGAGGGCCGCGGCAGCCGCCGCTGCCTCTCCCATGTCCTTCTGACTGGGCTCTGGTTCAACCCCCAAGAGCATCATGGCCATGGCTGCCTTGAAATAGCAGTTGACGGTCTGCTTGGTGTGTCGGCATCTCGAGCGGTTGTACTCGTTGTACGACCGCTTTGCCACCTCGCGCGCCTTGGCAAACATTGACTCGCTCGTGGACTCATCCCCGCCGAGCAACTGCAGTTGGGCGGCAAGACGTAGCCAGTCGCCGATCGTCTGAGCCTGTCCGCCAGCCCCACTCTCGGCAAACTGCTTCATCACGGCCCGGGCCTTGTCAAGCGCCTGGGCCGCCAGATCATCGTTGCCGAGCAGCTCGGCCTTGGCGCCAAGGGCAAGAGCGAATGGCACGTCGGATGGCAGGTCAAAGTCACTCAAGCCGAATCCAGAACACGCATCGGCGAGCCGTGGCTTTTGCCGGAGCGCGGTCGCATCGGCCTCGGGGACAGAGATCCCTTCGATTGCTCCGGACAGGTAGTCGAGTGCGGTCTGGGTGTCTCCTGCTTCGAAGTAGGTCTGAATCTCATCGAGGAGCGACTGCTCCCATTCCGCCACGGGCATAGTGCAGACACTGGGGGCGTTCTCGTCTGCCAGCGAGTTGGCTAGCGCTTGAGCGCGCGCAGGCCCGGCGGGGCGGGGCTTCTTGGCTTTGCCGACCACAATCGGCACCCTCGCGGCGTTTGCCACGTCAAACGCGAGGGGAACCGCATCAATGCACGCAGCTGCGGCGGGCGTTGCCGCGACAGAAGCGGTTTGCGTTGCGTGGGCAGCCGGGACCAGGCCAATGGCCAGGGCGGACGCTGCTGTCAGGACCAGGATGTGACGCATGGTGCCCCCAGTGGTGCGTGCCAATTCTCAGACAACAGTGTGATCCCCGCATGAGGGGTTAGGCAAGGTGAAGGGGCCTACGCGTCGATGTCGTGGATGCTCTTCACCATCAGAACGCCGAGCGCCACGATGGTCATGAGCACCCATAGGCCCAGTAGCACCGGCATCACGCCCGTCCGCTCGGCGATGACGCCCGTGGCGAGCATGAAGATCGGCGGCATCGCATAGAAGAGTGAGGTCTGGATCCCGTACACCCGTCCCTGGGCATCGGGCTCCACGCGGCGCTGGACAACCGTGTTCATCAGCGGCTGCATCGGGCCCCACGCGAGCCCGATGGCGAAGCCCGCACCCACCATCAGCGGTAGCGGTGGCAGCAGGGCGACCGGCAAGTAGAAGACGATAGTCGCGACGAGTACGCCGCGCGCGATGTTGAGGCGCGTTACGCGCTTCGACAGCCACCCGTAGCCGAACGCGCCGATGATGGTGCCACCCGATAGGGCTGCGAGGACGAGGCCGAGCGCCGTCGGCTCATCGAACTCGACGAAGTGGGCCGGCAGCAGCACCGACTCGGTGGGCAGGTAGATCGAGCCGAGGATCGTGACGGCGAGGATGAGCGCGCGCAGGGCGTGGTCGTTCCAGATGATCTTCACGCCCATGACGGCGTTCTGCCAGGCGCTCGGGTGGGCCTCGCCCGACTCCTCGCGCGCCGCCTTGGCCTCCTGGCCCGCGTCGCCGACATGCAAGAAGACGATGAGGATCGCCGAGACCACGAAGAGCACGAAGGGCACCCAGAACGCCGAGACAGGCCCGAGCGTGGCGATGAGGAGCGAGCCGACCAGCGGGCCGATGACCCACCCGATGCTGAAGACGCCCTCATGGATGCCGTTGAGTCGCGTCACGCCCATGCCGCTGGCCTCGGCCACGTCAGGGATGAGGGCCTTGCGCGCGGTGTAGCCGGCGGGATCGAAGACGGCACCGAGCATCGCCAGGCCGATGATCCAGGCGATGTTGAGATCGGTGAAGAAGGCCACGATCGGGATCGCGGCGGCCGAGATGGCCGACAGGATGTCGGAGATGATGCTGACGATGCGCCGACCGAAGTGATCGACGGCCCATCCCGACAGCGGGGCAGCGAGGAATCCCGGAAGTGCGGAGATGGCCACGACGAGTCCGGCCGCCGCCACCGAGTCGGTGCGGGCGAGCACGAGCCAGGGCACGACGATCGTGACCACGCCGTTGGATATGCCCGACAGCAGGTTGGTGACCTGGAGCAACCCGATGGGGCCCCAGCGGATGCGCGAACTCATGCGTGGACGGCAGCCCCTAGGCGCACGGGCAGCGCGCGCAGGCCGTGGATTATCCGGCCGGGATTGGGCACTGGCTCACCGGCCAGTCGCCACGCCTTGGTGTCAGGGAAGCGCGTCAGGAGGTGGCGCCACGCGACCTCGGCCTCCATGCGAGCCAACGCCGCACCGAGGCAGTGGTGAACGCCGAAGCCGAAGGCCAGGTGCCGGCGCGCATTGTCGCGGTGGATGTCGAAGCGATGCGGGTCGGTGAACACCGACGGGTCGCGATTGGCACCCACCAGCATCAGCACGATCGTGTCGCGCTCGCCGAGCACGCTGCCTCCGGGCAGGTCGATGGGAGCGAGCGCGGTGCGGAACGTGTATTGCACCGGCGAGACGTAGCGCAGCGCTTCCTCTGTCATGGCGGGGATGAGGTCGTGATCGGCGGCGACCTCGGCGAACTGGTCGCGGTGCTCCATGAGCACCTGGGTGCCGGCGCCCAGGAGGTTGACGGTGGTCTCGAATCCGGCGAGCAGGATGAAGGAGGCCGTACCCACGATGTCGCGGTCGGTCAGGGTCTCGCCGTCGAGTTCGACCTGCGCCAGGGTCGACAGCAGATCGTCCTCGGGTGAGCTGCGGCGCTGGTGAAGCAGGCGCGAGAGGTAGGCGGTGAGTTGCGCGGAGGCGGCATCCATCGAGCGGGCGTGCCCGAGGCTGCGCGGCCGATCGAGGCCCTCGGCGAGGGTGTTGCCCCACTCCGTGAAGGTGTCGCGGTCGGCGAAGGGGACGCCGAGGATCTCGCAGATCACGGCCATCGGCAGCGGCGCCGCCCAGTCCTTCACCAGGTCGACCGGCCGATCGTCAGGCAGAGCATCGACGAGCTGCTCCGCCACTCGATCGGCGGCCTCGCGCCATGACTGCATGACGCGGTGGGTGAACGCCGGCTGCACCGGCTTGCGGATGCGCGTGTGGTCGGCGCCGTCCTTGGTGATGATCGCGTCGAGCAGAGGATCGATCCGGTCGGCCGGGGGCATCGGCCCCAGCAGGATGGCCTCGAGCGGATTGCGCGGCTCGGGAATATCGGCAGATGCAGCGGGCGACTTCAGCACCGTCGCACACACGTCGTAACTCGACGTATAGAACATGCCCCCGCGGCTGCGCACGACGGGCTCGGTGCGCAGGCTGTCGGCGAAGGCGACGAGGTCATCGCAGGTCTCGAGCCGGCCCCCGGGGTCGCCCAGGAGGGAGTAGGCGCGCGTGATGGCCCAGAAGAGGCCCATGGATGCGCCGACGTGCGCTTCGCGCTTGAGGTCGATCACCTGTTCACTCTACGACCGGATGACCATCACATGCGCCGGGGGATGAAGTCGTGGGACCCGACCTGCGCGGTCTCGGTCATGTAGCGCCGACCGAGGGGTGAGATCCAGATCGGGTCGGGTGGTCCCAGCGGATCGTGCGGGCCCTCCTCGCGAGCCTGCCACTTCGACGCCTCGCGCAGCCGGTTGTGGCGCGGGCAGGTGGGAGACATGTCGGTCGCGCGCGTGCGACCACCCTCGGAGTGGGGCGGCAGGTGGTCGGCGTCGGCGCGCGATGACTTCACGCCGCACGACGGATGCTTGCAGTGCGGCTCGCGCGCGCGAATGAAGCGGGCAAGGCGCGCGCTCGGGAAGCGCCGGGAGCCCTCGTCGAGGAGTACGCCGGTGACGCCGTCGGTGACCCAGCGGATCCAGTCGGCATCGGCGGCCAGCGCCCTCGCCAGCTCGGGGTCGAGCGGGCCGTAGCCCTCGAGGTCCGCGGGATGGTCGGTCAGGCCGAACAACGTGTCGAGCGGCACTGTCACGCGGATCTGCACGCGCACCGGGTCGGTCACGGCTGCCTGCCCGGCGACGGCGTCGGCGCCCCCTGCGTCACCCGGTCTGCCAGCCACACGCGACTGACCCACCGGCGTCAGTCCGAAGGCCGCCAGCAGTGCGGCGTAGCGCCACTGGCCGGCCGTGCGCTCATCGGACGCGTCGGCCTGGTCGTGCAGGAGTCGAGCGCGAGCCGCGATGAACTCGTTGAGTGCCACGGCATCAGGAGCGGGCCCGCGCGCGGCCACGCACGCCATGCCGTCGTCTTCGGTCCACAGGCTCACGTCGGTGCGATCACGTGCGGCACGCTGCCGACGCCGGGCCGCGGCCTCGGGGTCGAGGGAGACCACCACGCGCGCCACGCGCTCGCGCAGCCGCGCTGGCGGCAAGCGCCGGGCCCGGCGAATCAGTGCGTGGACCGCGCGTTCGCTCAGATCCGCGCCTTCGGAATCGCACCGCCCCGACAGCACGCTCACGCCCTCGTAGATCTCGCGCGCCTGCGCGGGAGTGAGCCGGCCGCGCTCGACCTCGCGCCCCAGCACCGGCCAGCCGCGCACCAACGCCGTGGCCGCGTTGACCTTGTGGGTCGCCGTGCGCGGGGCGATGTGCAGCGCCGCCGCCACTTCATCGGCCACCCACGACGCCTGATGCGACGACGTCATGCCCTCACCCGGTGACGTCGCCGACTCGACGGCCTCGACGACCGACACCAGCGCTCGCGCCTGGCGCATGTGGGCCCAGCCGATGAGCCGATCGGTCGCCTGGAGGTAGGCAACGCGCGCCGATCCCGACAGGTGATCGGGATTGACGCCGGCGAGAGCCTGGGCGAGCCGCGGACCGGGCGCGAGCGACTCCCACGGGTCGTCGCCCGCGGGGGTGATGTCGTCCCAGCCTTCGGCCATATCGGCAACCTAGATCGGGGGTCTGACAGCCGCCCTGACAGCGATCAGCACGCCTGTGGACAGGCGCGAACGCCTTCGCGGGGTTAGCGTGGAGACCGACCTCGGGAGGCCGTCATGGCACGCGTTCACTTCACCGTACGGCGGCACCTGCCGCTGCCGGCCCGCGTCGCCTTCGACGAGCTCGTGGACTGGCGCGGCCACGCCCAGTGGGTGCCGATGACGCGCGTCGTCATCGAGAGTGGCGATGGTGGAGCGGGTACGACGTTCGTCGCGACGACCGGCCTCGGCCCGCTCGCGCTACCCGATCGCATGCGCGTGGAGTCGCTCGATGCCACGCAGATGACGGTGCACATCGTGAAGATCGGTCCTGTGCTGACCGGCGACGTGCGTCTCGCGGTCGAACCCGTGACGGATGACAGCAGCGACATCACGTGGGATGAAGATGTCCGCGTGCCGCTCCTGCCCGGCTTCCTCTCTAGGCCCGTCGGTGCCGTGGCGCGCAAGGCATTCGAGGTGTCGATCGACCGCATGGCCAAGCGCGCTCGTCAGCGCGTCTAGACGTCCCACCAGATGGCAGCGAGTCGGCGCGGCATGCCCGCGTCGGCCGCCTGCACGGCTGACGCCACATCATCGGCACGTGACACCGGCAGGCACAGGCGGATGCACGCCGACTCCGCCTGCGTGCGCGGATCGAGCGGAATGCGCTGCGTCACGTCGTCGTACTCGACCAGATGCGCGTCGTACCCCGCATCGCGAATCACCTGCAGGGCATCGGTCGCCGTCGGTGACGTCGGGCGGTCGAGATCCCAGAACTGCTTCCACAGCGGATTCATCCACGTAAGCGGATGAAGCACGGGAAGCTCGAGCACGACGCGACGGCGTGCGTGCGAGGTGAGCGCGTGGACGAAGGCGGGTAGCTCCCACACGTTGTAGGCGACGTGATGGCACACGACGACATCGGCTATCGGCGTACGCGCGGTAACGTCGGGCCAGTCGCCGAGGATCTCCTCGCTCGCAACGCCGCGCTTGTCAGCGGCTTCGGCGAAGGCGTCGAGCATGCCCTGCTGATGATCGACGCCGATCAGGAGCATCGCGGGCGGCACGAGCGCCAGCGCCGCGCGGCCGCCCCCGCAGCCGACATCGAGCACCGAGCCTCCCTCGGGCAGTGCCTCGCGCGCCGCGGCGTGCGCGGGGGAGTCGGGGATGGGCCCGTCGGGGGCCCGGAACTGCGCGACCGGGTGGATCCAGGGGTCCTGGGGAGCCTGGGCCTGGATCGCCTCGGGGATGGCCCACGAGGCGAGGTCGTCGCGCCACTTCACGGCGGCGGTGCTCATGCCGGGAGCCTAGGCGGGAGTTATGCCCAGCCCCTTGACGGCTGTCGGACCCCGGGTCTATCGTTCGAACACCTGTTCGAATACCCGAGGAGATGCCCATGTCCGGCCCGGTTCCCCGCCGCTTCACCTGGGAGGGGCGAGCGTACGTCGTTGCCGATGTGCTGGGGCACTGGGTCACCGGCACCCCCTGGTGGCACGCCCCCGCGGAGCCTGACGCCGACACCCATACCTGGCGGATCGAGGCCTCCAGCGGCCAGCGATCCGCCATCTACGACCTGTCCTGCTCGGCCGGCCACTGGTCGCTGTGCCGGGTGGCCTGAGGACCCGAGGAGAGGAGACGCCATGGCTACTGCCACCGCCGACCTGTTGACCGCCGCCCAGCGCGGCATCGCCGAGGCCGTCATCGCCGAGACCGCCGGTGAGCGCTATGCCCGCGCGCACCTGTCCGCCCTGCGCTCGGCGGCCGCGGTGCTGGCTGCTCGCGCGCAGCCGAGCAAGGGCCGTTCGCGATTGCGCAGCGTGTGGTCGGTGCTGCCCGTGGTCGCCCCGGAGTTCACCGAGTGGGCGACGTTCTTCGCGGCGAGCGCGACCAAGCGCAGCGCGGCCGAGGCCGGGCTGCCGGTCGTCACGCAGCGCGAGGCCGACGACCTGCTGCGCGATGCGGAGTCCTTCCACGACCAGGTGTGCAGCATGCTGCACGTCGACCGGCAGCAGTCCCTGCCGGCCACGGGGTGAGGCGCGTGCCGTGGACTTCGCCCATCTCCACGTGGCGTCGGCATACTCGCTGCGCTACGGCGCCTCGATGCCGGATGCACTCGTCGCGCGCGCGGCCGAGCACGGCCAGCGCGTGCTCGCGCTCACCGATCGTGACGGCGTCTACGGCGCGGTGCGGTTCGTCCGGGCCTGCGCGCAGGCGGGCCTGGACTGCGTCCTCGGCGTCGACCTGGCCCTCGATCTTCCACACGTCGATCGTCCATACGTCGATGGAGTGGGGCGACCCCTGCCTCCGGTCTCCCGTCCTCCAGACGAGGGAGCCCTTCGGGCTCCCGAGGGAGCCCTTCGGGTTCCCGTGAGGGGCGGTGCGTGGGTGGACCCCCGCCATCCACGCGCCGTCCTCCTCGCTCGTGGCAAGCGCGGCTGGGCATCGCTGTGCCGGCTGCTCACCGCCGTGCATGAGGCCCGCGGCGATGACGCGCGCAGTGACGCGCGCGGCGACGCGCGCGCGGTCGCCGCGACGTTCGAGCAGATCGCCGCACACTCCGAGGGCGTTGTCGCCCTGCTCGGGCCGGCATCGCCTGTGGTCGAGGCGCTTGCGCGGCGACGGCCCGACCTGGCCGATGCGGCGATCGGCCCGTGGCGCGAGGTGTTCGGCGATCGGCTGCATATAGAAGTAGTGAGCCATCGCGCACCGAGCGGCCCGCTCGCCACCGCGACGGCGGCACGCACGCTCGGATGGGCGCGCGAGCGCAGCATCGTCCCGGTGCTGGCCCATGCGGTGCGCTACGTCGAGCCGCGGCAGGCGCGCGTCGTCGACGTCCTCGACGCCTCACGTCGGCTCGTCGCCCTCGACGAGCGCCATCGCGACCGGCCCAATGCGCAGGGGTTCTTGGCATCGACGCCGTTCATGGCCGAGCTCGCCGACGAGATCGCCCGCGCCGCGGGGGCGGATCGGCGTACCGGCCGCGACCTGCTGGGTGCCGCGGCCCGGCTGGCGGGGGAGTGCACGCTCGACCCCGCGGCCGACCTCGGCATCGGCGAGGTGTTCGTCCCCGAGCTCGAGGTCGTCGTCGGCGATGCGCGGGCCGACGCCGACGCGATCCTGCGATCGCGGTGCGAGGGAGCGCTCGATCGCTATCACGGTGCCGACCGCATCGACGCGCGCCACCGACTGGAGTCCGAGCTGCGCACGATCTCGACGCTCGGCTTCGCCACCTACTTCCTCACCGTCGCCGAGGTCGTCGACCTCACCCGGGCGCGCGGCATCCGCGTGGCCGCGCGCGGGTCCGGCGCGGGCAGCCTGGTCAACCACCTGCTCGGCATCTCCGGGATCGACCCGATGAGTCACGGTCTGCTGATGGAGCGATTCCTCACCACCCTGCGTCGCCAGCTGCCCGACATCGACATCGATGTCGAGTCCGCGCGCCGGCTCGAGGTCTACGACATGATCCTCGAGCGGTTCGGCACCGAGCGCGTCGCGTGCGTGTCGATGATGGAGACCTACCGCGTGCGCCACGCCATCCGCGATGTCGGGGCCGCGCTGTCACTGCCGCCCGGCGAGATCGATGCGCTCGCCAAGGCCTTTCCCCACGTGCGCGCCCGCGACGCGCGCAGTGCCCTGCGCGACCTGCCCGAGCTGCGCGACTCCGGCCTGGGTCACATGACCGCGCGCGGCGAGCTCGACCACTTCTGGGCCCTGGTCGAGGCACTCGACCGCCTGCCGCGCCACGTGGCGATGCACCCGTGCGGGGTGCTGCTCTCCGATGCCACCCTGCGCGATCGCACCCCGGTCGAGCCGAGCGCGCAGGGATATCCCATGAGCGCCTTCGACAAGGACGACGTCGAGGAGCTCGGCCTGCTCAAACTCGACGTGCTCGGCGTGCGCATGCAGTCCGCACTCGCCCATGCCGTCGCCGAGTTGGAGCGCATCGACGGCGAGCGCATCCACCTCGACGCCGTGCCGCTCGACGACCCCGGTGCCTACGCCCTCGTGCAATCCACGCGCACCCTCGGCTGCTTCCAGATCGAGTCGCCTGGCCAGCGCGAGCTCATCGGCAAGTTCGCTCCCGAGACCTTCAACGACCTCATCATCGACATCTCGCTGTTTCGGCCCGGCCCGGTGAAGTCCGACATGGTCACCCCGTTCCTCAAGGCGCGGCAGGGCTGGTCCGAGGCGGTCTACCTCCACGACGACCTGCGCCCGATCCTCGCCGAGACCTACGGCGTCGTCGTCTTCCACGAGCAGGTGCTGCGCATCGTCGTCACGATGACCGGCTGCTCCCTCGCCGAGGCCGACGAGACCCGGCGCAGCATGGGCTCGCCGGGGGGCCAAGACGACGTGCGCGCCTGGTTCTATCCCGCGGCCCTCGCCCGTGGCTACGACCTCGTCACCGTCGAGCGGGTGTGGGAGGTGCTGCGCGCCTTCGCCTCGTTCGGCTTCTGCAAGGCCCACGCCGCGGCGTTCGCACTGCCCACCTATCAATCCGCGTGGTTCAAGGCCCACCATCCCGCGGCGTTCCTCGCCGGCATCCTCACCCACGACCCAGGCATGTATCCCAAGCGGCTCATCCTCGACGACGCCCGCCACTTCGGCATCGCCGTCCTCGGCCTCGACGTCAACGGCTCGGGCGCGACCTACACGATCGAGAAGGCGCCGGGCGACTCCTCCTACGGCATCCGTCTCTCGCTCGCCGATGTCAAGGGCATGAGCGGGGCCGAGATGGAGCGCATCGTCGAACGCCGGCCCTATGCCTCGCTGCCCGACTTCTGGCATCGCGCCGCGGTGAGCCAGCCGATCGTCGAGCGGCTCGTGCTCGCCGGCGCCTTCGACTCCCTCTACGCCATTGACCGCCAGCCGCTCGGGCTGCGACGCCGCGGCCGGGTCACCCGCCGCGACCTGCTGCTGCAGGCTGCCGACCTCGCGCGCGGCGGTCCGCGACGCACGCGGGCCGAGAGCGAGGTCGAGCAGCTCACCTTCGATGCGCTCGCGGTCGATGCGTCACCGGTCGCGAGTGGGCTGCCCGAGATGGGTGCGGCTGAGCGCGTGCGCGCCGAGCTGGAGGTGCTCGGCCTCGACGTCAGCCACCACATGGTCGACTTCTACGCGCCGATGCTCGATGCCCTCGGGGTGGTGCGCTCACGCGACCTGCTCGCCTGTCGCTCCAAGGCCGAGATCCTCGTCGCGGGGGTGAAGGTCGCCGTGCAGACACCGCCCGTGCGCAGCGGACGCCGCGTCGTCTTCCTCACCCTCGACGATGCGACCGGCCCGGTCGATGCGGCGTTCTTCGACGATGCGCAGGGCCCCTACGCCTCCACCATGTTTGGGTCGTGGCTGCTGCTGGTGCGCGGCGAGACGCGCCGCACCGGTCCGCGTGGCATCTCGATGCGCGCGACCGGCGCCTGGGAGCTCAGCCAGGTGCACGACCTGTGGTCGAGCGGGGGAGTCGATGCCGTGCGCAAGATGCTTGCGCAGTCGCCGCGACCCGAGCAGCCCACCGGCCCCCATCGCGTGCTCGTGCATGCCAGCGGGTTCCGCCAGTCGCCCTACGCCGACATCCGCCCCGCGGGCGAGGACCCGACCAAGGCGCCGGCCAAGCTCTGGCACTCCAGTCCCGGCAGCAGCGGGTGGTAGGCGCGAGGATGGACACGTGAGCCGGAGCCAGCTGCGCAGGGTGGCGGGTGCGACCGGCCTGGGCTCCGACGACACCGGCTGCACGATCCTGCACGTCGACATGGACGCGTTCTACGCCTCCGTCGAGCTCATCACCCGACCCGAGTTGCGCGGCAAGCCCGTCATGGTTGGCGGCGGCGGCCGCGGCGTCGTGCTCTCCGCCACCTACGAGGCCCGCGACATGGGCGTGCACTCCGCCATGCCGATGAGCCGCGCGCGCCGCATCGCCCCCGACGCCATCGTCATCGAGCCCAGCCACCACCGCTACGCCGAGGTGAGCGCGGGCGTCATGGCGCTGTTCAACTCCATCACCCCGCTCGTCGAGCCGCTGAGCCTCGACGAGGCCTTCCTCGACGTCTCCGGGGCACTGCGCCGACTCGGCTCTCCCGCCGCCATTGCCGAGCTCATCCGCGCGCGCGTCTACGACGAGCAGCGCATCACCTGCAGCGTCGGCGTCGCGCCCACGAAGTTCGTGGCCAAGCTGGCGTCCACGCAGGCCAAGCCCGACGGCCTGCTCGTCGTCCCCGCCGACGCGGTCACTTCGTTCCTGCACCCACTGCCGGTGGCCGCCCTGTGGGGAGTGGGCGAGCGCACCGAGGAGCGCCTGGTCTCCCTCGGGCTGCGCACGGTCGGCGACCTCGCCCACACGCCCGTCGACACCTTGATCCGCGCCCTCGGGCAGGCCTCCGGCCAGCGACTGCACGACCTAGCCTGGGGCCTCGACGATCGCGATGTCATCCCCGACGCGGCCGAGAAGAGCATCGGCAACGAAGAGACGTTCGCGCGCGATATCGACGACCCCCAACTCATCCACCGTGAGCTGCTGCGCCTGTCGCAGAAGGTGGCGGCGCGCGTGCGCGCGCACGAGGTGCTCGGCCGCACCGTCGTCATCAAGGTGCGCTTCGCCGACTTCACCACCATCAGCCGTTCGCGCACACTGTCCGAGCCCACCGATGTCGGCCAGGAGGTCTACGAGGTTGCCCGCGACCTCTACGACGCCCTCGGCCTGCAGCGGGCGCGCGTCCGCCTGGTCGGCGTTCGCCTCGAGGGACTCGTGGGCGACGGCGAGCGCGTGGAGCAGCTCACCCTCGACGACGGCCTGACCGGCCCATCGACCGCCGACCGGCGGGCTGCCGAGGTCGCGGCCGACCGACTGCGCGATCGCTTCGGGCACGAGGTGGTCCGGCCCGCCCGCTTGGTAGGGGAGACAGAGTGAGGCGCCGGGCGTAGGGTTCGGACGCGACGACCGATCCCCAGGACGAGGCGCCCGCGGACGACCTCGACCAGGTCACGGGCGGCGAGGAAGAGCTGGACCCGCACCCCGAGTAGGGGTAGCCCTAGGGCGCCACGGGCCAAATGGACCCGCTGGGTTTCCAGATCGCCCAGGTCTGCCTATCCTGGGGGGACCATCAATCGGCAAGGAGGGGTGAGGTGCCGCTTTCCGAGCACGAGCAGCGTCTGCTGGAGCAGATGGAGCGCGCCCTCTATGCCGAGGACCCCAAGTTCGCCACCTCCCTGCGCAGCGGCCCAGGTCGGGCCAGCCGCGGGCGCGCCGCCCTCGGCGTGCTCGTCCTCTTCGCGGGCGTGGCCATGCTCATGGTCGGTGTCATCATCCCCGCGATCGCCATCGGCGTCGCCGGGTTCGTCGTGATGATCATCGGTGCGGCGCTCGCCTACTCAGGACTGCGCAACCGCCCCGCAGCCAAAGCTACGACCGCCGAAGGTGCTGCCCCCGCCGCATCGGCGAAGTCACCGAAGCAGTCGAGCGGCTTCATGAATAAGCTCGAGGACCGCTGGCGTCGTCGCCGCGACCAGGGCCAGCAGTAGTCGCCGGTTCCGGCGCACCCCATCCCGTATCCCGGATCGTCATGGGCGGTGCGTCGCGCCTGAGCGATGCCGGCATCAGCGCGGCCCGGATCCGCACACCCCGGGCCGAGACGCGGCGTACGCCGTGGAGGACCGTGCGGATGTCGCCGCGCAGCTCCGCCGCGGAGGGCTCGGCGCCCACGGCGGCACGCGGCGCATAGCGGGCACGCTCCACCGCATTGGCCAGTCGAGACAGCGCATCGAGCTCGCCCTCAGTGAACCGCAACTGATGCGCCAGGCCGCGCGCGGCATTGCGCGGAGTTGCCGACAGTGGCCACGACCAACCCAGATCGCGCACTGAATCGGCGAGCTCGCTCCATGCGCCCTCCACGCGCGTCGCGCCATCGGCCGAGCGCAGGCGTCGGCGGCGGCGCAGTGCGATCGCCGCACTCGGCGCACAGGCCAGCAGGGCAAGGAGCCCGAGGGGGAGCAGCACCGCCCACAGCGGAAACGCCGGGCCGGCGGCTCCGAGTGGGGGTACGGCCCCGAGTCCCTCGCGTTCCTCGGGCGGAATGCGCCGGTCGGCATTGGGCTGCGTCTGGTTGTCGGTGGCGGCGTCCCCGTCGGTGGAGTTGTCGCGTGGCTCGGTGTAGTCGGGCTGGGCCACTCCGCCGCCGGCATCGGAGCGCGGAGTGGGCTCGAACCACACCCAGCCGACGCCTTCGAACCACAGTTCGGGCCACGCGTGCGCGTTGCGTGCGTGGACGACTCGCTCGCCACCCTCCTGTCGGCCGCCGGTGAACCCGACGACGACGCGCGAGGGCAGGCCCACCGCCCGAGCCATCAGCGCCATCGTGCCGGCGAACTGCTGGCAGTAGCCGACGCGCTCGTCGAGGAACGACTGCAGCGGATCTGCGCCCTCGGGTGTGGTCACGCTCGTGCTGTAGACGAAGCCGCCGTCTTGCGTGAACCACCGCACCATCGCCAGCGCCTTGGCATAGGGGGTGTCGGCCTCGCGGGTGACCTCGCGCGCCAGTCGGTCGAGATCAGGGGTCAGGCCGGGTGGCAGCGCGAGCAGTTGCTCGACCGAGGGATCAATGGCGTCGTTGGCGGCGCGAAGTTCATCGCGCGTGGGCGAGACCTGGTAGGACGCAACGCGGTAGGACGTCCCCTGGCTCGACAGTCCAGCACCCGAGACGGTGCGAGTGGCGGTATCCCACACCCAGCCCGCGTCGAGGTCGCCGTCGATTCCGCTGAGTTGTGCCGCGGCGTAGGGCACGGGCAGCTGGGCGTTGTCCAGATCGGTGATGGCGACGTCGTAGGTGGTGGCGCTCACGTCGGCGACCGCCGGCACGTCGGGGATCCCGATGTTGTCGGTGGCAGGCACCGGTAGCGGACTGGCGAGCGGGCGCCAGGTCACGCCGTCAAAGCGCTCGAGCGCGACCAGTCGCAGATAGGGACGAGACTCGGCATCGGTCGTGTAGCGAAGCACCTCGCGCTGCGGGTTGTCGACGAGGTCACGACGTAGGGAGGCAAAGGGGTCGATGGTGATGGGCCCTGAGCCCGTGCCTGCCGGGCCGCCCGCGGCCGTGCTCACGTAGACGGGCTCGGCAAGGCCAGGAGCGAGGGCTGGCAGCAGGAGGGCCGCCAGCACGGCAAGTACGCCCACCTGGAGGGCCGCGGCGCCCCCGCCGCCGGTCGCACGCGCCGGGCGCGTTGCGGGCGAGCGACCCGGTCCGCGCGGGCGCACAGTGAGCAGGGGTCCCCACGACCGAGTGTCGGCGCGGGTGTCAACGGCGAGGAGCACGAGCCAGCCGGTCACCGCGAGCGGGAGCAGCCACCAGGCGACGCCGCCGCGGACGACCGCCGCGGGGAATGCATAGAGGAGGAGGAGGGGGAAGCCGGCCAGAGCGGGCAGTCGCAGTGTCACGCCGATCACGTCGACGATCAGCGAGACGAGGCCGACCCCCGCCATGGCGAGGTAGATGAGTTCGGGGGTGGTGGGCACCGGGGGCACCGCCGCGTCGGCGACGACGAGGGACTCGCGAGTGAACACCTGGAGCTGCTCGAGGGCGACGGGCCCGGGTAGGAAGCCGAGCGCGGCCTGGGGTTGCGCGAACTGGATGGTGAGAAGGGTGAGCAGGACGGCGAGCTGCAGCAGCGGTTGCACGGGAGCGGGGACCTTGGCCGCCCTCGCGATGGCTCCGGTCAGGGCCATTGCCGCGATGATGGCGAGCACGGGCACCACCCAACGGGCCGAGTCGAACAGCGGCACGAGGGTGCTGGCCGCGCACATGATGGCCAGGGCTGCTGCAGCAGAGGCCGCCGGGCGCGCCCTGTCGAGTGCCTTCATCGGGCACCGACTCGAAGATCGGCCACGGCAGCGCGCCAGGCAGCGGCCACCGACGCCGGGCGTGAGGTGACCACGGCTGCCTGCCAGCCCGCAGCGCGCAAAGTCGCGCAGGTGTGACCTGCCGCAAGCGAATCGGGGGCAAACCACGCGGCGGTATCGGTGACGAGCGCAAGACCCAGATGGCCGGCCGAGCGAGCTGCACGGCCGGCCAATGCTGCGGTGATGTCGGCGTCGCTGGCGACGGCTGCGATGACCAGTTCGTCGCGGACCGGAGGTACATTGACCTCAGCTGCTGGCCACGCTTCGACCAACGACAGCGTGGTGAGCACCTCGGCTTCGCCCACGTCACCGCTCCCCGCGCTGACCAATGTCCGGCCGTCGGTCGTGATGAGTCGCACGCTCCAGCCGCGACGCAATAGGTGCACCGCGGCACTTGCTCCCGCGCTCAGTGTGCGTTCGAGTGATGATGCCGCGCCGTCGCCGCCGTGACGGGGCCCTCGCAGGTCGATGAGCACGCTCGCGCGATTGGTCCACGGCACCTCTTCGCGACGCACCATGAGTTCATCGATGCGGGCCGACGCCCGCCAGTGAATGCGCCGGAGGTCATCGCCGTGGCGGTACTCGCGGGGCACCACGTCGTCGTCTCCGCGAGCGGCCAGGGCCAGTGACGTGCCCTCGCCACGCCCCCTGGCCTCCGCTCCCATGACGGCACCGTCCAATTCCTCGATCTGTGGCACCACGAGTACCGGCGTCGTCGTCCGGAAGGTGCGGGTCAGGCGCACGAGGCCGAAGGGATCGACGGCGGTGATCGATAGCGGACCGAGTTCATAGCGTCCGCGTCGGGCCGCTGGGAGTGGGTAGGTCGTGATCCGCGATCCGGCCGCCTCGACGCGCTCGAAGATGCGCGTGGCAGGCGGGCCAAGCTGGGGCGGCATGGCATCTGACAGGAGCAGGGTGCCCGTGCGAGAGCGAGACAGGTTGGTGATCGTCAACTGCACTTCGCCGACGGTGCCCACCGGCACCTGCGGGGGTGTCACGCTCCTTTCGGCACCGAGGCGGAAGTGTGTGCGAGCCACGAGCACCACGCAAACGCACGGCAGGGCAAGCAGGAGGATCGCAATGCGGAGCAGGTCACGCTGCTCGGAGATGAGTGCGCCGACACCGAGGCCGAGTCCGACGGCAATGAGGCCCTTGCCGCGGAAGGTCAGTCCGCGCAGCGCGCGCTTCACGGACCTGCGGGAACCGGCACGCGCTCCACGGTCTCGGCCACGACCGCGGCGGGCGTGATGCGCGCCAGGTGAGCGTCGGTGCTCAGCAGGAGCCGATGGGCGAGCACGGGGCCGGCGAGGCGCTGCACGTCGTCGGGCAGGGCGTAGGAGCGACCCGCCAGGGCGGCCGACGCACGGGCGGCCCGCACGAGGTGGAGGGCCGAGCGGGGTGAGGCGCCGAGCCGCACCCGCGGGCTCGTGCGCGTGGTGGCAACGAGGTCGACGATGTAGGCGTGCAACGCGGGGGAGACGTGGACGCGGCGCACGGCCTCGATCATCTCTCGCACCTCGGTCGCGTCGGTGACCGCCGTGATGCTCTCGAGCGGGTCATCGGCGCCGTGGGACTCCAGCAACGCGATCTCGCTGTTGCGGTCGGGGTAGCCCATGTTGACGCATGCCATGAAGCGATCGCGCTGCGCTTCGGGCAGGGGATAGGTGCCCTCCATCTCGGCGGGGTTCTGCGTGGCTATCACCATGAAGGGCTGGCCAAGGAGGTAGGTGGTGCCGTCGACGGTGACCTGGCCTTCCTCCATGCATTCGAGCAGTGCCGACTGAGTCTTGGGGGAGGCGCGGTTGATCTCGTCGCCGACGACGATGTTGGCGAAGATGGCGCCGGGCTTGAACTCGAAGTCGCGGGTGTCGCGGTTGTAGACGTTGACGCCGACGACATCGCTGGGCAGCAGGTCGGGTGTGAACTGGATACGACGCACTGAGCAGCCCAGGGAGCGGGCCAGGCTCTTGGCGAGCATGGTCTTGCCCACGCCCGGGACGTCCTCGACCAGCAGGTGTCCGCCGGCAAGGAGCACCGTGAGGGCCGTCTGCACGGTCTCGGGCTTGCCGGAGATCACCGTCTGGACGGACGTCCGTACGCGGGAAGCGGCAGCCAAGTCCGACGGGGGTGGCTGCGCCGACCCGCCGGACCGGGGAGCCGTCGTCTCGGGGGTCGAGGTCACCTGAGGATTCTCACCCGAGAACGCCAAGGAGGCCACCCTGGGGGACCGGCCGCCATCGCAGGCGGGAGGATGCCCCCATGGCAACCGTGCACCCGGCCCAGTTGGGCCGATTCTTCGAGGACTATGTCGTCGGCGACACCTACCAGCATCCGTTCGGCCGCACGATCTCGGAGACCGACTCCACGTGGTTCACCCTGCTGACCTGCAACACCAATCAAAACCACTTCAATGCCCACCTGGCGCAGTCCAACCCGATCACCCAGGGGCGCATCATCGTCAACTCGGGACTCACGGTCGCCCTGGTGCTGGGCCTGTCGGTCATCGACATGAGCCAGAACGCCGTGGCCAACCTCGGCTGGACCGACATCAAGCTCACGCACCCGGTCTACGTGGGCGACACGATCTACGCCGAGAGCATCTGCATCGACAAGCGCGAGAGTTCGTCGCGCCCAAAGATGGGCATCATCACCATGAAGACCCGGGGGCTCAACCAGGACGGCGACGAGGTCGTCTCGTGGGTCCGCACGGTGATGATCCCCAAACGGTCGTCGGGCATCGGGCAGGACTACTTCCCCGAGGCCAAGTCCGGCCCGCTGGCGATGCCGGAGGCGTGATGGCGAGGGTGCGCCGCAGGTCCTAGGGACTGGGCTCGCGCGGCGGCACCGGCGGTGGCACGTCGCACGTGCGCCCGGCCGGGCGATCCGCGAAGCGATCGGCGATCCACGTGACCACCTGTGGTCCGGCGGTGATGGCCGCCTCCATGTGGTCGACATCGCCCATCCACAGCATGGAGAGCGTTGATCCGGCATTGCACCACTTCTCCTGCAAGATCGCGTTGGGCCAGGGCAGGACGACCTGGTCGGCCAGGCCCTGCGCAACCATGACCGGCATGTCGCGAGGCAGCGGCCCGGGCGTCTGCTGGTCGACGACGGCCTTCCACTGCGGCTGCGTCAGCGGGTTGACCTCGAAGAACGACTGCCCGAGCTTGCTGCGCGCAAGGCCCTCTAGGGCGCCCAGATCGATGCACTCCTCGGCGATGCGCTCGTAGTTGTTGATGCCCGCCTTCGTCACGACCCCGTCGAAGGGAAGGGAGGGCTCGATGGCGCTCCAGGCAATGGCCGCCTCCGGGCCGATGACCCAACCCACGGCCCCCGCCCACTGGGCATCCACGATGGGGGTGAGTTCGGCCGCGGGTGCGGCCGCGGCGACACCGACCAGGTCGAGGTCGGGTGCCTTGGCGCGCGCCAGTGCACCGGCCCACAGCGCCGAATGTCCACCCTGCGAGTGACCGTAGACGGCGTAGCGGTTGCTCGCCTGTGCCTCGGGCCACGAGCGGATCGCACGGACGGAGTTGACGACGTCGTTGACCTCGGCCTCGGCCACGAGGAAGAGCTCGGGCCCCGGCGTGCCAAGGCCGACGTAGTCGGTGGCCACGACGACCCACCCGAGCGTGAGCATCTGCTCGAGCCAGCCGGACATGTCGTTGGTTCCGCGCGGTGAGCGCGATGGCGCGCAGGCGTCGCCCATGCCGACCGTGCCGTGCGCCCACGCCACGACGGGGCGGCCTTCGGGAGGCGCGGGGGAATCGGGGACGAAGACCATGGCGCCGGAGACCGCAGGGGTGCCATCGGGACGCTCAGACACATAGAGCATGCGGTAGGCGCGGGCACCCTGGAGCTCGAGAGAGTCGGCGGTGTCGGGGAAGGTGAGCGGGGCGGTCCGGATCACCGATCCGGGCGCGACCAGCACGGCCGGAGGCTCGTAGAAGGGGGCGAGCTCTGCCTGCGCCGAGCGGTCCTGGCGCACATTCCCCATCACCACCGCCAAGGACGTGACGGCCCCGGCCAGCAGGATGGCGATGAGGACCAGGAGGACGTTGCGGCCGGGCTTCACGCCGCCAGACTAGGCGGTGCGGTCGCCGTCGTGCGTAGTCTTGAGCCACGCAGAGCTCATTCCGCAATCGCAGCGATCATCGCGACCGCCGTGCTCGTCGTGCCGGCGGCCGAGGCATCGGCGAATCCGGTATTCGAGTTCGACTACCGATCATCCTCGTCCGTGGTGAAACTCGCCGACGGCACGTGGCTGATGATGACCTCCGACATTCCATCGGGCAAGACGTCCGGACCCTCGCCAAACCGACCGTGTCCTTCGCCAAGTCGAAGGCGACGGTGTCGTGGCAGTTCCCCGTGGGAGCCGCGACGCCCGACGGCTTCATCATCGAGCGCAAGAGCGGCTCCGCCTGGGTGCAGGGGGCCGGCGTGGGGGCCGACAAGCGCAGGTTCGTGACCACCGTGGCCTCGCTAGGCAAGAAGGCGGGCAAGAAAGTGACGGTCAGAGTGGTGGCCATCCTGGGAGACCAGCGCGCCGAGTCACCGTCGGCGGCAGCGCGCGTGCCGAAGCGCTAGTTGCTCTCCAGGTCGGCCTTCAAGGCATCGAGCGTCGCGCGCATCGTCTGTCGATTGCGGGTCGCCGCGTCGTAGCCGCGTCCGACGGGCAGGCCCGCCGGCTTGGCGAGCACGCCCAGCACTCCGTCGCGGCGGTCGGTCCACCGCTGGGTGACGCGGGTACACCCGTCGGGCAGTGCCTCGAGCTCGAAGGCCCACCGCGCGATCGGGAACGGCCCGACGTTGACGTCGAAGGCAAAGCGCCTCTCGCTCTGGGCCACCACGACGCGGCACTGGGTGCGCCACGACAGGCGCGCCCTGTTGAGCCCCGTGAAGCGATCGCCTACCGCCCATGCCCCGGTGCCGGAGTTACGCATGGCGCCGGTGGCCTCGGGGCTCCAGCGACCGTATTCGCAGGGGTCGCTGACGGCCGACCACACCGCGGAGGCGGGCGCATCGATGGTGACGATCTCGACGACCTCGTAGGGGCTCATGTCAGTCCTTGACGAAGATGTGGACGAGGTCGAGGTGCTCGCGGATGGGCTCCTGCGTCAGGTGGGGGGCCACTCGCTCGCGGAAGCGCACGAAGATGCTGTCGTCGACGACATCGAGCGCCTCCATGTTGGACTCGAAGATCCCGATGCCGCGGATCACGCCGCCCTCGCGATCGCCGGTGACCAGGATCAGGTCCTCCGACGGGTTGAGGACGCCGAACTCGTCGGCGAAGGTGATGTAGGCGTCGAGGACCTCGTCGAACGCCTCGGGCTTGACGAACATCGTGTATTCGATGACGGTGCTCATGGGCCTCCCGATTGGTTGCCACAGACTAGGGCCCGGCTAATGGTGGGCGATGGGGAGGGTGCCCAGATCGTGCTCGATGATGTCCCGGTCCTCGTTGTCGAGGTCGACGGCGATGCGATAGGCGAGGTTGCGTTGCTCGCGAGCGGCGTCCATATCGCCGAGCATGGCGTACGCGCGGGCCATCGCCTCATGTGCCGAGGCCGGTATGAAGTCCTCCACGCGTTCGGACTCGGCGATGTCGAGGCAGCGCTGCGCGTGGAGTAGGGCGAGGTCGCCGTGGCCGAGCACCGCGTGGACGCGACTGCACTGCCACTCGCCGATCGCCCACTGGGAGGCTGCACCGACGCGTCGCCAGTGCCACAGGCTCGCCTCCGCCGTGGCCACCATGGCCTCATCGTGAATGGCGGTGCGCGCATCCATGTCGAGGTAGGTCCACGTGAGGTGGAACAGGTCCATCGCGATCTGGCGCTCGCTTTCGATCGACAGGGTGTCGGTGCCGAGGCCGGTGATGATGCGCGGGCCGGCGGGGGTGTGGTAGGCGGCGATCAGGTGGGGGGTGAGATCCGCGGAGACGGCGATGGGGCCCACTGCGCCGAGGGAGTCCAGGTGGCGGCGCACGCGATCGACATCGGGGTGGGCCAGGGTCAGCGAGATCAGGCGCGCCTCGCTCGCGGGGAGGCGGAGCGCAACGGGGTCGCCGTCCCATTCGATGATGTGCGGCCCCACTCCGTCGAGGGGGAGTCCGCCATCGGCGGGAAGGGTGATGCGCCAGGTGAGCGCATCGCGCGCCATCTCGGTGACGGCCCCGGGCGCTTCGGTGCTCGCACTTGCCGTCGCCGCGATGTCGGGGGAGCGCAGCACCCAGGTGGCCAGGTGTGTCTCCTGCGCGTGATCGAGGTCGAACCAGCGGGGGCGGTCGGGTGCCGGGGCGGCGGGGTCGATGGCGATGACCTCGGCGTAGGTCGACTCGCCCGTGCGCACGACGCGGTTGTGCGTTGCCATCCGCGCGTGCGCACCGCCGCCAGCGACGGGGACCCCCAGCCGTTTGTCGAGCCACGTCGCTCCTGCCTCGAGGTCCGGTGACGTGACGACCACATGATCGATAACGGTGGGTGGCACGGGCTCGGGCACGCGAGCAGGCTAACGTCGGCGCCTTCGGCGAAAGGACGCGGATGGATGCGACGGCGGGCGGCCCGAGGCTGCTGCTGACCTATGTCGGGGCGGGTGCGCTGGCCGGCACCCTCTCGGGGCTCCTCGGCGTCGGCGGGGGAATCGTCCTCGTGCCGCTGCTCGTGCTTGTCCTGAAGTGGGAGCACAAGCCGGCCCAGGCGACCGCTCTCGTCCTTGTCTCGATGGCCGCGCTCGCCGGGGTCTGTGGCTACGCCCTGTCGGGGGACGTGGCCGTCGTCCCGGCCCTGTTCATCCTGATCGGTGGCCTCGTCGGTGCGTGGGTCGGCGCGATCGTCGTGCAGCGCGTGCACTCGTACGTGCTTCAAGTGGCCTTTGGCATGGTGATGATTGCCGCGGCCGTTCGCCTCGCCTGGCCGGTGGGACCCGGCGGCGTGCCCATCGATTCGTCCCCGGCCCTGACGCCGGCGCTCACCGTCGCCTTCGTCGTCAGTGGCCTGGCCATGGGCCTGCTCTCCGCTCTCTTCGGCATCGGTGGCGGCATCGTGCTGGTCCCGATACTCGTCACCCTGCTGGACTTCGATCAAAAGCTCGCGGCTGGCACCTCGCTGGCCGTCATGATCCCGATTGCCCTGCTCGGCGCGCTTCGACTGTCGCGAGCGGGGCTGACCCAGTGGTCCGCGGGATGGCGCATCGGCCTGGGCGGACTCGTCGGCGGACTCGTCGGCGCCCAAATGGCACTGCGGCTGCCCACCGAGGTGCTCGCTTGGATCTTCGGTGCGCTCCTGGTGTTCGTGGGGGCTCGGATGATCTGGACAGGCGTGCGCACGGGACGGGAACTGCGCGAATCGCCTGTTTGAGGGCGTTCCTTACGACTTCATGGGGGATTGCATGAGACGTCCCCCTGAACCTTGGAGTTTCTCCCGTGGCCCAGGGGCGGCGTTCGGGTTACGGTAGGAGCACCCCTCGTCAGATCCCCCCCGAACTGGCGAGGGGTCCTTCCATGCCCGCCTAGGTCAGTGGCCGGGGGTAGCGATCGCGGAGCAGTTCGAACTCCAACAGCAGGCGCTCATCGTGATCGGTGAGGGCCACTCCCGCGTGCAGCGCCGAGTGGGTAGCGACCCGCCGGTTGGGGTTACGCCGCAGGGCGCCCCGAGGTCCTACGTCCCCGCTCGCATGACCTGCTCGGCGTAGGACGCGAATGCCTTGCAGCCATCCTTGGTCATGCTGCCGTCGGCGTTGAGCCACTCAGGGTTGGTCATCGAGAGGGCATTCCAGCTAAAGATCCGGACGTTGGGGTAGGTCTCGGCCAGGCCAGTGATGGCCGCGTTGGTGTCCTGCTCGAAGGTGTATCGCTCAGGATCGTCGGGCACTTGGATAGTGGTCCATACGACCACGCGATCCGGACCAAGAATCTTCATCAGCCCATCGAGTTCGCTCGCGGTGGCCCCACCATTGGCGCCGAGGTGGATGAGGACTCCGCCGGGAATGCTGTCGTCGATGGCGCGTAGGTCGAAGGCGACGGCGTCGACGCGTCGGTCGGAGACCGCATCGACCTCGAAGCCCAGTTTGCGCAGGCAGGGCTTCACGCTGACCAGCACATAGTCCCCGAAGGCCAGCACCTCACCGGTGTAGGGGCTAGGAGCCGAGGGCAGCGCACCGGGCGACGACGTCGACGCAACGACAGGCGTCCGGGCGGGCTCGACTTGCGGATCTGCCGACAGGGGCCCCCCGGCCACGAGAATGGCTGTCCAGATGCCCGCGGTGAACGCAACGAGCATCAGCACGACAAGACCGAGGGTCCGCACCCAGTCCATGGCACATCCGAATGTAGTGGCGTGCTATGGCCCCGTCAGTGAAATGCGCGTCGCGCCCTGCGGGAAAACCTCGATCTACGAGGACGCAAGCAGCGGAGTGATGTCGGTGACGATCTCGCCCGGCTTGGTCTTGGGCGCGTAGCGCTTCACGGTGGTGCCGTCGGGGGCGACCAGGAACTTCGTGAAGTTCCACTTGATGGAGGATCCGAGGAGCCCTCCGGCGCGCTCTTTGAGGAAGGCGAAGACCGGGTGGGTCGACTTGCCGTTGACGTCGATCTTGGTGGATAGGGGGAAGGTCACACCGTAGTTGACGCGGCAGAACTCCTCGATCTGAGTGTCATCGCCGGGCTCTTGATGAGCGAACTGATCGCAGGGGAAGCCGAGGACGACGAGCCCCTGCGGGCCGAGCTCCTCGTGCAGCTTCTGCAGGTCGTCATACTGCGGCGTGAAGCCGCACTTGCTCGCGGTGTTGACGACGAGCACGGGCTTGCCGGCGAACTCAGACAGTTGAACCTGCTTGCCGTGGTTGTCGATGAAGGAGAGGTCATAGAGGGAGTCGGCCATGCCGCTACTCTCCCACTATCCTGCGGAGCGTGCCTGATTCCCGATCAGCAGACGCCCTGCCGACGGTTGGCCGCGTGGGCCTGGCCGCCGTCCTTCTCATTGCCGGGATCGGGCACTTTCTCTCCCATGACGCCTTCCTCGCCCAGGTTCCCCCGTGGATGCCCCTGCCGTCGGCCGTCGTCTACGTCTCGGGTGTCGTCGAAGTGGCCCTCGGCCTCGCGCTCCTGCTGGTCGTGCGGCACCGGGCCGCGGTCGGCTGGGTGGTGGCGGCCTTCTTCGTCATCGTCTTCCCCGGCAACATCTGGCAGTTCATCGAGGGGCGCGATGCCTTCGGGCTCGACACCGACGCCGCCCGATTCATTCGACTGCTCTTCCAGCCGGTGCTCGTCGTTTGGGCCCTGTGGTGCACCGGTGCCCTGGCCCAGATTGCCCATGGGCGCGCCAGGCCTGCCGGTGAGTGACAGGGTGTGAGCGTGCGCCGTCACGTTCGCCGGGCTACGGCCGTCGCAGCACTGGCCTTCGCGCTGTGCGCCTGCTCGGGCAATACCGACAGATCCGTGGCGGAGCCGACCGCTGACGCCACAGACAGGATCGACTGCGCGATCACACTCAACGCGATGGGCGAGTACGGCACGGCCGTACTCGACCTCGCCGCCAGCGTGCAGGCCAATGACTCGATGTCGGCGATCGCCGCAGCCGACGCCATGCTCTACGCCATCGGCCAGCTCATGCCCACGATCGAGGCGGTCGGGGAGCCCGCCGAGGAGTTTGCCGCGCACGCCTGGGCGGTGGCCGCCCTGATCAAGAGCTCGGCAGCCAACGGCACCTCGATGCAGGAGACCCTGCCCAAGATCACCGAGGCCTTCAAGGACCCCGCCTTCGACACCGGCGGCGATGCCCTTCAGGACTACGTCGACACCCGGTGCCCCGCGCCGGCCCAGGAGTAGCCGATGAGCGTCCACTACCGATCGTGCAATCTGTGCGAGGCCTCGTGCGGCCTGGAGATCACCGTCGAGGCCAACCTCGTCATCGGCATCCGTGGCGATCATCACGACCCGATGAGCCGCGGCTACCTGTGCCCCAAGGGTGTGGCATGGCAGGACCTGCACAACGACCCCGATCGGCTGCGCCATCCGGTGCGACGCACGGCCACGGGCTGGGAGCGGATCGGCTGGGATGAGGCATTCGATCTCGTGGCGTCGCGGCTGCTGCAGACCAAGGAGCAGCACGGCGGCGATGCGATCGCGTTCTACCTCGGCAATCCCATCGCTCACGGGTGGGGGCCGATCATCCTCATCCCGATGCTGCTCAAGGCGCTGGGCACAAATCAGCGCTACTCCGCCGCCAGCGTCGATCAGCAGCCGCAGCACCTGCTGAGCTACCTGCTCTTCGGCTCGCCCCTGCTGCTGCCCGTGCCCGATGTCGACCGCACCGACTTCCTCCTGGTCGTCGGCGGCAACCCGCTGGTGTCCAACGGTTCGATCATGACCGCCCCCAACATCAAGCGACGCCTCGAGGGGATCCGTGAGCGCGGCGGTCGCGTGGTCGTCGTCGACCCACGCCGCACCGAGACGGCGCGCATCGCCGACGCGCACCACTTCATCCGGCCGGGCACCGACGTCTACCTGCTCGCGGCCATGGCCCAGGTGCTCTTTGCGGAGGGCGTGGTGAAGCCCGGTGCGGCAGCGGCCTACGTCGACGGCATCGAGGCGGTCGGCCGCATGGTGTCGCCGTTCACCCCGGAGGCCGTGGCCGAGGTCACGGGGATCGGGGCGGAGGAGATCCGGCAGTTGGCGCGCGACTTCGCCGGCGCGAAGCGCGGCGCCGTCTACGCGCGGCTGGGGGTGTGCCAGACCGTCTACGGCACGAGTGCCTACTGGCTGGTGCACGTCCTCAACGTCCTGGCGGGCCGGCTCGACGTGCCCGGCGGCTGGATGCTCGCGACCCCGGCCTTCGACCTGCCGGTCATCGGCGCCAAGACCACCGATCTCATCGGCTACGACCGCTGGCGCTCGCGCGTGCGCGGCATCCCCGAGGTGGCTGCTGAGTTCCCGACCGTCACCCTCGCCGACGAGATCCTTACGCCGGGCGACGGCCAGGTGCGCGCCATGGTGATCGTCGCGGGCAACCCCGTGCTCACCGTGCCCGACGGCCGCCGCGTCGACGAGGCATTGGCCGACCTGGACTTCCTGGTGTCGGTCGACTACTACGTCAACGAGAGCAATCGCCACGCCGACGTGATCCTGCCGCCGACCGCCGCTCTCGAGCGCGAGGAGTTCGACGTCGTCTTCCCGGCCGTCAGCGTGCGCAACCACGTGCGCTGGGGCCCGCAGGTCCTGCAGCCCGCTCCCGACACGCGCTCAGATGCCGAGATCCTCATGGCCCTGCTCGTCCGTATCGAGGCGTCCACGATGGGACCGCGCCGGGCGCAGGCACTCGATCGGGCGCGGCGGCGGCTTCTCCCGCGCCGGCTCGTCGACATCGCCTTGCGCATCGGCCCGTGGGGGATTCGCCACGGACGCCGACTCTCGCTGCGCAAGGTGCAGAAGTATCGACATGGCCTCGACCTGGGCCCGCTCGAGCCGGTGCTGCCGGGGCGCCTGATGACCGAGGGCAAGCGCATTCGGCTCGACCACCCGGTGGTGGTGGCGGACTGGCCCCGCGTCGTGGCAGGCCTGGAGAGCGCGCGGGCGGATGCGGCGGGAGACGGGCTGCTTCTCATCGGACGTCGCCATCTGCGCAGCAACAACTCGTGGATGCACAACAGCGAGCGACTGACCTCCGGCAGCAATCACTGCTCACTGCTGATGAATCCTGCAGATGCTGCCGTGCGCAGCCTGCACGAGGCCGACGAGGTCTGCGTGGGATCGCGAGTGGGGGAGATCGCCGCCCAGGTGGCCATCACCGACGACGTGATGCCCGGTGTCGTGTGCATGCCCCACGGCTGGGGGCACGGATCGCGCGATGGGGTGGGCTGGCAGCACGCGGCGGCGCAGCCCGGCGCTAGCGTCAACGACATCACCGACGACCTGCGCTACGACCCGGTGAGCGGCAACGCGGCCGTGACCGCGCTGCCGGTGACCGTGCGCGCGGCAGCCTCCTGACCTACGGGGCCTTGATCACCTTGATCTGCGGCAGGGGATACAGGGGCGGCGAGGGCTGGTTGGCCGTCGCGGGACCGTCCGGCACGTCCCACACATTGACCTCGCCCTTGCACTTCTGCTTGACCGGCACGCCGTAGACGCCCGCCTTGGCGGGCCAGCCGATGGTCAGGGGGAAGTAGGTGGGGGAATTGAAGGCCGGCCGCGTGCCGGTGAGCGTGTAGACGACCTTGGCGGAGCCGCTCGAGGAGCGCTTCGTGGAGACCTTCCAGCCGTCGACTTTCCCGGGCTGCACGGTGCGGAAGGACGCGTCGAGGTAGACGACCACCGTGTCGATGCCGACCTCATTGGCCAGGCAGCCGTGCTGGAGTTCGAGCCTGATGGTGGATGTGCGGCCGGCGTACGCCGGATCACCCTCGAGGTCGACGATGGCGTGAGCCGAGGCCGGCCCTGCGCTGACGACGACAGTGCAGGCCGCGATCGAGGCGATGATCGAGGCGCGGACGAATCGAGTATTCATGCGGCCACTGTCCTACAT
>Ga0194133_10001963_pt1 | contig 33496 bp, 26 predicted proteins | sample TA2KigOf40mmetaG_FD_155448 | JGI IMG/M metagenome (GOLD analysis project Ga0194133, IMG submission 155448) | Freshwater microbial communities from Lake Tanganyika, Tanzania - TA2015055 Kigoma Offshore 40m | ecosystem: Environmental > Aquatic > Freshwater > Lake | place: Tanzania: Lake...
CAGGAGGGCGGCGACGGCGCTGTCGACGCCGCCGGAGAGCGCCACGAGGATGCGTTCCGCCATAACTCAGCGGGGCGCGAGGATCCGCGAACGCGTCGCCGGCGGCAGGCCCGCGTCCTCGAGCCACTGGCGGGCGGCCGCCGGGTCGAGGGCGCGCCAGACCGCGTGGGCGGCGGCCAACGCGTTGGTCCGCGTCGGCTCCGCGGGCAACCCTCCCGCCCACGCCACCGCCTCGCGGGGCGATGACTGGGCCCAGGCGGACGCGAGCGTCACGAAGGCCGCGTCGCGCGCGGACGGGGTCAGGGATTCCGCCCACGCGATCGCCTCCGTGGGACGCGCGGCGAGGTGGATCACGAACTGGCCGGCGATGTAGTCGAGGGTCGGTCCCGGAGGCAGCTCGAGGACGTGTCGCGCCGCGGCCGCGGGGTCGCGCTGCGCCCAGACGGCCAGCACGGAGCCGAGCGCGAGCCAGCGGGTGAAGTCGATCGTGAGCCCGTTGCTCCACGCGAGGGCGGCCGGGAGGTCCCGCTCGGCAAGGGTGCGGGCCACGTCCGAGACGATGAGCGTTTGCGCGTCTCCCGGTGGCAGCGCCGGCAGGAGGCGCGCCGCCTCGTCCGGCTGGCGGCGGAGCAGGTGGGCGAAGGCCTGCTGCAGCACCCGCTCCTGGCCGTGGCCCGCGGGCAGGTTCGCCGCCTCGGCGATGGCCGCGGCCGGATCCCGCGCGGCCAGTTCCCTCAGGCAGGCCTCGAGGGCCGCGGCCCGGTCGGCCCCCGGTTCCCGTCCCCGCGCCCAAGCGAGGGCGGCGGGTGGATCTCGGCGGGACCAAGACTCGACCAGCGCGCGCAAGGCCGCCGCGCGGGCGGGACTGGCCGGGAGGGTTTCCCAACGCGCGAGGGCGGTGGCCGGATCCTGCTGAGCCCAGCGGCTGAAGAGGACGCCGAGGAGCTGGCCTCCGTCCCCGGGAGCGGAGAACTCCCGCGCCGCCGCGAGCGCGCCCTCCGGATCCGTGAGCCCGAGTTGTTGCACCAGCAGGAAGGCCCCCTGCGTCCGTTCCGGCCCGGCGGGGACGCGGCGGAGGCGGAGGAGCGCCGCGGCCGGATCGGAGGAGACGAGCGGGGCGAAAACCCGGAAGAAGCCCTGCAGGCGGCGGCCCGGGTCCGGCTCGGAGAGCACTTGCCTCAGTTCAGCGTCGGGTCCCTCGGACGGAAGCTCGTCAGCGGCCCCGGGGGCCGGCGCTGGCGGGCGCGCGGCGGGCGGGGCAGCCGTTTGCCGCGCTGATCCCTCTTCGGGTTCCGGGGTGTCGGCGCGGGGCGTCCACAGCAGGAACAGCGCGGGCGCGCCGATCGCGGCGGCGGCCAGCAGCCAGGTGCGGAACGAGAGGGAAGGGCCCATCGTCGCGAACGTGCGCCGCTTTCGCCGCCGGCTCAAGCGGGTCTTTCGCGCGGAGGTCCGGCTTTACAGCCGGGGGCAACGCGCCCGAGAGTCGGCGGATGAGTTCCCCCGCCCATCCCGCCCCCGCGCCCGGTCTGCCCCGCCGCGCCGTCCTGCGCACCCTGGCCGCGGCGCCCCTGCTCGGGGCGGTCGCCGCGCCGGCCGCGACTCCCGCGCCCTCGTCCGAGCCCGCCTACCGCGTGCAGCGGGGGCGCATCCGCCAGTCCGTGGTGCCGTGGTGCTTCCGCCCGTGGACGCTCGAGGAGCTCTGTCTCCAGGCCAAGCAGTTGGGCCTGCCCTCGGTCGAGTTGGTCACCCCCGACAAGTTTCCCGTCCTGAAGCAGCACGGTCTGGTCTGCGCGCTCACCGGGAGCCACGGGTTCGCCAAGGGGTTCGCCCACCGGGAGGAGCACGCCGAGTGCCTGCGGATCCTGCGCGAGCGGATCGACGCCACGGCGGCCGCGGGTTTCCCGGCCGTCATCACCTTTTCCGGTTTCCGGCGCGGGATCTCCGACGAGGACGGCATCCGCAATATGGTGGACGGCCTGAAGCAGGTCGCGGGCCACGCGGAACGGGCGAAGGTGACGCTCTGCATCGAGATGCTGAACTCCCGCGTCGCCACCGAGATGAAGGGGCACCCGGACTATTTCTGCGACGACCTGGAACGCACGGTGGAGATCTGCCGCCGCATCGGTTCGCCGCGGGTTAAGGTGCTGTTCGACATCTACCACGTGCAGATCATGCACGGCGACGTGATCACCCGCGTGCGCCAGCACCGCGAGTGGATCGGCCACGTGCACACCGCGGGCGTCCCCGGGCGGCACGAGATCGATGACACGCAGGAAATTAATTACCCGCCGATCCTGCAGGCCCTCGCCGAGGGGGGCTACGCGGGCTACGTCGGGCAGGAGTTCATCCCGCGCGGCGACAAGGCGAGCGCCCTGGCCGACGCCGTGCGCCGCTGCGACGTGTGAGGCCCGGCCCCGCGCGGCGCGCGAGCATTGACAGCGGCTCCGCCCGCGCCGCACGCTGACCGTTTTCCCGCCCGTTATGTCCCAGATCATCGCCGTCCTCGACTTCGGCTCCCAGCTGACGCAGGTCATCGCCCGCCGCATCCGCGAGTGCGAGGTCTACTCGCGGATCTACCACTACGCGACCCCGGCGGCGAAGCTGCGGGCGGACGGGGTCGCCGGCATCATCCTCTCCGGCGGGCCGCAGAGCGTGTACGCGCGCCAGGCGCCGCACCCGGACCCGGAGATCTTTCGTCTCGGCGTCCCGATCCTCGGCATCTGCTACGGCGTGCAGCTGATGGGGCACTTCCTCGGGGGCAAAGTCGCGCCAGGCAAGGCCCGCGAGTACGGCCACGGGGTGCTGACGGTGAAGCGTCCGGGCGCCCTGTTCAAGGGGTTGCCGCGCCGGCTGCGGGTCTGGAACTCGCACGGCGACAAGCTCACCCGGCTGCCGCCCGGGTTCCAGGCCACGGGCACCACGGAGAACTCGCCCTACGCGGTCATCGAGGACGGCCGGCGCCGGTTCCACGGCATCCAGTTCCACCCCGAGGTCTTCCACACCGAGCGGGGCGTGGACGTGATCCGCAATTTCCTCCTCGGAGTCTGCGGGGTTAAGGCCGACTGGACCACGCGGGACTTCATCGCGCACGCCATCGAGGGCATCCGCGCGCAGGTGGGGAAGGGGCGGGTGCTGCTCGGACTCTCGGGCGGCGTGGATTCCTCCGTCGCGGCCGCGCTCCTGCACCGCGCGATCGGTTCCCAACTCACCTGCGTGTTCGTCGACAACGGCCTGCTCCGCAAGGGCGAGCGGGAGGCGGTGGAGAAGCTTTACGGCGATCACTTCAGCATCGACCTGCGCGTCATCGACGCCTCCCGCACCTTCCTGTGGCGCCTGCGCGGGGTCACCGACCCGGAGCGGAAGCGCAAGATCATCGGCCGGACCTTCGTCGAGGTCTTCGAGAAGTCGCTGCGCTCGATCGGGCGCGCGGAGTTCCTCGGCCAGGGCACGCTCTACCCGGACGTGATCGAGAGCGTCTCGATCGCCGGCAACCCCGCCTCGCTGATCAAGACCCACCACAACGTCGGCGGGCTGCCGGAGCGGATGAAGCTGCGCTTGCTGGAGCCGCTCCGCGAGCTGTTCAAGGACGAGGTCCGCCGGGTCGGCAGCGCCCTCGGGCTGCCCCGCGAGGTGGTCTGGCGGCAGCCGTTCCCCGGCCCCGGCCTGGGCGTGCGCGTGATGGGCGAGATCACGCCCGAGAACCTGCGGGTGCTGCGCGAGGCCGACGCGATCCTGCAGGAGGAGATGTTCCGCTCCGGGCATTACTACAAGGTGTGGCAGTCCTTCTGCGTGTTCCTGCCCGTGCGCACGGTGGGCGTCTTCGGGGACGAGCGGACCTACGACCATGTGATCGCCCTGCGGATCGTGGAGAGCACCGACGCGATGACCGCCGACTGGGCGAAGCTCCCGCACGAGCTGTTGCAGCGCATCTCGAGCCGCATCACCAACGAGGTGCGCGGGGTGGGCCGGGTCGTTTACGACGTCAGTTCCAAGCCGCCCGCGACCATCGAGTGGGAATGAGCCCCGCGCGTCCAGCGCCGCCACCCGCCGCCGCCCCGCTCCGCCGGGGATTCCGGCGCGGTTTGGCCGTCGCGCTGGCCTTGCTCGCCGGTTCCTCCGCTTCTGCCGCATCTGCCGCCGCCGCCGGCGAGGAGCCGCCGATCATCGCCAGGGCGCGGCAGTTCCTCGGCGGCGAGGAGGCCCTCGCGAAGGTGCGCGCCCTGCGGTTCATCGGGACGGTCAATTCGTTCTCGGGCTCCGCGCCGCCGGTCAGCCTCGTCCTCACCTACCAGCATCCCTTCCGGCAACGCCTCGTCAGCACGTCACCCTCCGCGGTTGAGGTGACCGGTCTGGACGGCGAGGTGGGATGGCGACGGATCCACGAGCCGCGCGACCTCGGCAAATGGCGGGATGAAAGCCTCGATCCCGCGCAGGTGGCGCGTTTGCGGGCGGGGACCTTCGAGAGCCTGGCGTTCTTCCGCGGGATCGAGTCCGTGGGCGGCCGGCTCGAGCACGCCGGGTCGGCGCGGGTCTCCGGCGTGAGCTGCGAGCGCGTGGTGTTCCACCACGGGGAGAACCTCCGTTTCACCCGCTACTTCGAGGCGGAGACCGGACGTCTGGTGAAGACCGAGACCGAGGACGGCACCTCCGTCGTCGAGGAGGGGGAGCAGTGGGTCGACGGCATCCGTTTCCCGCAGCGCCTGGTCACCTCGGGGCGGGGGGCCGACAAGCGTCCCTCCCGCTTCATCGTGGAATTCACGCAGGTGCAGGTGAACGGGGATTTTCCCGTGGCGCAGTTCGCCCGGCCCGCGCCGGCCCCGGCGACCCCGCCACCCGCGCCGGCCCCGGCCAAACGCTGAGAAAGTGCTCGCGAATCCGGGGCTTCCGGCGGAAGCTGTCGCCCCGGCTTATGCGTATCCTGCAACACGCCTCCAAGTCCTTCTCCGACGAGCTCGCCGCGTTCTGCCGCTCCGCGGCGGCCCCCCGGGAGATCGCCGAGGCGGTGACCTCCATCCTCGCGGACGTCCGCGCCCGCGGCGACGAGGCCGTCTCCTATTACGCCGCCAAGTTCGACGGGGCCAAGCTGCGCGCGCGAGAGTTCCGCCTGAACCCCGCGGACCTGCCTGCCGCCGCGAAGCGGGTGCCCGCCGCGGACCTCAAGGCCCTCGAGGCCGCCCGCGACTCCGTCCTCGCCTTCAACCGCCGCGGCCTGCCGAAGGCGTGGACCGCGCGCAACCCGCACGGCGCCGCCGTCGGGGAGAAGTTTGACCCGATCCGCCGCGTGGGGCTCTACGTGCCGGGTGGCGAGGTGCCCCTGGTCTCGACCGTCCTGATGACCGCCCCGCTCGCGCGCCTGGCCGGTTGCCCCGAGATCGCCGTCTTCACCCCCTCGAATCCCGAGGGCAAGGTCGCCGACGGGCTGCTCGCGGCGCTCCATCTCTGCGGCATCACCGAGGTCTACCGCGTCGGCGGGGTGCAGGCGATCGGCGCGATGGCGTACGGCACGCCGGTCATCCCGGCGGTCGACAAGGTCTTCGGGCCGGGCAACGCCTACGTTTGCGAGGCCAAGCGGCAGGTCTTCGGCACCGTCGGGGTCGACTCCCTGCCGGGGCCGAGCGAGGTGATGGTCATCGCGGACGAATCCGCCGACGTGGCCTTCGTGGCGGCGGACCTGCTCGCCCAGGCGGAACACGGCTCCGGCCGCGAGAAGATCTACCTCGTCTCGACCTCGGGAACGCTGCTCACGTCCGTCGCCAGCGAGATCCGGACGCAGCTGCAGTTGATCACGCGCGGCGACAAGGCGATGCGGGTGCTGGAGCAGGGGATGCTCGCGATCCAGGTGGAGACGCTCGCCCAAGCCGCGGAGATCGCGAACTACGTCGCCCCGGAACACCTCGAGTTGCTCGTCCCGGAGACCGCCGCGCGCAAGCTGGTGGCGGCCGTGACCACGGCGGGCGCAATTATGGTCGGGCCGTATTCGCCTACCGCGCTCGGGGATTTTGTCGCAGGTCCGAGCCACGTGCTGCCGACCGGCCGGACCGGGCGATTCCTCAGCGGCCTCCGGGTCTCCGACTTCATCCGTCGCACCAGCGTGATCCGCTACGACAAGGCCGGCGTGCGCAAGGCGGAGCCCCTCGTGGCCGCCTTCGCTGGGCTGGAGCGCCTCGACGCCCACGGCCGCTCCGTCCGCATCCGCGTGCGGTGAGGTCCCGCCGGTCCAGTGGCGCGCGTTTCCCGGCGCCCGGGTCCTTTCCCTCCCGATGACGCCTGAATTCCTCCGCCCCCGGCCACACGTCGCCGGTCTGCACGCCTACACCCCCGGCCTGCAGCCCACCGAGCAGGGCTGGGTGAAGCTGAACACCAACGAGTGCCCGTACCCGCCCAGCCCCGCGGTGGCGGAGGCGCTTCGCCGGGAGATTGGCGCCGACGGGGCGGCCCTGCGGCTCTACCCGCAGCCCACCAGCGCTCGCCTGCGCGAGGTGGTCGCCCGCGCCCACGGGCTCCAACCCGGCCAGGTCTGCATTGGCAACGGCTCGGATGACCTGCTTAACCTGCTCGTCCGCGTCTTCTGCTCCCCCGCCGCGGCCGCCGGCCTCACGGTTCCCAGTTACTCGCTGTATCCGGTCCTGGTGGCGATCCAGGACGGCGCGCCCGAGCCGATCCCATTCGAACGCGACCTGCGTCTGCCGGTCGGGCGGATCTTGGCGTCGCGGGCCCCGGTGTTTTTCCTGACTTCCCCCAACGCGCCCACCGGAGTCGGCTTCTCCCGGGAGGAGATCGAGGCCGTGCTGCGGGGATACCAAGGCGTGCTGGTGGTCGATGAGGCCTACGCCCCCTTTGCCCGCGAGGACGCGGTCGGCCTGCTCGCCCGGTATCCGAACCTCGTCGTGATCCGGACGCTCTCCAAGGCCCACGCCCTCGCCGGCATCCGCGTCGGGTACGCGCTGGCGGACCCGCGGGTCATCGACCTCCTCGACCGCGTCCGCGACAGCTACAACGTGAGCCGCCTGTCCCAGGCTGCCGCCATCGCGGCGCTGGAGGATCCGGGCTACTACGCCGGGATCATCGCGCGGATCCGCGGCACGCGGGACCGCTTCAGCGCCGACCTGCGGGACCGGCGCGGGTGGTTCACCTATCCCTCGCAGGCGAACTTCATCTTCACCGAACCCCGGGGGGCCGACGGGGCGACCGGGCTGGAGGTGGCCCGGTCCGCCTACGACTTCCTTTGCGGACGGAAGGTGCTCGTGCGGCATTTCCCGAGCCACGCCTTGACCGCCTCGTTCCTGCGAATCAGCGTCGGAACCGACGGCGAAATGAGCACCCTCAGCGACACCCTCAACGCATGGCAAAGCAGTCTCCGCGCGTAACCACGGTCTCCCGGCAGACGGCGGAGACCGACATCACCCTTACCCTGGCCCTCGACGGCCGCGGGGAGGCCAAGGTCGACACGGGCATCCCGTTCCTCGACCATATGCTGACCCTGTTCGCCAAGCACGGGCTCTTCGATCTCACCGTGAAGGCCAAGGGCGACGTTGAGGTCGACTACCACCACACGGTGGAGGATGTGGGCCTGGTCCTGGGCGAGGCCTGCCAGCAGGCGCTGGGCGACAAGCGGGGCATCCGGCGCTACGGTTTTTTCCTCCTCCCGATGGACGAGTCCCTCGCCCGGATCGTCATCGATATCGGCGGGCGGCCGCACCTCGTCTATGACGTGGCGCCGCCGACGATGTTCGTCCGCGACTTCAACCTGGTGCTGGTGAAGGAATTCTGCCGGGCCTTCAGCAACGCGCTCGGCGCGAACCTCCACGTCCACCTGGTCTACGGGGAGGAGCCGCACCACGTGGCCGAGGCGATCTTCAAGGGCCTGGCGCGCGCGCTCGACGTGGCGACCCAGATTGATCCCCGGGCGGCGAACGTGCTGCCCAGCACCAAGGGCCTGATCTGACCGCGGGCCGGCCCAGGCGGCCGGCCGTCCCGTATGTCCCCGATCGCGGTCATCGACACCGGCATCTGCAACCTGCGCAGCGTCACCAAAGCCCTGGAGGCCGTGGGAGCGGTCGTCCGGGTCGTGCGGACGCCCGGGGAACTGGCGGCCGCGGACGCCGCGGGCGTCGTCCTGCCGGGAGTGGGCGCGCTGCGGGACTGCGTGGACGCGCTGCGCTCGACCGGGCTGGACGCGGCGGTCGCCGGCTGGATCCGTGCCGACCGGCCCTTTCTGGGCGTGTGCCTCGGGATGCAGGCGCTGTTCGAACATTCGGAGGAGGGAGGGGTGCAGGGGCTGGGGATCTTTCCGGGGCGGGTGGTGCGCTTCCGTCTGCCCGCGGAGTTCAAGGTGCCACATATGGGCTGGAACACGGTGCGGTTCACGCAGCCCGCCTCGCCGTTGCGGTCCGGCCTCGCCCTCGAGGGGGAATCGTTCTATTTCGTGCACAGTTTCCGCTGCGAACCGGGTGATCCCGCGCTGGTGCTGGCGGAGTGCGATTACGGCGGGCCCTTCTGTGCGGCGATCGGCCGCGGACGCGTGTTCGCGACCCAGTTCCACCCGGAGAAGAGCCAGGCCCGGGGACTGCAGATCTACCGCAATTTCGCGGCGGTCGCGGCGCGGCCTTAAGTTTTTCTGCGCGCGCGCGCGTTTTTTCTAATTTCCGGCTGGCGGGCGCGGAATGGCGTGCAAGTGTCTTGGCCTTAGACGTTAGCTATCGCCATCCCCCTATGTCCAAAGAAGCCACGCTCCAACTCGAGGGTAAGGAATACAAGCTGCCGGTGATCGTCGGCAGCGAGGGCGAGAAGGCGTTGGATGTGCGCAACCTCCGCGCGCAGACCGGGGCGATCACCTATGACGACGGCTTCGGGAACACCGGCTCCTGCCTGAGCGAGATCACGTTCATCGACGGCGACGCCGGCATCCTGCGCTACCGGGGCTACGCGATCGAGGACCTGGCCGAGCACTCCTCCTTCGTCGAGACGGCCTACCTGATCATCCACGGCAACCTGCCGAACTCGGCCGAGCGGCGGCGCTTCGGGGACCTGCTGCGGCTCCATTCGCCGGTGCACTCCGCGATGGGCCATCTGTTCGAGGGGTTCCCGCTGGGCTCCCACCCGATGGCGATCCTGTCGGCGCTGCTCAATTCCCTCGGCTGCTACTATCCGCACCTCGCGACCAACCGCCCGCAGGAAGACCTCGCGAATTTCGAGGAGGCCTCCGCGATCGCGATCTCCAAGGTCCGCACCATCGCGGCGATGTCCTACCGCAAGAGCCGCGGCCTGCCCTACATCTACCCGAAGCGCACGCTCCCGTACTGCGAGAATTTCCTGCATATGATGTTCTCGCAGCCCTACGAGGACTTCGTGCCGACGCCCGAGGTCGCCCAGGCGCTCAACCTCTTCCTGCTGCTCCACGCCGACCACGAGCAGAACTGCTCCACCTCGACGGTGCGGATGGTGGCGTCCTCCGGGGCGAACCTGTTCGCCTCCGTCGCGGCGGGCGTCTGCGCGCTCTGGGGCCCCCTCCACGGCGGAGCCAATATGGCGGTGATCGAGATGCTCGAGAGCATCCACGCCGAGGGCGATGACGGCAGCAAGTTCATCGAGGCCGCCCGCTCCGGGAAGGCTGGTCACCGGCTGATGGGCTTCGGCCACCGCGTCTACCGCAACTACGACCCGCGCGCGAAGATCATCAAGGCCAGCTTCGACAAGGCCCTCGCCAGCCTCGGCATCAAGGACGACCCGCTCCTGCAGATCGCCCGGCGGCTCGAGGACGTGGCCCTGCGGGACGAGTACTTCCTGTCGCGCCGGCTGTATCCGAACGTGGATTTCTACAGCGGCCTCATTATGCGGGCCCTCGGCATCCCCCAGAATATGTTCACGGTGATGTTCGCGATCGGGCGGATGCCCGGCTGGATCGCCCACTGGAAGGAAGTGGCCTCCAACCCGAAGAACAAGATCTACCGCCCCCGCCAGGTCTACACCGGCGCGGTCCGCCGTCCGTTCGTGCCGATGGCGGAACGCGCCTGAGCGGCCGCTCGTTCCCGGACCGATCCCTTGGGGCCCGTCCCGCGCCCGCGGGACCCACTCAGCCTTTGCGCTGGGCGTGGAAGATCTCCTCCAGCGGCATCCCCGTCAGTTGGGTGAACCCGCGGAAGAGCCGCCAGAGCACGTACATCGTCACGATCAGATTGGGCACCACGATCACCGGCCAGCTGAGCAGGTTCATCCGCCCGAGCTCCGCATTGAACGCCTCGGTGCCCGGCTCGCTCACGAGCAGGTAGCGCGCGAGGGCGTAGTTGAGCACCGCGCTGAGGAGGAAGGAGCCGGCCAGCCCACGCGTCGCCCCGACCATCAGTTTTTCGAACTCCGGGTGCAGGTTGCGCTCGGTCAGGACGGCGTCGATCCGAGCGGTGTCGATCACCTGCTCGTTCCAGAGCAGTTCCCGGACGAAGGGGCGACGGCTGCCGCTGGACACGATCACCGCCACGCCGAACAGGGTCGGGATGGCCGCCTCCTTGACCGCGAACCAGAACGGATCCGCCTGCACCTGGTTCAGACCGCCGGTGAGCAGCACGCTGAGGATGCCGACGATGGAGAAGAAATTGGTCTTCCGGCGCCGGATGAGGTCGTAGATGCCGTAGCCGAGCGGGAAGGCGAGGGCGACGGCCATCCCCCAGGTGGGCCCAAGTGACCCCGCGCCGCTGAACTTGGTCAGGATCAACGACGGGGCCGCGATGTTGCAGACCAGGTTGAGGAGCAGGCTCTCGCGAGGTGCGGCGGCTTGGGTCATGAAGGAACGGTGAGGCTGGCCAAAACGCGGCGCACGGCAAGACGGTACATATTTCCTGCTTTCCGCGGGGCGGTGGGGTGGGCACCTTCCGGGGATGATTTTGCTCGGGGTGAACATCGACCATTGTGCGACCGTGCGGCAGGCCCGCTACCGGGCCGCCGCCGCGCCCGCCGGCGGGCCCATCGAGCCGGATCCGGTCCTTTTTGCCCAGTTGGCGGAGCGAGCCGGCGCGGACGGGATCACTGTCCATCTGCGCGAGGACCGGCGTCATATCCAGGAACGGGACGTCTGGCGGTTGCGGGAATCCCTCGCGACGCGCCTGAACCTCGAGATGGCCTGCACGCCCGAGATGCTGGCCTTCGCCCTCCGGCTGCGGCCCGAGGCCGTGTGCCTGGTGCCCGAGAGCCGGCAGGAGATCACCACCGAGGGAGGGCTTGAGGTGGCCGGGGCCCTGGATCGCGTGCGCGCCTGCGTCGAGCCCCTGGCGGCGGCGGGCATCGAGGTGAGCCTCTTCATTGATCCCGATGAGCGGCAGATCGCGGCGGCCGCCAAGGTCGCGGCCCCCTGGGTCGAGCTGCACACCGGGGCCTACGCCCACGCCTTCCACGGTCCCGGGCGGCAGCGGGAGTTCCAACGCCTGCGGCTCGGCGCCGCCGCGGCCCACGCGCTCGGGCTGCGGGTCAACGCCGGCCACGGCATCAATTACGTGAACATCAGCGAGCTCCGCACGCTGCCCCACCTCCACGAGCTCAACATCGGGCACAGCATCGTCAGCCGCGCCCTGTTCACCGGGGTGGAGGAGGCGGTGTCCGAGATGCGCCGCCGGATGAATCCCTGAGCCGGCCGTAGCGATGGAAATCCCCGGTCTGCCCCAGTTGCCCCCCGGCGGCATTTTGGTGGGCGTCGGCATCGACCTCATCGAGGTCGAACGCATCCGGTCCGTGATCGAGCGGCAGGGGGAACGCTTCCTCGACCGGGTTTTCACCGGGGAGGAGCGGGCCTACTGCGCCACGATGAAGTTTCCCCACAAGCACTACGCGGCGCGGTTCGCGGCCAAGGAGGCGGTCTCGAAGTGCTTCGGCACGGGCATTGGCGCGGAGCTCGGCTGGCGCTCGGTCTCGGTGTACCACGGCGAACGCCACCAGCCCCTCGTGCGCCTCGACGAACGCGGAACCGCCCTGCTGCGCGCGGCCGGCGCCACCGCGGTCCACCTCAGCCTCGCCCACACGGAGGCCCTCGCGGTCGCCGTGGCCGTGCTGGTGCGGCAACCGGCGGCGGAGGCGCGCGATGGCGGCTGACGATCCCGCAGGGGCCGATTCCTCCGGCGAGGACCGCCCGTCCCGCTCGTTCTCCTGGGGAATGACCGGCTTCCTCCTCGGCGCGGCCTGCGTCTACGCCTACCTCCGTCCGCGTCCCGCCCCGGCCGGCGCGCCGACGGTGGCCCCCGTGGCCGTGGCCCAGGCGCCGGCGCCTCCCGCTCCGGCCCGCACGCTCTCCACTGTGGAGGCGGTGTTCGCGGAATGGGGCGAGCGGGCCTCGTGGACGGGCAACGTCACCGAGATTGCCCTCTGGAGCTCCGCGGCCGGGGCTTTCGCGGACTTTTATGAGGTCCGGCGGGTCGGCGGTCAGCTGTATTTCCGCAGCATTCCCGCCCTCACCCGCCGCGTCATCCGCCGGGGCAAGGAGGATCCGTCCTGTCCGCTGGTGTTCACCGAGACCGAGGCGGAGTATCGCGAATGGCTCCAGCACGGCCGCACCGAGCGCCCGGCCGACGACGTGCCCGTGAAGCCGCCCCCCGCGACCCGATGATCCCGCTGCCGAGCCATCCCATCCTGAGCCCCGCCCAGACCCGTCTCCTGGAGGAGCGGCTGTTTGGTGCCGACGAGGCCCGGGAGTGGCCGGCGATGCGTGCCGCCGGCCGCGCCTTGGCTCGGGCCATCCGGCAGGATGCCGCGGAGATTGGGGGACTGGAGCCGGCGGGCCGCTGGTTGCTGGTGGCGGGCAAGGGGCATAATGGCGGCGACGCCCTGCTCGCGGCCGCCTGCCTGTTGGAGACGCACCCCGGGGCGCGGATCGAGGTTTGCTTTCCCTTCGGTTCGCGGCGGCTGCGTCCCTTGGCCGCGCGCGCTTGGCGCGAGCTGGTCTCCTCTTGCCCCAGCGTCGCCCTCGTGGAGGGGCCGGAGGGAAGCTATGATCTGCTGCTGGACGGGCTGTTCGGCTTCCAATTCCGCCCGCCGGTGGATCCGGCCGTCCTGCGCCTGATCGACCGGCTCAACGCGTTGCCCGTGCGACTGCGGGCCGCGGTCGATCTGCCGAGCGCCGGCCTCGTCCGGGCGGATTTCACCTATGCCACGGGAGTGCTCAAGACGCCGCTCCTCGCCGCGGCGGAAGCGGGCCGGCTCCGTTATCTGGATCTGGGGTTCTTCGCGGACGAGACGCTCGCGTCCGGGCTACCGGCGGAAGAAGCGGATCCCGGTCGGGTGCTCCTGCCGGAGGTGCTGCGGCCGCTGGCGGGATTGCGGCCCTCCGCCTCCGACAAGCGCAGTTACGGGCACCTGTTCATCCTGGCCAGCTCCGCCTCCTTTCCGGGGGCCGCGCTGCTGACGGTGCTCGCGGCGCTGCGGAGCGGGGTGGGCCTGGTCACCGCGTTCGTGCCGGAACGGCTGGTGCCCGCCTTTGCCGCCCGGGCCCCGGAGGCGATGTGGGTGGGCTGGCCCGAAACCCCGTCCGGCCACCTTGCCCTCGAGGGCGAATACCTCTGGCGCGAACGGGAGGAGCGGGCTTCCGCGATTCTGCTCGGACCCGGGCTCGGCCGGGAGGCGGAAACCCTCGCCGTGGCCGAGAGTATCGCCGCCCGGGCCGTGGTGCCGCTGGTCCTCGACGCGGACGCGCTGCAACCCGGCATCATCGCCGCGGGGCCCGCGCCCCGGATTCTCACCCCCCACGCCGGGGAACTTGCCCGGATCGGCGGCCGCGGGCGGATCCCGCCCGGCGCGGTGCTGGTCGAAAAGGGGCCGCTCACCCGGATTGTCGCCGACGGCCAGGTCCACCACGCGCTCTGCGGCGGGCCGGTGCTCGCGCGCGGGGGCAGCGGCGATCTCCTCGCCGGGCTCATCGGGGGTATCCTCGCGCAGGATCCCCCGGAACCGGTTTGGGCCGCGGCCTGCGGGGTCTTGTGGCACGGCCGGGCCGCCGATGGTCTGGCCCGCGCGCGCGGGCAGACGGCGGTCAGCGTGTCCCAATTGCTGGATTTCCTGCCGGACGCCCTTCGCGAAATTCCGGGTTAAGCGCGCGTCGCACCGGCGGTCGGGAGCCGCAGGGTCGGGGAATGCCGCCGCTCACCGAAGGGCAATGTCTGCTGATCCTCAATGGCCTGCCCCACATCGGGCCGGTCACGCTGCACCGCCTGCTCGCGGCGCTGGGCGGTGATCCCGGCCGGGTCCTGACGGCGAGCCGGGAGGAGTTGCTGCAGGTGCAGGGCGTGGGACCAGTGATCGCGGACACCCTCCTTGGCTGGGCCGCGCATTTTGACCTGCCCGGTGAGGAGGAGCGCATCCGGCGGAGTGGCACCCAGTTTGTGGTGGCGACCGATCCGACCTACCCAAGGCTCCTGCGCGAGGTGCACGATCCCCCGATCGGCTTGTACCGGCGGGGAAACACCCCGGCGGGCCAGCGCTGCATCGCGATCGTCGGTTCCCGGCGCACGACCCAATATGGACTGACCGTGGCGCGCACCTTCGCGGGCGAACTCACCCGGGCCGGCTTCTGCGTCGTGAGCGGACTGGCGCGGGGCATCGACACCGCGGCCCACGAGGGGGCGCTCGCCGCCGGCGGGACCACGGTCGCCGTGCTGGGGTGCGGCATCGACCGGGTTTACCCGCCCGAAAACCTCGGCCTGCAACGGCGGATTGAGGCGGCGGGCGCCGTGCTCTCGGAGTTTCCCTTTGGCCGTCCGACGGACCGGCAATCCTTCGCGATGCGCAACCGGATCGTTTCCGGAATGAGCGAGGCGGTGATTGTGGTCGAAAGCGGAGCCTCCGGCGGCGCGATGATTACCGCCCGCTTCGCCGGCGAACAAGGCCGTCTCCTCTTCGCGGTCCCCGGTCGGGTGGATCAGCCGACCAGTGCCGGTTGCCACCAACTGATCCGGGACGGGGCCACCTTGCTCACCACGGTCGATGAGCTGCTGTCCGAGCTGTCTTACCTAGAGGGGATGCATCCTCGCGCCGGGTGTCCCGCCCGGCCACCCGGGGCGTCGATCCCACCCGGGCTCGACGCCGAGGCCCGCACGCTGCTCGAGCGCCTCCGGGAGGGAGCGCTGCTGGGGCCGGACGCGCTGGCCGAGGCGGCGGGCCTGCCCGTGGCCCAGGTCTGCGCCGCCTTGCTGCGGCTTGAGCTCACGCGCCTCGTGGTCCGCCATCCCGACGGTACGTTCGAGGCGGCCAGTCCGCCCTGAAGCTCTCAGCCCGGCGGCCAGGCCAGCGCGCGGCCGCCGAGCAGGTGCACGTGGAGGTGGGGAACGGATTCCCCGCCGTGGGAACCGTGGTTCATCACGAGGCGGAAGCCGGCCGCGAGGTTCAGCTTCCGCGCCATCGCTCCGGCCACCAACAGCAGGTGCCCGAGCAACTGGGCGTCCTCCGGCTGGGCGGCCCCGACCCGCTCGATGAGCCGCTTGGGAATCACCAGCAGATGGGTGGGGGCCTGCGGGTGCAGGTCGTGCAGGACGATGCAGTGCTCGTCCTCGTGTTCGATCCGGGCAGGCAACTCGCGGTCGATGATCCGCTGGAAGACGGTCTTGGCCATCCCGCGACGGAAACGGCCCCGCACCGCGAAGGAAACCACTTTCTGGCTAGAGGAACAGCAGGTGCAGTTCCGTGCTCGCCGCCGTGCGCGCGGCCGCCAGATCCCGGATGAGCGCGAGCGCCTCCTCGTAATCTCGTTGCCGGCGAGGCGTGGCCCGGCGGCCCGGGGGCACCAGCGCCCGCCGCAGGTTGGTCACCAGCAGCGTCGCTTCCCGGTAGCCGGCCAACCGGCGCAGGCCGGTCATAATCTCGGCCCGGGTGAACAGCGGGGTGGGGGAAGCCAGGGTCAGCGCGGCGTCCCAATGGTAGAAGCCGTGCCGTGGGTGCCGCGCGAACAGGCGGGCGAGCAACTCCGCCGCCGCCGCATTGAAGGCAGTCTCCTCGTCCGGCGGGGTCGCCCCCGCCGCGATCGCCCGTGCCTGCAGCTCGGTCACGCTCAGGGCGATCGCCGCGCGGATCTGCTCCGCGAGGTACAGGTCCCGGCCGGTGGCCTGGGCGAACAGGGCGTTGACGAAGTGCAGCCGCCGCAGCGCCGCCGGGTCGCGCTTCATCTCTTCAGGCTCAGGTCCGTGGCTCCCGGCCCAGGAGGCTGATCTCGTCCACAAACTCGGCCACGCCCCGGAACTCCTTGTAGACGCTGGCGAAACGCACGTACGCCACCTGGTCCACCGTCCGGAGCCGCTGCATCACGCCCTCACCGATCGCGCGGCTCGGGATCTCCTTCTCAAATTGGGCCTCCAGGGCGTCCATCACATCCTCGACCAGCATCGCCACCTGCTCCGCGTCCACCGGCCGCTTGTGGCAGGCCGCGCGCACGGCCCGGGTGAGCTTCTCCCGGTCAAAATCCTCCCGGCGCCCGTCCCGCTTGATCACCATCACCCCGTCCCGCACCGAGACTTCGGTGGTGCTGTAGCGGTGCCCGCATTCCAGGCACTCCCGCCGACGGCGGATGGACGCCCCGTCCCGGCTGATCCGAGAATCGATCACCTTGTCTTCGACGGAGGTGCACTTGGGGCAACGCATTGGGGAGAATGACGTTCGGACCGGTCCGGGGGTTGCAGGCGCCCGCTCAGCCGAGGCGCAGAAAGTTTTCCAGAATCCGGCGTCCGCCGGCGGTGGCGATGGACTCGGGGTGGAACTGGACGCCCCAGATCGGCAGTTCCCGGTGCCGCAGACCCATAATCTCGCCTTCCGCGGTCTCGGCCGTGATCTCCAGCGCGGTCGGGAGGGTCTCCCGCTCCACCAGCAGCGAGTGGTACCGGGTCGCCGCAAATCCCTGCGGCATCCCCGCAAACACGTCCGTGTTCCGGTGCAAGATGGGCGAGGTCTTGCCGTGCATCAGGCGTCCCGCCCGAACCACCCGGCCGCCGAAGTAGTGCCCGATCGACTGGTGCCCCAGGCAGACCCCCAGCATCGGCCGCACCCCGGCGAAGGCCTCGATCATCCGCAAGGTAACCCCTGCTTCCTTGGGCGAACAAGGCCCGGGCGAAAGGAGGATCCGCTCCGGCTGCAGCGCGCGGGCCTCCTCCACCGTGATCTGATCATTCCGGAACACGCGCTGCTCCACCCCCAACTCGCCAAAGTATTGGACGAGGTTGAAGGTGAACGAGTCGTAGTTGTCGATGACCAGCAGCACGTTGGCACTACCTCGCGGATTGACACCCGGGTCAAGCGCGTCGGTAGGTAGCCCCCCTCCGATGAGCGCCCACTTCCAGTTGCTCGGGACCGATGCCGCGACCGCCGCCCGCCGCGGCCGGTTGCAGACCCGCCACGGCAGCATCGAGACGCCGATGTTTATGCCGGTCGGCACCCAGGGCACGGTCAAGGCCCTCTCCCCCGCCCAGTTGCGCGAGATCGGCGCGCAGATCATCCTCGGCAACACCTACCACCTGAACCTTCGCCCGGGCAGCCCCTTGGTGCGGGAACTGGGCGGGCTGCACTCCTTTATGCAGTGGGATGGCCCGATCCTGACCGACAGCGGCGGGTTCCAGGTCTTCTCCCTCGCCAAGCTGCGGGAGATCCGGGAGGACGGCGTCGCTTTCGCCTCCCATCTGGATGGCCGGAGGCTGTTCCTCGGGCCGCGCGAGGTGATGACGATCCAGCAGGATCTGGGTAGCGACATCGCGATGGTGCTGGACGAATGCCCTCCCTGGCCTTGCAGCCGCGACGAATGCGCCCGGGCGGTGGACCGCAGCCTCCGTTGGGCGGCGGAGTGCCGGCGGATCGCGGAGGGCGATGGATTCCTGGCCGCCGGACACCACGTGTTCGCGATCGTCCAGGGCTCAACCTTCGACGACCTGCGGCGTGAGGCGGCGGAGGCCCTGACCGCCTTGGATTTCCCGGGCTACGCCGTCGGCGGGGTCAGCGTGGGCGAACCGGAGCCCGAGATGCTCAAGCAGGTGGGCGCGACCACCCCGTTCCTGCCCGCCGACCGGCCGCGCTACACGATGGGCCTCGGCACGCCGCCGCAACTCCTCCGGATGATCGCCCTCGGGGTGGACCTGTTCGATTGCGTCCTGCCCAGCCGCGTGGCGCGCAACGGCCTGGTGTTCACTCCGGACGGCCCGCTCAACCTGCGCAATGAACAGTACCGGGCGGATGCCCGTCCCCTGGTCGAGGGATTGGACAATTACACCGCCCGATTCTCCCGTTCCTACCTGCGTCACCTGACCCTCGCGGGGGAAATCTTGGGCTGCACCCTCCTCACCCTGCACAACCTGCATTTTTACTTGGACCTGATGGCCCAAGCGCGCGGCCACCTTGAGGCCGGCGACTATGGCCCCTGGCACCGCGGCTGGATCGAGCGGTACGAGGCGGGGATGGCCAGCCGCCGGGCGGCGCGCTGAATCAGGTTCAGGTCGCGCCGGCCGGGGGAGGGAAACGGCCTCAGAAACGCGCCGTGAGGCCGAGCCGCACCGCGGAGCCGGAGCCCGCGGCGTAGGTGAACATCTCGCGGTTGTACACGTGGACGTAGTCGTTGTTCGTGTAGTCGTTGGTCAGATTGTAGAGGTCCACGTTGAGGACATACTTCTGACTGAAGGTGTACTGGAACTTCAGGTCGATCAGCGTGCGGCTGTGCTGATAGGTGTCGTAGGCCGCCGCTCGGGTCGGCAGGCCGGCCACGGTCGAACGGAAGAACTCGCCGCGGTAGTTGCCCATCAGGCGGACGACGAGGCCGTTGTAGATGAAGGAGAACCCGGTGTTGAAGGTGTGCGGCGTCAGCAGGGGCAGGCGGCTGGTGCTGCCGGTGGCCCTGCCGTAGTCCCCGTAGGTCTTCAGGTAAGTGTAGTTGGCGAAGAAGCCAAGGCCGCGCCAGATGCCGGGCAGCATCGTGTACTGCTGGGTGTAATTGAACTCCAAGCCCTTGATCCAGGCGCTGCCCACGTTCTCGTTGCGCGACAGCTGCCAGCCCGCGTAGTCGCCGGCGTAGCCGTTGTTCGGGCCCTCCGGCACGACGGAGCGGATCGAGCGGAAGTAATTGCTGATGTCCTTGTAGAAGCCGCCGGCCGAGATCTGGCCGATCCCGCCGAGGAAGTGCGAGAACGAGAGCTCGTAGTTGTCGGAGGTGTAGGGCTTCAGGGCCGGGTTGCCCGAGGACAGGGTCTGGCTGAGCTCATTCGGCACGATCGCCGGCAGCAGGTTCGTCGGGCTCGGGCGGGTGATCGTGGCATTGTAGCTCGCACGTACCTGGGTGTTCCGGGTCATCGAATAGACCAGGTGCAGACCGGGGAACAGATGGTCATACTTGGTGCCCTGCGTGGTCCACTTGCGGAAGTTGTCCCGGGCGCGGGCCGCGTTCTGCTCGGCGGTCAGGGCCGCGTTGGCGTTGTTCGTCGTATTGGAGACGCGCAGGTAGTTGGAGCCGCTCGAACGGGTCTCCTCCCAGCGCAGGCCGGTCAGCACCCGGAGCAGGCCGAACCGCGCGTCGCCCATCACGTAGGCGGCGTTCACGGTGTTCTCGAACGCCGCGTCATTGGCCAGCGACTGGTAAACGGTGTTCCAGACGTCCACGGGCGTTTGGGTCCAGTTGGCCCGGTTCGCGAACGGATCGCCGGGGTTGCCGGTCTCTGCGAGCTGCACGAAGGGGAAGGGGCCGTACTTGCCTTCGGAAACGAGCATATTGTAGCCCAGGAACGGGGTGATGCCGCCGTTTTCAGGCGTGGTGGGGCGGCCGGCGTAGGTGTGGTACGAGAGGTCCCGCTTTTGCTCCTGCTTGAAGTTGGCCTGCTTCAGGCCGGTCTTCAGGGTCAGCGGGAAGCGCGTGGCGAAGGTCCGCTGCAGGTCGATGTTGGCGCCGCTGCGCTGCGCTGGGGCCTGGTAATTGATGAGCTGGGCGTCGGGCCGGATGAAGTAATTCAGCGGATTGCTCCAGTCGGGGCCCCCGCTCTGGGTGATCCGCGGCATCAGGCCGCCGTCCTCCCGGTCCAGCACCCAGGAGACGCCGCGCAGGCGGGCGCCCAGCTGGTGCAGCTTCGGGTAGTGGGTCATATTCTTGGAGTAATTGGTGTCGACCTTCAGCAGGCCGCTGCCGTCCCAGAGCTTGGTCTCCCAGCCGGCCGCCCAGGTGGAGGCGCGGGTCTCGCGGAGGTACAGCACGGACTGGGTGTCGATCTGGCCGACGCCGTCCGCGATGCTCACCACGTTGAAGTTGGAGCCGGGCTTGAAGCTGGAGGCGGCGCGCGGCGCGGTGGCCAGCCAGCGGAAATAGGAGTTGTTGGAACCGCTCCGCCGCTGGATCAGGTTAATGGTGTTCTTGAAGTACACCGAGGAGCGGTCGCTGATCTTGTAGTCGAGGGAGAGGGCCGTGTTGTAGGAGGGCGTCTGCGTGCCCAGGTTGCCCCATTGCCCGGCGCCCGCCGCCCGCAGCAGCGGCTCGCTCACCGGCGCCCGCGAGAGCTCGGGCGGCACCCAGTAGGCGTCACTGTTGCCCGCCGCCGTCCGGTGGCCGATCTCGTTGATGACGTTGTTGGTGATGGTGCGGTTGAAGGTCGCGCTGACCCCGAGGTTGTTCTTCCCGCCGAACACGCTCAGGACGTCCGAGTAATTGACGTCGATCAGCGACGGCTCGAGGGGCGTGCTGAAGGGCACGCTGCTGTGCTGGTAGTCCTTGATGTAGGTGTAGCCGGCCGTGAGGGTGATGACCCGGCCCGGGGCGCGGTCGAAGGCGCGCTTGGTGCGAAGGTTCAGGTAGCCGGAGATCGCGTTGCCGTCCATATCCGGCGTCGGCGCCTTGATCACCTCCAGGGAGGCGACGCTGCCTGAGCTCACCTGGCCGAAGTAGACGTTGCCCAAGCTCACCGAGGAGCCTCCCGAGACCGCGATCTGGTTGCCGTCCATCAGGAGGGAGGAGAAGTCCTGGGACATCCCGCGCACGTAGATCGCGTCGACCTTGCCGCCGGAACCATCGACCGCGATGCCCGCGAGGCGCATAACGAGCTCGCCGACGGCGGCGCCCGGGTTGCCGAAGGCGTCGATGGCCGCCACGGTCTTCACATTGGCCGCGGAACGCTCCTCGTTGATCGCCGCCGCCTGGCCCTCGCGGATCGATTTCACCACGAACTTGTCCATCTTGTAGAGGGCAGAGGTCATCGCGACGTCCCGCCGCACCTCCTGGCCCGCCTTCACCTCGATGCCGAAGCGCTGCTCATCTAGGCCCGAGTAGCTGACCACGATGGTCTGCGGGCCCTCGGGCAGCACCAGGCGGTACATCCCGTTGTTGTTCGTGGCTTCCGCGACCGAGGACCCCGCCCCGGCGACGAAGGCGCTGGTCAGGACGTCGCCGGTGTTTTGGTTGATTACCTGCCCGGTGACGACGCCGGTGCGGGCGGAGGTCTGGGCAGACAAGGGAAGGGCGAGGAGGGCGCAGAGGAGGAATGGGATCAGGCGCATGGAGTCGGGTGGGGTGTCAGGTGACGAAATTAGGCGCTTCGGGCCGCGGGAGCGCAAGCCCGGAGTGGCGCTACGACCCGTCCACTGGGTGGTCTTACCGAGGGGTTTTGCTCGTCCCGGCCCATTGTCGTCTTCAGCCTGTCCCCATGCGTATCCTGGTCACCGGCGGCGCCGGCTTCCTTGGTTCCCACCTGTGCGATCGCCTGCTGGCCGAGGGCCACGAGGTGGTCTGTCTCGATAACCTGTTCACCGGCCAGAAACGTAACATCGCGCACCTGCTGGCCAATCCCCGGTTCGAGTTCGTCCGCCACGACGTGATCGACCCCTTTAAGTTTGAGGTCGATCAGATCTACAATTTGGCCTGCCCGGCCTCGCCGCCGCATTACCAGTTTAACCCGATCAAGACCACGAAGACGTCCGTGATGGGGGCGATCAACTGCCTCGGTCTCGCGAAGCGGGTGAAGGCACGGGTGTTCCAGGCGAGCACCAGCGAGGTCTACGGGGATCCGCAGGTGCACCCACAGCCGGAAGGCTACTGGGGCCACGTCAACCCGGTCGGACGCCGGTCCTGCTACGACGAGGGTAAGCGCTGCGCCGAGACCCTGTTCTTCGACTATCACCGGGAGAACAAGGTGGATATCCGGGTGGTGCGAATCTTCAATACCTACGGACCCCGGATGCACCCGAACGATGGTCGGGTGGTCTCGAACTTCATCGTGCAGGCCCTCCGCGGGGAGGACCTGACGGTCTTCGGCGAGGGCACTCAGACCCGCTCCTTCTGCTACGTGGACGACCTGATCGAGGGCTTCGTGCGGTTTATGGCCCAGACCGAGACGGTCGGCCCGATGAACATCGGCAATCCCGGCGAATTCACGATGCTGGAGCTGGCCGAGCTCACGCTGAAGCTGGTCGGCGGGCGCTCCAAGATTGTCCACAAGCCATTGCCGGCGGACGATCCCCGCCAGCGGCAGCCGGACATCACCCTGGCCCGCCGCACCTTGGGTTGGGAGCCGCGCGTGCCGCTCGAGGAGGGCCTCCGCCGGACCATCGCCTACTTCCGCGACCACGCCTGAGCCGGTTCCGGCCGGCGGGGTGAAACGCCCGGCCAACGGCGGCCATTTGTCGTTTGCCAAGGTCCCGGCCGGACCTACGATCGACCGCCTGATGTTTTCGTTCCTGCTCAAGCGGTTTTCCGGCCGGCATTATAAGAAGTTCCTCGAGAAGGCGCGTCCCATCGTCGCGCGCATCAACGAGCTGGAGCGTTCCTATCAGGAGCTGTCCGACGAGGCCCTGCAGGCCAAGACCGCCGAGTTCCGGACCCGGGTCGCCGCCGCCGCGGACCCCCGCGCCGCCCTCGATGCGGTGCTTCCCGAGGCGTTCGCCGCGGTCAAGAACGCCGCCCGCCGCCTCGTCGGCCGGACGGTCGTCGTCTGCGACCACGAGCTGCGCTGGGATATGGTGCATTTCGACACCCAGCTGATCGGTGGCCTCGCCCTACACCAGGGCCGCATCTCCGAGATGGCCACCGGCGAGGGCAAGACCCTCGTCGCCACCCTCTCGCTCTACCTCAACGCGTTGGCGGCCAAAAACACCCAGCTGGTGACGGTCAACGACTACCTCGCCCGCCGCGATTCCGAGTGGATGGGGCACCTTTACAACTTCCTCGGGGTCTCCGTCGGCTGCATCCAGCAGCAGATGCCCCCCGAGGTCCGCCGGGAGATGTACGGGCGGGACATCACCTACGGCACGGCCAGCGAGTTCGGCTTCGATTACCTGCGCGACAACGGAATGGCCACCCGCCGCGAGGACCAGGTGCAGCGGGACCACTGGTACTGCATCGTCGACGAGGTGGACTCCATTCTGGTCGATGAGGCGCGGACCCCGCTGATCATCTCCGGCCCCGCCCCGATCGAACGCGAGCAGCCCTTCACGCGCCTCAAGCCCGCCGTCGACCAGTTGGTCAACGAGCAGATCCGCCTCTGCAACCGGATCGTCGGCGAGGCCAAGGAGCTGCTGGAGAAAGCCGGCGCGAGCGAGGCGGACCTGACCCAGGCCGCCCGCAAGATGCTGCAGGTCAAGATGGGGCACCCCAAGAACAAGCAACTCCTGCGCCTGATGGAGAACGGCGCGTGGCGGAAGTCCCTCGACCGGATGGAGACGGACCTCAACTCCGACCTCAACAAGGAGGAACTGTACCGGCTCAAGGAGGACCTCCTGTTCGTGATCGATGAGCGTCAACACCAGGCGGACCTCACCGAGATCGGCCGGCGCCGGCTGCGGCCGGACAGTCCCGATGCCTTCGTCCTGCCGGACCTGGCGACGGAGTTCTCGGACCTCGAGAAGGAGACCAGCCTCACCCCCGAGCAGCGCGAGGAGCGCAAGCTGGCCTCGCAGCAGCGTTTCGCCGGGGTCTCCGAGGAGATCCACGCCATTTCCCAGCTGCTCCGCGCCTATTCGCTCTATGAGCGGGATGTGGAGTATGTGGTCTCGCCCGATGGCAAGGTGCTGATCGTCGACGAGAACACGGGCCGCGTGATGCCGGGACGCCGCTGGTCGGACGGGCTCCATCAGGCGGTCGAGGCCAAGGAAGGGGTCGCGATCGAGCGGGAGACCCGCACCTACGCCACCATCACCATCCAGAACTACTTCCGGATGTACGAGAAGCTCGCCGGAATGACCGGTACGGCCGAGACCGAGGCGACGGAGTTCAACGACATCTATCGCCTCTCGGTGCAGGTCATCCCGACCAACAAGCCCTGCATCCGCATCGACCGCAACGACTCCATCTTCAAGACGCGGCGCGACAAGTACGCCGCCGTGGTCAAGGAGATCGAGGGCGCGAACCAGCGCGGCCAGCCGGTGCTGGTCGGCACGGTCAGCGTCGAGTCCTCGGAGGTGCTTTCCCGGATGCTCAAGCGCGCCGGCATCATCCACACGGTGCTGAACGCCAAGTTCCACCAGCAGGAGGCCGATATCGTGGCCCGCGCCGGGCAGCGGGGCGCCGTCACCATCGCCACCAATATGGCCGGCCGTGGCACCGACATCAAACTCGGGGAGGGCGTGCGCGACCTCGGGGGCCTGTTCGTGATCGGCACCGAGCGGCACGAGTCGCGGCGCATCGACCGCCAGCTGCGCGGCCGATGCTCCCGGCAGGGTGATCCCGGGCTCACCAAGTTCTACCTTTCGCTCGAGGACGACCTGATGCGCCTCTTCCTCCAGGGCAACCTGGCCTCGAAGCTGATGGAGGGGTCCATGCAGGAGGGCGAGGAGCTGGAGCATCCCTGGCTGAACCGCTCGATCGAGAGCGCCCAGAAGAAGGTCGAGCAGCAGAACTATTCCATCCGCAAGCGGCTGCTCCAGTACGACGACGTCCTCAACCAGCAGCGCGAGGTCGTCTATGGGATCCGCAATGCGGCCATCCACGCCGAACGGCCCAAGGACATCATCTTCGAGCAGATCGAGGAGGAGCTTCACCATCGGCTCGAGGTGGCAGGTTTCGGCGAGAAGGTCGGTCCGACCAAGACCTCCCTGGAGGGCGTCGTCGGTTGGCTCAATTCCCACTTCCCGATCAGCATCCGCGTGGAGGATCTCTCGGGCAATGATGCCGCCCCCTTGGTGGCGATGATGCTCACCCGCATCCGCGAGGCCTATGCGGTCAAGGAATCCGTGGAGGATCCGGCCGCGCTGGGTTCGTTGGAGCGATACGTGGTGATCAACGCGATCGACCACCACTGGCAGGAGCACCTGACCGAGATGGAGGAGCTCCGGCGTTCGATCGGACTCCGCAGCTACGGCCAGAAGGATCCCTTGGTCGAGTACAAGGGCGAGGCCTACAAGTACTTCGAGGAGCTGATGGGCAACGTCCGCCTCCAGATCTGCACGGGGTTGTTCCGCAGCGCCTCCAATCTCGATTCCTTCGAACAGATGCTGGCCCTGCTCAGCCGCACCGCGCGTGCCCAGGGCCCGCAGGAGGGTGCGGCGCCCGCCCAGGTCACCACCACCGTCTCAACCGGCGGGACCGCCGCGGCGACCGGCGCGCCCGCGGAGCAGGAGATCGTCTTACCTGCGGTCACCATCCGCCGGGAAACCCCCAAGGTCGGCCGGAACGAGCCCTGCCCGTGCGGCAGCGGCAAGAAGTTCAAGAACTGCCACGGGGCCTGAGCGGCCCCGCGGGCGAGGTCACCAGAGCTTGCTGGCCACCTGGTAGGCTCCGGCCGTCACCATACAGGCGGCGGCCGACCAGAGCCCGATCCGCCACAGCAGCCCCGGCCGCAGTTCCGGCGGCGTGTGCCGGTAGTGCAGCCGCAGGGCGAGGATCGCGAGGAACGGCAGCATCAGGCCCTGCGCGATCGCCCCGACCAGCACCAGGGTCAGTGGTTCGCCGACCAGCAGGTACAGCACCGTCCAGATGACGGGAAACGCCACGCACAGCATCCGGATGGTCCGACGCCGTTGCTGCTCATCCCCCTTCCGCCGCCAGCCGAAGACCTCCAGCGCGTCCGTGATCAGCCGGGTATTGGCCGCCGTGGCCCCGAAGATGGTCGAGTAGAGCACCGCGGCCGCGCCCACCAGGAACAGCCAAAGGCTCCAGGGTCCGAAGGTCTCCACGTACATCCGGGAAAGCGTCGGGATCATATCCGCGTTGGAGAAGTCCTTGCCTTGCCGTCCCAGCACCGCCGCCCCGAGCAGGTAGAACGCGAGCGTCGCGCCCGTGTAGACCACAAACGAGACCCAGGCGTCCGCGTGCAGCACCCGGATCCAGCCGCGCGCGCGTTCCAACCAACCGGGCGACCCATCCGCGGGACCGACGTGGCGGGGGTAGCCCTTCTCGATCAGCCAATAGGGATAATAAATGAGCTCCGAGGCGCCGACCCCGATGACCCCGAAGGCCGCGAACGCGACGGTGAAGGTGGCGGGAAGCTTAAAACTCAACCCCTCCGCCAGATTGGCGCCGGTGATCGCATAGGGAGTGAATTGCAGGGCGCCCACCGCGACCACCGTGCACGCGGTGAAGGCGACCACCATCGCCGTCGAGGCCTGCTCCACGGTCCGGTAGCGCCCGACCACCAGCAGCACCGCCGTGATGCCCCCGATCAGGCAGGCGGTCACCGCCTTCGGCAGCGGCAGCCCGGCCAAGGCGAGTACACTGGCCACGCCCCCGAGCATCCCCGCGATCTGGAAGACCGTGGCGATGAACATCACCGCCCAGATCCAGACCATCCACGAGACCCGCCAGCGCGGCCCGGGCATCGCGTCCATCGCCTGCAGCGAGGAGGCCCCGGTGGTCACCGTGTGCCGCCCGAGCTCGATCTGCACGAACACCTTCAGCAGGCAGCCGAGGATCATAAACCACAGCAGCGTGAAGCCCGCGCTCGCCCCCAGCTTCGGGGTCACGATCAGTTCGCCGGAGCCGACGATCGTGGCCGTGATGATCAGGCCGGGACCAATCTGGCGCAGGATCGCGGCCGGACCGCGCGGAATGGCGGGAAAGGCAGGGGAGGGGGGCATAGGGGTGGCGGGAGCCTGAGACGGGCGGCGGGCGGGCGACAACCTTCTTCCCGACCGTTGTCGGAGGGAATTCTCCGCGGGCATCGCCTCGGCCGCCGGATCGATTACTGGCCGCTAGGAGGTTCATTGCCGGAACTCCACCCCGGGGCGACAACTTGGGGGTACTTGCGGCCGGGTTTCCCCGCGTTCCCGAGGCCCCTCGTGCGTCTTCCCTCCAGTGCTGGTCCAGTGATCCTCCAAGGCTCCGGCTGAGGCGGTGGCCGCGCCCGAGGGACCGGCCGAACAAGCAAAGGCCCCGCGTCCCGGGAGGGACGCGGGGCCTCGTGGTCGCGCGGGGCGCGATTACTTGCGGGCGGCCTTCAGGTCGGTCACCGCCGCCTGCGCCGCCGCCAGCCGCGCCACGGGGACGCGGTAGGGGGAGCAGCTGACGTAGGTGAGCCCGAGGCGGTGGCAGAACTTGACCGAGTCCGGGTCGCCGCCGTGCTCGCCGCAGATGCCGAGCTTGATGCCCGGATTCCGGCTGCGACCCTTCTCGACCGCGATCTTCATCAGCTGGCCGACGCCGGTCTGGTCGATCGAGGCGAAGGGGTTCTTCGTCACGATCTCGGCCTCCTGGTAGGGCGGGAGGAACGAGCCGGAGTCGTCGCGGGACATCCCGAGGCAGGTCTGCGTCAGGTCGTTGGTGCCGAAGCTGAAGAACTCGGCGGTCTCGGCGATCTCGTCGGCGGTGAGGGCGCCGCGGGGGATCTCGATCATCGTGCCCACGGAGTAGGCGATCCTCGTCTTGCGCTCGGCCATCACGGCCTTGGCGACCTCGTGGACGATCGCGACCTGCAGATCGAGCTCCTTCTTGAAGCCGACCAGCGGGATCATGATCTCCGGCTTGGCCTTGTAGCCCTGCTGGTTGGCGTCGGCGGCGGCCTCGAAGATCGCGCGCGCCTGCATCGCGGTGATCTCCGGGTAGCGGATGCCGAGGCGGCAGCCGCGGAAGCCGAGCATCGGGTTGAACTCGTGGAGCTCGTGGACGCGGCCCATAATCTTCTCGACGCTGATGCCGAGCTTCCGGGACAGGTCCATCTGCTGCTCCTTGGAGTGGGGCAGGAACTCGTGCAGCGGCGGATCGAGGAACCGGATGGTGGCGGGGAAGCCCTTGAGGGCCTTGAAGATCCCGTGGAAGTCCGCCCGCTGGTAGGGCAGCAGCTTGGCGAGGGCCGTCTGGCGGGCCTCGAGCGAGTCGGCGAGGATCATCTCGCGCATCGCGTCAATCCGGTCGCCCTCGAAGAACATATGTTCCGTGCGGGTGAGGCCGATGCCGGTGGCGCCAAAGGCGATGGCGTTGGCGGTCTGCTCCGGGGTGTCCGCATTGGTGCGGACCTGCAGCTTGGTGACCTGGGCGCACCACTTCATCAGCTGGGCATAGCTGCGGAACTTCTCGGTCGACTGGGCGGCCTGGTCGCCGTTCAGCAGGCCGGAGATGATCTCCGACGGGGCGGTCTTGATCTGGCCGGCGTAGACGGTGCCGGAGGTGCCATCGATGGAGAGGTGATCCCCCTCCTTGAACACCTGGCCGGCAATAGTGGCCGTCTTGGCCTCGTAATCGATGTGGACCGAGGAGGCGCCGCAGACGCAGACCTTGCCCATCTGGCGGGCGACGAGGGCGGCGTGCGAGGAGACGCCACCGCGGGCGGTCAGGATGCCCTCCGCGGCGATCATTCCGCGCAGGTCCTCGGGGGAGGTCTCAACGCGGACGAGGAGCACCTTCTCATTGCGGCCCGCGGCCTGGACGGCGCGGTCGGCGTTGAAGTACACCTTGCCGGTGGCGGCGCCCGGGCCGGCGGGGAGGCCGGTGGCGATCACCTTGGCCTTCTTGACCTCGGCGGGATCGAAGATCGGGGCGAGGAGCTGCTCCAGCTGGTCGGCCGGGTTGCGCAGGATGGCGGTCTGCCAGTCGATCAGCTTCTCCTTCACCATATCGATGGAGAACTTGAGGGCGGCGGCCGCGGTGCGCTTGCCGTTGCGGGTCTGCAGCATGAACAGCTTGCCCTCCTGGATCGTGAACTCGACGTCCTGCACGTCCTTGAAGTGCTTCTCCAGGATCTGGCGGACCTTCAGGAGCTCCGCGTAGGTCTTGGGCATCTGGTCCTTCAGCTTGAGGACCGGCTCGGGCGTGCGCACGCCGGCGACGACGTCCTCGCCCTGGGCGTTGATCAGGAATTCACCGTAGAACTCGTTGGCGCCGTTGGCGGGGTTGCGGGTAAAGGCCACGCCGGAACCGGAGGTGTCCCCGGTGTTGCCGAAGACCATCGCCTGCACATTGACGGCGGTGCCCCAGGCTTCCGGGATGTTGTACTTGCGGCGGTAGACCTTGGCGCGGTCGTTCATCCAGGAGCTGAAGACGGCTCCCGCGGCGCCACGCAGCTGATCCCAAGGGTTATCCGGGAAGACCTTGCCGGTGCGCTCCTTGACCAGCGCCTTGAAGCGGCGCACCAGCTCCTGCTGGTCCGCGGCGGTCAGTTTCGAGTCCTCGATGTCGGCGTGGTAAACCTCGTGCTTGAAGGAGTGGATGACGGTCTCGAACGGCTCGTGGTCCTCGTTTTCGCGCTTCTGCACGCCGAGGACGACGTCGCCGTACATCTGGATGAACCGGCGGTAGCAGTCCCAGGCGAAGCGCTCGTTCTGGGTGGCGCGCACCAGCGCGAGCACCGAGGCCTCGTTCAGGCCGAGGTTCAGGATGGTGTCCATCATCCCGGGCATCGAGTCGCGGGCGCCGGAGCGCACGGCGACGAGGAGGGGCATGCCATCGGTGGCGCCGAAGCGGGTGCCCATAATGCGCTCCATATTGGCGACGCCGGCCTCCATCTGGGCCTGGAGCTGCCGGGGGTAGGTCTTCCGGTTGGCGTAGAAGTAGGTGCAGACCTCCGTGGTGATGGTGAAGCCCGGGGGCACCGGCAGGCCGATGCGGGTCATCTCCGCGAGGTTGGCGCCCTTGCCGCCGAGGAGGGCCTTCATCGAGCCGTCGCCGTCAGCGCGGCCGGCCCCCCAGGTGTAGACGTACTTCGGGCCTTTGGAGGCGGGTTGCTTGGCGGAGGCCTTGGCCTTCGTCGCGGGTTTGCGGGCGGTTTTTTGGGCAGCCATCGTGGTGTGGTTGAGGATTCGGAAAGGGTCGCGCCCGCGCGGACGCACGGGCGCCAGACGCAATACGGGGGGGACCCGGAGTGTCAACGGTGCAGCAGGCCCCGCGGTGCCGGGGCGGACGGGGCCGCACATCGCGCTTCCGTTTTCCGGGAATTCCGCCAGCGTGGCGCACCTTTCGACTGCTGTGACTTCACCCAACCCAGTTCCTGACGATCCCTACGTTCCCGCCGAGGCCCTGCCGTCCACGCGCGAGAAGCCGATGGGATTCTGGCAGCATCTCGACGAACTGCGGGGGGTGCTGATCAAGAGCGTGGTCGCATTCGTGATCTGCGCGGTCATCGTGGGCAGCTTCGCCACCAACTTCATGGAGTGGCTGAAGTGGCCCCTGATGACGGTGGCTAAGGATTACCCTGCCTTAGACACTAACCTGGGCACCCTCTCGATCCTAGAGGTGTTCAATATGATCATCCAAATGTGCGTGTTCGGGGGACTCCTCCTCGCCAGCCCGCTCATCCTCTTCTTCATCAGCCAGTTCGTCTCCCCGGCCCTGACGGATCGCGAACTGCGCGCGGTCAAGCCGATGTGCCTCTCGGCCCTCTTCCTCTTCCTGCTCGGGGCGAGCTTCAGCTTCTTCCTGCTGATGCCCAGCACGGTTCGGATCGCGATCGAACTCAACCAGGCCTTCGGCTTGGAGACCCGCTGGACGGCCGGGAACTACTTCTCGACGATGAGCTGGCTGGTCCTCGGCTCCGGCGCGGTGTTCGAGTTCCCGCTGGTCATCGTCCTGCTGGTCTGGCTGGGCGTCCTGACGACCGCTTTCCTGCGCAAGTACCGGCGGCACGCCATCGTGCTGATCTTCGTCATCGCCGCGATTGTCACGCCCACCCCGGATCCGCTGACGCAGAGCCTTTTCGCCGGTCCTCTTTACGCGCTCTTCGAGATCTCAATTCTGGTCTCTTCCCGCGTCGAGAAGCGCAAGGCCGCCGCCCGCGCCGGCTGAGGCGCGGTCCGCCGGAGGGACGCCCGGGTGGATCCCGGACGTCCCGCGTGGCCCCGCGATGCCTCCAACGGGGCTCAAAACGTGCCCCGCAGGCCGAAGGAGCCGAGGGCCCCGTAGGAGCTGGCCGAGGACCGCCGCGCGTAGGCGGGAGTATCGGCCTGGTAGCGGGACTGGTTGAAGTGCACGTTGGCCACGTTGCGGCAATTGATGAACAGGGAGATGCGCTTGGAGGCCTGGTACGTGAGGTTGAGGTCGAGGGTCGTCCGCGCGTCCTGATAGACGGACGCGAGTGGGCCCTGTCCGGTGGAGGGGCCGCGCTTCTGTTCGCCGCGGTGATGCCACTTCGCCATCAAGGTGATCGGGTTGCGGGAGATGGTGACGCCCCAGTTCATACTCTCCGGAATGAAGCGGTTGAAGTCCGCGGTGCGGCTGCCGGCAAGGCGCAGCTTGGTGTAATTGCCGAAGACGGTGAAATGCCGGCCCAAGGAGCCCAAGGGGGCGAGGGATTGGCGGACATTGAGCTCGTAGCCGGAGATTTTCGCGTCCCCGGAGTTGATGGTGGTGTTGAGCTGCCAGCCGACGTAACGGGGATCGAGGCCGAAGTTCTCCAGGTCCTCCGCGGTGGCGAAGGTCTGGAGGGTGCCGAAGAAGTCGGCGATGTCCTTGCGGAAGGCGCCCGCGGTGAACATCCCGCCGCTATCGGTATAGTATTCGGCCGAGAGGTCATAGTTGTGGGCGGTCCAAGGCTTCAGGCCGGTGTTGCGGACCGTGATGTTGCCGCGGATCGCGGTGGGATCCGCGTTCTCGTCGAGGTCGGCCTCGTTGATGGTCGCGTTGGGGACGATGTTGGTGAAGTCGGGCCGGCCGTAGGTCTTCGCGTAGGCGGCGCGGAAGAGAAGATTGGCGGTCGCGTTGTAGGTGAAGTGGAGGCTGGGATAGTACCCGTCGTAGGAGCGCTCGGCGCGGTTGGCCCGCTCCAGGCGGATCAGGCGCAGTTCCTCCATCGAGCCGACGGCGCCGGCTTCAGGGCGACGCACGCGCTGGCCGGCCGCGTTGCGGACGAAGGCGCCGGAGGCGGTGCGCTGCCAGACATTGGCCGGCTCGAAGACGGGGCCCTGGCCGAGGTCGGTGGTCTCCTCGTAACGCACGCCGCCGAGCACGATCAGGCGGTTGCTGAGCAGGCGAGCCTCCGCCTGCAGGTAGAGGGCCTTGACCTGTTCCCGCAGCCATTCCGAGGCGACGATCCGGCTCTGTTCCTGGGCGACCACCTGGGCCGGGGTCTGCACGAACAGGCTGGGGTTCTTCTTCCAGGCCTCGACGGCGACGTTGGTCGAGGTCCAGGGAATGTTATCGAAGCCGAAGTAGTTCGGGCGGTTCTTGTAGACTTGGGCGAGGAAGGGGGCGGGGGAGAAGTCACCCGGGGTGGCCGGATTGTAGGTCCATTGGCGGTTCCACTCGCGCCGGTCGCGCTCCTGCGAGCGGAACAGGCCGCCCGCCTGCAGGGACGAGTTGATGCCTAGAATGGTCAGGTTGCGCCGCAGGAGGGCGTCGCCGCCCCAGAGGTTCTCCTTGTGGTCGCGGTAGGCGTTCGAGGTGGCGGTGGTCAGCCGGTAATTGTTGATATCGTTCAGGTCCAGTTCCCGGTTGTTGTTGTCGAAGGCGCGGATGCGGGCCGGATGGTCGGGCGCGATGCCCTCGAAGGTCACGCGCACGGGATTGAGCATCGAGATGTTCAGCTGGTTGAAGCTGCCCTTCTCGTGGTAGCGCCGCCAGGTCTTGGAGGTCGAAAGATGGGCGCCGGAATCAAAGCGCCAGGTGCCGTTGTCGAACCGGTAGCGGGCATTGGTGCCCAGCGTCCGGGCCGCGATGTGGATCGCGTTGCCGGAGAAGTTCACGCCGCCGCGGCCCGTGGCGCCGATCGTGGTGTCAGGGCTGAAGCTCAGGGCGGTGCCGCCCGCGATGCTCGGGGTGGGGTTGGTGCCCGCGGTGGCCGAGCGGCTCACGTTACCGTTCTTGTCGCGGTAATAGGTGGCTTGGCCGCCGAGGGAGAGGACCGAATTGGGAGTGACGCGCCAATCGGCCTTCAGGCTCGTCGAATCCCGGGTGTACCACTTGGGCGCGTCGATGATCTGGTGGGTTTGCAGAAACGGCCGGGAGGGCGAGGCGCCCGTGTTCGCGGCGGTGGCGTTCCAGGTCATCCCCGAGATGTTCTGCTCGTTCCACTGCTGCGAGGACAGGCCGGTGAAGACGATGCCGAAGTCCTTGGAGACGGGGAGGGTGTAATCAAAGTCGAAGCCGGGCTTGATCCGGCGCTCGCGCGTGTCGAAGGGGAAGGGCTGGCGCTTCCATTGCAGGCCGTCGCTGCTGGCCGTCATCGTCACGCGG
>Ga0194133_10001965_pt1 | contig 33471 bp, 27 predicted proteins | sample TA2KigOf40mmetaG_FD_155448 | JGI IMG/M metagenome (GOLD analysis project Ga0194133, IMG submission 155448) | Freshwater microbial communities from Lake Tanganyika, Tanzania - TA2015055 Kigoma Offshore 40m | ecosystem: Environmental > Aquatic > Freshwater > Lake | place: Tanzania: Lake...
GATTCGCTGCGCACGAGCATCAAAGTCTCGTAACGAACCATAATTAGTTCTCCACACATTGTAACAAAAAAGGAGATGACCCGAAGGCCAACGGAACAAAAAAATAAGGCCAAAGCCTCAAAAAGAAGAGTAACCCGTTTTTTTTAATCTGGCAAAAATAATATTTAAACCCTAAGAAAAAGGCGCCTCGATTTTAAACCGAAGCGCCTTTTTAAATTCATACGACTATTTAGCCAAGTCGTTGGTACCGATAAACCAACTTGCCAATAATCCTGAACGAATCTTTTCCTTTAACCAAAGGAATTGGCGGTCTACGATGATTTACAGATTCAAGAAGAATAAAGTCATCCATGTAATTAACCGTCATAATGTCTTTGATCATTTCTGTGTTACCGTATTCAACTGCAACAACATCTCCTGATCGAGTCCACACAGATGGCGCAATTATCAAAAAATCACCCTTGATAAAGTTTGGAGCCATTGAATTATCATCAACGCACAAACAAAACATTGCATCATCTTCATAGCCAAAAACGGGAACAAAGACATCTTTGTATCCCGAAGTAACTTGCATTAATTGATTATTATATGCTGACGGCTCGGATGGAATAGCACCAACAACGGGTACAATCCGAAGCTTAAAATCTGAGATCGAAACTGGAGCTACAACTGCACCAGGCTCGCCAAATTCAGCTGCTGTTTGAACTGCAACACCAGCAAAACCCTGCGGGCGATGAGCAAGTAATTGACTAGGGTCAAGCTCAAAAGCCTCCGCTAGCTTACGAAGCGCATCTTCGTTCCAACGACGCGTTCCATTCTTAATATGAGTTAAATAACTCTCCGACATTCCTGTCTTTTCTGCCAACACTTTGGTTGTCCAGCGACGCTCCCTGAGGAGCTCTTTCACTCTTAATCGCGTTGAAACCATTGCCTCTCCAGCGCTCTTTACACTTTTAAACTTTTAATAAAACATTTAGATTCCAAAAAAACCTAGTTCTTGCTGGAAAACTACTCAACAACCGTACCAAGAATTTTTAACACAAAAAACTGGTAACCCTGTTTTTATAAAAAACGATCACTTTTCATCATTTTTAAGCGATATTCAAGCGTTATTTTTTAGAAGTAAGCAAAAATTAATATTTTTGGTACCTAAACACAACTTTTCCAAGAATTTTTACATAATGGTCATTCCGGGTCATGGCAATTGGAGACTGCTTATGATTCGGATGCTCAAGTACAACAACTGTATCCATAAATGAGATAACCATAAGTCCACGAGAGACTTTGTCATGTTTATATTCCAAAACAACCAAATCTCCCGATTGAACAGCTGCTTTAGGAGATACAATCAAAACATCGCCTTTTAAAAATCGCGGAGCCAAAGAATTTGAATCTATTACCAATCCAAACGCCAACGGATCTTTGAGATTAAAAATAGGAATAAATTGTTTTTCATTTCCGGCAAGTTGCTGCATTTGCGCATACACCTGTGTATCAACCACATCAGGAATATCTTTAAGCACAGGAACCATCGCAACGTTCTGAGAAAATTTACCCAGAGATGAGCGATAAGCCGAAATCATATCGGATTGATGTTGTTGAACGATCCCAGAAAGATCTCGCGATCTATGTGCAAATAACTCAACTGGATTTTTTTCAAAAGCTTCTGCAATTTTTTTTAGCGCATCTTCATTCCAACGGCGAGTTCCATTTTTTATGTGAGTTAAATAGCTCTCAGACATTCCTGTTTTTTCTGCCAAAACCTTGGTTGTCCATCCAAACTCTTTCAAGAGCTCTTTCACACGCAAAGATGTAGATGTCATTGTTTTCCCCATGTATTTCTAATAAAGGATTTTTTGCTTACACCAAAACGTTGTTATTTCTCACGTGCAGTATATTGAAAAAAATGAAATAATGTAAACTTGCCGAATAGAAAAAAGTATGATTTTTTTTTAGATGCAGTACCCTCATCCAGAGAGATTTTTTGAAAAATAAAACAATACACACACGGTTATGATTTTACCCTGCCCAAATATTCATGAAAAAAATGCCTGGAATGAAAAAAAAATTATAGCCGGAATCGATGAAGCAGGCAGAGGCCCGCTCTGTGGCCCTGTTGTTATTGGAGCTGTTATTTTACCCATCAACACTGCACCAGACTTTTTAGCTGATTCAAAAAAAATTACCGAAAAACAACGCCTCAAAGCATTTGAATGGATTACTAAACATTGTTTGTACACAACTGTTATCATAAGCCCTCGCGAAATCGATACATATAATATTTACCAGTCAACCATACGCGGAATGAGACAAGCGTACATCCAACTCAACCAAATTGCGCAGCGTGCAGGAAGAGGCCCAATTTCACACCTCGTGATTGATGCAATGCCACTGAAAATAGAAAAACCATCTCTTACCATTACGCCCATCATCAAAGGAGAAAGCGCATCAAGTTCAATTGCCGCAGCATCAATCGTTGCAAAAGTTATTCGCGATCAAATCACCTGCGATCTTGAAACAATGTTTCCCTACTTTTCGCTCAGCAAACACAAAGGATATGGAACTGCACAACATCAAACAGAACTTGCACTTCACGGCCAAAGCATCATGCACCGAAAGTCATTTGTTCTAAAATCCAAAAAAACCTCTCTTTAAAATGTAACTCACAATTTTCTGTGCAGCTTTACTTTCTAACATAATCGCGATATCGTCCCTGCGAATGCTGGGTTGTTGCCAGGGTTTTGATATGCAAAAAGTAGTTTGGTGGCTGTTTTTGTGGGCTGCGTTTCGCGGTTAAAAAATCAGCAGAATGGATCGTCAAAAAATTTTACGAGCACGATACGAATGCGACGCTCAGCCGCAGCAAAAATAGACATGCTCCTGCGCAAAATAATGCATTTTTAACATTCCAACCAATCAATCATGCTCAATACAAAAAACAAAGAAGGCCAACTTTTTACATCGGCCTTCTTTGTTTTTATCAAAAAAACTAGAACGAAAAGTGAAAGTCTCCACCGACAATCGAATGTTTTACCGCGTTTTGACCATTAATTGGAATTGTGTAGAAAATGCTAAAGCTCAATTCATTTCCTTCTCTGTCATCTTCGTTAGCACCATATCGACCAGAGAAATCACCACGAACAGTTAAATCTTGAGATTCGCTTGCCTTGAGAGATCCCAAAGTATTAACCACATCAAGATTGTATTTTTCTGGGATTTGCGTGAATACGCTTTTTTCACGTCGAACAAAATTATGAGCCAAGCGTAATTTGCAAGAATCAGAACAACGGTACACACCTTCGGTTGTCATTTTCCATTGTGCTCCAGGTTTTTTAGTTGCTGTTCCCTTGGTCAAAATTAAGTAATCTGTTTGAGCGGCATCTGTTTTAAGTCTGTATTCTTTTGTTTTTGCAGAAAGCCACGCAACTTCAAGATCCGATGACAATTTAAGATGTTCGCCAAACACGATACTCATACCAAGATTTAATGGAACACCATACGATCCATCATTTCCAAATGCAGTACTAAATGCATGATCAACACTTCGTTGGCATCCTGTTGGTAACCAGAGCCCGACAGACGCATGAATATCAATTTTACTTACAGAGCCATCACCTTTTGCATAGGAATTACCCCATCCAAAATAAACATGTGTATCCCCTGCTCCATTTTTTGACCAATCATACAAATCAAGGCCCCCAGCAGCTTGCACATATTTCTGAATTTTGCTGGTTAAGTTTGTTTTCCATGCACGATTTCGCGCACCATCTGCAGTAACATCTGTTAAATCTTCAAAAACAACGCCTGAAACACTTGCCTTACACAATGGAACCGCAATACCAAGGAAAAATTGACCAGGGATTGTTCCATAATCAACCAACGCACGGCCCCAAAGGGTCATGGTCGATTGTTTAACACTACCCTTAACCCGCATGTCACCCCAACCAGAGCCAAGACCTAACGGAAGATCCCACAATGACCAGTCAAGGCCATAGGGAAAGTCTGCCGTTGCAGTCGAGGAAAGAACTTGAAGTTGATCGTAGTCAATTAACATGGCACGAGCAGATTCTGTTGGTGAATAAATTTGCAATGCACCAACTTGTGCGGTTTCATTGTTGTACCCATCTGTCGATGCGCGAGCATACGCAAGATTTGCACCAAATTTGAATACGTGAGATCCATGTGCTTTTGAAATATGATCATTGCTTGTAAATGCTAAATTTGAATTATACACAGCTTGCACAGTAGAGCTGCAGCATAGCGCTGCAGCAATAAGTTTAAAAATCGTTAACCTGATCTTTTGCATACTCAGATCCTTTCTCTTATTTCTGTTATTTTTAAGTTGACTGAACATACACACGACCACCAACAGAAATCAAGCGAGATCCATCGGCACTCACACTGGTAACAGGTCCAAGTGTAGTTCCTGTGAATATCGGCAAGCCTGCATCAACTGGATCATTGTCACTTGCAGACTCTGCTAAATATTTAAGCGCTGAAGGCTTTCTGTTTGGAGTCGAAGCATTGTATGTGTAGACACCATCACGGTGAACAACCTGAGTAGTCATACGGTCAAGTGTTTTTACCACCGCAACCGCAGGAGTTCCAACAATTGCACCCGTAGAAACGTTAATCGTTAAATCAACAGAAATATGTTTTGAAACGTCTGTACGTGCGTTTGCTGTCACAAGGTCAAGGCGATAGATTGGGTTTGCAGCAGTAATCACCGGCGCAATCACAGAAATCGAAGCAATTCTGCCAAGAGAAGCTTCGTCACCATCAACAACTTCACCAACAACAGTTAAATCACCATCTTCTTCTGCGGTGTCGTATTTACATACATACAAGCCACGAGTTGTTGCAACTGCGAATGTTCCAGTCGCTCTATCCAATGGCGCAATATCCCACACTCGTTCAGAAACACCAGATGTAAAGGTTGTAAGCGATGCATGTCCAAGCGCTGTTGCATCAACATCCTGGAATTTAGCTGCCGACAATGTAAATGCATGAACACCTGACGGTGTCATCACCACCAACGATTCGGTATGTGTATCTTTGTCGTAGACAGTGATCATTTTATGTACAGGCCCGGTAATTCCAGTAAGTTTTAACCAGGTCATCGCAGCAGGAGTTGTTGAAGAGCTAGTTGCATCTTGAAGCGATGCTGGAAGAGATCCGGTCCAACCTTTACCCTTGTCACCCGTTTCGCCAGAGACACGAAGGGCCGCTACGCCATTTTCACCACCAACAAAAATCCATCCCGCTGTTCCGCGTGACATCGCAGAGCAGTAAATACCACCCAATGAAAGAAGCGCAGCGTCGTTCAAGAAGCTCTTGTAACCGTATTGATTTGTTTTTTCTGGATTATAAACAGTTGATTTTGTGGTGTCGACAGTGTACCCAACGTGAGCAATTGCAACCGCTTTGTTTCCGGTAGCAACGATCATATTCATAGTTGCACCATCTCCCGCATCAAGGTCATAAGCAGTGTTAACTCGCGCAGAATGTCCTGCCAGGCTGTACACGCCGCCATTATTTGCAAAATCGGTATTGAGCGCTGCTGCAAGCTGATCGTACGCACTAACCTGAGCATCACTTCTCCATGTTGCAACCGTTGGTCGTCCAGACGCAAAATCAAGTCCAATGTGTTTTGCATAAGTTGCATCAAGCTCAACTGCTTGCATCGAAGCCGACAAAGAACCTACAAGTTGCCATGGAGTCCAACCAACAAGCGCACCTGCCGCCGAACACACCGCTCTACACGAAAAGACACCCGTCAATCCGGTAACACCCGGTGGATTTGCAATCGTTACAAACAATTGTGTACCAACTGTACGCATATTTACCACAACAGCTTTTGAGTTCCAAGGAATGCCAGAAGCTCCGCCAACATTAAACAATTCAGGATTGGTTGATTGACTCCATGTGCCATCGGTATCTTCCGCTACAGTTGAATAATCAGCACCGCAAGGTTTACCCTTGTTAGCACCAGAAGTAAGAACTGGAATTGCATAAATACCACCAGTCGCCACATCTTTACCTGAAACCGCTGAGCTAGTTGCATTTACCAATAAAATCGTTCTCGCTGTTGAACCTACAGTTTGAAGCGATGAAATCTGATACACATCTCGGAATGTATCGTCAGAGCCCTGGCCATCAACAAACGCCGCTGATCCAGCAATAGTTGTAGCATCAGTATATTTTGCAAGAGCAAGAGCAGGATCATCCCCACTATTTTTTGCACCCCCAAGGTACAAGCAACGAATTGTTGGCTCCCAATATGCGCACTGAAGACTTTCAATATTTCCACCACTCATTTCATGTCCCGTTCCAGCCCCAGTATCAAGAAGTGTTGCAAAATCAATCGATCCTGACGCAACGGTTAAATCGGCATTCAACACCTTGATCATGTCATATTCAGATTCACCTTTAAAATACCTGGTGTCTCCATCTGCAGCATCAGGAATAAAGCAGTACAAGACATTTGCAGTGTTTGCAAAATTTCTTCCCGCAACGATTTTTACACAACGAGAATCTACTGCATCACCATCCTGGAAGAATGTTTCCCGACGAGTATTTCCGGTATACCCCTCTGGAGCGGTATACGCATCTGCCGTAATCGAAGTGATTGTTCCATCTGAGGCAACCTTAACAATCATCTTGCCGCCAGTTGTTTCTGTTTTTGGCAAATAATAACGATCAACTCCGCCATCTGCGTTGGTGATCAGCGCCATGTCCCAAATACCTTTTCCGGTAATTGGCGACTCTGCATTAACTTCATCTGCTGTTGTAAATGCTCCGGTTGCAATGTTGTAATTATTTACTTCATCAAATGAACGTCCATCGGGCGCTACCGCTGCCGCAACAACCAATTGTTTATTTACTGCATCAAGCGCAACAACATTTCTCAAATGAACGCGAGCTTCAAGATCTTTGGTGTTTGCAAGACCAAGCGACGGCAAAGAAACGGTAAATGGACTTGCAAGCGCGTCTTTTACATACGCCGTTTTTCCGTCAGTGATAGCCCAGACATACGAACCGTTGGTTGCAAATGCACCAACATTCGCAAGCGCTGAATTATTAATTCGCTGCCAATTTGACCACGATGCAATATTGTTTGAAGTAACAGTTGCAGTTGTAACCCACACTTCATACCCAAACGAATCGTTAATCGTTGAAACATACAAAACGTTTCCACGCAAGCTCACACCTGTGACATACGAGCCCGGAGATAGCGCAAACGGTGCATTTCCAACAATTACTCTTCCTACTGCTGTATATACGCCATTAGTTGCTTGTGCCAACCAGGTCTCTGAACGAGCTGCTGCCACAGAATCGGTTGTTCCCTGCGCAAGTTTACCACCAGTTCCAGCTGCACCCGTCTTTAATGATAATGCATAAAAATTATTTTTTTCTTTTGATGACGCTCCAGCCTGAACAATCAAATGAGCCCGCGTTCCATTCGTTTGAACTTCAATGTTATGCACTCTACTGAGTTCGGGAAATCCTGCAGCCGCTGTTGCATCACCGTTAAGAAGCGTTCCCCCGGTTGAATGATTCAATGTTGTAACAACATCTGAACCATTAAGATAAAATCCACATACACCAAGAGTTGAATCAGACATATGTCCACCAAGGTAGAATGTATAACACTGCGTTCCCGCATTATTCCAAGTATTTACTACCATCGATGTCAGACGACGCATTTTTGTCGACATCATAGATGCAGTAGCACCCATTTTCATGCCACTTCCACCAGTTGCTCCATTAATATCAAGCTGCGTCAAAGAATTATCGGTCGGCGATGAAGGAATTTCAAATCCACGGATCCCCACGGTTGATTTTGACGAATCAAACTGCATGGTGTCTGGATCTGCAACCGCACACAAAATAACTTTTGCCGTAACGGTTGATACCGCTGAACCCTTGTGGCCAACTGCAAGTTTTAAGAATCGTGATTCTGTTCCCGTAGCATCTTCGCACGACATTGCAACGCTAGAAATATAGGTTTCTTTTGGATCTGCAACGTTAATAACCGCCAAGCGCGATCCACCAACACCGGTTTCGCCTTCGAGCTGAACCAATGCTGCAACATATTTATTAGCACCCGCAATAAAGCAATCCATTTCCCAGACGCGGCAATTGTACAATGGGTTTGCAACAAGATCTTCTTCACCCGGAACGGCATAAATTTGATCTGGCGTTAACGCTGTTTTGATAATATCCGAACCATCGGCGGTCGAAAGCTCTGTAATTGCATATTCATTTGCCCCTGCTTCAACCGCACCTACATACATCTTATTGCTGGTTGCATCATACGTACACGTGGTACGAAAATCTGCTCGTGTTGTTTTGTTTGCAAAATCTGCGATCACATTTTTTGTGAGCGCTTCTGACTTTTCAGCGGCATTTACCACACCACTCAAGGCGATAAAGCCTAAAAAAACTTTTAAAAGAGTTTTGCTATCTCTCATTTGGCAACTCCCCTGTAACCCTAAAACGTACATACCACCGAAAACGAATCTTTCCTATTATGTTTAAAAGATCCTCCTTCAAAACATCAATGTTTTGTGTGATAAGGCATTAAATACATGCGAAGGCCGAAGTATTTATAGGTTCGCCACATGAAAAAAAGAGTTATTACAAAAACAGCTAAAACCAAAAAGAAATGCTCAAGTTGACCCAACTGCATACACTGTGCTGCCAAAATAGTTTGTATAATTTGAGTCAGCGTGGCATAAAGAAACCCAAAAAAGCAAACGCCCCAAAAAAATTGAAATCCATACGCCTTCAAGAAATTAAAATAGGGATCAAGCGGCCAAACAATGTTATGTTTAAAAAACAAAAGCCCCATTAAACCAAGGGTTTTTATCGCCGCACGCAGCACTGTCGCATACGCCATAGCAAAAGCTCCCAAAAAACCAATGGTGTAATAATTAAAAGCAGCTCCAACGATTGTTGCCAGAACAACAACTAACGTCGAAGAATCTGAGTCCCGCAACGAAAGCAAGCTTTTTAGCATAATTTTATTAAGAATCTGGAACGGAAACGCACATGCCATAATCGCTAAAATCTTTCCAGAAAGAACAATCAACTCCGGCGTTGCGCGCCCTTTAAACAACTCTGGCGTAAAAAAAAATCCCGAAAAACAAACCATAAAAATGCAAACCGGAAGCGCAAACCAGGTTGCAAGCTTAGAACTTTCGAGCAAATAAAAGCGTAATCGCTTGGGATTTTTGATAATTGATTCAGAAAAATGCGAAAGCAAAACCGTCCCCAACGATGCTGCAAAAATTGAATACGGAACCATGTACAATCGATGCGTAAGATACAACATCGTAATACAACCTTTTGGCAAATAAGATCCAAACCTAATATCCAAGAAAGAATCTACTTCAAGCGCCCCAAACGAAACCAAACAGGGAAGCATTTGGCGAAAAATAATTTTCAGATCCGACCAAACATTTTTCTGGGGAAACGAAAACGAAAATCCGTAAAAAAAATAGGCCGCAAAAACCAGTAAAAACTTAATAAATCCAGCCAAAACCACAAAACCCGCCATTGTTTTGATGGGAAGACTCCACGCCAAACAATATTTAAGCCCCACAATATACACAACATGAAAAACAAGCGGACCAAGCGCGGGAATAAAAAAATGATTTATGGCATTAATAAAAGTCGAAAGAACACTAAACCCAGCAAACCCTATGATTACCGGATACATAACTTTAACAACCGGAACAGCCGCAACTATCTGATCGACCGAAAAACCCGGCGCAATAAATCCGATAGCAGATTCTGGAAAAATCCACACCAAAAAACAAAACATCACCATGATGCATTCTATAACACCAAAAATGGTAAGCGAAACCTGATTTACTTCTTCCGTTCGTCCATCATGAAGCATTTTAACCGTATGTGGAACAATCGCCGCCGTAAGCCCATTTCCTTCGTACAATTTTCTGAGCATATTTGGCAAGCGAAACGCGGTAATAAATGCGTCAGAATCACCATTAATCCCAAGATAGCAAGCCTGAAGAAACTCTCTGACGAAAGCCAAAATAGTACCAAAAATTTTAACAACCCCAATAACGGCAGTCTTTTTAAAAATAAAAGTTTTGGTAGTCTTGTGATTCATGAATTGTACATTTTTTTAAAACACATCGCGTGTTCATTAAAATAATTGGTTGTAGCTTATCTAAAGCTCTTAGATTTAAAAGGTTCTCATGTCGAAAATTTTTAAACTACACAACCCATTCAAGCCCTCAGGCGACCAGCCAACGGCAATTGCACAGCTTACAAAACAACGTCCGGGCAAATCTGTGCTCATGGGTGTTACCGGATCTGGAAAAACATTTACGCTTGCAAATACCATCGCAAATCAAAATAAACAAGTTCTCATTTTATCGCCAAACAAAACATTGGCAGCTCAACTGTACGAAGAATTTTCGCTTTTTTTCCCCGAAAACAAAGTGTGCTATTTTGTGAGTTATTACGATTATTACCAACCCGAATCGTATTTACCCGCACAAGATGTCTACATCCCCAAAGAAACAAAAGTTAATCCCGAAATCGAACGATTACGTGTCGAAGCAACCGCATCTATCATCACGCGGCCCGACACCATTATCATCGCTTCCGTTTCAGCAATTTACTCACTTGGTAACCCCACAGACTACAAAACTATGGCGATGCACCTTGAAATCGGTACAAAGATTTCACGAAAAACACTGATCGACTCACTTATCTCGATTCAATACAAACGGAACGATGTTGAACGTGAGTCAGGATCCTTCCAAGTTCACGGCAGTGTTATCACCGTCATAATTCCGTATCTTAAAAATGCTGTTCGCATAGAACTTTTTGGCGATGTTGTTGATCGCATGGAGTTTTTGGACAAAAAAAATTATGCCAAGATGGGAACGGTCAACAGCGTAAGTATTTTTCCTGCAAAACATTTTGTAACTCCCGCCGACAAAATGAATATCGCCGTGGCACAAATCGAAAAAGACCTGAGAGTCGAGCTTGAAAAACAACAAGATCCAATCGTCAAAGAACGAATGCGCACACGAATTAGTCATGATATTGCCATGCTCAAGGCAACTGGCTACTGCATGGGGATCGAAAACTATTCACGTTATTTTGATGGACGAAGCCCTGGCGATGCGCCGCACTCGCTTCTGGATTTCTTTGAAAAAGATTTTTTATTTGTGATCGATGAATCGCACATCGCCATTCCACAACTCAGCGCGATGTACAAAGGAGACAAAGCCAGAAAATCATCGCTCATCGAATATGGATTTCGATTACCCTCTGCTTACGACAATCGTCCACTAATGTTTGAAGAAATTGAAGGATATTTAAACGACGCCATTTTTGTTTCTGCAACCCCTGGTCCGTACGAAATTACACACGCAACTGCAAAACCAGTTGAACAAATTGTCAGACCCACAGGTATTCCAGATCCCGAAATTATTATTCGTCCTCGTGAAAACCAACTCACCGATTTACTCGAGCGGATCAAAGAAACGATTGCCAAAGGTTACAGAGTTCTTATCACCACGTTGACTAAAAAATCTGCCGAAGAACTTGCGAACTATTTTGAAGAAAAAAAAATTCAGGCTTGCTACCTGCATGATGAAATAAAAACACCCGAACGGTCTGAAATTTTACACAAACTACGCTCGGGAATTTTTGATGTTCTTATCGGAATCAACTTGCTCCGCGAAGGCTTGGATCTGCCGGAAGTTGCCCTAGTTGCAATCCTAGATGCAGATATTCAAGGCTTTTTACGCAACACTCGTTCGCTCATTCAAACAATTGGAAGAGCAGCGCGAAACGCAGAGAGCACTGTAATTTTTTATGCCGATAAAATGACCCCTGCGATGCAAGAAGCGATTAATGAAACAAACAGACGCCGAGAAATCCAAATTGCCTACAACACAAAGCATGGAATCACTGCAGCAAGTGTAAAGCGAGAAGTAACCAAAAGTATTTCAAACCTTCAGCAAGCGATCAGAGATGCATCAAAAAACAAACCCAAGTCAAAAAAAGAATCGACGGATCGAAAATTAACTATCGTTTTAGACAGCCTTAAAGAAGAAATGAAAAAGGCGGCTGCAAACCTTAACTTTGAACGAGCAATCGAACTTCGAGAAGAAATTTTAAAACTGCAGGAAGAGATAACAAAAAATAATTCTCAGTAAAAAGGATTTGGTGCAAGAGAGGGGACTTGAACCCCTACATCCGATTAAGGACTCTGGGTCCTAAGCCCAGCGCGTCTGCCGATTTCGCCACTCTTGCAAAAAGTTATGTGAAAACGTGTTTCAACTTTCGTATCTTAGCATACGTTTTATTTTTTTATAAAGCGTTTTTGTGGTGGGTCCCCAGGGACTCGAACCCTGAACCTGCAGATTAAGAGTCTGTTGCTCTACCGATTGAGCTAGGAACCCAAAAACACAGGGAAATAATAGCAAAAAAGATTAAAAAGTAATAGTCGGACAAACATAAGCTTAAAACCCCCCTACTTTTTCACACTGAAACACTCATTTAAAAAATTCATCATTTTTAGTATTTTTACGGCCCCTTGAGACAAAACACACAAAAGTCATATTTTCTTTAAAATTAATAAGTAAAAGTTCTCAAAAAACTGTGTTGCCATGAAAAAAACCAACTATTTTATTCTTTTTTTGCTTTTTTTGAACCTCGGGTCACCCGTGGTAAATGCAGCACGACTAAGCCCAAAAGAAATTTTATTGGGCGCTCAGCACCTAGCACAAAAAACATATGACGGCGATCGACAGCTTCTGCTCGTTCTGGCTCTTCTCGCGCCATCGATTGACAACGGCCTACAAACAGCTGGATCTGCGGCGAAAAATGGTATAAAAAACTGGTGGTACTCAACAAGTACAGATGCGTCAATCCTTGCAACACAAGGATATGCTCCAACTGAAGCTTCTTCCTTATTGTTTAAGACACTCTTTCAAGGAGTGCGCATAACGACAGAAATTCCAATTAATTTTATCAAATCTTGGATCAATTTTTTAAACTGCCTTTCAGGATTCATCCCAGGCCTCAACCCAGAAGCAAGCCTCTCTCATTGGGTTTTTTATGAAAAATGGTTTAAGGATGCGTCAATACCAACACCAACACCAACACCAGAAGCAAACCTAAAAAACTATCACACCGAAGATAGCGAACACTGTTTTCCTCTGATTTCAAATGATTTTACCATCGGACTAAACGAAATAAACGGAAAAAAAGTCATTGATAAAAAAGGCTTTTGGGGCAATTTTTTTTCAATCATCCATGCATCCGCATACTACGGATTTGCCATCCCTGAATCATATCTACGTCAAACAATAAAGCTTTTTTATTTCTGCATAACCAATCCGACATTTATCCTCAGTCTTGGGATAATGCTTCGTGCAGCTCTTTGTGAATATTTAAAAACAAAACCATCAAGCAGACCCGCTATCGCAATCCCACCAACAAGATTAGCTCCCCCAGAGCCTATCACTGAAGGAAAAACAACGACTGAACGTCGAGCTGTACTTATTGAAGGCTGGGTTGAAGAGCGCGAACAAATAAGAAGAGCTCGTTTTTATCGAGGAATCGCTACAAATACAATAATTCGTAATACCTTTTTAAGAAATGTCGTGAAAAAAAGACGAAATCGGCTTGCCCAACAAAAAGCAATCTGGCAAAAGATACGAGCTAAGATTTTTTTAAGAAAACTTTTTAAAAAAAAGCGATTAAAAAAGCAATTTGAGGATTCGATTCCAGAAATGTTGCAAGCTCTTCAAGTAACGACCCTTGCATACCGCAGAACACCTCTTGCCGCGCCAACAGAAGACGGAACTAGCCTTGCGCAATTAGGAGCCGTTGCAGCTCAGGGAGCTAGCACTGTCGCGAAAACAGTCTTGGGAGAACACGCATCAAAACATACAGAACCCGTGTTTGTGCAAGTTACACAACAAAGTCCAACAGGACTCGTGCAGGCTCCTTCGGTTCACACAGTAAAATCAGATGATGATGATGATTATGCAACACAAAGAATAATTGCCCAAGCATCATCCACAGCCGTAACAGCTGTCGATTCAGCAAAAGAGCGAATAAACACTGCGGTCGATTCAGCAAAAGAGCGAATAAACACTGCGGTCGATTCAGCAAAAGAGCGAATAAACACTGCGGTCGATTCAGCAAAAGAGCGAGCAAGAGATGCAGTTGATGCTGCTGCTACCACGCCTGCGCTCGAAAAACTCAAAAGATTTATTCGAAAATTTAAACGCGACCATACTCCTGCAGCACAAGCTGCGGCTCAATGGACCCAAGAAACAGGGATTCCAATTGCTCAAGAAGCTGCATCAACCTTGTGGGATGGATTGAAAGCAGACCTTGCAAGACGGCGTGCAGAAAAAGCTGAAGTAGAAAGGTTTCGCGCTATGAGTCCAGAACAACAAGAAGCCTACCGTGAAGAGCATAAAAAGATTGAAGCAGAAAGAATTCGTCAACAAATAGCTGCAAATAAAAGAAAGTTAATTCAAGAACTCCCGTGCATTCCCGTGTATGAAGTTGCTGACAAATCACCAAGATGCATCTGCGTAGGCCCAGAAGAAGGACATCCCGATCACGTCACCGTATATTTCAAACGAGGAAAAACAACTAAATGGAGCACGCTCATTCCAGATATTACACTTACAGACCTTAATACATTTGTGGGAGAACCAAAAACTCTACTCTTGAGACGTCAGCTAGAAAAACAAACGCTGTTTAATCAATTCGGTAAACTTCTTTCTTCAAGAGAGGACACAAATCGTACACTTGGCGATCTGGTAGACCTGCGCGATGACGAATCAAGTCCTGGAATCTATAAAATCATCAATGGACCTAGAGGCAGACTCCGAAGAATAAAAATTTCTAACCCCGATGAACTTGAAGCAGCACAAGCAAAAATTGCTTTTTTAAACGCCCAACAAGCCGCAAGTAAACCTTCAGGACTTTTCAGCTGGCTTGGGAAGAAGAAATAATTTCATCAAACGCAAATGCTGAATATATTTTTACCACACCAGAAGCGCCCCGCTCCATAAAATGCCGAGTAAAACGCTGCAAAAGATTGTATGCATATTGTTTAGCCTCTACAAAATCTTCATCGCCCTGTGTTTGCAACATTATTTCAATCGATTCATTAAGTATTTTTTTCACTTCAGTGAGCTGAATGGTATCAACAGGTTGATTTTGTTTGTCTGGTTGGTCCGAAGAATACATCGCCATAAACGATTCATAGGTTGCAAGCGAAATACCAAGCCCAGAAAAACTTGCCATGTCGGCCCTATTTTTTATTCGCTGCGCAATGACCTGCAGCGGACAATACAATAATACTTTTCGAACGGTTTTTGTTTTCAAAATATTCATCAAATCATCGTACTGCTGCTGCGATTCAATAATCGTATCAACAATTACTTCTTCACACCCTGCGCACGCTTTAACAATCGCATCATAAAAAAGCTGGTAGCTCAGCCATTGAGTTCGAATTTCATAGTCAAAAACATATTTTCCTGTTTTTTTTATCACATATTTTTTTATAAATTCCCATGGCCCCTGCGCATCTTCTTCGCGCCATCCAAGAGCGATTGCTTTTTGAGTAACGATCTGTGAAATAAAATCATCCAAGGCGACAATGCATGCTTTCTTGTTCGATTGTTTTTTTATTTTCGCTGCATATGTCGATTTTCCCGCTGACGACGTTCCACTAATAACGGTCACCACACAATCATGAGTATTTGATCGAAAATAAAAAAAAGAACCAACCGCCAAAAATGTTACCAAAAAAATATAAACTAAATTTTTTCTATCCATTCTACTCATTGCATTCGATTATTTTTCTACACGGGTCATGCTCACATGCTATCTTTCACCATACTTTTTGCGCAATAAATGAATTTTTTGTAAAAAATAATTTAAACTTTTATAAAAATCTAAATAAGGAATTTTGTATGTTAACCCCAAATTCGCCAACGTCATGGCTTGATAGAATTGTTCAATCTCTTACCGGTCTTATCTTAGGACCGCTCTGCATTATCGGAGGATTATTTTTACTTTATTTTGTAGAATCCTCGACCAACTATGGTGCACTTGCACGAAAAGCAACTGTAATAAATGCAACGACACAAACAGATTTTTCAGAAGACATGCCTTTTGTTGCTCTTTCGGGAGTCATAAAAGTAGCAACGCCCATCTCTGACAATCTTTTTCTAAAACCATCACCCTATCTTTCTTTTTCACGAACAACTGAAATTTTTGCCTGGAAAGAAACTTCAAACACAAAAACGCCTTCTGGGGATAGCCAAAACCCAACACCAGAAACAACTATTTCATATTCAACTGACTGGACAACTCGTCCAACTCCCACAGAGTTATTTAAAAATCCCGTCGGTCATGAAAATCCAACACACATTCCAATCTCCCCTGCGCACCACACACAAGAATCATTTCTTATTGGAGCCCTGCAAATAAAAACCGATAAACTTCATCTCCCTCAAAGCACCCAACTCATCCTGAGCGAGCAAACTGTCAACACACCTGCGCCAACAATTATTCATGAAAATTCATTATTTACACCAAAAAACATTCCTGCATCACCACTCGCGCCAAAAGTTGGTGACTTAAAAACGACCTACCACGTTGTTGATGCAAATAACAAAGAAGCAACCCTTTTTTGCGCTATCAATCAAAAAAAAATAAAACCCGCCCTGCTCAGTGAAATAACACAAAAAGCATCTACTGAATCTTTTTTCAGGCTCTTTTGGGGATCTGCACAAGACGCGATAAATGAACTACAAAAAGAATATGACCAAAAACTTTTTTGGGGCCAAGTAATAACTTTTATTATCTTCTTTTTTGGCTTTTTGATGTTTCTTGGGCCTATCTCTGCGATCGTAAGTGGCATTTCACTTTTATCTGGGCTCTTTGATACCATTATTTCAGTACTTTCACTTGTAGCTGCTGCGATAACTTTTTTTGTGGCAAAACTGTTAATTCAAATTTTTCTTTCACCACTGCTTATCGGACTGCTGTGCTGCTCGCTACTTATTATCGCAGGACTAGTAGTTGCGTTTATCAAAAAAAAGACCGAATAAAAAAAGAAGGGCTGAGAAAAGATCGCGAACGCATTTCTTTTTTCAGCCCATAAACGTTGTAGCATGAACGTGTACAATATTCACACATTGCCGGGGAGGCTCAATTATGAAGCACACGTTCAAGTTACTTGTTTAATTTTAAGTCGGATAAAAATATTTTTTATAAAAAACACAAAAATCATTAAAAACATGTTTTTTGCAAAAAATGACACTTTTGATTTTTCAGTTAGTATCATAATCGCTTTTTATTGCCAGAAATTCTCTCATATTCGTATAGTCATCGGGATAAAGATCACCAAAATGATAGATTTTTATGAATAAAAAACTGCTTTTATTTTTTATTTTTTGCATGCCATTCATTTCGCCTGAAAATACACCAAACCCTCTGGAACCTGCAGAAGTTTTTGTAGAGCCTACACTTCTGCCCGAAGATTGCCTTGTTGATCGGAATGGTGAAATCGTAAATCAAAAATTTAGTTACGCTAAAGAATTAAAACTCATCAATCACTACATAAAACCGCTGAGCATTATTGCAAAATCAAAACACGCAAGCAAATTTATGGGATGGGCACAAAATAATATTACGCCGTTTTCGATTGACTGGAGAAAATTTGCAATAAAACACAATATAAATCTTGATGAATGCGTAATCCCCGAAGCAGGATTTAAAACATTTAATGAATTTTTCACCAGAAAATTAAAACCAGGCGCCAGAGTAATCGACCAAACGAATGGTGGGGTTGTCAGTCCCGCAGATTCAAAAATTACCTACGTAGAAAACGTATCGAAAAAAGACATTTTTATTATCAAAAGCTCACAATGGTCATTAACAAAAATGCTTAAAAATCAGGTTCTTGCAGATTTATACGAAGGCGGAACCTTAATTAGCTTTCGACTAGCCCCAGAAGACTACCATCGATTCCATTTTCCATTCGACTCAACTCCAGGATTTTCCAAAAAAATTCCAGGCCGATACGATTCAGTTAATCCATTTGTTTATAAACATGGATACGACCCTTTGGGTGAAAATGCGCGCAATATTCTCATCTTAAAATCAGAAGAATTCGATGACCCCATTTGCATTATCGTTGGAGCTCTTGGGGTAGGAAAAATAATCGAAACATATTCTCCCTACGTAGAATACAAAAAAGGTGATGAAATGGGATATTTTGAATTTGGTGCCTCAACAATTTGCCTGCTTTTCAAAAAAAATATCATCAAACCTGCTGAGGGAAAATTTATATCCAATTCAATAAAAATGATTGAAACCGAAGTCAAGCAAGGTTCACTCATCGCTCTTCACAAAAGCATTAACCACGAAGAAAGCCCGCTTGAGAAAATACAAGTTTTTTTGTACGAAAAATACGCTCAACTTAAGTCTTTTTTTAATAAAAAATAACTCAAGATTCCTCAAATCCAAAGTTATATACACTTCTTGCATCCACAACAAGAGCAAGATCGTCCAGCTTCGATTTTATTTCTTGCGCTCGCTGACACAATGCAAGCGGAATTATCGCTTTTAAAAGACGTCGTTCTCGAGCTTTTGAAAAATCAACCTGATAATGGTTTGATAAAATATGTTCCAATTCAGTCTTTAATGTTCGGCACTCTTGTCTCAGCTCTGCAAAATCAAGATCTTTTGTTAAATCAGAAACGCTCAAAACGGTTAATATCGAAGAACAATCGATTACCGAACAGTCTTCGGCCAGCTGCTGAAACAATGGAAGCAATGTTCTTATTTCCCGAATTCTATCAATAACTGGATCAGAAAACAGACTTACACTAAAAAAAACAACCAAAAAAAGTTGATACGATTTCATTTTCATCATCACAAAAAATTGCTGTATGTATTTTTAGCATCACACGACGGCGAATAAAAAAATAGATTTTGATTTAAAATTAGTTTTTTATTCGCCGAATTTGAACTGTCTATCCCAAATAATTATACACTCAATAATGCGTCATCTATTGCGTTAATAATTGCGACCATTTCATCAAACAAATATTTCAAATGGCGTTCGGATTTAATTTTTTTGTTTACCTCGTCACACTGGACTCTTAAGTCAAACAATTCTTTAGAAGTACACCGACTCACATCTGAGGTTTGCAGTCTACCGATGACGCATAGTTGATTATTATAAACCCCTGACAATAAATGAGTGAGAAAAACAACATCTACACCACATTTTTCTAATAACGTAATCTCAGCTGGTGTAAATCCATCGTCATCATCCTGCAAGCTAGAAAACTCTTCCCATATTTCAGATTTTGGAGAACTCGATGCAGCATCAAAAGAATCCAACTCTGCTGATGAAGCCGCAACATCACTACTTGATGCTGAAGATCTACGTGGAGAATTTGCCAAATTAAACGACCGCAATTCGGTGATAAATTTATTAACATTCCTACAAAATTCAGCTGCTTCGTCTTTTGAAACACAATCGCGTACAAAGACTTCTAATTGTTCCGCGCAAGATGCAAGAGCTTCAGATGATACATTTTTATTCTGTAAACAAAGATCTACACGAGAAAGGGCGCTACTAAAATCCATACGCATACCCGCATCAGAAATACCACTCGCTCCAATTTTTTCTTGAAGAGAAATGGTCATCGATATTAATTGCTGTCTTGTAAAAGTTGCGCAAACATTTAAGCCAACAAACAACACCGCTGCTAAAAAAATTTTTTTATTCATAAAAAGCCCTTTATTTAATGTTAATACGGCTCAAAATACATAAATTTTGGAAAAAAATAAAAAAAAATATCCAAATACGGATTTATATTTGATCCAGTGGGATTATTCAAAACATTGCGAGCAAAAAAAGAATCCCCAACTATTGAATTTTGAAATTCAATGTTGCGATTATCCTACTTAATTTAATTTTAAAATATCGGGACCAAGTATGTTAAAAAAAATAGTATATGTTGTGTTGTTTATATCCCTTCCTATCGCATGTGCAAAAGAAAATTTGTTGAAACAAGCATGGAATAAAATAATCGGAAAAACTAAACCCAAAGCAGTTCCTGTTACAATAGAATCGCCACTGCGTTTTGCATCCACACGAACTCAAGAAGCTCAAGCGCCTCAAGTCCCCCACACCAAAGAGGAAGAGATTTTTATAAAACAAACATCCCTCACAAAGAAAGAAAACCCGCCACTCCCCAACCAGAAAAACCACCTTCATCAATCCCTCGACCGCTCGACGATAGTAAGCTCCCGCCTCATCTGAGAAGCCGAAAACCTGCCGCACCTCCACGCCCCACCGTCACGATAAACCCTCTTAAAGATGAATTTGCAGCGTTAGATCTTCCTGAAACGGCAACAAATGAGGATATAAAACGTCAATATCGCAAATTTGCACTCAAATATCATCCTGACAAAAATCTAGGAAAAGAAGCTGAAGCCGAAGAAAAATTCAAAGTCGTAAGCTCTGCATACTCAAGACTCATAAATGATCCATCCAGGGCAAGTCTTCCATAACTTAATAACAAAAAAGGGCCGAGAAAAACGGCCCTTTTTTGTTATTCAATTGTCTTACAGCATCCCTTTGATCATCACGTCGTAAGAAAAAAGAATCCACGACGAAAGATCAATCGGATGATTTTTGTCATACTCAACTGATGCAACACGATCAAATCGCAACTCGTCATACACCTCAAGCAAATACTGATTTGTTGGCCTTACTCCTGTAAAAAGACGCAAAGTACTTGGCAACGCTTTTAACAATCCCGCCAAAAGCAGTCGCTCGATACCAAAATTGCAATAAGCATCGTCCACCAAACATGAAATAATTTTCATGTCGCCCAGTGCAGAACCAGCTGTTACTCCACCCGAAACAAATCCTACCAGCTCATCAGTCACAACATCTTTTGCAGTAACAAAAATAAAAACATCATGTTGAATTCGTTTTAAAACCTCTTCGCCAAATTTTTTCAAATCAGCGGTGTAAATATTTCGCAACGAAGCATCAAGCGTGTCGTAACATTTCTGCCAATCAACCGCTGCAACCCCTTCGGCAAATAACGGTGCACAAACCTTTAAAAAACCATCAGTTGTAACACTCGACGGGTTTTTCTTCAAAAAATCTATTTCTGCACCAACTGTACGCCGACAGCCAAGATCAACAAGCGTGCGTTTTATTTCCACAATTCGCTCATCGGTCAATAACCCAATTGTCCACTCGATCAACAACGATCTATCGCGTTCATCCTGAACAACATACGCACCCAGAGGATTCTCCCTCATTCTTTTGTGCGCAACCGCCAACCATGGCGTAAAATCCTGAATACTACTCATTTTTTTCCATTATCGTAAAAATATTTATGATTTCTTTTCCATCAAAAAAAACAAAGCAATCATACTCTTCTCCTTTTTATTTAGTTTTTACTTGAGAGCTTCAAGTGCTCGTGTAATTCGCCGGGCTGTTTCTTCTTTTCCCAAAATAGCAATCATCGCAAACAAATTTGCACCCTGCCCAATACCTGCAAGAGCAAACCTCATTGGTAACATAACACTACCGATACTCAAGCCATGGTCCAACGCATGCGATCGCAACAAAAACTCAACGGTTGTTGCCGAAAATTCATCTAACCGATTTATTTTCTCGCTCAACAATGCAACCAATTCTGGTGCCCCGTTTTTCCAACACTTTGCTTTTACTGCTTCGTCATAACTCTCTGGTGCGACAAAAAATTCTCGTCCATGTTCTAAGTATTCGCTGACAAAAGAAACCCTATCTTTCAACAACTCAATAACGTTGATCAAATACTCATCGGTAAACGTTTTATCAATTTTTCCTGTCATCTCATTGCGCAACAACGCAAGTAACTCATAATTTGATTTTTTAAGTAAGTATTGCTGGTTAAACCAATGTAGCTTTTCAATATTAAAAACAGCTCCAGACTTACCAACTCGCTCGAGAGAAAAAGCTTGAATCAATTCTTGAAGCGAAAATAATTCTCGCGTTTCACCATCTCCAGGATTCCATCCCAAAAAGGCGACAAAGTTAACCAACGCCTCAGGGAAAAAGCCTTTATTTTTATAGTCTTCTACCGCAACATCTCCCTGGCGCTTACTGAGCTTGCTTCTATCAGGATTAAGCATCAGTGGTAAATGCACCCAAATAGGCTCCTGCCACCCAAAAGCTTTATACAATAAAATATGCTTAGGGGTCGAAGAAAGCCACTCCTCACCACGAATAACGTGTGAAATCTGCATTTCGTGATCATCAACAACAACCGCTAAGTGATACGTTGGATAGCCATCAGACTTCAAAATTACTTGATCATCAACATTCTTGAAGCTGAATGTCACATCCCCACGAATAACATCATTAAACGTCAGTTCACCATCTTCTGGAACCTTCATCCGAACAACCCAAGAAGCATTTTCTTCTTTTTTATTTTTAAGCTGATCTTGAGTTAAATTTCTACATAATTTGTCGTATGCAGGAGGAAGCTTTTGCGCAATCTGGTCGTTTCTAACTCGATCTAGCCGTTCTGCTGAACAAAAACATTCATACGCAAGCCCTTGATTGAGCAACTGCTCAACATACGTATGATAAATTGCAAGACGCTCAGATTGAATGTATGACGCACAAACCCCAGGCTTTCCAGGACCCTCATCAAAATCAATTCCCGCCCATTCAAGTGTTTTTATGATATTTTCAACCGCCCCAGAAACCAACCGTGTTCTGTCAGTGTCTTCTATTCTGAGTAAAAATTTTCCATTATTTTTTTTTGCCCACAAATATGCATACAACGCGGTCCGTAGTCCACCAACATGCAAATATCCTGTCGGGCTTGGCGCAAAACGAGTGCGAACATTCACCATACAAAACCTTATAGCTCAAGAAAGTCTTAAAAAATACTTTCTTGAGCATACACTATTTTGTTTATTTTGAGATCCGCTCAACGTTAGGCACGAGCATCCATCAAGAGAGAAACCTCTTCAACGCGGTCTTTTCGACCATTTGCAGAGATAACATCTTTTGCCAAATCAGCCATCTCATCGGACAATTCTTCAAAACCAGCACGTTGTTTTTCAGCGTTTTGTTCAATAATTTCATTGAGCTCTTGCATGAGCTCTGCAAGTTCTTGAGCCTCTCTTCTTAATGCACTCATCACCTCGGCAGGATCCTGAGCGGGTGCAACAACACGTACGGGTGCAGACACTGTACGAGGTTGATATACTACCATTTGATCTGACATTTGATCGGAATACTCTTCACCAGATCCCTCTTCTGCGACAAGCCCAAGATCGTCTGCAAGTCTCATAACATAATCTTTAGATGCTTCAACAAAAAATATCGCCATCAAACCACAAATTAAAATAATTTTTTTTTTCATCATAAACCACCAAAGATATGGGTTTAAATTTGATCAAATCCTACACGAAGAACTCTATGCGGATCAAAGAAAACGAAAGACCATAGCCAAACACTGTTGGATTGACTAGGATTATTCGCACAGTTTAAGCACCATAAAAAACCACTGCATGTTTTACAACCTGCTTCGTGTTTAAAAAAAGAAAAGAAAATATCATGGAGCGAATAAAAACAATCAAACTTGCCCGTGCGTACACCAACGGAGACACCACCGTTCACGCACTCAAAGAAGTTTCTCTTTCGATTCACGATGGAGAATTTGTAGCAATTACCGGAACTTCAGGATCAGGAAAAACAACCCTCATGCAGCTGCTGGGATGCTTAGATATTCCAACTAGTGGTGATTATTTTATTGATGGAATAAACGTTGCACATCTTTCTGATAACCAACTTGCTCACATTCGCAACACAAAGATTGGATTTGTTTTTCAACGATACAACCTACTTCCCGATCTTTCGGCTATCGACAACGTTGCTCTTCCTCGGTTATACAGCGGAATCTCAGAAGAACAAGCTCAGCAAGAAGCCCGCGAATTGCTCAAGCTGGTAGAACTAGAACACCGTGCAGAACACCACCCCTATGAAATGTCGGGCGGGCAACAACAACGAGTTGCAATTGCTCGATCACTCATCAACAACCCTGCAATTATTCTGGCTGATGAACCCACTGGAAATCTTGATAGCGCAACCACTCAGGCTATTTTAGATCTGTTCAAAAAATTAAATCAGGAAAAAAATACGACAATTATTCTCGTCACTCACGAAGACGAAGTGGCGCTTCAGACAAAACGCATCATCAAGCTCAAAGACGGATTGATTATTTCTGACTCTCCCACATCACAGAAATGATCATTAATTGCTGATTATTTTTCACTCAATTTATTTTTTATTGTAGCGACAACTTCTTCAAACGCAGAACTTGCAAATAAGCACTCTTTTACTTCTGAAGCACAACCTTGAATCACGCAATAACTTCCTGACGTTTTTTTAAAAACAAAAAAGTCTCTATCGGCCGCAGTGTTTGCAACCGACAACTCTTCATGAAACAACAACGCATCGTCTTGAGAACCGGCTACAAAAACACGAAACAGTCGTGAATCATCATTTTGAGCAACCACTGAAGTAATTTCACTGGTCAAAATCGGCTGAATTTTCACACCACTTGATTTTGATACAAAGCAACCAGCATCACAAGCAACAAACTCATCCGATGAAAACGTTTTTTTGAGCACGCCATCAAAAAAAATGCTCACGCGCTCATTGCCCCACACCATCGGCATACTACCAACACCAGTAGCGCGCCTCTCTGAAAAAACTTTTTTCAAGGAACCCAAAGGCAGAGTTCTAACCAAAGGAATCTGCGAAAGCCAACTCGAAGATACCGTGCAGAAAGAACGGCTAGATCCTGCATACAAAAGCGGAAACAACCCTTTTTTTAAAACCACCGAACGAAAAGGGTTTGAATAACAAAAAAATCCACTCAGCAACATACCTAAAACTAAAAAACGCACAGCATGATCCTCTTTTTACAAACAATCTAAAAAGAGGATCATGCGACAAAAAAAGATATCTGACAAACAAAAAAGGAGCATTTCTGCTCCTTTGTACAAATCATGTTAAAAATAACTATTCCGAATACCAGCTACGCGGGGAAGGCGCTCTGCTCTCTTGCGAATTAACCGAGGCAGAGTCATCGTCGCTGTTGCTTTCTGAATCTATGCTTTCAGATGAATACCCATAATAACGGTCTGCGGCAGATGCAAGGTCAAGTCCAGGAAAGATGCTACGAACAGCACACGCATTTTTATGGGTTGTTTCCAACAATATGCGCCGAGCAGACAGAGCTTTAAAAACACGATCCAAATAATTAATACGATCTTGTCGCGCGCCAATAATTTCTGCCAAATCACAAACTTGAGCAGCGTGATCTTTTTCGAATCTGTATTTAATACCATTAAGCATCAAGACACAAAACACTTTTTTGCCATCAACAACTCGCTCACATTTATCAAAAATATTAAGCGCATTTTGGCACCGTTGAGCCTCTACCTCAAAATTTTGAGGCGTAATTTCCCCAGAGACAAGTTGCGTAACAGCAGCTATCATTTCAGCAACAACACTATCATCAGCCGGAAACGGTTCCGAAAAGACAGCACCAGACAGACAGAAAACAATTACTAAAAAGGTTTTTTTATTCATTTTTGTTATTTCTTTTAAACCCTAAAAATTAAACCAACTATCCCAAATATGCACCAAGAAAATATGTCCAACAACGCCAATTAAAAATAATTAAAAATAAGGCCTTTTTTAGAAAAAAGAGCTTTTCGCTTATGAATACGTGTCCATTTTTGAAAAGTAATAAAAATCTTGGCATACTAACGTCATTCACTGTCTTTTTATGAGGATATTATGGCTTTACAAGCTGGCCTGGTTGGCCTTCCTAACGTTGGAAAATCTACACTTTTTAATGCACTTACCAAATCAAGCATCCCGGCAGAAAATTTTCCTTTTTGCACGGTTGATCCACACATCGCGATTACTCAAGTTCCTGACGAACGAATCGAAAAACTTCAGACGCTGTTTAAGTCCGAAAAAAAAATCCCCGCAACCATGCAGTTTGTTGATATCGCTGGATTGGTAAAAGGCGCTTCAAAAGGCGAAGGCCTGGGCAATCAGTTTCTTGGCAACATTATGCAGGTCGATTTGATTATCCACGTTGTCAGATGCTTTGAAAACGAGCTCATTGTTCACGTTCACAACCAAGTTGACCCTATCTCAGATTTCAATGACATCATCTCTGAACTTATCCTCAAAGACATGGACTCTGCTCAAAAACGCAAAGAAAAACTCGAACAACTCATCAAAAGCGCAAAAACCAAGCAATTAAAAGCACAAGAACTCGAGTTATTGGAGCGTGAGCGCGAAATTGTAAACCAACTTGAAGTGCTTTTTAACAAGGAAGATTTATCCGCGATTCAACAGCTTGTTGCTCAAGCAAAAACCGACGGAATCACCCTTGTCCCTTTCTTATCAGGAAAACCATTTTTGATTGCTGCAAATTTTGACGAAGATTCATTTGCAGATGGTTCATACAAAAATTCTGTATTTTACAGCAGACTCATCGAAAAATTTGGGATCGATTCGATTATTCCGGTATCCGCTAAAATCGAAGCCGATTTGGCGCAACTTTCTGAAGAAGAAGCAGCAGAAATGAGAGAAGTTCTTGGTATTACCCAGTCTGGACTTGATGAACTCATCCAAAAGACCTACAAAAAGCTTCAACTGATGTCATATTTTACCTGTGGGCCAAAAGAAATTCACACCTGGACCATCAAAAAAGGAACCAACGTCCAGAAAGCAGCGGGAGAAATTCACTCAGACCTTGAACGTGGGTTTATTGCGGCCGATGTGTACAACGCACAAGACCTTTTTGCACTTGGATCCGAAGCCGGGCTACGCAATGCAGGAAAACTACGCACCGAAGGTCGTGACTACATCGTAAAAGACGGCGATATTTTAAATATTAAATTTAACGTTTAAAAAACCGCTCAAACTCACATTTAAAAAAATGTATGAGAAACCCCCTGGATTTTAAAGGCCAGGGGGTTTTAAACAAATCTAAATAAATTAAGCAGCTAAAGACTTAAGGTCCAAGAGAGCTTTACGTTTTTCTGCTCGAGCTTTCACTATACCCTGAATAATATCTTTAAATTCACGAACTTCTGTTACATTAGAAAGATTGAGGGTACACAGTTCAATTACAAGGTCCTGTCGATTAATTGCATTTTCATACAGTTGACGGTAAACCTGTAGAGCTCCAAGCGATTCAAAGTTCTTAACAACTTCATTTGCAAGGGCAATACTTCCATCAATTGCGCGAGAAACTTCCATCATTTTTTTTCTAATTTCACGGCGCTCATCAAAAGAAATTGTTTTATTTCTTCTCATTACCTCAGCAAATGAATAGTTTTCGGGCAAATCAAATGTCGTTGGCAAATCATCAACACCCTCTTCTGAATGAAATGACTCAGAGGCACTACTCACGGATGAAGCTTTATGTTTAAGCTTTTTTAAATTAATGCGCACTGGACGTTTATATCCTTTTTTACGAATATCCCCAAAAGATGTTTTTCTACGAATATCCCTTTTGTGAGAAGAGACAGTAGAACCAGTGTCACTCCCAAGATCACTGTGATATCCACCAGCAAAAAGCCCATCAAACAATAAACACCCTACAAAAAAAAGAATTATTTTTTTCATAAAACACGACCAAACAAAACATATGTAATATATTTTTGATCGTAACCTATAAAAACGTGCTGATTATTTTTAAAAAAAAGATTTTGGGTATCAGCTTTTTTGTTTAAATTTTAAGGGGAAAAATTTTCACATCGAAAAAAACAGCTCGTTTTTTTCTAAAAACATTATTTTTTGTCTCAATAATTTTTTATAAAAAAGACCAATTTTTGAGCAAATTGTGAGCAAAAGTAAAAAAATCGCTATCCTGATAAAGAAAATTAAATGATAACACTACAAAAATATGGTTACACCGCTCGCTCCATTTGGAGAAATAATCGAAAGCTCTCTTAAAACAATCAAAGTTTTATGTTGGGACGCCCACAATCTGCCATCGTTTGGCCAAATTATCTCTTTTTCGTTTAATAACCTTAGAGCGTATGGAATCATAACCGAGATGGTTACAGAATCGATTGATTCTCAGCGAACACCATTTGCATTCAAAAAAACACCTGACGAATTGCAGCGCGAACAACCACAAATCTTCTTATTCATTCAAACCGTCTGCACGGTTGTAATCGTTTGGCACGAGCGCCAATCCTTCCCGCGAGAAATAAATACTCTGTCGCTGCCATCTCCCGCACCACTCCACACCTGGGCTCATGCAACCCCAGACGATTTTTGCAAAACAATTATTAGCAATCGGTTTTTGCTCGAAACACTTTCCGACCGGCTAGCCCCTGAAATCATGGATGATTGCGTTATCACTCTTGTTACCCTGGCGATACAACATAATAAAATTGAAAAAAAAGAGCTTTTTGAATTTGTTGAATCGTATTCGCAAGGACTCAACCATTCACTCAAACGAGCACAGCGTTTTTTGCAAAATATCGAACAATTAATTACACACAAAAACAATTAAACTCAAAAAAATCAAAAAAATGGTGTTTTTCGGGTCGTTATTCAAGTTTTTTGCACCAATTTTAAATAAATCTAAACTAAGAGGTGAAAACACAATCCTTTTTATGATGATTTATAGATGTTTAAATTTAATAGATTTGTACTTACGATAACCTCTTTTTTTTGCGCAATGACTCTCCCGGCTGAACCTGTAGCCGAAACGCCGGCAGTTCCAACCCTCGTAAAAACAAGCAAGCGCACGTTTTGCCCTATTCCTGACGCAGAAGTTTATTACCATCAAACAAAAACACTCCCAAAAACAGATCTTACCTTATCAGTCGACAGCAAAAAACTTTCAGAACAATTTGCAAGGCAACCAAGCCAAAGAAGAGCTTTAAAGCGAAATTTTAATGATTTTAAAACGCTTTATGACCTTTTTAGTAAAGAAAATGCCGCAACGTTGACCATGATCGTCGGCGAAGAAACCTATCTTTTGAGATACTGGACCACAAACTACATTCAAACAACCACCTATTCTAATGTAACAAAACAAACAAACCATTATTCAAAAAAAGTGATTCATGTGGAATCAAGCAAAGAAAAACTTCCAGCTCAGATTCTTCACTTCATCTTAGCAGCCTCAACTCCAGACAGCTTTTTGTCTGCCTATGCTGGTGAACTTTTTGGCGCAGGACTGCTTACAACAAGCGCAATACTTTTAAAAATCCCTTCATGGAAAAGAGCTGGAGCGCCTGCATATCCAAAAGACTCGCGCCTAACTATTGAAAGATTTAATCAACTTGTTGATGAATTTACCATCAAAACAAATACTATATTTCCCGAAGACTCTCGATTTGAATATTCATTAACTCCAGTATCCACAAAGCCACTCATTTCGCGGCTACAAAAAGTCTACGATTCCACCTGGCCCAAATTCCCCTCAACCATTGACCCAATACCTACGGAAAAAAAAGTGGTCTTTGTCAAAGCGCCTTATGTCGATGCCATAAACCATCTTGCACAAAAAGGTTTTTTCGGTGGAAATGAAGATAAATCCCAAGTACGATTTTTATTCACAACGGTAAATGCCTTTTCGCCAGAATCGCTGGCAACGCACAGAAATATTTTACGCAACAATGGATGGATAGTTATTATCATCAACGACACAGATACTTCTTTAAATGATGATAAATCAACCCAACAAACAATCTACAGAAAAACATTTGCAAGAAGACAATCACGCTCAGAAACTCATGGGAATGTCACGACAACGACCCCATGGAATCAATCATATCTTCATGCCGATTTACCAGCATGGTATATCATTAATCCGGAGAAGAACGCGGAAAATTTTATTTATTACATGGAATCAGATAATACAGCAAATCAATGGAGTTTTTTCCGTCAAAAAAAAGATTATTCACCACTTCAGCAACTTGCCATCTTTACTCTCCGCAAAAAAGTACACGGCGCGGAATTAAAATTCATCGCAGAAACGAATAGACGACTTGCAGAAGTAGAAGAATTATTAAATACCTACGCCATTCTAGGTCTTAATCAAACCGCGAATGATAAAGAAATAAAACAAGCACTCAGAAATAGGTCAAGACAGACTCATACGGATAAAACAAAAACAGATGATGCATCTGATTTCCAAGTGGTAACAGCTGCTGGCTCAAGACTTACAAATCCTTATACAAAAGCAGCTCTTGATGTATTTCTTCAAAACCCACGTTGGTATATTTTTATAGCGTACACTAATTTCATCACGGCTATAAACGCCCCGAGCGGTAGAGATGAATCAGAGTTTTCAACATACCCAGATGAGGATGAAAAAGAAGAACTTTTTTTAACCTTCCTTCAAGAATGCGATCAAATAATAGCTGAAAAGAGCGCTCCTCGCTCTGACGATGAAGCACCACAATCGGATGAAGCACCCCAATCGGATGAAGCACCACAATCGGATGAAGCTCCACAATCGTTGGTCGATCAATACACTCAAAAGGGACTTATCTCCGGAGAAACCCCTGCAAAACGCAGCCGAAGAGCAACTGATCGAGCAACCGCAGCTGCCCAGCATCGTGCTACTATTTGGGAACAAATAAGCAGAATTCCAGCTTCAATAACCACGCCAGGCAAAAAAAGTATGTTTGTTCCTATACAAGAAAATACCGAACTTGCTAATCATATTGAGTCGCTTAACACTTTTTGTACTGAAAACCCAACAGCCGTCGCTCTTGTGATTGCACCTGCACACTCAATTTTGAGCAATGAAAGTTGGAATCTTGGTGATATTTCAAAAATTCAAACTTTTTTAGATGAAGGAAGAATTCGATTATTGGTAGTCAACGATACAAATCTCGATTTTTGTGATGAAAATATTAATTCCATAAATGAAAAAACCTCTCCTTTCTCGCACAAATGTATAATAAAAACTTGTTTTTCAAATCTCCTTCAGGCTCACGGGATAACAATAATTAATCCAGAAAAAAGAGGTGCTTTTAAAAATAACAACACAAAACGAACATCCTTCGACGAGTTAAAACATGTTACCAAAGCATATGCAGCTAAAGAATTTGATAACCGGCGAAAATCGTGAAGTGCAACAGTACCGCTGGAAAGAATCACCTCGGCTGAATTCGATTTTGAAAATATCATCATCTGTAAAACTTGCATCGGTACTTCAGTTCATTCCGTTTAATTTCCCTACTTACCCTTGATGACGCAACATGTATCCGTAGCCCAATCGATCTACTCGACATTCCTGTTGATTTATATGCAAAAATTTGAAATCGTTGATCTCGGGTTAAATGAGAATAGTGCATAGGTTTTATCCTTTTTGGATTTCTAAGGTCTCAAAAAGCACTATTTTTTCATTTAACCCTTTTTTGCATCTTTTTTTACTGGGTAGTGCACTTCAATGTTTAACTTGCGACCTGTTTACTACTCAAGCCACCGAAGATGACGCTACTGATGACTCAGACGGAGATGCGGCTTAAAAATTCGCCGATTATTTTGTGATAAATAAAAAAAAGATACAGCGACGATACAAAATCGCTGTATCTTTTTTTTATTCGTAGTAAAACTGCTGCATCAGTCGTTTTTTGTCTCGGTGATCCCAACGTATGAAAAAATATATTCTTGTCACGGGAGCTGCTGGATATATCGGCTCTCATATTGCTTTTTTGTGTGCGCAGTCAGATTTTTTTGTGATTGGGATTGATATCAAAACAAATCCCGCCTTGCTCAATAACCAACTCATTACGCTGGTAACCGGCGATTGCACTGAGCAAACAACTATCACTGAATTATTCAAAAAATATTCATTTCATGCCGTTATTCATTGCGCATCACTCATCGAAGTACACGAATCGGTAATCAACCCCGAACGGTACTACCACAACAACCTTCTCTCGACACTAAATATTTTGCATGCGATGCGCACTCACCACGTTAAAAATATCATTTTTTCATCCAGCTGCGCCGTGTACGGCACACCGATGTACACCCCGATTGACGAAAAACATCCAAAAAACCCAATATCTCCCTATGGAACCACAAAAAAAATAATCGAAGATATGCTGCTTGACTATGCTGCTGCATACAAATTTAACGTTGTTTCTCTCAGGTTTTTTAATGCAGCCGGCGGATGGTACCAACATGGTCTTGGCGAAAGCCACACCCCCGAAACCCACCTTCTGCCACGGCTCATTTCTGCCGCGATTACAAAAAAACCTATTGATATTTTTGGGACAGACTATCCAACGCCAGATGGCACCTGCATCAGAGACTTTGTGAGTGTTGGTGACATTGCGCGCGCACACCTTGCAACGCTTCACTACCTGCACGCTGGAGGGGCATCAACAGCTATCAACCTGGGAAGCGGGCGCGGATTCTCACTCCTGCAAATCATCCTGCAGCTCGAACAACAGCTCAACACTCAAATTACCGTAAACTACAAACCTCGCCGCGATGGCGATCCTGCAATCTTGATTGCCAACCCACATCTTGCAACAACACTGCTCGGTTGGACAATAACCGAACCGATTCACGTAATTTTGCAGCAAGCGTTACATTGGCAAACGAAAAAAGGTTTTTAAGAAATTCAAAGGCAGCGATTAAATTATTTATTAGCTTTTTTTACTTTTTTATAAACAATTTCACGAGGCTCAATAAAATCGATTAAAATCACATCTTCTTGACGACGAAAAATAATCCTGGTTCCATCGCTCACTTTATACCGTAAAGCGTCAACACCACCCTTCATCACCTCAATCTTTGAATTTTGAAGATGAAAGCACATACACAGCAAAACCTCTGCTGTTTTGTGGTCAATATCAGCTTTTTTAACAGTATTTGAAAATCGAACAGAATACGAAAATTTATATTCATTCTGCTCAAAGGCTAGATTAAAGCCATTTTTAACATCCTCAGAGCAAGCCGCAACAACATCTTCCCAGATTCCACCCAACGAGAGTAACACTTCTATTCCTGAAACAGGAACATCAACCACGTTTCTTCGTTCTTGATTATCTTCTTTCATTTCGTAAGTGCAACCCTTTTTTTTTTGCGGCATGGTATGCGCACTTAAAGCTGCAAATAAAACAACAAAAATAACTTTGCTTTTAAAATTACTAATCATTTTCTAATCCTTTCAATCGTTAGCTTTAATTCAATCCCAGTTAAATCTTAATTTAAACAGTCAATCAAAGTTTTTAACAGGTATTTAAATTCGACGGAACTGTTTTTCGATTTCTTGCTTAGTCATGCGCCAAATAGTTGGTCGACCGTGGATGCACATATGCCTATTT